>PVBE010490981.1_pt1 | contig 25448 bp, 27 predicted proteins | sample 1631181 | NCBI WGS metagenome assembly PVBE01 (sample SAMN08397723, study PRJNA350692) | Marine metagenome, whole genome shotgun sequencing project. | isolation source: water | place: Pacific Ocean | collected 2012-04 | reverse complement strand
TCGATCCGGTCATCGAGCCGCCCGCCAGCAACCCTCGCAGAGCCAACCAGTCGAGCCAGACGTGTAGCCGTCAGAGCCACAGAGAACGCAGGGCCGTGGATCCGTGAGTTCTGCCTCGCGCTCAGGAGTGAGGTTCTCGCAGCGGCGGCACGCGAGCGTCCACGACTGTGCTGGTTGTATCCGTATGAGGGTTGGACAGGTGACGACGACGGGAACTTTCCAGACTAGTCGGTGACCGCGGCAGACGTAGGCCGCGTCGCTCAGCAATTCACCGATCTCGGTGAAGCGATCCTGCGGCGCGGAGTTCATCCCAGCATCCTGACAGACATCGACCGCAGCGGAGCTATCGCGATTCGAGCTTTACCCGATGCTTCCAGACGCACCCGTCGGAATCGACCTCGGAATTCCAAACGACCCCCGCTGCCTGAAAGTCAAGGAATCCCACCCAAGACTCAGGCAAGTCGCCGAACGTGTTCAAGAGCCCGGACGGCTCGATACTTCCGAAGGTCCAAGCGTCCACGCCGAGCTGATGAATCATGACTGTGCCGTCCTCTGCGACTACTGGATGAGCGTCGCCTCGTAATGCGACTCCATCGAGTTGTTAGCCTCGATGATTTCCTGTAGTGCCTCGGTCACGCCCGTCCAGCTCGCTCCAGGAATCGCAACGTAGAGCTCTCCGTCCGGGAGCCCCGTGTAAGTTCGATTACCGATGCAACCAAACGACATCGCTGCAATCCCATCTCCAACGGCTTGAGGTATGACAGCGCAACCGGGACGAGCGATGAGAGAAGAAACCGCCTCGCCCGCGCCAGCTCGGACGGCAGCCTCCGAGAACAACATCGCTTGCGCCGGAAGTGCTGCAACGACGACGACTGCGGGTTCGAATGCCTCGGCAAGGGCTGGCCCATACGCCACTACCGACGGTGAATCTGCAAGCGTTGGAATGCCTGCCACCTCATCTGGCTTGATGTAGTTCTGCTCGACCATCAACTCGATGGTGCCGGGCAAGTCCGCATCCGATGCTGGTGTCATGTTGTGCGTGTAGGACCCCACGGCGCAGTGATGGTCATCCGGTTCTGTGTAGAAGACGTGCCCTTCCTGCGCTATCTGCCAGAACGTGCATCCCGAGGCAGTCGCATCATCGTCGTAGCGATCAACGCCAGTCGGGGGCTCATCGAACAGGCCAATCGCGACCGGTGGCACTCGGAGCTGGAGGAGGTTCTTCACGTCGATTGAAGAGGGCATGGGGTCTCCGTTCTGCTGTGGTAAGCACACTCTTGTTTCACGTCTTGCAACGGTCAACTCTGCCATCGGTGAGTGAGCTAGCCACCCCTCCCTCGAATTCCCATGCAACCGTGCAATCGCTCCTACCCCAGCCTCCGGTCGTCACCGAGCAGCACCTCGAACGCCTCAGCGAGTCGCCGGTCACTGTCCTGAACACGGTGGCTGTAGACGTTCAGCGTCATTTCGGGGGTCGAGTGGCCGAGACGTGTCTGGATTGTCTTGGGGTCCGCACCGCCTGCAACGAACCGCATCGACGCAGCGGGAGGCGCTCGACGCGCTCGCGGAGTTGAAGCGACTCGCTGCGTCGGGAGTGTCCGTAGCGAACTACACCGTCGCCCAAGCGCTCACTGAATTCCTCCGTCACGGACAGGCGTCTCGGGGTTGGGCACCAGCCATGGTACGCACCTACGTCTCGGTCATCGGGACACACCTCAAGCCCGCGTTCGGTCGCCGACTTCTCCGCGATCTCACCGTTGCTGACGTGCAGCACTTGCTCGATTGTCTGCTCGCTGAGGGGCACTCAGGCCGCCATGTTGCCCGTGTAAGGGGTGTCTTGCGCACCGCGATCGCGCACGCAATGCGGTCAGAGTTTGTGGTTCGCAACGTCGCCGCGCTCGCGGCGTCTCCGCCGGTCAGGCGGCAGGAGATGCACGCGCTAAGCGTGAAGGAGCTGGGCATGCTGTTCACGGCGCTTGACGGCGAGCGCCTGCGTCCGATGTTTGTCACCGCCGCTACGCTCGGACTCTGCCGTGGCGAGTTGATCGCGCTGCGATGGGCCGACGTGGACCTCCAAGCGCGCACGCTGACAGTGCGGCGCACGGGCTCCTGCATCGCCGGGCAGCACGTCGAGGGGCAGCCGAAGTCGGCACGCTCACGCCGCACGATCTCGCTCCCGGCCTCGCTGGTGTCACAGTTGCGTCGCCAGTCCACAGGCGTTGCAGAGGAGAAGCTCCGGCTCGGTGCGGCGTGGATCGACGAGGATCGTGTATTCCCCGGGCAGGGAGGCGGGCCGCTCGGTGCCACGACGATCGCCAAGACGCTCGATGCCGCCCTCCGCAGAGCGGGCCTACCGCATGTACGGGTTCACGATCTCAGGCACAGCGCTGCCACGATGCTGTTGACGGCGGGCGGGTCGCTGCGTGACGTGCAGGAAATGCTCGGGCATTCGTCCTACAACCTCACTGCTGACGTGTACGCCCACGTCCTCGACGAGCAGCGGCAGGCCACAGCAGAGCGAATTGATCAGGCGCTTGGAGCGGCCATCCTGACGGCCTAAGGACGCCGTAAGGACGCGCGTGCCCTCACCGAGGGCCAAACTGAATCTGAAAAGGTGGTCGGGGTGCGCAGATTCGAACTGCGGACCTCTGCGTCCCAAACGCAGCGCTCTTCCAGGCTGAGCTACACCCCGTACGACCGTCTGTTCGAAGCTAAACGGCACACTCCGTACACGTCAACGGCTCGCTGAGTACGTATCCACACTGCTGGCACGCCCAGCTCTGCAGACCGGTCTCGACGCCGCCCGGCCGCGCGTGCTCATGCTGTGTCTCGATCGCCTCGGCACAGCGAGGGCAGCGCAGCACCGCGAGCGCGCGTTGCTGCCGATCCATCGCCGCCCATCGCCAGAGCGTGAGCGCGACGATTGCCGCAGCGATCAGGCCGATTGCCGGGGCGGCGTCCGAAAATCCCCAGAGGCGCATCAGCCGCGTCGCAGTGACAAACCACGCTGCGGTCGCGACCACGCCCAGCGCGATCCACGCGGCTGTCGGGTAGCGGACGGGCATCAGTCTCTGTGTCTCGCGACGCCGATGATCTCGGCGAGCGACTGCACGCCTTCCGCCTCGCACCACTCGACTACCTCATCGAGGATGCTCCACGGCGCGTTCGGGTCGCGGAACGTCGCGGTGCCGATCTGCACCGCACTGGCGCCCGCCATCAGGAACTCAAGCGCGTCTCGGCCACTTGTGATGCCGCCGGAGGCGATGATCGGGAGGTCGGTCGCCGATGCGGCGAGGAAGACATTGCGCAGCGCGATCGGTTTGATCGCTGGCCCGGAGAGCCCCCCGAACACCGTCGCGATTGAGGGCTGACGACGTTCGATATCGATTGCCATCGCCTCGATCGTGTTGGTGACGGTGATCGCCCCGGCGCCCGCGGAGGTGATCGCCTCCACGATCGGGCGCATGTCGGGAATGCTGGGCGAGAGTTTCACGGAGAAGGGCAGGGAGCTGTTGCGAAGCACCTCCTCCACCACGGCCGCGGCGGGTTCCGGCTCCTGACCGAATTCGAGGCCGCCTCGCTCCACGTTTGGGCAAGAGATGTTCAACTCGAGCCCGGCGACGCCGGGCACCCCATCGAGGCGAGCGGCAAGGTGACCGTATTCGCCGACGGTGTCGCCCATGATGTTCACGAGCACGGGCACGTGCCAGCGATCCCAGACAGGTGCGACCTCGCGGATCAGCTTGCCGACGCCGATGTTCTGGAAGCCGATCGAGTTGATCATGCCCGCCGGCGTCTCGACCGTTCTCGGCAGTGGGTTGCCCTGTCGAGGGCGCAGCGTCGTGCCCTTCGAGACGATCGCGCCCAGGCGATCGACGTCATGATGGCGGGCGAATTCAAGGCCGTTCGAGAACGTCCCGGACGCGGTCATCACGGGATTGGCCAGGCGTAGATCCTGCTTGTGCGTTCGCGCGAGCTCGACCGTGAGATCTAACGCCATGCCGTCACTTCCGCTCGCTACTGAAGAGGATCATACGGCGACCGAGGCGCGGCCGGTATCGAGAACGTCGCGCTTGATCGTCGGTGGGGCGGATAGAAAGAGACGGCCCCCCGCCGGAGGCCGCCTCATAGATTCGTAGTGCCTGATCGAACCGACCGCCGTTGGGTCGGGCAAATTCGCCGCGCGCCGTGATCGGGGTTCGGTTAGGCCTCGTCTGCCAACTTGATCTCGGTTGGCTTCGGGATGCGTAGCGTGGAGCGCAGCTCGTTGCGGAGCGTGTTGGTCTGCTCCCACATCACGTTCTCAGTCGAGTTCGCGAAGGCACGCTTGAGACCGCAGCGCTTGCACGCTCCGCGGCTCTCACGGCCGTTCGGGGTCTCGATGATCCAGTGATGGATGCACTTCCCCGTCTGGGTTCGCTTGGTTGTCGTCGTGGCCATTAGCCTTGATCCTCCTGCGGTGTCGGCGTCACCCCGTCGCGTGTGTAGCCTGTCGCCAACTCCGGTACGTGTTCCGTCCGGAGACGAAACTGGCCAAACCTACACGTTCAGCCTACGAACTGTAGCGCAAGAAAATCTACTGCGTCAAGCATAGTGGCATTTAAACCCGGTAAACTCTTTTTAGTCACGCTCCGTATCTCATTTCGCTTGGCCTCGGCGCTGCGTATACTCGTCAAAGACGAACCCGCCTACGCTGATTCCAGCACTCGTAGATACGCTTCAGAGCGTAGCTGCGAGGTATTAAGAGAACGTTCGTGTCCTAAGAAACGTTTGCGTGGACTCAAAGGTTCCCTTCTGATCATCGACAATTCATCCCGGGGGAAATAGAGATGTCAGACAACGAATCGGTCATGCAGGCGCTCTCGGGTGTCACCGATCCGGAGTTGCGACGAGACATCGTCTCGTTGGGCATGGTGCGCGACCTCCAGGTCGGCGGTGGCCGCGTGGCGTTCACGCTGGTGCTGACGACACCAGCCTGTCCTCTGAAGGACCAGATCGACGCCGACGTGCGTGCCGCGCTCGATGCCGTTCCCGGCATCGACAGCCTCGAGATCGAGTGGGACGCGGAAGTGCGAGGCCAGGCGCAACGCGAGGGCGCTCCGGCACCGATCGAGGGCGTCAAGAACGTGATCGCGATCGCCTCCAACAAAGGTGGAGTCGGCAAATCGACGGTTGCAGTGAACCTCGCGGTGGCGCTCGCGGCCGCCGGCGCCAGCGTAGGTATCCTCGATGCCGATATCACGGGGCCGAACCTGCCGACCATGATGGGATTCGAGCAGGGGGCGATGGCGGACGGCGAGGATGGACTGCACACGCTGGAGGCATACGGTGTGAAGGCCGTGTCGCTGGGCTTCGTGCTGCCGAAGGCCACACCGGTGATCTGGCGCGGGCCGATGATCGGCTCCGGTGTGCGTCAGCTGCTTCACGATGTCGACTGGGGCGAACTCGACTACCTGATCGTCGACCTGCCGCCCGGCACCTCCGACGCATCGATGTCGATGGCGCAGGAAGCGGCGATCGCCGGAGCGGTGATCGTCTCGACACCGCAGAAGGTGGCGGTCGAAGACGCGACGAAGGCCGTGGGGATGTTCGACAGGCTGGGCGTCCCAATCTTTGGGATCGTCGAGAATATGACCTCCGACATCTTCGGCCGCGGCGGTGCCGCTGAGGCTGCCGAGGAGCTAGGCGTCGAGTTCTTGGGGGAGATCCCGCTCGTCGCCTCGATTCGAGAGAGCGCGGACAACGGGAAGCCCGTGGTGGCCGCCGCTCCCGACTCCGACGAAGCGCAGGCATTCTCGAAGCTTGCCGAACAGGTGGCAGCGCGATGCTCGGTGCTGCAATATGCAGGTGAAGCGAGCGCAGCCTGAGCGCGCCACCGCCTATGACGACCACACAACGACATGGACCCACAGAAGGACACTGATACTCACGAATGGCTGATGAAACACCTACCCGTGGCACGAGTTCACGCGGTACGCGGACCACTCGAACCACACGCGGTCGCACCTCACGGAGCGGCTCATCAACGTCACGAGGCGAAGGAAGCGCATCCGGCGACCCCCGAGTAGTCGGGCGCAGGCCCGCGAAGGAGGCTGGCGACGAGGAGAAGCCGCAGCGCAGCACAACCCGCCGCCGTCCCGCCGCCAAGACGGAGGAGAAAGCGGAGCGCGCGCCGCGTCGCCGCGCCGCCGCCGCCAAGAAGGAGGAGAAGGCGGAGCTCGCGCCGCGCCGCCGCGCCGCCGCCGCCAAGAAGGAGGAGGAGAAGGCGGAGCTCGCGCCGCGCCGCCGCGCCGCCGCCGCCAAGAAGGAGGAGGAGAAGGCGGAGCGCACACCGCGCCGCCGCGCTGCTGCTGCCAAGACAGAGGAGAAGGCGGAGCGAACGACCGCTGCCCCCACCTCTCGCCGCCGTCCGACGACGGCCGCTACCTCTCGTTCGCGATCCGCGGCAAGCAAGACTGCCGAGGACGCTCCCGCTGAGGAGAAGGCCGAGGCGACCACCACCACGAGGCGCACGACGCGTCGCCGTTCGACGCAGACCACGACGGCCGACCCTGCAAGCGCCGATGTCCCGGTCAACCCTGCTGCGCTGCGAGACTCCCGAGCGGCCGATGTGGTCTCCGACGAGGCTCCCAAGAGCATCGAGGAACTGGGCCAGGCGCTCGTTGAGGTGCGTCGCGCGATCGAAGACCTGGGCGCGCGCATCGAAACCTCGGCCAAGCGTGCGAAGGTTGGTGTCTTCGTCGATGTGCCGAACGTGCTCTACGGCGCGGATCACCTCGACGGCACGATCAACATGGGCAAGCTGCTCGACTACCTCGTCGGTGGGCGCGATGTCGTGCGTGCGACGGCATACTCGCCGGTCTCCGATGACCCTTCGGAGCCGGTCGAGCGCCAGCGCTTCGTCGCTCCGTTCGTGCCGCACGGCTACCGCATCGTGACGAAGCCGCTGAAGCGCTTCGCCGATGGTTCGATCAAGGGCAACTTCGATGTCGAGATGGCGATCGACATGGTGACGATGGCGGAGCGACTCGATGTAGTCTCGGTCGTCTCCGGCGATTCGGACTTCGCCCGGCTGGTGGAAGTGATCCAGGGCCGTGGCGTGCGTGTGGAGGTCGTGGCCTTCGCCGGCAGCACCTCCGTGGAGATGCGCTCACTCGCCGACCGCTACATCGAACTGGGTGCGATCTACGACCAGATCAGCGACTAGACACTCTGACGAGGGCGAACTGACGACTGGGGAGGGCGGCGACTAGCGGTCCTCCTCCTCGTTGTCCCACTCCGCAGTGCCGGGCTCGTCCAGCGGGTTCCGCACGCCGTAGCCTCGCCCGGCCAGCGCCTCGCCTGAGGCGAGCGCGGCGATGAACGCACCGCCCATGAGCCCTGCGGCGGCGCCAAACACGCAGCCGAGGACAGCGGGGCGGGCGTCGATCACGAAGATGCCGGCGAGCAGGCCAATCAGCAGACCGCCGCCGACGGTGGCATACGTACCCAGCAGCGCGCGGTGGAACATGCCGACTCGCCTAGTAGAGGTCGCGCAGGTCGAACATCGGACCGTCCTGACAGACCAGTTTCACGCCGCCGCGAGCCGGGAAGACGGCGCAGGCGTAGCAGATGCCCATCCCGCAGGCCATCGGCGCCTCGAGCAGCGCCTGCACGGGCTTTGTCAGCCGGGAGCTTCGCAGCACGCCGTGGAGCGCCTCAAACATGGCGTTTGGGCCGCAGGCGAAGGCCTGATCCGCCCACGGGAGCAGTCGCTCGAAGGGCGCGGTGACGAGCCCGCGTTCCCCGCTCGATCCGTCCTCCGTGACGGCGACGACCTCGACGCTGGGCGGGAGCAGCTGCGGCGGGTAGATCAGCGCCTCGCTGCGCCCTCCTACGACCAGCGTCACGTCCTGTCCGCCCTCAGCGAAGCGATCCGCGAGCCACACCAGCGGCGCGACGCCGATGCCGCCGGCGACGAGCAGCATGTGCTGCACCCCGCCTCGCGGGTCGTAGCCACGTCCGAGCGGGCCGACGATGCGGATGCTCTCACCCGGCGTGCGGCGTGCGAGCCAGTCGGTACCGCGACCGACGATGTCGAAGAGCAGGGCGAACTCCATCCCATCGCGGCCCTCGCGGAGACGGTGGATCGAGAGCGCGCGGCCGAGCAGGGGGTCGTCCTGCTCGCCGATGTAGGTCATCACGAACTGTCCAGGTTCCGCGTGTGCGAGGTCGTCCGGGCGGGTCATCCAGAGGATGTGCGTCTCGCCGTAGAGCCGGGCACTCTCCGTGACCTCGACGATCATGCTATTCACGTCGCCGTGCCGATCGGCAACAGCACCTCCGCCACCTGACCGAGCGAACCGGCGATGTGCGTCGCCCCGGCGTCGCGGAGCTGCTTGCCCGAGCGGATCATGGTCAGGCCAACGACAGTGGGGATACCGGCTGCCCGGCAGCACCGCATGTCTTCGCCGGTATCGCCGATGAACGCAGCCTCGCCCGTCGCCCGATCGAGCCGATCGAGCGCGTAGAGCGCGGGGTCGGCCGCGGGCTTCATCGCCGCCGCGGTCTCGCGCCCGACCACCACGGGGAAGCGGTCGCTCCAGCCGAGATGGGCGAGCAGGGAGTGCGCGCCGTCTTCGCGCTTGCTGGTCACGATCGCCATCGCCACGTCGGACGCTGCGAGGCGGTCGAGTAGCGCCTCTGCGCCATCGAGCGGGGGTGCCTGCGTGAGGAACTCGCCGTAGTACACCTTCAGGTAGGCCTCGTAGATCGCCTCGGACTCCTCTTCGTCAACGCCGGTGAGGTGCTGGATCAGCAGCGTCATCGACGGGCCGGCGGCCGCGAGCATCGCCTCGGTCGCCGTCGTGTGGCCGAAGTCGGCGACGGTCTGCACGAACGCAGCCGCGATCGAGGGCATCGAGTTGACGAGCGTGCCGTCGAGGTCGAAGAGCGCCACTTGTGGCCTCGTGCTGCTCATGCGGGCGACCTCGTGCCCAGCAGCAATTCACCGACCTCCGCGAGCGTCGCGCAGATGTGGGTCGCACCCGCCTCGCGGAGTTCGTCGGCGGGATGAGTGGTCGTGAGGCCGATCACCGCTCCGCAGCCGGAGCTGGCGCCGCAGCCCATGTCGTCTGCGGAGTCGCCGACGAAGCAGGCGTCCGCCGGGGCGACGTCGAGCCGTGCAAGCGCGTGCAACGCCGGCCCCGCGTCCGGCTTGCGGGTGCCATCGCTGGCAGTGTCGCGGCCGACGATCACCCGCAGATACTGGTCCCAGCCGAAGGCGGCGATCAGCCGTGCGGCGCCGTCCTCGACCTTGTTCGAGACGATCGCGCAGCCGATCTCCCGTTCCGAGAGCGTCGCCAGCAGCGTCGCAGCGCCGTCCAGCGCCGGTGTCTCGCCCAGGCGATCGCGGTAGCGCGAGCGGTACTCCTCGTCGAGAGCGTCGTGAGGTCCGGGGATGCCCAGCGCCTGCATCTTGCGAGGGAATGTCTGGCCCGCGAGCGGTATCAGCGCCTCGGCATCCACGGCGTGGCCGTGGTCGCGCACGATTTCGAGCAGCAGCAGCGACATCAACGGTTCCGAGTCGGCGAGCGTGCTATCGAGGTCGAAGAGCACGGCCTTCAAGTTCGGGAGCGCCGCCGACGGGGCTACTGTACTCACTCCTGTTCGCCGTCGCGGTACTCAGCCAGTGGCCGCACGTGGTACTCGCCGGGCGAGCCGAGCGCGCGGATCGCCGCGCCCGCGGTGTCGATCGAGGTGAAGCAGGGCATGCCCATCTCGGTCGCGGCGCGGCGAATGTGGAAGCCATCGCGAATGATCGAGGTGCGACCACCCTCCAGCGTGTTGATCACCGCGCGCACCGTGCCGTCTCGAATCACGTCGACGACGTTCGGGTGGCCCTCGTGCAGCAGCTTCGTCACCTCCTCGACGGGGATGCCGAGCCCGCGCACCATTGCGGCCGTGCCCTCGGTGGCGTAGAGCGGGCAATCGGCGTCATGCAGCCCGCGGATGAGCGTCACAGCCTCGGGCTTCGTCTGGTTGGCGAGCGAGAGCAGGAAGGGCGTGCCGGGCTCGATCGCCGTGTCGGAGGCGCTCAGCGCCTTGAGCGTCGCGCCCTCGAAGGTGAAGTCGACGCCCATCACCTCGCCGGTCGACTTCATCTCCGGCCCGAGGTAGGTGTCGACGCCGATCAGCTTCGACATCGAGAAGACCGGAGCCTTCACGGCCACGAGCTGCCCCTCCGGCCAGAGTCCGCCCTCGTAGCCCTGCTCCGTGAGGCTGCGGCCCAGCATCACGTTGACGGCCAGCGGCACCATCGGCACGCCGGTCACCTTGGAGATGAACGGCACGGTGCGGGAGGCGCGGGGATTGACCTCGATCACAAAGACGCCGGGACCCGATGGTTCGGCCTCCGGGGCGATCACGAACTGGACGTTCATCAGACCGATCACGCCCAGCGCCAGTGCCATGCGTGTCGTGTAGTCGACGATCGCGTCGCGCTGTTCCTCCGTGAGACCCTGCGAGGGGTACACGGCCATCGAGTCGCCCGAGTGCACGCCCGCACGTTCGATGTGCTCCATGATGCCGGGGATCAGCACGGTCTCCCCATCGCAAATCCCGTCCACCTCCACCTCGATGCCTTCGAGGTATTTGTCGATCAGGATCGGGCCGCTGCGCTCGCGTAGCGCGTTGCCGAAGTAGCGGACGAGCTCGTTGGCGTCCTGCACGATCTCCATCGCCCGTCCCCCGAGCACGTACGAGGGGCGCACGAGCACCGGGTAGCCGACGGCCTCTGCGGTCGGTAACGCCTGCTCGAGCGTTTCGACAGCGGCGCCCGGTGGTTGCGGGATGCTGAGGCTGGAGATCAGCGCCTCGAAGCGTCCACGGTCCTCCGCAAGGTCGATCGAGTCGGCGGACGAGCCGGCGATTGGTAGCCCGGCGTCCTGCAGCCGGCGGGCCATGTTGACCGCGGTCTGGCCGCCGAACTGCACGATCGAACGCGGTGCTTCACCGTCGCCCGCCTCGTTCTGTAGCAGGTCGCGGATCGCCTCTTCGTCCAGCGGCTCGAAGTAGAGCCGGTCGGAAGTGTCGAAGTCGGTGGAGACGGTCTCCGGGTTCGAGTTCGCGAGGATCGACTGCACGCCGGCTTCTCGCAGCGCTTGAGCAGCCTGCACGGAGCAGTAGTCGAACTCGATGCCCTGACCGATGCGGATCGGGCCGGAGCCGATCACGAGGACCCGTTCTTGGTCGTCCGGCGGGGCGTCGTTCTCCTGCTCGTAGCTGTTGTAGAAGTACGGGGTCTGGGCGTCGAATTCGCCTGCGCATGTATCGACAAGCTTGTAGACCGGGGTGATGCCCCACTCCTCGCGCATCGAGCGCACGCGTTCGGGCAGGTTGTCGGAGAGCTCCGCCACCTGTGCGTCGCCGAAGCCGAGGCGCTTGGCGGTGCGTAGCAGGGCAGGGGTGAGCTCTTCAGCCAGCAGGCGGCGCTCCAGCGCAACGATTCGCTCCAGCCGCCCGGTGAACCAGGGGTCGATGCCGGTGCGCTGCGAGAGGTCGTCCGGGGAGATGCTACGGCGCAGGGCGGCAAAGAGCGCCCACAGGCGCTCGTCGGTGGCGCGCAGCTGTCCGTTCGGCTTCGCATCCCAGTGGTCGTCGGTCCAGTCGGGCGACTCCCAGAGCGGGGAGCGGCTGCCGACCTCCAGCGAGCGGATCGCCTTCATCAGCGCGGGCTCGAAGGTGCGGTCGATCGCCATCACCTCGCCGGTGGCCTTCATCTGCGTGCCGAGCTGGCGGTCGCCATCGAACTTGTCGAAGGGCCAGCGGGGCACCTTCACGACGCAGTAGTCGAGGGCGGGCTCGAACGCCGCCGTCGTGCGACCGGTGACGCGGTTCGTGATCTCGTCCAGCCGGCGCCCGACCGCGATTTTGGCGGCCACGCGGGCAATCGGGTAGCCCGTGGCCTTCGACGCCAGCGCGGAGGAACGCGAGACGCGCGGGTTGACCTCGATCACGTGGTAGTCGAGCGCGCCGGCGGCCTCCGCACCCTCCCACGGCACGACATCCGGCCGAGGCGCGAGACTGAACTGGACGTTGCAGCCTCCCTCGACGCCCAGCGCATCGATGATCTTCAGTGCGCTGGAGCGGAGCATCTGGTACTCACGGTCGGAGAGCGTCTGCGATGGCGCAACGACGATCGAGTCGCCGGTGTGCACGCCCATCGGGTCCAGGTTCTCCATGTTGCAGACGGTGATCGTGGTACCAACGCCGTCCCGCATCACCTCGTACTCGATCTCTTTCCAGCCGAGCAGCGAGCGTTCGACCAGCACCTGATTGATGCGAGAGGCGGCGAGCCCGGAGCGCACCGTCTCTTCGTATTGCTCGGCGGTTGTGACCACGCCGCCGCCGGTGCCGCCCAGGGTGTAGGCGGGCCGGATCACGCACGGCAGGCCGATCTGCTCCAGTGCTCCCGCGGCGTCGTCCTCTGATTCGACGATCACGCTCTCCGGGACGGGCTCGCCGATCTCGTTCAGCAGGGTGCGGAAGAGCTCGCGGTCCTCGGCCAGGCGGATCGTCTCGACGGAGGTGCCGAGCATGCGCACGTTGTAGCGATCGAGGACACCCGACTCGGCCAGCTCGACGGCGAGGTTGAGGCCGGTCTGACCCCCCAGCGTCGGCAGCAAGCCGTCGGGACGTTCGCGCTCGATCACCCGAGTGAGGACATCGATCGTCAGCGGCTCGATGTAGATCACGTCGGCGACATCTTCGTCGGTCATGATCGTCGCCGGGTTCGAGTTCACGAGGACGGAGGTGATGCCTTCTTCGCGCATCGCCTTGCACGCCTGCGTGCCGGCGTAGTCGAACTCGGCAGCCTGCCCGATCACGATCGGACCGCTGCCGATGATCAGCACCTTGCGGGGCTTTGCCGGCTTACCGGCGGAGCTAATTGTGGTAGCCCTTGCGATAATCGTCGCCTAGCAAGGTCATCTCCGCGATCACGTCGATGTCGCCGTAGTGGTCGTGTGGCTGGATCGGCAATCGAGCCATCTTCACCTGCGAGATCGGGACGCTGCCCGCATCGATCTCGCGGTACGGCTCGAGCGTTTCGAGTACCCGACTGCGCTGGCCCTTGCCGCTGAAGTGCGCGATCTCGATCGTCGGCGCATAGGCGTCGCCGTCCGCGGTCATCAGCGGGTCGTCCTTCATCACCTCATGCACCTTCGGCACGCCGAGGCGGAGCTGACGCCGCGCCTCACGCAGCGAACCACCGTCGTCGGCGCCGAGGTAGATGCCGTCCTCCGTGACGGAGATGCCGCCGAGGGCGAGGTCGAACGGCTTGATGCGTCGTACGCGTGGCGACGCGTTTACGTAAAACGTCTCGACCTGCGACCACATGATCCCCGCCGCCATCAGGAAGCCGACGTGTACGGTCGTGAGGTGCATCCACCGCGCCGGGATCACGACGACCTCGTCCAGTTCGCCGAGCGCGTCGAGCAGCGGCTGGAGCGGCTCCGCGAAGTTAGGGTAGTCGAGGCCGATCGGCTGCAGGAACTCGATAGGGACGCGCCAGCCGTGCGAGCGCTCTTCCCACGCCTGCCAGTAGTCGAGCAGCGGCGCATCGCTGGCCGCGAAGGTCTGCCAGTCGCTCGCCTGCTGCTCGGCGTAGGCGGACGTGTCGACGTCGCTGGTCATTCGTGTTCCTGGTAGACCGGCAGCTCGAAGGTCGTGCCGGAGTTCCGCATCGGCACCATCGCCCCGATCGAGGAGAGGTCGGAGAGCGCGGGCTCGTTGTTCTCCGGCAGCCGGGCGCGAATGCGCTTGTAGCCCCGCTCGCGCGCGAAGGCGAGCACTTCCTCGGCTAGGGTGGCGCCGTGACGCTGTCGCCGGTTTCGTGCGCGCAGCCATGCCCCGAAACTGCACTCCACGGGTTCGGCAGAGTCGAAGTCGAGTGCGCCGAAGCCGAACACCTGGCGGCCGTCGGCGACCACGAACATCGCGCCGTTGTCGCCCTGACGGTCGATCCACGCGACGACTTGCTCTGTGTTCAGCGTCTCCGCGATCTGCGCGGCATCGTCTTTCGTCGCTTTTCGAATATTGGTCGCCATGTTGTCCCCCGTCGCGAAGAGCTAGTGCTACTGGGTCTCTGCCACAGATGCGAGGAACCGGTCGAAGAGGAACTCTGTGTCCTTCGGGCCGGGTGACGCCTCTGAGTGATACTGGATGCTGAAGAGCGGCATTTCGCGGTGGGCCAGGCCCTCGACGGTGCCGTCGTTGAGATGAATCTGCGCTACGTCGACCGCTGCGTCGAGCCCGTCGCCGTCGATGGCATAGCCGTGGTTTTGTGCGGTGATGTAGACGCGCCCCGTGGCCTCGTCGCGCACCGGGTGGTTCGCCCCTCGGTGCCCGAACTTCAGCTTGTAGGTTTTCGCGCCGAAGACGCGGCCGAGCACCTGATGGCCGAGTCAGATGCCCATGATCGGCACCTTCCCGACGACCCCCTTTGAGGCTCGCACGACGTGATCGAGCAGCATCGGGTCGCCGGGGCCGGGCGAGAAGACGATGCCGTCTGGCGCCAGTGCCATTAGCTCCTCGGCGTCGGTGGTGTGCGGCACGGCGGTGACGGTGCAGCCTCGCTGGCTGAGCAGCCGCATGATGTTGCGTTTCACGCCGAGGTCGAGCACGACGATGTGCGGGCCGCCCTTGCCGTTGCTTGCCACACCGTCCACGCTCTCGTCGAAGTCGTACGCCTCGTCGGTGGAGACGTGCGCGACGTAGTCCTCGCTGCCGTACGCGGGCTCGCTGCGCAGTCGTGCGAGCGCCTGCTCGGGCGACTCCGTGCGTGTGACCGTGCCCATCACGACGCCCTGCGTGCGCAGATGGCGGGTCAGGGCACGGGTGTCGATCTCCGCGATGCCCGCGACGTTGCCGGCGATCAGGTACTCGTTCAGTGTGTTGTGGGTCTGCCAGTGCGAGGGCTGGTCGGTCAGCTCGCGCACCACGAAGCCACGCACCTGAACCCGGTTGCTCTGGTCATCGTGGTCGTTGACGCCGTAGTTGCCCTGCATCGGGTACGTCATCGTGAGGATCTGACCGCCGTAGGACGGGTCGGTGAGCGCCTCCTGGTAGCCGGTCATCGAAGTGCTGAAGACGACCTCGCCGCTGGCGACGCCATCCGCGCCGATGCCGACGCCCTCGAAGACGCGACCATCTGCGAGTACGAGCCGTGCCGGCGGGCGGCCTTCAATCGGTGGACCAGTTGTCACAGTGCGCCGACACCTTCCAGCGAATGCACGGCCGAGCCCGCGAAGACCGTCGCTACCACGCGGCCGCGCAGTGTGCGACCCGTCAGCGGCGTGTTCTTGCCCAGCGAGGCGAAATCGGCCGGGTCAACGGTCCATTCGGCGTCCGGGTCGAGCAGTGCGATGTCCCCGGGCGCGCCCGGGGCGAGCGTGCCGATGCCATCGACGCCCGTGCGGCGTTCGAGGCCCCACGCCTGCGCGGGCCCCGAGGTGAGGCGAGCGATCAACGTAGGCAGGTCGATCGCTCCGTCGTGCACCATCGTCATCAGCAGCCCGAAGGCCGTCTCTAGTCCGCTGATGCCCGGCGTAGCGAGGTCGAACTCGATCTCCTTGTCGATCGTGGCGTGGGGCGCGTGGTCGGTGGCGATCGCGTCGATCACCCCGTCGCGCAGCGCCTCGACCAGCGCGTCCAGGTCTTCTTGCTCGCGTAGCGGCGGGTTCACCTTCGCGTTCGTGTTGTAGGTCAGCGAGGAGTAGTCGGCGCCGAACGCGACCTCTTCGTGCGTCAGCGTGAGATGGTGTGGCGTCACCTCGGCGGTGAGGTGGACGCCGCGGTCGCGCGCGGAGCGGATCAGCGCGACCGAGCCCGCAGTCGAGACGTGTGCGATGTGCAGGTGCGCGCCGGTCAACTCCGCGAACGCGATGTCGCGCGCGACGAAGGTCTCCTCCGCGCTGGCCGGTCGACCACGCAGGCCTGCTCGCGTCGCGACCCAGCCCTCGTGCATGTGCCCCTCGCTGACGAGCGCCGGATCCTCGCAGTGCTGCGAGACCGGGAGTCCGTAGGCAGTCGAGTACTGAAGCGCGTTCCGCATCAGGCTGGCATCGGAGAGCGCGTCGCCGTCGTCGCTGAGAGCGACGACGCCTGCGCTGACCAGTTCGCCGGCCGGCGCCAGTTCTTTGCCTGCACGGTTGCGAGTGATGCAGCCGATTGGCAGCACGCGCACGCGAGCCGATGCCTCGGCCTCTCGCAGCACGGACTCGACGGCCGGGCGGCTATCGAGCGGGGGGTTCGTGTTGGGCATCGCGCAGACGGTGGTGAAGCCGCCACGCGCGGCGGCGGCGGTGCCTGTGGCGATCGTCTCCTTGTATTCGAAGCCGGGCTGGCGCAGGTGCACGTGCAGGTCGACGAAGCCCGGTGTCGCGATCAGTCCATCTGCGTCGATGCGGTCGGCGTCGATCACCGCACTGCCCTCGTCCGGTCCGACGCGGGCGATGCGCCCGTCGACGATCACGATGTCGGCGATGCCGTCGCGCCCGAGTGCCGGGTCGATCACCCGCGCGTCGTGAATAGCGAGGGTGCCCATCAGTCGCTCACATCGGATGCGGTTGCGGGCTCGTTGCCGGCGAGCAGATAGAGCAGCGCCATGCGCACGGCGACGCCGTTCGTGACCTGCTCCTCGATGATCGAGTGGCGCCCGGCAGCGACATCACCGGCGATCTCGACGCCCTCGTTCTTCGGTCCGGGATGCATCAGCAGGTGGTCGGGGTGGGTGCGGGCGAGCCGTTCTGCCGTCACCTGGTACTCGGTCGCGTACTCGTGCAGCGATGGCAACAGCCCGCCCTGCTGGCGTTCGCTCTGCAGCCGCAGCGCCATGATCACGTGTGCGCCCTCCATCGCCCGGCCGATGTCGGTCTCGACGGTCACGGGCGGCAGCGCCGACTCGGCGTGCGCAGGGCGCTCGCTGGCTCGCAGCCCTCGTGGCATCAGCGTCGGCGGGCCGCAGAGCACGACATCCGCGCCCATCGCGGCGAGTCCCCAGAGGTCGGAGCGCGCGACGCGGGAGTGGGCGATGTCGCCGATCATCACCACGCGTTTGCCGCGCACGTCGCCGACGTGGCGGCGCATCGTGTAGAGGTCGAGCAGCGCCTGCGTGGGGTGGGCGTGTGAGCCGTCACCCGCATTGAGGATCGACGCCTCCGTGTGCGCGGCGGCGAGGTATGGCGCACCGGCCGAACCGTGGCGCAGCACGATCGCGTCGGTGCTCATCGCCCTCATCGTGCGCACGGTGTCGATCAGCGACTCACCCTTCTGCACCGACGAGGTGCTGGCATTCAGGCTGACCACGTCCGCGCCCAGCACCTTGCCCGCCAGCTCGAAGGAGGCGCGGGTGCGCGTCGACGGCTCGTAGAAGAGGTTGACGATTGTGAACCCACGCAGGGCGGGCACGCGTGCGATGCGGCGGTCGAGAATCTCGCGCATGCGGTCGGCCGTGTTGAGCACGATCTCGATCTCGTCGCGAGAGAAATCGTCGAGGTCGAGCACGTGGTGGTGGGCCCAGCCCGCTGTCGCAGTGCCGTCTGTCGTGATCGCCGTGCCCTCGTCGGCCGCCGCCTCCGGCTGCTGGTCGGTACGAGTGGTCATGACTGGCTCCCCCCCGGAATCACGACAACAGCGTCGCGTCCGTCTTCCTCCACCAGCAGCACCTGGACGTCGTCCCGGCGTGCGGTGGGGATGTTCTTACCGACGATGTCGGCGCGGATTGGCAGCTCCCGATGCCCGCGGTCGACGAGCACGGCGAGCCGCACGACGCGTGGACGGCCGTAGCTGTTCAGCGCGTCCAGTGCCGCGCGCACCGTGCGCCCGGTGAAGAGCACGTCGTCAATCAACACGACGTTCTTGCCATCGATGTCCGGCAGCTCGGTCGGGCGCTGCGGCGTCTGGCTCAGTCCGCGATCGGCGAAGTCGTCGCGATGCAGGGTGACGTCGAGCGAGCCGGTCGGCGGCCGTTCGTCCTCGAATGCCTCGATCGCGTCAGCGAGGCGGGTAGCCAGCGGTGCGCCACGGCGCTGGATGCCGACGAGCACCAACTCGTCGATGCCCGCATTGGCCTCGACGATCTCGTGCGCGAGCCGTTGCAACGTGCGGCGGACGCCGGCTTCGTCGAGAAGTGGCCCGCTAGTGTCGCCCGTAATCGCCTGTGTGGAGGCCTCAGACATGAAAAACCCTCCAACCGGAAGAGGAGGGATAGGCCACCGAGCAGGCGGCAGATGTGCTGCGATGTGCGCCGTGCAACACGCTCATGAAGCGCCCCTTCCCGGCCTCTCCGGACCGGACTTAAAGACACGCGAATTGCGTCTGCGCAGCAGGATAGCACCGCCCCTCGCGGCGGGCAAAACCGCAACCTGTTTCGTCAGAGTAGGGCGGTCGAGGTCGTTGTAGGGTCGCCCTTCGACAGGCTCTGAGTGAGCGAACGTCAGGCTGCCGGATCGTGCCGAATCGCAGGCGTGCTAGCTGTCATCCCGCTGTTCGCGCAGGAAGCGTTCGAGGTCCTCGACCATCGACGGGCCGTCGGGCAAATCGCTCTCGCCGGGCTCGTCCGAGGCGGACTCATCGTCCTCGTCTGGCAGTTCGGCCTCGATGCGACGCGCGTACTCGGCCATCTGCGGGTCGCGTTCGACCGCGCCGGCGATCTGCGCGTCGAAACGGGCGCAGAAGACCTCAAGGTCGTGTAGCCGCAGGTCGAGCTTCAACGCCTCGTTCAGGACTTCGAGCAGCGCGAGCGATCCCTTCGGGTTGGGCGAGGCGTCCAGGTAGACCGGCACGTTGGCCCACAGCGACGCCGTGCGCAGGCCAGCGCTCTGAGCGGCCTGGGTGAGCGCGCCGACGATGCCGGTCGGGCCCTGGTAGCCCGGGCTCGCCGGGGGCGCGAAGTCGAACTGTTCGTGCAATGTCGGGTCGGTCGACGATCCGTTCACCTGGATCGGTCGTGTGTGACTGACCTCAGCGAGCAGCGCACCGAGCGTGATCACGGTCGAGATGTTGAATTCACGACAACAGGTGAGGATCGCATCGAGGTAGCTGTGCCACTTCAGGTGCGGTTCCGTCGCCTGGAGCAGCACGATGTCGAACTCTTGCCCCTCCAGCTTGTGCGCGGAGAACTTGTTCGGGGGCCAGTCGAGCACACGCTCGCCCTTGTCGAGTCGCACGCGCGGTCGCGCCTGTGTGAAGTCGTAGAACGTCTCCGCCTCGATTTCGGCAACGGTTGGGGCACGCCAGCGACGGAACATGAAGCGGACGGCGCTCGTCGCGGATTCGCCGGCGTCGTTCCAGCCGGAAAAGGCCGCGATCAGTATCGGCTGACGCAGCTCGGGGCGCTCATCGATGCGTAGTTCTTCCACGGGCCCAGCATAGCCCCCTGCGAGGCGCGGAGGTACGCCGCCGCCGCGCGCGCTGTCAAGGCCTCAGCCGACGAGCTGACGTACGAGGTCGGCGAAGTCGGTGGCGTTCACGTCGAAGTCATCCTGCGGGGAGAGATCGCCGTCGTTGCCCTCGCCGCGTTCGCCGGGCCGCGGGACGAAGGCTGAGGCGAATCCGGCCTCCATCGCCGCTCGCAGATCCGTCGGATGGGCCGCCACCATCAGCACCTCATCCGGAGCGACGCCGAGCGTGCGAGCGCCTTCGAGGTAGGCATCCCTGTCCGGCTTGTAGTGCCCCATGAACTCGCAGGAGAGGATGCCGTCCCAGCTCAGCCCGTGCAGCTTCGAACTGTCGACGACGATCGACCAGCTGAGCACGGTCAGCACAATCACGGTGTAGCGCGACCGCAGTCCCTCCAGCGCATCCGGGAAGTCCGGCCAGATGTTGAGCCGGTGCCAGATGGTGTTCAGTTCGTCGCGGTCGGCCTCGCTCAGTTCGAGCGTCGGATGATTTTTCGCGGCATCGTCCAGCGCCATGCGATGCAGCGCGTCGGCGTTCATCCACGGCAGCTCCCCGCTGCGGACGCGACCGAGGTGCTGGAACATGCCGAAACGCCACTCGTTCGTGAACTGCGGCGCATCGACCTCGACGCCTCGCTCGGCGGCGAGCCGGTTGAGTTCGTCGAGGATCGTGCTGTGCCAGTCAAAGACGGTGCCGCCGACATCGAACGACAGCGCCTTGATGCGATCGAGATCAGCCATCGGTGCCCCCTGCTTCGGCCGCATGGTACGCGACGACGGGAGCGGGGCGGCGGGCATCAGTCGTATGCTGGCCACATCATGTATCGCTAGTCCTCCACTCCCGACCATCGATCACCGTCGACGCGCAGCGTGCGGTCGAACGGCAATCCACGCCCGCTGAGCAGCGGGCGACAGCGAGGACCAACTACATGAACCTGTCAGACGTGACCACGCGAGCCCTCCCTCCCGCCGCATGGGCAGAGGGCGACAACATCCCCTGGGACGACCCGGCGTTCAGCGAGCGAATGCTGAAGGAACACCTGTGCCAGGACAGCGACGCCGCGAGTCGCCGCTTCGAGAAGATCGATGCGCAGGTGCGCTGGATCCACGAGCAGCTGCTGGACCAGCAGGGCACCCGCGTGCTGGACCTGGCGTGCGGCCCGGGGCTCTATGCGAGCCGGCTCGCAGGGTTCGGGCACGAGTGCCACGGCCTCGACTTTGCTCCGGCTGCGATTGAGTATGCCCGCGACATGGCGCACCGCGAGGGCCTCGCCTGCTCCTACGAACTCGCGGACATTCGTACTGCGGCACTCGGAGAGGGATTCGGGCTCGCGATGCTGCTCTTCGGCCAGCTCAACGTCTTTCGACGCAGCGAGGCCGAGGCGATCCTGTTACGAGCGTTCGACTCACTGAGGCCGGGCGGCCAACTGCTGCTCGAACCGCAGCGATTCGCGACCGTGAGGGGCGACGGCGACTCGCACACCTCGTGGTACTCGTCGGCGGACGGGCTGTTCTCGGAGCGACCGCACCTCTGCCTGACAGAGAGCTTCTGGGACGCCGAGGTGCGTGTGTCGACGCAGCGCTTCATGATCATCGATGCGGCGACCGGCGAGGTGGAGCGGCACGCGATGAGCAACGAGGCGTACACCGACGACGAACTGGTGGCCCTGGCCAGCCGGTCGGGCTTCGAGGATGTTCGACTCCTGCCGTCGCTGATCGGGGTCGATGACGAGAGCCAGTCGACCAACCTCGTACTCGTCGCACGGAAGCCTGCGTAGGAGAGAGCATCTAGGGCGACGGGAACCTTTCGGGTAGCGCCAGCGTCATGGGAACGTACGATGCCTGAAGGAGGCTCCATGCTGCGCTCGGGGATTCCTGGCTACGTCCTGTCCGCCCTCGGTGGCATCGTCTTGCTGGCGGCGTGTTCGAGCGGCGACGGGCGCGAGTCCGTGACGCCGGAGTAGTACTTCCAGCGCGTGCAGATGCTGCACGAGGAGCAGGAGCGAGGCGGCGAAGCAGTCGGCGCGCAGTTCGAAGAGCAGTGCAGCGGCATCGACTCGGCGGAGCAGGCGCTGGTGGTGATGCAGGAGGTGCTCCCGCAGTTCCTGCCCGCGTACCGCTCGCTGATCGAGCAGACCCGCGAGGAGCTCGACGCGATCGAGCCGCCGCCAGATGTGCAGGAACTGCACGGCGACCTGATCGCCGCCTACCGCGAGCTCGTAGCGCTGGTGGACGAGTCGCTTGACCAGGTCGAACGCGGCGTGGCCGGCGAAGAGGTGCTGCAGAACTTCCTGGGCGATCGCGTTGGCACGGGACTGGGCATGCGCTTCACCGCGATCACCAACGCACTGGTCGCAGTCGCGGAGGATGCGGACATCTCGGTTGACCTCAGCACCGGCGCGCTCATCGCGGATACGCGTTCGGCTACGCCCGGTGGCGGGGTCGTGATCAGCGGTGGCGGGCCGGGGATCTCGATGGCAGAAGCGCTCGCCAGCGACCTCGACGGACCGCTGCTCGTGAACGGCTTCATCGTGATCCGCGAGCGTGAGGCGCGGCTCAGCGAGCTACTGCTCGAGTCGTTCTCGGCTCAGTGCGGGGGTGCCTCACTGATGGTCGATGGGTACAACCCGGCCTCGGGGCGCGGCCTGAACGAGGAAGGTGGAGTGTCGTGGAGCGGCGGTCCGGTACAGGTGCTCGGCACGATGGTTGGCGACCATCTGGTCGTCAGCACGCTCTCGCGGTGACGACTTCGCGCCGCGATTCAGGCGCAAGAAGGAGTTGGCTCCCCGACGTGGATTCGAACCACGAACCTACCGGTTAACAGCCGGGCACTCTACCGTTGAGCTATCGGGGATCGCCTGCCACCAGTGTGGCGTGACGCTGGCTGCCGGGCAAGGATTCGAACCTTGACGAAGGGATTCAAAGTTCCGCCAAGGGCTCCCCGCGTGTTCATCCGTAGCCCCGTGCTGACTCGCCGCGAACTCTGGGCGTTAGGCCGACTCATCTCGGGTCACCCGTCGTCCCGTCGGCATTAGACTCAAATTGGACCCGGTTAGGCGCTTCCCAAGAACCGGTCGAACGCGGTCGCGGCCTCAGTCTGTCGTCCCGTCATTAGGTGGCCATAACGGTCGGCGGTGAACGTCGCGGACGCGTGACCCAGACGCCGACTCAGGTAGAACAGGTCGCACCCCGCTGCTATCGCGTGCGTCGCGTGGGTATGCCTGAGGACGTGAGTCGTGATCTGCTCCGGGTGCTCGATGTCCGTGGCTTGCAGGAGTCGCCAGGTGGCGCAGCATCGCCCGTCAGCCGCCTCTGGGGTCATCGCACGTAGGTCAATGCGGCGGTACTGAAACCTTCGATATCTGCTGGCTCAAGTCCAGGGAACATTTCTACGCGCAGTTCACGGTCTCCGACTAGTTCAACGGCGATCACTCCGTAGGATTCGGTTCTCGGTACGAGGGTTGGTCAGAGGACGAAGGGACGTATCGCAGGCACTATTCGACGGTTGCGGTTGCGGTCGAGTCTATGATTGACGGAAGCGAACAGGCGTTCGAGTACGCCCCGAATCGCCCTGAGAGGCGTCTGTAAGCGCGCTACGCGGCTTTATTTCCCTTCCACTGGAACAAACTCGCGGCTGGAACGTAGCCACTGAGGGCTGCGTGTGGGAGGCAGTGACCAGCTAGGTTCGTTGATTGTCGCAATTGGCTTCGAGGGTCAGGAGACGAGTGCCCGCAGACTCGGCTTTGAGTTTGTGGCCGAGCACTATTCCATGTCCTGCCCGTAGTTTCCCCATTTTTGAACCGAGATACCCCGGGAAATTGCGGAATTGTAGCTGTGAGGCGGGATTCTATATCCCGCCCGTAGTTTTGCTTTTTCTGAACCTAGCTGTACTCCTGAAATCCGGGAACTATGGCTGTGGTACCCCACCCCCCTTCCTGAGTCTGGCGACCTCGACACCCACACCCCCCGGGGTACCTACGTGTGAGGGCGTGGGGGAGGTGAAGCACGTGGAGCATCGACAGCCCCGCTTCGAGTTCCTTCCAGGGAATCAGTTGCCCGATCACCGGCCGTTCGCCCTCACTCATGTCTCCCCTAGACGAGCGCCTTCGGACCTAGTCGGGGCGCATTGGATCCATATTGGACCCAACTGCTCAGGAGCGTGATCGTCAAGCAGAGGCGGCCGAGACGCCCCGGTGAGTCTGTGATGATTGGCTGCCGGGCAAGGATTCGAACCTTGACGAAGGGATTCAAAGTCCCCGATGCTACCTTTACATCACCCGGCACTGTAGGTTCAAAAACGGCTGATCTGATCCGGTTTTCGAGGGTTGTGACCCCCACCGTGACCCCCACCAGTCCGCTCCGAGCCTCGATTTTAGTGTAGCTGACGAGCGGGTGTCGGGCTCTTCTGTGCGCTGACGTAGGCCGGTCGCGCGGTCCATCGTCGCTGACCGACGGCCGCCACGTCCGGACACTTAGTGACCCCCGAACACGACGTATCCACGACCGCTCAGCGCTTCAGCCAGACGATGCGGTCGACATCGGGTGGGCGGTGGGCATGCTCCGTGATGGCCGGCAGTTCCGACTCGAGTGCTGGGCGACAGAGGGCATCACCAACCTGACCTTCTTTTTGTCGACCGTGGGGCTTGAGCAGGCGACCAACGACGAGTTGCGTGACCTGCTTGTGGATGAGGGTCTGATCGAGTTCGTCGGCGACTATCACAGTGTCTCCGGCGCCAAGCTCGTCGACGCCGCGAGTAACGAACTCTGGTCAATCAACTTGGTCGTCGGGGACGAGAACGGTGTGCTCACCGAATGCTCAGTCGAGTTGAGTCCCTGGTCGACCTAGCGCGACGCTGGCGGTCGTCACCCGCCCCCCGACGCCCACCCTCGCTCCACACATCTGGCGCCTGCAGGAAGGCGGTTCTTGCGCTCGCTCGCCCTCGTCCGAAACAGCTGGTGCGCGAGCTATACTCCGCCGAACAACGACACCGTTGCCCGTCGAGACCCAGACGATCCGTCGGTCACGGCACCATCCTCCTGCATCCGCCCAATTGCTCTCGGTTCCGCCGAGTCGACCCGAGAATCAGGCCCAATCTGGATCATCAGACTGGGTGTGTGAGGCTCTAAGACTTCGGATCGGAGGGTCGAAGGCTCGAATCCTTCCCGGCGCCACCCAAGTACAGTGAGGGACGCCCAGCCCAGCGGCTGGGCGCGAAGATCTCATGGCACGCACACGATGGTTTCATAGTGCTCGACTAGTTTGGGGTCGGTCGGCCAGCCGCTCCGGAGTTCGCGACGATCATGCGGGGGGACCGAGCGCGACAAGCGCCTTCGGGACGCCGGCACCAAGCTGTGTTTGAAGGTGGCGCGGGCGCTGTCGGTGCCGCGACAGCTCAGCGAGGTGAAGCCCCCTCGAAAGGGCCGATCGCTGGACTCTCAGTGTTCGGTGGTGTCGCGGCCGTGCTAGATTGTCGCCCACATGCGACGTCTCCGCTTCACGGTGCTCGTGGTGGTAGCCGCCATCATCCTGTCCGCTGGCTTCCCTGCCGGTGACGCCCGAGCCGACCATGGCCACGATGTTCAGGTCGCTAATGTTGCTCCTCAGCCTTCGCCAGGCGGAACGACTCTGACGGTGTCGGGGACGGATGACATCCAGGCGCTAATCGCCGCCCAGACGTTCGTCGTCGCGTCGGTGTGGAAGCTCGACGTCGCGACGCAAATGTACCTGGTCTTCATCCCAGGGGCACCGTCGGCAATAAACACTCTCACGGCTCTGGACCCCAAGGACATCGTGCTGTTGAAGTCCGCGACCGCTTCGTCTCCTGCTTCGGCCGGCCCCACGTCTGACAGGCGCACCGCCATTGCCGCCAGCCGCATCGCCATCCTCGACATCGTGGACCACCCTCCGCCCATCGCCTCACTGATCACCGTTGCGACGCCCGCCCCCAACGGCAGCACGATCGTCACGGGCGCCTCTGGAGCGGTGCCTCCCCGAGCACTCGTTCTGGT
>PVBE011970963.1_pt1 | contig 25466 bp, 26 predicted proteins | sample 1631181 | NCBI WGS metagenome assembly PVBE01 (sample SAMN08397723, study PRJNA350692) | Marine metagenome, whole genome shotgun sequencing project. | isolation source: water | place: Pacific Ocean | collected 2012-04 | reverse complement strand
GGAAGCGGATTTTAATTGTATTTGTTGAATTTCTCACGATAAACTTATCTTCTAATCTTAAGAATATTCTATGTATATATGGTTTCTCATCTGGAAAATGATCGAACTCTTCAATCTTCTTTCCATTGATAACAAGCTCTTGGATTGTACCTTTAAATTCAAGGAATAAATCCTCCATAGGATCGTTGGTCCTGAAGAAGGTTATTTCGATTCGTCCAGAATAATTTTCTCCTTTTTTCAGCACTATAAAGGTGTTATAAGAAATGTCCTTGATCATGCGGGATCGGATGTCATTCATTTGTTTTGTTAGGTGCCTAATTTACTTATCTTTTAAAATTTCCTTTAATTGGTATGTTCTAGGCTTATTTGCATCACAGAGAAATGGATACATATTTTTTCTTTGATTGCTGAGATAAAGAAGTTTTAAAAAAGTCCTAGGAGAAAATTCAATACAAAAAATCATTCCTGAGGGTGCAAAATCTGAAATGTGACTTACAGTTGTACCTGATGAAGCACCTAAGTACAAAATCTTTGAATTGTTTTTAAATGGAATATTTTTTAAACCTTTTAGAATTGCAGCTCCAAGCTTACTCCTCCTAGGATTCCAGAGTCGATATTCTATTCCTTCTTCATTTACAAGCTTTTCTCCATATACTGTATTTCCTGGAACCAAATTCTTCGTAGCTATGCTATTTCCAATAACATATATCCCTTTAAATTTTGTATTGATATTCATCTTTTATTTCTACGAATTATCCTCATTTTCTTGGGTGCATTAGGATATTGTTGATGGATTTTTTCAACTCTATTATTGAAATCTTCATTCAACTTATCTCCTATGTACTTCTTCGAGAAAAAGTCAATCTTACTTGCTAGTGCTATCTTACTTCCTAAACTCCGGGATATTTTACCCCTTTGCCACCATGGTGCTCCCTTAATTAAAGGATGTTGATAGATAGCACCATGTTTAGGTGGAAGCAGTTTATTTTTTTTATTCTTAAAGAAAGCTTTCTTAGAACCCAATAGTTGTATCCGACTCCCAGGCATTAAAGCAAGATTTTCTATGCCTTTGGCAAGTGCTATAAGCCTAGCTCCTAATAAGGAGCCTGTTAGGGCCGTTATATTAGGTGCAATTAGTTCCATTAGTTCATTTATTTCTTCTTCTAGATTATTACGATATTTTTGCAATTTTAAAGTAGCTATTGAAAAATCTTTTAAAATCGAATTATCATCCTGCAATATATTCTCAAAAAGTTTTTTAGATTCAACCGTAGTATCTTCAAAAAACAAAGAATCTAAAGCCCGCCATTCTCTTGCCCTTTCAATGAGCATATTCAATATTTCATCGAGTTGTTGAATAGCGGTAATTGCTTGAATTAGATCTTTGTCTTTTCGGGATGAATGTTCTTGGAGATCCAGTTCTCCTTTTTTAAGGCACACTTCATGCAGAAGTTTATTATAACTCTCTCTAGAACAATTAATATTATCTAATATGACATCCAAATTTTCCACTAAAAAAGTCATATCATGTTCTGGATCTTCCATTTTAAATTTTTGAATTTTATCTAATTTTTCGATAACTAGATCATACCCTTTTAAGTCAGAAACACTCTTTTTAATTTCTTTCATATGAATATGCTCCAACTCTTTCAATTTTAAAATAATATCCTCTGAGTTATTCTTGAATAAAGACTTTGAAATCATCCTATTTTTCTCATCAAATGCAAATACCCCGAGGATATTAATTGTTAAATAAGCGTTCATTCTATAGAAATAATGTAAGAAAAAGATTTAAACCTTTGTTGTCAATCCCTTTTTGGTGAATTAATGCTTAGTTCAGAAATTTTTGGAATAAAACTAAAAAATCCAACTATACTCGCTTCAGGTATATTGGGTTCTACTGGAGGAACACTAAAGAGAGTAGCTAACTATGGGGCAGGAGCTCTGACAACTAAATCCCTAGGTGTTAAAGCACGAGAAGGACATAATAATCCATCCATAGTTGAACTTGAAGATGGCCTTATTAATGCAATAGGCCTTGCAAACCCAGGATATAGAGCTTATGAAGAAGAGATTAAAATTGCAAAAAAGGGAAATATCCCAATTTTTGGCAGCGTCTATGGGTATACTGTTGATGAATTCATAGAGGTAGCAAAAGGTTTAGAAAAATTTGGCGTAAATGCAGTAGAGTTAAATTTCTCCTGTCCAAACGTTGATAATGCTGGAGTTAAATTCGGGCACAGTCCCGATTTAAGCTTTGAAGTTGCCAGTAAAGTTAAAAAGAAATTGCATATACCTGTTATAGCTAAACTTACTCCTAATGTAAAAGATATTGTGGATATAGCAAAGGCATGCGAAGAAGCAAAGGTAGATGGAATAACTGCAATAAACACAATTAGTGCTATGAAGATTGATACTCGGATTGGAAAGCCCGTATTGGGTAACAAAACAGGAGGATTAAGCGGCCCCTGTTTAAAGCCCATAGGAGTTAGGTGTGTATATGAAATTGCGAAGGAGGTTAATACTCCAATAATTGGGTGTGGTGGCATTACTACAGGCGAGGATGCGGTTGAATATTTTATGGCAGGAGCAAGTGCTGTGCAAATTGGTACGGGTGTTTATTCTAGAGGTGTTTCAATATTCAAGAAGATTACAGAAGAGATTAAAGTTTTCATGAAAGAAGAGGGATACCAAGATTTCAAGGAAATGATTGGGATAGCGATTTGATGAAATCTCTAAACAACTTTGAGAAAAAAATATCACTTTCAACTGTACAAAAAATTCTATTAACAACAGATGGTTCAATTACTCGAATTTTAGAGGCTATTTCCGGGGAACCAGTTACAATTGAGACCATTATTCAAGATACTATTAAGGCAAATTTGAAAATCAGTTATAAGCTTAAAATAGAAGTTGGATCAGAAGTTAACTATAGAGTTGTCAATTTAAAAAATCATAATAAAGTATTAATTCGTGCTATATCCTATGCGCCCAATGACAGACTCCCTCATAAATTCAGGGAAGATATTAGAAAAAAAGATTCTCCTATTGGGAGCATTATGGAAAAACTTAATATCGAGGCTCGGAGGGAGATAAAAGGATTTGAACTGATCAAATCTGATAATGATCTTTCAAAAGTCTTTAAGATTCCTCTAGAATCTAATCTGTTAAAGAGAGATTATAATATAATTTTTCAAGAAAAAGTTCTTCTTAATATTACAGAAATATTTCCGCATGAACTGTTCAGGAACTAAATAATACATTTTTATAATTAGCTATCTTCTATCTAATTAATGATTGATATTACTACTCCATCTAGGATTCATATCACTCTTCTTGATCTTAACGCATCCATTGGACGGATTGATGGAGGTATTGGATTAGCTCTTGAGAGCCCCAGGATTCAAATGAGTGCAAGTAAAGGAAAAAAGATTAATGTTAAAGGACCAATGCAGGGGAGGATTGCTGTTGCTGCACAGAAGGTTTTAGATCATATAGGAGAAACGGAAGGAATAGATATCAGAATTGATGAGGCATTTCCTCAACATATAGGGCTAGGATCTGGTACTCAAATTTCCCTCGCAACGGGAATGGCAGTATCTAAAATCTACAAAAAGATACCTAAAGATGAGATTGCTAAAATCACTGGACGTGGTGGAACATCAGGAATTGGCGTAGCAGTATTCAAACAAGGAGGTTTCATACTTGATGGGGGCCACGCAACAAAAATAAAAAAAGAATTTAATCCCACGTCTATCTCTAAGGCTCCTCCACCACCAATAATCACTAGAAAAAAATTTCCAAATTGGAAGGTTGGTTTGATAATTCCAAAAACACGGAAACTATTTTCTGGTTCTAGAGAGGTTAGAATTTTCAAGAAGTATTGCCCGTTGCCATTAGATGAAGTTCAAAAACTTAGTCATTTGATCTTAATGAAATTACTACCTGCTATAGTTGAAAAGGACATTGAGGTATTTGGGGAATCTATTAATTTAATCCAAACTGTTGGATTTAAAAAAGTAGAACTAGGACTACAGCTTCCATGGACTAAAAAGATGTTGGATATCGCTCAGAGTTATTCTTACGGAGCGGGGATCAGTTCTTTTGGTCCATTAATTTATTGTTTTCCAAAAAATGAGGATAAATTACTTAAGAATATTCCGGAAAAGAAGGCTGATGTCATTTTTACAAATGCCTGTAATAAAGGAGCAAGGATAATTAAAAGTTGAATATGAATGATGAAGCACTTAAAGAGATTATATCCTTACTAAAAAAGGGGGAGGAGCTAACATCACTTAAAAAAGTAATAGCAAAGAAGTATAGGCTTTCACGAGTTCCTACTAATTCTCAGATTCTTGCGTCTGCCGATTTTAATGAAAGATTATTCCTCAAACCATTATTACGAAAAAAACCTGTACGAACCATATCTGGAATTGCAATAGTAGCTGTGATGACTAGAGAATCTCCCTGTCCAGGAGAATGTATATACTGTCCACAAGGTGAGGGATTTCCTAAGAGTTATACTGGGGGAGAACCAGCAGCATTGCGTGGAAAGAGACTAAATTTTGATCCCTATCTCCAAGTGCAAGACAGGCTTAATCAACTAGAGAGCATTGGGCATAATATAGATAAAATTGAATTAATTATTTTAGGGGGGACTTTTAACTCTCAGTCATTTGAATATCAAGATTTTTTTGTAAAGAAGTGTATAGACGCTATGAATGACTTTAGCAATATAAAAAAGATTAGAACCACTTCATTAAATGATGCGAAAAGGCAAAACGAAAAATCAAAAGTAAGAAATGTTGGAATAACTTTTGAAACTCGACCAGATTACTGCCATGAAATTCATGTCAACCAGATTCTAAAATTAGGGGTCACTAGGATTGAACTAGGGGTCCAGTCTATTCTAAAAGGAGTATATAGAAAAGTAAATAGAGGCCATAAAATTGGAGATGTTATACATTCGACTCGTGTAGCTAGGGATGCAGGGCTTAAAGTAGGATATCATATGATGCCGGGACTATTTGCGAGACCTGAGGAGGATTTGTGGCAATTTAAAGAACTTTTTAATAATCCAGATTTCAAACCAGATTTTCTTAAAATTTATCCAACTCTGGTTATAAAAGGAACTAAATTGTATAAAATGTGGAAGCAAGGAGAATTTATTCCCTACGACGATAATGAAGTTATTAAACTTTTAGTGAAGATTAAAAAACTTTTACCAAAGTGGACTAGGACCATGAGAATTCAGCGAGATATCCCTAATTATTTTGTCGAAGCTGGAGTAAATAAGGGAAATATTGGGGAGATAGTTTACAATAAAGTAAAAGAATGTAAATGTATTAGGTGTAGAGAGATTGGGCATCGAACTTTAAAAGATATAAGTATAAATCAAAAAGATTCTAAAATTGTATTAGAGAAGTATCCAGCTTCTAAAGGTATTGAGTATTTCATCTCTGCTGAGGATGAAATAAATGATTTATTAATCGCATATCTTCGGCTTAGATTCCCTTCTTCAGATGCACATAGAAGTGAAATGCAGAATTCTGCAGTAGTTAGGGAATTAAGAGTCCTCGGACAAGCAATGAGATTGGGAATTAGGGATGAAAAAGAAAATCAGCATAAAGGTTTTGGAATGGAACTTCTTTCAAAAGCTGAGCAAATAACTGCAGAAGCTGGGTATAAAGAATTGCTAATTACAAGTGCCATCGGAACAAGACGGTACTATAGGAAATTAGGATATCAAAGAGTAGGCCCATATATGGGGAAATCCCTTTAATTATCTAACTTTGCTCTTGTATAAAGTACCCTCTGAATAACAGTTATATAAGTTAAAAAACCAAGGATTATGAGAGCTATAATAAACGCTGTTCCTTCTGATAGTACTTCTACTATTTCAAATAAAGTTGCAATAATAAGTATAATTAACCGCTCTGCTCGTTCAGCAATGCCAACATCACATTTATCAATAAAAATTTCGGCCCTTGATCGTGCATAACTTACGAGTAGGCTACCAACTAGAACTATAAATATCAGGATAAGATATCCATCAAGATACAGGGCTATACCAAGGAGTATAGTGGCATCTGAGAATCTATCGGTAATCGAATCTAGATAACCACCAAACCTCGATACGTTGTTAGAAACTCTTGCTACTGCACCATCTATTAAATCAAAAAATCCACATAACAATAAAGATATAAAAGCCAATATCAAGTTTCCATTTGCTAAAAACAACATTACTCCAATACTTGAGATAAATCCTAATAGTGTAAGATGATTTGGCCTTAAATGTAAGCGTATTAAGAATTTAGCAATTGGATAAACCAAAGAACCTATATTTTTTTTATATTTGGAACTGAGCATAAATAAAAGTATTTCTGTTTGAATTAATAATATTATGTAAGATGAAAGTATTACTGGTTACAGGAAAGTTAGCTGAAACTCAGGTGAAAGAGGTTACAAAAAAATTTAAGTGCAGTGTTTATGTTACTCCAGAAGAAGTTGCGTCTCTTATTAAGCCTAAAATCATTTTGAAAAATCTAACTGATCAAATACTCAAAAACGTAGATATTATCCTTGTTCCAGGACTCATTAAGGGAAACTTAAATGTTATTGAAAAAATTCTTGGAATCAAAACATTTAAGGGAACAAGAGATATTTCAGATATCCCTTATGTTCTTGAAAATATTAATAGCATAAAATTGTCCAAAGATATTCCTGCGGACATTTTGTTTAAAACAGAACTCAGAGATAGGGCCCTTGGGGAATTGGACAAAGTAAATTCTCGCAAATACATAAGATCAAAGCTTAAATCTTCGGAAAATTTTTTAATTGGTGAGCTTCCTGTCGGGGTGGACTTTCCAATTAGGGTAGTTGCAGAGATCGTTAACGCTGGAGATATGAAAAATATAGATATAGTAAAGCGAGCTAAATACTATATTCGGGAAGGAGCAGATATTATCGATATTGGAATGGACGATAATAATCCAATTCGAGTAAAAGAAATAATAAATTTACTACGGCCATTAAATATTCCGCTCTCTATTGACACCATGGAGAAAGAAAACATTAAAAGTGCTATTAAAAATGGGATAGATTTGATTCTGAGTTTTGATTATAATCTCTTAATGAAATTTAATAATATAACTATTCCCAGCGTAATAATTCCAAAAAAAAATACCATACCCTCGAATTCTAGTGATAGGCAAAAATTAATGGAAAATAATATTAAATTAGCACTAAAAAGAGGATTTAGCACTCCTATAGCAGATCTTGTGCTTCAGCCACCCATGATGGGGCTTGTTAATTCATTAACAGCTTATAAAGGCTATTCGGAGAAACATACTACCCCTATCCTAATGGGAATTGGTAATTCAACAGAGCTCTTAGACTCAGATTCAACAGGTATAAATGCTGTGCTTTCAGCAATAGCGATGGAATGTAATGTCAATCTAATTTTTACAACTGAGGCGAGTGGAAAGACTGTAGGCAGTGTAAAAGAGCTCTCTACTGCAGTGAAGATGATGTTTATTTGTGGTATAAAAAAGTCAACCCCAGTGAATTTAGGGATTGATCTGCTAATAAATAAAGAAAAAAAGATAAAAAGAGATGAATTAGACCAAAATATAATTGAAAACATAAAGAATGTTAAAGCCAGATATAATAAAGTAACCAAAATTAATGATGAAGGATATTTTAGAATATTTATCAAAGATCAGATTCATTGTATCCATTATTACAAAAATACCCCCCATTTTTTAATTTATGGTAAAAACGCAAGAAAAATATCGGATACCATTTTCAGCCTTAATCTAATTAAAGATATTGATCATGCGTTGTACCTGGGGAGAGAACTCCAAAAAGCCGAGCAAGCTCTAACCAATAACCGTAGTTACATCCAAACATAACCTGAAATTTAATCATAATTATGAACAACCTAAAGTGGGAAGAATTCGAAAAAGTAGAGATACGAGTGGGAAAAATTATTGATGTCGCAGATTTCCCTGAAGCTAGAAATCCAGCTTATAAATTGAAAATTGATTTTGGGATATTTGGAATCAAGAACTCAAGTGCTCAAATCACAGGATTATACAATAAAGAGAATTTAATGAATAAACAGATTATAGCTGTTACGAATTTTCCACCTAAGCAAATAGCGAATTTTCTTTCAGAATGTTTAGTTCTTGGAATTGTATTAGAAAATAAGGAAGTTGTATTATTAAAACCTGAACGTGAAGTAAAAAATGGTTCTAGGATTAAATAGGAATGTTAGATTTTTTGATTTTTTTTCTTTAATTCCTTTAAAGCTGGTGTAAAAATAGGTTTCTCTTCGAGCAATCCGTGGGGTTTATAATAAAGGATAAGTAACATGATACTTCCAAATAAAATGTATTCTAACCATGTTGCTTCAAATGGTAAATTAAGAATATCTTTGATCTCAAATTTATAAACTATCAATAATACTTTAGCAACTACAAATGATAAAACACCTAAAACTACCCCTTTATTATTGCCGCTACCACCCAATAAAATCATGAGGAATGGGAAAAATGTCCATTCAACTCTAAAAAACGTTGATGCTATTACATTTGAACTTAACAAAGAATAAAATGCACCAGCCATCGCAGCCACACCTGAACCTATGGCTACCGTTTTTACTTTAAGCTTAAATGGGTCCCTACCAAAAGATTTAACCACATCCTCATTTTCTCTCATGGCTTTCAATAGCCTTCCAAAGGGGGAAGTAAGAAGTCTTTCAGTGAATAAATATACTAATAGAGCTAAAATGAGGCCTAGAATGGCGAATCCAAATAAACGATGCTCACCCGGAACCCAAGCTAATATATCAGGAGTATTTACCCCGTAATAACCTCCTATTATGGATCTATTATAGTTTGAGATTAGATAAAGTACTTCGCTTATTGCAAGTAAAGTGATTGCTAAGTAATCATTTCGAAGTTTTACACTTGGGATAATAAACAATCCTCCAGCTAAAGCACCGATTAAACCTGCAACTACTAAAGAGAAAACAAGGATGCCTATACCGAGCAGTGGATTTTGAGAAATCATTGAGTTTACGGTGCTTTTTAAAATGCCAGTTGACTGTATTATCTCCCCATCGATACTTAGAATGTGGAGTAATACTCTATTTACAATGCCACCAACTGCAATGGCCCCAATTAAAACCGCCATAGCCCGTCCAAAATTTGGTATTCCAGCATACCCATACTCAATATTAAGACTTAACGCTATTATCAAATAGATGGAAAACCAAATTATAATGTTTAATATTAAGTAATCCACGGCCATATTTTATTTCTCCATATCTTTAAACCTACAATTCCTTTTGGGGCAAGAATCAATGTTGTTACAAGTATCGTAAGTGAAATCACTTTACCGTATACTAATATCCCAGGACCAAAAAATCCTGAGAGATAAAATGTTATAGCAGACTCAGATATTCCTATTATATATCCCCCAGCTAATGCGCCATAAATACTTCCTAGACCGCCTACGATGCTAGCAGCAAAAATAGATACAATAATAACAGTTCCTGTGAGTGGAACGATTTCTTGGCGAAAAGGAAGTAGACTTCCAGCTAATGCTGCAAAAGATCCTGAGAGAAACCATGAAAATATCCGAGTATATTCAACGTTAATTCCCATAATTTCCGCAAGAGATGGATTTTCCATAGAGGCGCGCATTGCTATTCCAAACTTAGTTCTATGTAAAAGGTAAAATAAAGTAATAAAAATAGTTACAATTATTAAGCTAGAAATTATCAGGATACCATCAAATTGAAAAAAATCAAAATCTAGAGGGGTAAATATGAATTTTTTTGTTGATTTTCTAACTATTGTCCTTAATGTTTCCGCATATGCCCCTAAAATACCGAGAAATATTATATCAATAGCTAAAGTAGCTATCATAAGAGTAACAACCTTAGCTTCTTTTCTAATTAGAGGTTTTAGAAAAATTAAATAAATTAGGATTCCAAGAGTCCCACCAAAAAGGAAAGAAATAGGAAGGGAAAAATAGGGATTGATACCAAATGTTAGCCATAGAGATAGGGATATATATGACCCAAATATGGCCATACTACCCTGAGCAAAGTTTGGAACTCCTGTGGTAATGTAGGTAATAATTAATCCAATTCCTAAAAGAACGAGCAAATTTGAGTATACAATCGCCCCTTCCAATACCGCCATATTCAGTTCTCCAATACCAATCTTTAAATAATTTGGCGTCATAGTTGGTAGTTATCATATTTTAAAAGGTGGTGTTTAAGAATGGGTAAAAGACTAATGAAGTTTCTTATTATTGGACTGTTAGCACTTGTTTTTGTTTCAGGATGTGCTCAGTCTCCATCAGAAGAAGCTCCAGAAGAAATAGTTGAAATAGAGATTCCATTAGGGGTTTTAGCTGATTTATCTGGCCCTTTAACAACTTATGGAGAAGATATTAAGACCACGGTAACTATCGCCGGTGAAGATGTTAATTCGTACTTTGAGAATAAAGGCTCGCCATACAGAGTTAAACTATATATTGAGGACACTAAGGTGGACCCCAAAATAGCATTAGATAAAGTTATGGCACTTCATACCAAGGGTATCAAACTTATTGTAGGCCCAATGGGAAGTGGAGAGGTAAAGAATATTCTACCTTATATTAGTTCTAATAAGATAGTTATAGCTTCTCCTTCATCCACAGCACCTCCAAGCTTTCTTGGTGTAACAAACCCAGAGGAGAAAAAGTTCGCTTCAAGGTTTGTTTCTGGTGATGCATTTCAAACAATAGCCATCGCTAAGTTAGCCCAAGATAGAGGGATTAAAGGTGTGGTTATTACACATGTAGCCAATGCCTGGGGCGCTGGTCTGGAAGAGTTTGGAAAAATCGAGTTTGAAAAGCTCGGAATAGAAGTTAAATCTTCTGTTGAATATCCAGATCCTGCACCTGCTGATTTTACACCTTATGTAGCTACTTTAGAGAATACTGTAAGCGATCTATTAGAAACAAATAGTAAAGACGAAGTTGCTGTTGTAGCCTTTAGTTATGAGGAAGTTGCAACGATTCTAGCACAGGTCTCTGACGATTCAAACCTTTTGACTGTAACATGGATTGGATGCGATGGTACAGCTAAAAGCCAGAAAGTTATTGATGATGTATCAGATAAAGCAAGCTTGGTAAAACTTTACAGCACTGTTTCTGAAACACACGGTGGAAGTGAGTTAGATGAACTCAAGGTGAAGTATGCAGCTCGAATTGGAGGCGAACCAAAGAGTTACGGTCTGAATGCTTATGACTCTGCGTTTGTCATTGCCATTGCAGCTGCTGAAGTTCATGAAGCTCAAAGTGAGTTTAATTCAGATGCTATAGCTGAAGCTGTACCAAATGTTGCACAGGCATATAGTGCTGGAGACTATGGACCAAAACCAGTTAGTGGTGCTTTAAACTTTGACGAGTATCTAGATCGAGCGGTGACTGAATACATGATCTATACAGTAGAGGATCAGAGCTGGAAACACTCCGGAGTATGGGAATTCAAAACCAATACTATAACGTGGAACTAGTTACAAAAAACTTAAAAAAAAGTTTTGGAGGACTTAAGGCTCTCGATTTAGATGAAATCAGAGACGGAGTTAGCATTGAGGTGGAGAAAGGCTCCATTACATTGGTGATAGGACCTAATGGAAGTGGAAAGTCAACTCTCATAAATAATATCACAGGTTTCCTCAATGCAGATTCCGGAAAAGTACTTTATCAAGGCAAGGAGATTACAAATCTCCCTGCTTCTAAAATTTTTAAAAAAAAAATAGTTAGAACTTTTCAAACATCTCAACCGTTAAAAAAACTTACACTAATAGAAAATCTTTTAATTGCAGCTCCTGATTATGGGGATGGCGTTTTTAAGAGTTTCTCAGGGAATTGGAAAGACAAAGAGGAAGCAATTATAAATAAAGCTTTTGAACATCTTATTTTTCTCGGTCTTGATCATCTATGGGATAACGAAGCTCAGGACCTGAGTGGGGGGCAACTTAGATTATTAGAGATTGGCAGAGTGCTAATGTCAGAGGCAAGACTTATAATAATGGACGAACCGATTGCCGGGGTTGCTCCTGAGCTCGCTCACAATATTCTAAAAAAACTTAGAAAATTAACAGAAAAGGGATTTTCATTTCTTATTGTTGAGCATCGATTAGACATAATTCTGGGGTATGTTGATAGTATTTATGTCCTGGCTAATGGCAAGATTATAGCGAAAGGTAATGGGAATGACATACTTGAAAATCCTAAGGTTATAGAGGTGTATTTGGGTGCTCAAAGTTGAGAATCTATCTGCAGGTTATAAAGAACTGAGGATACTCTTTGATATAACTGCTAGATTTGAGGAAGGTAGAATCACCACTATTGCGGGACCTAATGGAAGCGGGAAAAGTACGTTATTGAAATCTATATTTGGTCTTACGACAATACATGGAGGTCAGACCATGTTTAATGGAAAGGACATTACGTTCACAGCACCTTATAAGAGAACTAGGATGGGTATTGCTTATCTTCCTCAAGTTGGAAAGGTATTTACTAATCTTAGAGTCTCTGAAAATTTAAAGATGGCTGGTTACATACTTGAAGATGAAGAATTTAATAAAAGGCAAGAGGTCGCCTTAGACACATTCCCTGATCTTAGGAATAAATTAAGTCAAAAAGCAGCAAATCTAAGTGGAGGAGAAAGACAATTTTTAGGTATTGCAACTGCCCTTATAAGAAAAGCCGATATTTTGATGCTTGACGAACCTAGTGCCATGTTATCACCAAAATTTAGTTCTATTATTTTCAAAAAGATATTGGAACTTAAAGAGAGATTTAATCTAACAATACTTCTAGTTGAACAGAATATTAAGAGTGCATTAGATATAAGTGACAATGCATATATGTTAAAAAGTGGTAAGATTGATTTCGAAGGAACTGCACAAAATCTTTTAAAGCATGATGAATTTGAGAAGTTTTGTATTGGAATATGAACTTTTTGATTTTCAGGAAATTGTGTAATCATTTTTCTACTATAGAGAGTACAAATATTTATATTTAAAGCAAATAAAATATCTAAGGGTAATAATTTTGGTTAAAATTAAAATAACAGATACAACTTTTCGCGATGCCCATCAATCCCTTTTAGCTACAAGAATGAGAATGGCTGATATGGAGCCAATCATTGAAAAGATGGACCAAGTTGGATTTTTTTCCCTTGAGGTCTGGGGAGGAGCAACTTTTGACACTTGCATTCGCTACCTAAATGAAGATCCTTGGGAAAGAATTCGTACTTTTAAAAAGCATATGAAAGAAACGCCTACACAAATGCTTCTTAGGGGTCAAAATTTAGTGGGTTATAAACACTATAGTGACGACATTGTAGAAAAGTTTGTTGAAAAAAGCGTGAAAAATGGAGTTGATATCTTTCGGGTGTTTGATGCTTTAAATGATTTACGTAACATGGAGTCATCAATAAAAATAGCAAAACGGTTAGATGCGCATGTTCAAGGAACAATTTGCTATACTTTATCCCCTGTACATACAATAGATTTCTTCGTTGAGATGGCAAAGAAATTAGAATTTATGGAATGTGATTCAATCTGTATCAAAGATATGGCAGGGCTAATATCTCCAAAAAATACGTATGAACTTGTAAAATCCATTAAAAAAGCAACTACCATTCCCATTGATCTTCATTCTCACTGCACTAGTGGGATGGCACAAGCAAGTTATTATGCTGCATGTGAAGCAGGCATAGATATCTTAGACACGGCAATGTCACCTTTTTCGGGTGGAGCATCTCATCCATCTACAGAGAGTACCATAGCATCTTTGGAGGGCACCTCTCGTCAAACCGATATTAATCTTTCAAACATTAATCCTATAACTACATATTTTAAAAATCTAAGAAAGAAATATGAAGGTATTATAGATCCTTTAGCAGAATCTGTTGATACTAACGTACTCTTATATCAAATACCTGGGGGGATGTTATCAAATCTTATTTCCCAACTTAAGGATCAGAATGCTCTGAATAGGTTTGAGGAGGTTTTAGCTGAAACGCCTAAGGTGAGAGCAGATTTAGGATATCCGCCACTGGTCACTCCTGCAAGTCAAATTGTAGGAACTCAAGCTGTGATGAATGTTTTGGTAGGAGAACGATATAAAGTTGTACCAAAGGAGATAAAAGATTACGTCCTTGGACTTTACGGTAAACCACCAGGCACAATTAATTCTAAAATAAAAACTAAGATAATTGGAGATGAGAAACCAATAACTTGCAGGCCTGCTGATTTACTTCAACCTAATTATAAACTAATTAAAAAAGATGCTGAAAACCTTGGTTTAGTTAAAAAAGAAGAGGATATTTTGACTTTTGCCCTTTACCCATCTATAGCTCCTAGATTCTTAAAAGGAGAAGGGGTTGAAGAGACTCTTCATCCTCCAGGGGGGAAATTTGTAGAAAATAAGGGGATTCCAACATTATTCAGTGTTGAAGTAGATGGTGAAATCTTTGATGTGTCTGTAAAACCTAAAGAAGGTTCTATTGAAATAAATGAAACAAGGGATAATGTTTCTGTTAAGGTGGAAGGGGGTATTGTAGCACCCATGAAGGGAATTATACTGAAAATTAAAGTTGGAGTCGGGGAGAAGATAAATAAAGGAGAGATAATAGCCATTCTCGAAGCTATGAAAATGCAAAATGATGTCCTGGCAACCCATGATGGTATTGTAAAAGAAATCTGTGTCTCTGAAGGAAGTAATGTCTCCCCTGGAACAGTAATCATGGTTGTGAAGTAATGTTTAATAAGATATTAGTAGCCAATCGTGGCGAAATCGCTATTCGCATTATGCGAACATGTCGTGAATTGGATGTAAAAACAGTCGCTGTATTTTCGGATGCCGATAAATATGCTCTTCATGCAAAGTACGCTGATGAAGCATTTCATATTGGACCCTCCCCAGCAAGTCAGAGCTATCTAAACTTAACTAATATTATTGATATTGCCGAAAAAACTGGGGCAGAAGGTATCCATCCAGGTTATGGATTTCTTTCAGAAAATCCAAATTTTGCTAGCTTGTGTGAAAAGAGCAATTTAATTTTTATTGGTCCATCTAGTAAATCTATGAAAAAAGTCGGAAGCAAAATTCAAGCTAAAACTTTAATGGAAAAAGCAGGAGTTCCAGTAACTCCTGGATCGAATAAGGCCATTGACAATATTAAGGATATCGAGGATATAGCAGAGATGGTTGGGTATCCTATTGTGATTAAAGCATCAGCTGGTGGTGGGGGGATTGGCATGAAAGTGGTGGATAATAAAGAAAATCTTGAACAAATTGTCGATTCTACTAGAGCAATTGCAAAGTCTGCTTTTGGGGATGACACTCTTTATATAGAAAAATATCATGATAAACCAAGACACATTGAATTTCAGATTCTTGCAGATAAAAAAGGAAAAACAATTCACCTTAATGAAAGAGAATGTTCCATCCAAAGAAGGCATCAGAAATTAATTGAAGAAACTCCATCCCCCATAATGACATCTACTATGCGGAGCAAAATAGGCAATGTTGCAATAAAGGCTGCAAAATCCATTAACTATGAGAATGCAGGAACTGTTGAGTTCATATATTCTGATGGAAACTTCTACTTTCTTGAGATAAATACACGTCTTCAAGTTGAGCATCCCATAACAGAAATAACAACGGGTGTTGATTTAGTGAAGGAACAACTTATGATAGCTTCTGGTAACGATTTGAACTTATCGCAAGAAGAAATTATGATTAATGGGTCTGGTATAGAATGCAGAATAAATGCAGAGGATCCATTGAATGAATTTTTACCAGCTCCTGGAAAAATAACTAGGTATAGATCTCCAGGCGGGATTGGAATTAGGGTAGATTCAGGTGTAGCAATGGGGTATACAATCTCTCCTTATTATGATTCTATGATTTCAAAGCTTGTATCTTGGGGTAGAAATCGTAAAGAGAGTATTTCACGTATGAATCGAGCTTTATCAGAATACATAATTACAGGTGTAACAACCAATATACCTTTTCACAAATCTATTATGCGCAATAAAGCCTTCAAAAATGGGGATCTTAGCACGAGTTTTATTAAAGACAATAATATTCTGTTTAATGTTCCGAATATAATTAAAGAAGACAAAGAACGTGAAACTAAGCTTGTAGAGACCTTTAAAGAAGACAAAAAAGTTGTAGCTATTAGTGCTGCGGTTAATTCTTATATTAGGTATAATGTTGATAAACAGTGATTGTAGATGTAAATTCGATTAGAAGAAGTCGGATCCTAACTTTTTTGGATTTAAAGCGTCATGCAAAATAAATGATTTAGTACTATGCCTTTAGATTACATTAGACATTAATTTGTCTTTTAATCTAGGCGATATTAATATAAAATTACCTAGGAACTTTATTAGTATTGTTAAATTAAAATGGATGGAGGATAATTTATACTTATGAATCAATCTGATTCAATTTCTTTAGAAGAGATAAAATCTATTATTAAAACAAAAAAAATAGGATGTAAGATCGAATATTATCCAAAAATAGGATCAACCAACGACATTGCCAGAAAGCTTGCCATTGCAGGATCACCAGAAGGGACTGTTATAATTGCAGGAATTCAGACTAGGGGTCGGGGTAGATTGGGTCGGAAATGGTTATCCTCTAAAGGTGGAATCTGGCTTTCTATTATTTTAAAGCCAAAAATGCTTCCTAACATTGCAACGATAATTACAAGTATCGTAGGCATTGCTGTTCACAAAACTTTGTGCACTGATGGAATAGATCTTCGGCTCAAATGGCCTAATGACATAATGGTAGATGATAAAAAATTAGGTGGGATATTAACTGAGATAGGAACTGAATTAAATACAATAAATTACCTATTAATTGGCGTTGGTATTAATGTCAACAATAATCTTTCAGATTTTCCTGCGGAGATTAGAGATAAGGTTACCACATTAAAGGTTCTGAAAGGGACAGAACTATCTCGGGCTTACATCATAAGTCAGTTTCTAGAAGAATTTGAAGATATGTATAATACTCTTGATCGGGGAGAATATTCTACAATTTTTCGAGAGTGGAAAAATCTGTCAGATACTCTTGGTAGGAAAGTTAAGGTTGTAACAGAAAACAAAATTTATGAAGGGGTTGCTATGGATATAGATGCGGATGGATCCTTAGTTTTGAAACTTAATGACACTAAGAAGATAAGTATAATTGCAGGTGATTGTATACATCTAAATGAAAAAATTTAAATATTCTGTTGAATAATTCCCCCTAGGATTAAAATGGAAACTATACGTCGATACAAAGAATTACGATATAATTTCTTTAAATGGAAGTATGAATCCAGTTTTATTAATATGCTTATTCTATCATTATTTTTTGCTGCGTTAACTGGAATTGGAGCTCAAATAAAGATATATTTACCTTTTACCCCTATTCCTATTACAGGGCAAGTTTTTTTTGTCCTTTTAACGGGGGTATTACTTGGCAGATATGCAGTTCTAAGCCAAACTTTATATGTAGGGCTAGGTGGACTGGGAATGCCCTGGTTCGCGCCTGCAGCTGGCATGGGCATATTCTCAAATGGAGGACTGTCTATATTGACAGGTGTTACTGGGGGATATCTCTTAGGGTTTGTTATAGCGGCAGGAGTTATAGGATGGTTTGTTGATAGATTTGTTTATGTGAGGACTATTCCGTTTCAATTTTGTCTGTTACTCCTTGGTGTTTCTATAATCTATACCCTAGGTGCTCTTCAGCTATCTTTTTTCTTAGGTACTGGTTTTCAAGATACAATACTTAAGGGTGTTCTTCCTTTCATACCAGGCGATATTTTAAAGGCAGTAGGTGCGCTTATGTTTTCTGCAGCTTTGCTGCCAAAGGAATCTTATAATGGCGAAGTGGATTTTAAAAAAAGGAGTGCTTTTAGAGTACCCGGTATTATAGTTACTGCTATTCTTACTTTGTTCTTTCTTATCTTATTTTTGATGAAAGGACTTCAACTGGACCAAGTAACTGTGGAACAGTTTATTATGCAAACAGCATGGTATGTAATACCTCTACTAATAATCATTACCCTACTCATTAGACAATTTAAGATAAAGTGAATTAAACAAAAAAATAGCGTGGTAACAACTATAACATTGCTTTTGCTACGCTGACAAGTTTTGGTCGTTTCATCATAATCTTTGCTAATTTTAGAAAGTTTTTTCCATTAGCAAAATCTACCATGTCTTCCCCGGTAAGATGTTCTGAAATCATATTCAAATCATCATCTGATAATTTTTCTATTGACTGTCTTAACTTAACGATTTTATGAAGGATTGCTCCTCTCTTATCTCGCCATCTCTTATCATATTCCATAAGTTTTTTTTCAGAAAAATTGCCAGTATTTATGGCTTCAGATGCAACTTGCCCAGCTATAATTCCAGCTACGCTCGCTTCATGAATTCCTCCTCCATGAATTGCATTAACCTGATGAGCAGCGTCTCCAACTACCATTATACCATTTCCTGCGAGTTTAGAAATTGGGTCTCCAACTGGAATTCCCCCTGCATTTACCTCAATAATACTCCCTCTTCGTAATTCTTTATGTGTTTCAATAAATTTATCAAGATATGCTTTTGCAACACCTTTCTCATTACCCCCTATTCCTACTCCTACATTAGCAATATCTTTCCCTTTAGGGAAAATCCATACGTATCCTCTGGGAGCGATTTTTGAACTAAAGAAAAGTTCTAACATATCTGGAAATTCTAGGTCAACAACCATTTCATACTGAAAACCTGAATCGATATCTATGAGTTTATTAGTTGTTTTTAGGCCGGCCTTCCTAGCTATTGTTGATTCTACACCATCTGCTGCAATAACGATTTTAGATCGTGCCTCTATATTTTCATTAAAATGGGAATATCTAACTCCTTTAACAAAACCATTTTTCATGATTAGATCATTAGCTTCCGCCTTGGCTAGAACTTTTGCACCTGATTTAGCAGCGTTTATGGCTAGGTGCTTATCAAAAATCTTTCTTTCTATAACATACCCTATGGTATTGGGATATCTAGCTGAAATCAAGTTACCATTAGGCGAATAAACATTAGCACCTCTTATCTCATTTACGGTCCATTTAGGGTCAGGAGTTACTCCTATATTCTTCATACCTCCTACAGAGAATCCTTCACCACATCTTTTTGGAACACCTATCTCCTGTCGTTTCTCTAAAAGCAGAACTTTTAAACCTGCATCTGCAGCGACTCTAGCTGCATTTGAACCACCAGGTCCAGCTCCAACCACTACTACGTCATATTCCATTCTATCATCCTAAGTTAATTGCTCCTACAGGGCAGAACTTGATACATATGCCGCACCCATTGCAAACTTCAAGAATTGGATTTATTTTAGTTCCATTATCTAAATCAAGAGCTCGAAATGGACATACTCCAACACATCCCCCACAAGACATACAGGCATTGTAATCAATACTTACTTTGTCATCATTAGTCATCCAGGTATAATAAATCAGAAAAGATATAAAAATGTGTAGGTCTAACCTTTCATTTATGGAACCTACTCAGAGATTAGTGACGTCTGATATTGAGAAGAAATTCTATGAACTCGAACATAAAGGTGAGGGGGCTCTAATTGGATATTTAACGTTGGGTGATCCTGATATAGATAGTTCAATAAAACTAGTAGAGACTCTGTGCGAGAATGTTGATATTTTGGAACTTGGCATACCCTTTAGTGATCCCATTGCTGACGGACCCACAATTCAGGCTGCTATCGATAGAGCTTTAAATTCAGGAATGAACACCGAAATTGCTTTTGACATTGTTAGGGATTTACGAAAAAAAGGTATTGAAACCCCATTTATTTTTATGACTTATTATAACATCCTACTTCAATATGGGGAAGATCAATTTATAAAAAAATGTAAAGAAGTGGGTGTTCAAGGGATTTTAGTTTCAGATTTGCCAATTAATGAAGCTGAAAATGTACTTCATAACTGTGAAATTCACGGTGTAGATTTTATATTTCTAATAGCCCCCACAACTACAAAAGAGAGAGTAAATGAGATTTTAAAAAAAGCTAGAGGCTTTATATATTTGGTATCAACCCTTGGTACAACTGGTGTTAGAACGCAAGTTTATAATACAACAATTGAAAAGACTAATTGGGCATTGAAATACATTAAAAATCTCCCTTTGGCAGTGGGATTTGGCATATCGAGGCGTGAACACGTGAGGGCTGTTATAAATGCAGGAGCTAAAGGTGTTGTTGTAGGTAGTGCATTTGTTGATTTAATCGGGAAAAAAGGAGTTAAAGCAGAATCTGATCTTCGTAAATTATCACTTGATTTAAAAGAAGGAACTAAGAAATAATCAAAAAAACTTAATACAACCTTAACAACTCTTATTTTGTGAATAAAAAAATAGATGAATTGATAAAAAATAAGGGAAGAGAGAATATAACAGGTCTTACAGCATATGATTATCCAACTGCTAAACTTGTTGAGGAGGCAGGTATCGACTTTATCCTCGTGGGTGATTCTCTCGGAGTTGTAGTACTGGGATATGAAAATCCTTTATCGGTCGATATGGATGTGATGCTTCATCATTCTCGAGCAGTTTGTAAAGGGGCAAATAACATCCCAGTCATAGGGGATATGCCTGTAAATTCATATCGAAATCCAAATATCGCTCTAAAAAATGCCCAGGATTTCATGGATACAGGAGTTGATGGAGTAAAAATAGAGGGAATGAATATTGAGATAGTAAAAAAATTGGTAAAAAATGGCATTCCAGTTATGGGGCATTTGGGTTTAACTCCTCAGACAATAGAGGAATACAGTGTTCAGGGAAGAGACGCAGAAAATAGTCAACGTATATTGCGAGAAGCTCAATCGCTAGCTAAAGCAGGTGTCTTTTCTATTGTGCTGGAATGTATTTCAGAAGCATTAGGAGATAAGATAACTAGGAGTATAGATGTCCCTACTATTGGCATAGGTGCTGGAAGGTATACAGATGGTCAGATACTCGTAATTAATGATCTTCTAGGCTTGTTTGATCGATATTCACCCAAATTCGTAAAGCAATACATAGATCTTCGCTCAGAGATTCGGAGGGCTATTATCAACTATAAAGTAGATGTTAAAAAAGGTAAGTTTCCAGGTAAAGAGAATATTTTTAAGTAAACAGAGGAAAGTTTTAAAATTTATATTGAGGTAATAACTATCGGCTTACTTTTCCTATCCTTATTGTTTTTCCCTGTGAAATGGATATTAAATAAAATAAGGGGCAAACAGAATAATGCATCTTTGACTGAACGTCTATTAAATGGATTTAAAGGTAAAACAGAATATTGTAATATTCGAAAAAAAGGTAAATATATCACAGGTTCTGCTAAATTTTCCTCTAAAGAATATGATAAAGTTTCAAATCATGTTGAAGAAAAGCTAAAGACTATTTTAAGGCAAGGTGAAATAATAAAATGCAATATTAATGAGGGAGAGATTATCGATAATGGTATTACACAGTTTAAAGTCCAAAAGGGAAGGTATATAGAAGCGTATGATTACACATTTTGTACAGCAATATTCATACGTATTTATATTATATCTGGCGAGTCAAAAAAATGGCTTTCTCTTTATATTGATGAGAATCCTACTACACCTTGGTGGGCTAAGAAGAAAAAGTCTTTAAACTCTAAGTAAATACTCTTAGATTTTTTCCACTATCTACCACAATCAACATTTTTAGGTTGATATCTCAATACCATAACATTTATAAGGTAAATGGTACATTGTATCACGACAACAAGTATCATGGAGGATTATAATGAGTCAAATCGGGAAAAGCATTAGGATGGAGCGAATAATTAATCGCAAAACTAATAAAATGATAATTGTGCCTATGGATCATGGAGTTTCTTCAGGACCAATACATGGTTTATTGGACATGTCTAAAATAGTTAACGAAGTAGCTGAAGGAGGAGCAAATGCTGTTTTACTTCATAAAGGACAAATAAGGATACCAGGTGTACCTCACCCTTTTGTAAATACAGCCCATAGAGGTTATGGGCAGGATATAGGATTAATTATACATTTATCTGCAAGTACTTCTCTGGGTCCAGATCCGAATCATAAAGTTCTAGTAACTACTGTTGATGAAGCTATCAAACTTGGTGCTGATGCTGTATCGATTCATGTGAATATCGGAGCTGAAGATGAGGCAGAGATGCTTAGTCAGCTCGGATTAATCTCAAAAAAATGTGCTGACTGGGGAATGCCATTATTAGCGATGATGTACCCACGGGGCAAAAAAATTTCGTCTGAGCACGATGTTGAGGTAGTGAAGTTTGCAGCTAGAGCAGGGGCTGAGTTAGGAGCAGATATAATAAAAACTAACTATACTGGGGATATCGATTCGTTTAAAGAAGTAACTAATGGATGTCCAGTACCAGTTATAATTGCAGGCGGTCCTAAGATGGATACAACCCGGGATGTCTTAAAAATGGTGAAAGATTCAATTGAAGCTGGAGGAGTTGGAACTTCAATTGGAAGAAACGTATTTCAGTCTAAAAATCCAATTAAGTTAGTTAAAGCCTTTTCAATGATAATTCATGATGGGGTAAGTATTGATGAAGCTTTGAAAGAAATTAAGTAAGAAAATCTTAGAGGATATGAAATGAAGTTTTTTTGGGTTGACTGTACTAAAATGAGTACTTGGGAGAAAAGAAAGTCCTATGTCACATCAGCCCTTGAAGCCGGTGCGTCAGTGATTATAGTTAGAGATACGGATATAAGTCGAGTAAGGAAACTTGGGAATTTAAAAATTGCAACTTTTAGTGGGGAAGGAGATGTAGTCATCATTGGGTTGGATAGTGAAGGAGATGGAACAATAAATCTTCCAAATAAATTAGAGGATTCTGTAGATTTAAAACGGATAAATGAACTGAAGAGGGCTAATAGAGAGGTTGCGGGTTATGTTGAAATTAATGGTAAAGAATTTGAAAGGCTAGCAGCAATTGAGGCAAAAGATGCAGATTATGTGGTGGTGGTAGGTAAGGACTGGACTATCATTCCCTTAGAGAATTTAATTGCTGAACTTCAGAAAGATAAAGGAAAGGTCATTGCAAAAGTAACAAACGTTGAAGATGCAAGGCTTGCGGTTGAAACCCTTGAAGTTGGAGTAGATGGGGTTTTAGTTGAAACTAACGATATTCGACAAATAAAAAAAATTTCGGAAATAATCCAAAAAGAGATGGAGAACCTTTCTTTGAAAGTGGGTAATATAAGTAAAATAAAAAAAGTTGGGATGGGTGATAGGGTATGTGTAGATACAGCTTCTCTTCTCGAGATGGGTGAAGGAATGTTATTGGGATCACAGGCTAATGGATTATTTCTAATTCACTCAGAAACCCTTGAATCAGATTATGTCGCCTCAAGGCCCTTCAGAGTAAATGCAGGGGCAGTTCACTCGTACATACTCAGTCCTGATGGTAAAACTAGATATCTGAGCGAAGTGAGTGCAGGGGATGAAGTAATGGCAATCAACGCAAATGGAAAAACTCGGAGCGTCATAGTTGGAAGAGTTAAAATAGAAAAGCGGCCATTGCTTTTGGTTGAAGCTGAATGTAATGGAAGACTTTACAAAACACTGTTACAAAATGCTGAAACTATTAACTTAGTTAGTAAAGATGGGAAACCCATTTCAATGAGTCAATTGAAAGTTGGGGATAAAATACTCATTTACGAAAATATAATCGGACGACATTTTGGTATGGAAGTGGAAGAGAATATAATTGAAAAATAATTTTTTTCGGGTGCAAATATGCCTTTAATTGTTGGTAGTATAAAAGAGAAAAATCCCTCACGTTTTTTAAATGCCATAGAACTTGCAGAGAATGCGGACATTATTGAAGTAAGAATCGATGATATGGCTAATTTTGATTCAGAAAATATTAAAACCATTCTCAAAACAGTTAATGAAAGAGGAAAAAAAAGTATCTTGACTAACAGAAAACGGGAAGATGGTGGAGGATTTACAGGTATCGAAGATGAAAGAGTGGGAATAATTGAAAAATGCATCACTGAAGCAGATTATGTAGATCTTGAACTGCAAATGCCAAGTTTAAGAAAGATGGTTGACATATCTAAGGACGCAGATGTAAAAGTTATTATTTCCTATCATAATTTTAGTTCAACTCCAACAGAAAATGAAATGTTAGATATTATAGATAATGAATTCAATGAAGGAGCCAATATAGCTAAACTTGCAACAAAGGCAAATTCCACAAAGGATATCCTTTCAATGTTAGCCGTTACTAAAAAAGGTTCCGATATTGGAGATGTATGCACTATTTCACTGGGAGATCTAGGTAAAATATCAAGGATAGCATCTCCGTTATTTGGATCTGTAATTACTTACGGTTATGTTACAAAACCTACAGCACCAGGGCAACTTCATATAGACGAGCTTAAAAATATTTTAAATATATTTGGAGAAATGAGATGAAGATTGACGGAAATACAAAACTGTTTTGTGTTATTGGAGACCCAATTGAACATACACTATCTCCTGCTATGCATAATGCTTTATTCGATAAACTTAAACTGAACTGCGTATACACCGCCTTAAGAGTTACACCCCCCTTTCTTGAAGACTTTGTGAAAGGAATTAGGACTATGGGTCTTGGGGGCGTGAATGTTACTATTCCTCATAAGGTAGCGATAATTGATTTCCTCGATGAATTATCCAAGGAGGCTCAGATAATAGGTGCGGTAAATACGATAGAGATGCGAGGAAAAAAATTAATTGGGCATAATACAGATGGTATAGGTGCAATTGAAGCTTTAATTCAAGGTGGTGCAGACCCAAAAAACAAGAATGTTTTGATACTTGGATCTGGCGGTGCTGCTAGGGCTATAGGTGTTACTATCGCCTTAAGATCAGAGGTATCCTCCTTGACTGTTCTCGGAATTAAAAAAGATGAACTAAAACAACTTGTAGATGACATTAAAAGAGGTACTGGCGTTAAAGTTTTTTCTAAACTTATGGACACAGGTATTAATCAAGAATTATTGAAAGAATCCGATATAATTATCCATTGTACTCCAGTTGGAATGTATCCAAATATCGATCAAACGATTATTACTGCTGAAGAAATACCATCCCACATAAAATTGATGGATATTGTCTACACCCCCCTTGAGACACAGCTGTTAAAAGAGACAAAGAAAGCAGGAGTGGAGACTTGTATTAGCGGTATAGACATGTTTGTCAATCAAGGAGTTGAATCTGCAAAATTATGGCTCAATATTGATCCCCCCAAGGATATTATGAAACAAGTTGTTTTAAACAATTTAAGGGATTAGATCCTAATGGCTCCTAAAGATG
>PVBE011119726.1_pt1 | contig 25468 bp, 19 predicted proteins | sample 1631181 | NCBI WGS metagenome assembly PVBE01 (sample SAMN08397723, study PRJNA350692) | Marine metagenome, whole genome shotgun sequencing project. | isolation source: water | place: Pacific Ocean | collected 2012-04 | reverse complement strand
CGCCGTCAACGCAGCGCCGGTCGTTCCGTCACCTTGCACGACCTCGACCACCCCGACCGGCAGCTTCACCGCGTCGAAGATCTCCCGGATGATCTCGCCGGTGATCGGCGTGACCTCCGACGGCTTGATCACCACCGTGTTCCCCGCGATCAGTGCGCTCACCGCCGGGACCATCGTCAGCTGAAAGGGGAAGTTCCAAGGCGAGATGATCCCGATCACCCCCATCGGGAAATGCTGGATGTAGCTCGTCTTCGGGAAGAAGAGCAGCGGGGTCGAGACCCGCTTGGTTCGCAGCAGTCGCGGGGCGAGGCGGGCGTAGTAGTCGAGGTAGAAGGGAACCGCCATCAGCTCGGTCAGCAGCGAATCGACCAGGGGCTTGCCCGTGTCCTCACTGACCCGGCGCGCATACTCCTCGCCGCGCTCGAGCATGATCTCCTTCAAGCGCCCCAGGATCTCGATGCGCCGATCCACCGGGATCGCCTGCCATCCCGGAGCCGCATCCCGCGCACGAACGACTGCTGCGTTCACCTCGGCGGCCGTCGCGATCGGGAACTCACCGAGTGGCTCACCCGACACCGGGCTCGACTTCGAGATCGAGCGGCGGTCCGTGGACTCGGTCTTGGGCGGGGGGGGCATCTCCAACTCCGGGCCTTCGGAGGTTTCGGTCTCTTTACGACGGCGAGGGCGCGGGCGAAAGGGGGGGCTCGATCCGCACCAACAGCTCGACATGCGGGGTCTGTGGCAACATGTCGTGCGCCTCCACGTGGGCCACGCGGAAGTCTGCGTCGCGCAGGCGGCGGGCGTCCCGCGCGAACGAGCCCGGATCGCAGCTCATGTACAAGACCGGTGCCCGCATCGCGATCAGGCGCTCGACCACGGCGCGGTCCAACCCCCGTCGCGGGGGGTTCACGACGACGACGTCGGGCGCCGGCCAGTCGGGCGGCGGTCCTTCGTCGAGGTCCGCGCGCACGAACTCGGCATCGATACCGGCACGAATCGCGACGCCCCGAGCGACTTCGGTCGCGTCCGTCGCCGACTCCGCTCCGAAGAGCCGTCCCCCGGTCGCCGCCGCGACGGCAATGCCCAGCACACCGATGCCCGCGTACAGGTCCCAGATCGTCTCGACCGAGCCGGCCAGCTCCGCCGCGCGCCGCGCCATCCGGTCGGCGACCTCGAGGTTGAGCTGGGCGAACATGTTCGTGGCGACCGGGAACTCGAAACCCGCCAGCGAGAGCGGGATCGTCGTCTCGCCGACGCACCCGATCGGTGGCCCCACCCGGATCGCGTTGCCGCGCTCCGCGTTGCCCGACGCGCTTACGCCGACCACACCGGGAATCTGCGCGATCGCCGCGGCGAGCCGGCCCACCCACGGTGCTGTCCGCTCTCCGGCGATCAGTTCCACCAGTGTCGCGCCTTCGGCGTTTGCGCGCAGTGACACCCACCGCAGCCCGGCCGGGTCAGGCCAGATCGGCACCGCCTGCTCCCGGGCCACCGCCGTCGCGGCTCGGGCGACGTCGGCCAGTGGCGGTGCGAGCACGACGCAGCCGTCCATCTTCGCCGGTGTGCCCGTTCGCGGCGCCCGCGACCCGAAGTGGACGACGCCGCTCGTCGACCGCCAGACGAGCAGGTTCGTCCGGTTTCGGTAGCCCAGCTCGCGCTCCGACGCCTGCACCGTCACCGGCTCGGTGACCAGATCGCCCAGCGCGTCAGCCACGGCGCGGCTCTTCGCGGCTCGCTGCGCGTCGGCCGTCGCCTGCATCAACGCGCAACCGCCGCAGGTACCCCGCAGCGGCGCCGCGTGGTGGCACGGCGGCCGCCGAAAGTCCGTCCCTCGCCGACGCTCGTCGACGATCTTCGCCCACGCGGCGCCGTCGCGTCGGCTCACCGCCTCGATGCGCACGCGCAGATCGTCTCCAGTGGCGCCTCCCGGGACGCGCACCGTCCGTCCGTCGACCTCCGCCGTTCCGAACCCGCGCGCATCCAATCCTTCGACTCGAACGTCGAATACGTCGTCTCGCTTCACTGTCTCTCCATGCGCGTCATTCCGCGACCCGCGCCAGCACGAAGTCGAGGTAGTTGCCCTCGGGGAACCCGGGTCGGGTCGGGTGGTCGGGGCCGGCGCCCGCGACGTCGATGATGGCCAGGCGCCGCCCGGCGTCGCGAGCCGCCGCGGCGACGACCCCGAGGAAGTCGTTCCGCCGGACGTGTCCGGAACAGCTCGCCGTGGCGAGCCAGCCGCCGGGCGGCAGTGCCCCGATCGCGAGGGTGTTCAGCTTGCGATACGCACCGAGCGCCCGCTTCAGGCTCTTGCGTCGCGGTGCGAACGAGGGCGGATCGACGACGATCAGGTCGTGCTCGCGGCCCCCGTCGGCGACCGCCGCCAATACTCCGAACGCGTCGGCGGCTACGAACGCGTGATCGCGCGGGTCGATGTCGTTGAGCGCGAAGTTGCGTCGCGCGGCGTCGACGGCCGGTGCCGCGATGTCGACGGTCGTGACACGCCGGGCTCCGGCGAGGGCCACGGCCACCGAGAACCCCCCCGTGTAGGCGAAGAGGTTCAGTACGTCGCGACCGGCGGCCACCGAGGCGACCCGGTCCCGGTTGACCCGTTGGTCGAGGAAGAAGCCCGTCTTCTGGCCGGCGATCACGTCGACGGCGAACCGGCGGTCGCCCTCCGTGATCACGATCTCGTCGGGCACGGTGCCGCGCACGACGCGCGGGCGTCCGTCGTCGACGCGCGGGTTGCGCACGACGACGGCCGACGGCTCGGCGACGGCTTGTACCGCGTCGATGAACGTCGGCTCCCAGACCACGCCCAGCTCGCCGTCGGTTCGCAGGGACGCCACACCGTCGTAGAGGTCGCAGTGGAGCCCGGGAATGCCGTCGTTCTCACCGTTGCACAGCCGATACCCGGTGACTGTGGGCGGGATCACCTCGGAGCGCAGCGCGGCGGCCTGGGCCAGGCGCCGCTGGACGAGGCGTGCGTCGATTGGCTCACTGTCTCGCAGGGTCCACGCGCGAAAGGCGAGCGCCGAGTCCGGCTCGACGGTGCCGCGGGCGACGAAAGCGCCGTTTCGGCCGCGCAGGTCGACGACATCGCCGGCCTCGAGGTCCGGCGGGATCGCCACGGCGTCGGCGAACACCCACGGGTGTCCGCTCCGGATCGCGTCCTCGAGCGGTTTCTTCAACTTGAGCGAGCGCGTGGACACGGAGGGGGCGCGGGGCTTGCGTCGCGATCGGGGCCGAGGGTCCAGCGCCGCCCTTGTCGCACGCGCGGTGCCCCACGTCGAGGGACCCGACCATCGCTCCTGTTCACCACCGCCGATCACCCTCGCGAGGCCGATCGGGCACGTCGGTGTGGCCGGGCGCTCCGATCCGGACCGCTGGTGCTCCCGGCGACGCAGGTGTGTTCGGGAATTGTGAGCAAGAGCACTACTCCAAGGCGCCTCCCTCGATCCACCGCCGCACGATCGCGAGCCGCCGCTCGTCCAGGGGGTTTCCGATGGGCATCCAGTTCCCGGAGCCACCGACCGACTCGTGGGTGTCGTTCAGCTTCTGCCAGAGGTAACTCTCCTCGAGGTTCCCCGGGGTCACGCGTGGCATCGGCGGGTTCTGGACGCTCGGCGAGAGCAGGTCGTCGTACAGCGTGTCGCTCCACGCGAGGGAGAGCCCGCCACTCGGGCGATCGACGTGGTGAGGTGTGCAGGCGGTCTGGAAGACCTGCTCGGACACTTCGACCAGCGTCGGCGCCGGCGCCGCCAGATCCGGAATCTCGAACCCGTCGATGTCGGCGTCCGCGTCGGCGGTGGAGCCGTCGTCCGTCGTGTCGCCAGCGTCTCCATCGCCGACCGCGTCGACGCCCGCGTCCAGCTCGCCGTTGCAGTCTCCCCGCGGGGCGCCGGCAGCGGCCCACCCGACCAGGAGACGAGCCGCCGACTCGGTGATCTCCCCCGACGGCGAGTCGGTCGGCGGCATGCGTCCCGCCTCGACCTCGCGCGCGACCGAATCGGCCATCGTCGCCGCGCCGAGCCTGCCGCTGTCGTCGTAGCGGTCGAGACGCATCCAGACGGGCGCGCCGCCGGTCGGGTTCTCTCCGTGACAGCCGTTGCAGCGGACCTCGAACACCAGCTCGACCGCGCCGCACCAGCTCGGCTGCGATCCGCTGACCCCACCGGGGAGCGCGTCGAGGTCGGGAATGTCGGGGCAGCCGGTGAGGACCACGGAAGCTGCGGCCGCCAGAAACAACGCGATGCCGCGTCGCCCCCGCATGTCGCGGCCGGTGCGTTGCTCGCGCCGACCGTCGCCTCCATGCGCGCCGGGCGCGGGGTACACGGTGTCCCGGAGCCGGTCTGGGTTCCTTGATGTTCCGGGCATGTCGGGGGAATCTCCGCGGGGCCGCCAGGCGCGGCCGCCCGACCGCGCTCCGGGTCACCTGGCGCGCGGGGGCAGGATACCAAGGCCCTCGGTTCGCACCAACACCCGCTCCGCTCAGCTATGTTCGACACCCCCTCTCGTCCTCGTCTCGATGCGACGGCCCGGCCCTCGCGTTCCCTCGCGTTCCCGCTCCTGCTCGCCACGGCGCTCTGCGGAGCGTGCGGCGGTGGTGCCGAGGAGCAAGCGTCGGCGGCGCTGGGCTCCGAAGTCGACCACGCCGCCCACCTCCAGACGGAGGCCGCGCCGCCGGCCCCGGCGACACCGGCGGTCGGGACGCTCGAGGTCGTCGCGGAGCTCGACCGCATGCCCTCCGGAGTCGCGGTCGTCGGCGACCGGGTCTTCGTCTCGCTCCCGCGCTGGGTCGAACCCGGGGCGTTCACGGTCGCCGAGGTGATCGATGGCGAGCTGGTCGCCTACCCGGACGGCGCGGCCAACGAACTCGACGCGGGGCCCGGCACCCTGCACTCGGTCAACGGCATTCATGCCGACTCTCGTGGTCGCCTCTGGATCCTCGACAACGGCCGCGTCGATCTCGGGCCGGCTGCCGACGGGGCGCCGAAGATCGTCGTCATCGACACCACGTCGGACAGCGAGGCGTTCCGCTACGTCTTCGACCCCGAGATCGCGCCTCCGGGCGCCTCCTTCTTGAACGACATCGTCGTCGACGAGCCCTACGGCTTCGCCTACGTGACCCAATCGGGCATGGGCGGTGCTCCGAGCCTGATCGCGTTCGAGATCCCGCGCGACCGCGCGTGGCGCGCCCTCGACGGACACGCGTCCGTGACCCCCGACGGGGCCGACGAGATGGTGATCGACGGGGAGACCGTCATGCTGCACCGACCCGACGGACCGGTCGTCTGGCGAGTGGCCGCCAACGCCATCGCCCTCGATCCGGACGGCGAGCACCTGCTCTACGGGCCGATGACCGGGCGCGTGCTCTATCGGATCCCGACGATCGCCGTGCGTGACGAGCTGCTCGACGACACCGCCCGCGGGGCCGCCGTCACGGTCGCGTTCGACAAGCCGATCACCGACGGGATCTGCACGGGGCCCGACGGCACGGTGTACATGACCGACGTCGAGAACGCCGCCGTCGTCGCCCGCACGGTCGACGGCGAGACGACGACGGTGGCGGCCGACCCGCGCATGTCCTTCCCGGTGGCCTGCGAGGCTCCGGGAGACGGCTGGGTCTACTTCACGTCGAACCAGCTCCACCGGATGCCGCTGGTCCTCGCTGGCGAGGATCGTCGCTTGCCGCCCTACTACCTGTGGCGTGTCCGGGTGGAGTGACGCGAATCGTCTGCTCTCTACTCGGCGTCGGACTCCTCACCATCGACCCGCGCGAGGAACTCTCGGGCCGAGTCGGCGATCTCGAGGGGAGCCGCGGCCATGAGGGAACGGTCATCCGTGGTTCTCATGCGGAGCGCAAGCTCGACCGGGGCCCAGAATCCCGGCACCGGCGACTCCCGGATCGCGTCGAGCACTTCGGCTTTCCGCCCCGCCTGGCACAGGCGAACCGCGAGAGCGATAGCGTCGCCGCCGCTGTGCTCGAGATGCTCTGCGTCGGCGTCGCGGTAGTAGCGTTTCGCTGCCTCGATGGCCCGTTCCTCCTCTCCGGCGCCGAGGAGGGCCGTCGCGAGCGTATGGCGGATAGCGGCGTCCTCGGGCGCCGCCGAGGCCGCCTCTCCGGCGAGGGAGGTCGCCTCACTCCATTTGGCGGGGGAGTTCGCATGGCACACGAGATGCCACGCGAGAGAATTGAGTGCCGAGTGCGAGTGCGAGTCCACTTCAACGAGCCCACGGAGTGCCTGCTCGACCTCCGAGGTCCGCCCTAGCCGGTCAAGCAGCGCGGCCAGGTTTCTCCGGGGCTTCGCGTCGTTCGGGTCGATCTCGATTGCGCGGCGGTAGGCATCCTCGGCCTCGTTGAACCGCGCCATGTGAGTCTCCAGCAGGCTGCCCAGGTTGTTCCACGCCTTCGCGTCCGGTGGGCCCAGCTCGATGCCGCGTTGGTATGCCGCTTCGGCTTCATCGTATCGGGTCAGGCGGTCCTGGAGCAGGTCCCCGAGGTTGTACCAAGGATACGCTTCCTCGGGGTCCGCCTTGATTGCGTGTCGGTATGCCGCCTCGGCGTCGTCGTATCGGGCCAAGTGGTCCTGGAGCAGACGGCCCAGGTTGTTCCTGGCCTTCACCTCCGCCGGGTCCAGCTCGATTGCGCGTCGGTAGGCAGCCTCTGCGTCATCGAAGCGAACCATGTGGTTCGCCAGCAGGCACCCCAGGTTGAACCACGGAGTTGCTTCAGCCGGGTCCGACTCGATGGCTCGCCGGTATGCCGCCTCGGCCTCGTCGTATCGGGCCAGATGGTTCTTCAGGAGGTTACCCAGGTTGTTCCACTGGGGCGCTTCCTCCGGGTTCAACTCGATAGCGCGTCGGAATGCCGCCTCGGCCTCGTCGTGTCGGGCGAGGTGGTTCTCGAGGAGGTAGCCCAGGTTGTTCCAGAGCCTCGCGTCCGCCGGGTCCGACTCGATGGCGCGTCGGAAGGCCATCTCAGCGTCCTCGGCACGACCTTCCTCGGATGCTTGCTGTCCGTCCGATCCCCAGAGGAACGCCAGAAGCGATCTGTCACGGGGGTCGCAGTCGACGCCGTCGAACACGAGCCCGTCGAGCGCGGACGCCTGTTCACCGACATCATTGGTCGCTCCCAGACGCCCCGACCCACAGGCTGTCCGCCATCGTTCGAGAAGCTCTGGGTCCATCGCAGCGGATAGCGCGCGCAGCTCTCGCTGCAAGACACTCCGAAGCTCGACCACTTGGTCTTCCGAAACCGATGCGATCCCGCGTGCGATCGCCTCCTTGGTCTCGACCGAGATCGACACGCATTGACGAACGAGATCGTCGAACTCCTCGGCATTCCACGACCCGTCATCCGGTCGAGACGCGTCCAGGATCATGCGCCGGACAGAATCGAGGCGCGCCGGCGGCGATGATGCCGCGGACTCCCGGTGTGCTGGGGGGAGAGATGAGAGAATCGCCTCGACGGCGTCGACCGCGCCCGTGTCGAGCGCCGTAGAGAGTATCAGAGAGCGAGCGCGCTGGGCTGACCTCGGCTCCGACATGCACCAGGTCGAGTCGATAGCCTCGCGCAGCAGGTCAACGCGGGTCGGACCGTCGGTTGTCTCCACCTCCCGCAGATACGGGATGACCGAGCGGTGGCCCTCGTCGCGCCCGTAGAACGACTCGACGAACACGACCCACCAGCGAAGCCGCTCCCGCTCGCTCCGGCGGAACCGCATCAGGTAGAAGAGGTTGAAGAGGCGGCTCGCCACCCGGTACGTCGTCCCGCGACCCGGGGCCTCCGGGACCTCCTGGATCCAGCCGTCCCGGCTCAGCCGCGACAGCTGGGCGCTGATCTGGTTCCGGGGCAGGCGTAGGGGCGTCTCAAGGTCTCCCGCCGCTGCCGGTTCCCAGCGGCTGGCAAGGGCATGGAAGACGCGCTGACATTGGGCCGGCAGGTCGTCGACTAGGTGCTTGTAGTAGGGCGTGACGTCGTCCAACAGACCGCGGAGATCGTCGTGGACGCCGGCCAGCGGAGAGTCGCGTACCAGTCGGCGCGCGAGCACGACGAGCCGGGGGTTGCCGCCGGTGAGTCTCAGGATGCCGTGGACACGCTCTGGCCGCCGTCCGAGGGTCCGCTCCACCCTCGCACTCGTGTCGGCCGAATCGTCGACGACGAGCAACGCGCGGACCTCCTCGATCTCCAATGGCTGGAGCGTGAGCACTCGGAAGAAGTCGTAGAAGGGTGCTCGGTAGTCGTAGGTCGCCTGGGCCGCCCTCGACGACGCCGCGATCAGCAGGATGTTCGGGTTCTCCTGCAACTCCTCCCGCAACCGATGTGCAGAGTCCTCGGCGACCTTCTCGAGGATCTCGTCGAAGTTGTCGACGAACACGACCAGGCGCCCGCTCGTTTCCCGGACAGCTCGCTTGATCTCCGCCAGGACCGACTCGGCCAGGCGGTCGGCATCGGAGGCAAGCGCAACCTCGAGCGCCTGCACGCGCTCCATGAGCGATGGACCGAGCACCTCCGCGCAGCTCGTCGCCAGGAGAATCCAGAAGTCGGCGAGGTCACCCACCCCGTAGGACTCCTCCGCGACCATCGCCGGGACCAGCGACGGCCACCGTCCGTCTTCACCGCAACGGTGACACAAGCGGAGCAGAAGGGTCGTCTTGCCCATCCCGCGCTGGCCGACCACGTACGCATGCTGCCGACTTTCGCCGGTGGCGAAGTCGTCGAGCACGGTCTCCAACACCGCCAGCTCTGCGTGTCGCACCACGAAGAGATACTCGAGCTCCTCGGGCGACATCAAGCCGGGGTTGTAGGCCGGAACCGCCATCACTCCCCCACCGGGTACCAATGACGCCACCAACGGGCGAGGAACGGAGACGCGAAGCGTAGCCGATGCCCGTCGCGGACCAGATAGCCGTCGTGAAGCAACAGGCTCTCGACATCGCGTCGTTGCTGCTTGTCGAGGCCGGCCGGTGCGCCGATGATGGGTGATCCGACCGCTGCGAGGTCGACGGTGTTCGCCGCAACGCCTTCGGGCTGCGCGGCTGCCGTCAGCACCCGGCGGGCGAAACGCGCGGCCTCGCCGGGAAGCGCCATGTCGAGGCGCTGCCACCAATGCTCGAAGTGCTTGCGCGCAGCCGGGCTGAGCAGCTCCTCTTCAAAGACTCGATCGACCGCCGCCGCGGTCGGAGGGGCCTTGGTGCGGATGTATCCATCCTTCAGCTTCGAGAATGCGAGCTGGAGGTGGAACGGGATGTACCAATGCGCAAGGCGCTCGAGTAGGCGGTCCCGGGCATCGGGCGGCAGCGGCACCGATTCGCCCGCCGAGAGCTCGGCCAGGAACCGTGTCGCCTCGGTTTCGTCGAGCGGGCCGATCGAGAGGACATCGAGATCGTTGACCGCCCCCGTCAGCCGGTGGCGCGAGAGCACGGAGTCCAGGCCCACGGAGCCGTAGAGCAGGAAGCGGACCGGATTCGTTGTCGTGTCGACGGCCTGCCGGAGCTCGCGGAACCAGTGCACGAAGTGGCTCGCTGCCTCTCGCCCTCCGTCGGTCGCCAACCGGTCTACGAAGAACGGGAATTCGTCGATCATGATCGCCGTCCTGACGCCGGTATCCGACGCGAGACGGGAGATCAGCTCGTGGGCGGTTCGCTCCCACCGGTCCTCGACGAGGTCGCCGACCTCCAGAGCGACCAGCTTGAGGTCGACCCGGTCGATCCGTCGGAAGACACCGTCGACGAGGTCTCGCAGCGCCGACCCGGTCCACCACGCATCGTCCACGGTCTTTCGCACCGCCGCGACGAGCTTCCCGACGAACTCGGCGGCTGTTCTCGCGCTCTCGACGCTGAAGTGGATGACTCGCCAGCCCGCGGCGGGCTCGGTTTCGAGCCGAAACATGAGACTCGTCTTGCCCACCCTCCGGGGAGCGGTGACGATCAGGCTCCCGGCCGTGAGCTTGGACCAGACCAGCTCGCGCTCGATGGGTCGATCGAAGAAATCGGCTCCGATCGCAGGCGGTCCGACGATGTTCTTCATTTCAACGGAGTCGTTGTGAAACAGATCGGTTGCCAACGCAATGTCATGCAGTTGATACAGTAACCACAACCAATTCGTTGCGCAACAAAATCGTTGCGCAGGGGTGGCCCCCTGCGGACGATCGAACCCGGATTCGACGAATGCACCGCTGCACCGACATAGCGAGCAGAGACAGACTCGCCGGCGCGGCGGAGACGAACGAGGTCTTGGGAGCGGGGTGACCGATGGAGTGGGCGCCGGGACCGGTCGTCCTCCGGCCGATGAGGTCCAGGCGCTACCCGGCCTCGCGCCCGCCCGCGGTCAGTCCCACCGCTCCCGGTAGAGCGCGACCTCGACGGCCCCGTCGAGGAGCGGGACGATCTCCAACTCGTGGTCCCGCCACGCCACGTTGAGGTGTCGCTGCAGGTTGGCGAGCTGCATGCGGTTCCGGTCGAGCAGCCAGGTCGACGCCGGGTGGCGCGGCCGCAGATCCTCGACCTGCTCGATCGTCCAGACCGCATCGGCGACCACCAGGATCCGGCGCCCCGAGTCCAGGGTGACCAGGAGGCCGACCTCGTCGATCGTGGAGCCCTTGAGCGCGACGAGGACCAGCGCGCCGTCTTGGAATAGGTCGCTGCTCTTGCGCATGCCGAGCCGAGGCACCCGCCGCCAGCGAACGGTCTCGATCCGGTCGGAGAACTCGGACACACGCGCGCGATCGATGGCGAACCGCCGCGGCCAGGGGCCCCGCAGGGCCATCCACCGATCGCTGCTTCCGACCTGGATCGGTGTCTCGTCGCCGTGCACCAGGCCCCCGGTGTGGTACCAGCGCGGTGTCGGGAGGACGATGCGGTCGATGTCCGCGTCGGCCAGGGACTCGGCCACGGGAACGCCGACGTCGATGGAGGAGAACGGCGTCGAGACCGGGAAGGGTGGCAGGTGGTACTCCGGGCTGATCCCCGTGCCGAAGAGCAGGTTCCCGCGCGGGTGCTCGACGAGCATCGCGCGAAAGACGACATCGCGTTGGCGAAGTCCCAGGCCCTGAGCGAGACGATACCCGGGAACCCGTGTCCGGCCCGTCTCCACGAACGAGACGCGAACCCCGTTGCCCGGGCTCGTCGTGTACAGATGCGGATCGGCCGAGTCCAACGAGGCGAGCGACCGTGGGACCATCGCGGCGAGCTCGAGACTCGCCCAGGCGAGGGCGGCGCCGATCGCGACACCGAGGAGCAGGCGTCGCCGCGCTCGCCGACTCATCGCGCCTCCCACCACTGGCCCTCGGGCTGCACCATGACGGCCCACAACTCGCGCACGTCGTCGGCGGTCGTGGCGGCCGTCAGCGCGGTCAGGACCACCACTGCGGCGCCAACGAACACGACGACGGTCCGGTACCACTTGCGGAAGCGAGCGTGGTCTTCGGCGCTGAAGTAGGCGTCCGGATCCTCCCGCAATCCCCGCCGTCCGCGACGGGAGAAGAGTTCGAGGACCCGAATGTCTCCGCGCACCGCGAGCGCCGCGTCGAGGAGCTTGTGGTCGAGCCACACCGCGCCGCTTCCGAACACGGTCAGCCACGCGAGGAACACCAGCCCGACGTCCGACGTCGTCGGCGCGACCGCGACCCCGAAGAGCAGGCACGCCGTCGCCAGCAGAGCGACCACGTTGATGGTCCGGATCACCCGCACGATCTTCAGGTTGTCGTCGCGGCGGTCGACCGCGTCGGGCGCGCTCACGGACATCGACGGAGCAGGGGGGGGGCGCGGAGGCTCAGAAGAGCTTCTCCTCCAACGCACTCCAGCGTACGCCATCCGCGAAGCGCAGGCGACCCTCGCCGATCCAGAACCGCGCCTCGTCGACGCGCTCGCGGGCGTGCAGGGTCGTGACGATCATCTCGATCACGCGCTCGTCGGCACCGAGGTGGAGCTCGGCCGCCTGTACGAAGGTCTCGACGTCACCATCGGTGTCGGCCGTGCCCGCGAGCACGCGCAGGAGCGGCACGGTCTCGGGACCGCTGGGCGCGCGTTCGAGGTAGCGGACGAGTCGTCCCCGCGCCTCGGCGTTGCGCGGGGTGGCGACGGCGGCGGCGACGAGCCTGTACGGCCCTTCGTCCCGCTGCTCCTCCGCGAGACGGCGGGCGAGCGCGACGAGGGCGCGCAGCCCGGACTCGTCGACCGTGACGTCTCGGAGCTGCTCCTCGACGGTAGCGATCAGGGGATCCAGGTCGGGGGTGGTGCGCGCCTCCTCGGACGGGCGCCTGAAGGCCCGGTCGGCTTCTCGAACGATCGCGAGCGCATCGACGAGGCGGTCGGTCAGCTCGAGGCCGGCCCGGAAGTCGTATCCGATCGCGCGCGAGGCTTCCTCGGCGAGTTCTTCGAAGGCCTCGCGGAGGGCGCCGGCGAGCTGCGGATCGGAGACGGAGGCGGCGATGGCCGGGAAATCGCCGCCGGAGACCCGGGCCATGGCGACGCCGAGGGCGGTCAGGTGCTCGATTCGTCGTCCGACCGCGCCGGTGTCGATGGCGGCGAGAGGCAGCTGGGCCTGCTGGTCGGTCGCGGAAAAAGGCGAGTCGGGAAGCACGTGCGCGGCCGCATCGGCGCCAACCCAACGGAGCAGTTCGGCGGTGAGGTCACGGAGCTCGGCGCGACTCAAGGCGTCGAGTGTGGCTTCGATCGATCTCCTGTCCATGGGTCCTCGGCCCGAGGTGGAACCCGATCCTATCGAGAGCGGATCGAGTCTTGCAAATTCGGTGCGGCTGGTGCCTTGCATAACAGGCCGGAGAATGATTAGCGTCGAAGGGTGAATGAGGATTCATTCACTCCTTGCCAAGAGAGGTAGAGATGGGCCATCTGAACTTCGACCGTCGCGACTGGCAATTCCTGATGCACGAACAGTTCGACTTCGCCGGACTGATCGACCTGGAGCCTTTCGCGGATTTCGACATGGAGACCTTCGACGCCATCGTCGAAGAGGGCGTGAAGTTCGCCGTCGAACGACTCGCGGACCTCAACCCGGTCGGTGACCGACAGGGGTGTCGCATCGAGGACGGGCGCGTGATCACACCGGACGGGTTCGTCGACGCGTGGAAGGAGACCCGCGCCCAGGGCTGGACCGCCGCGGCACACAGTCCCGAATACGGCGGAATGGGACTCCCGTACTCGATCTCCACCGTCGTCTTCGAGGCCTTCAACGCCGCGTGCCAGGCCTTCGAGATGTTCTCCGGCCTCACCTCCGGCGCCGGGCACCTCATCGAGACCTTCGGCACCGAAGAGCTCAAGGCGACGTGGGTCGAGCGCATGTACTCCGGCGAGTTCGGCGGCACGATGTGCCTGACCGAGCCCCAGGCGGGCTCTGCCGTCGGCGAAGCGAGCACCTCCGCGCTCGAGCAAGACGACGGCACCTTCTTGGTCGAGGGCACCAAGATCTTCATCTCGGCCGGTGACGCCGAGTTCTACGACAACGTCGTCCACCTCGTCCTCGCCCGCATCAAGGGAGACCCCGAAGGCACCAAGGGCCTCAGCCTCTTCGCCGTGCCCCGCGACTTGCTGAACGACGACGGCTCCGTCGGCGACTACAACAACGTCTCGGTCGACTCGCTGGAGCACAAGCTCGGCATCAACGGCTCGCCGACCTGCACGCTCTCGTTCGGCGCCGACGGACCGTGCGTCGGCTATCTCGTCGGCGAACGGTGCTCCGGGCTCGTCCACATGTTCCAGATGATGAACGAGGCCCGAATCGCCTGCGGACTACAGGGCGTCGCCCAGGCCAACGCGGCCTATCAGCAGACGATCGCCTACGCCAGGGAACGGATCCAGGGGCCCGACATCAACGACCTCAAGGGTCCCAGCGTCCCGATCATCGAGCACCCGGATGTCCGGCGGAACCTGATGTTCATGAAGGCGTACGCCGAAGGGACCCGGGCGCTGGTTGCCAAGGCGGCTCTGGCCGCCGACTACGAGATGCACGCCACCGACCCGGAGCAGGCCGAGCGCGCCCGGAATCAGATCGAGCTGATGACGCCGATCGTGAAGGCGTACAGCACCGACCGCGCGTTCAAGGTCACCGAGCTCGCCGTGCAGGTCTTCGGCGGCTACGGCTATTGCCAGGAGTACCCGGTCGAGCAGTACCTGCGCGACACCAAGATCTCCTCGATCTACGAGGGCACCAACGGCATCCAGGCCCTCGACCTCCTCGGACGGAAGATGCGCATGAAGGGCGGCGCGCTCTTCATGGGCTACGTCATGGAGCTCTCCAGCTTCCTGAACCAGCTCGAGGGAATCGAGATCCTGCTTCCGGTGCACGGAGCCCTCGGGAAGGCCGGCTCCTCGCTCGGCGAAGTCGCCATGTGGATCGCGAAGGCCGGCCAACAGGATCGTGCGCTCGCGATGCTGCAGGCGACCCCGTTCCTCGAGCTCTTCGGCGACGTCATGGTCGGACAGCTGCTCGCCGACCAGGCACGCATCGCCATCGAGAAGCTCGAGGAGCTCGCCGGAACCGCGACGCCGACCCGCGAGCAGCGTGAGGGCGACCGCGAGATCAACTTCTACGCCGGCAAGGTCGACACCGCCCGCTTCTTCGCCGCCGAGGTACTCACCTGGGCCCCGTCCAAGGCCAAGGCGATGACCACCGGTGAGAACGCCGCGCTCCAGATGGTCTTCTGAGCTCGGAGCGCCGCAGGTGAGGGGTAGCTCGAGCTCCCCCCGCGGCGCTTCGCTCCGCCGACCCCGGCTCTCGGGGAGCGGCGCCGGGATCAGAACTGGTCGTGGAGGCGCGAGGCCGTCTTTTCGTCGAGGTCCAGCGCCCGCCGGAGCTGGACGAGGAAGGTCCGCTCCTCGGCGGCCAGCTCGCCATCGGCCACAGAGATGGCGACGGCCAGCCCGTAGGCGTTCTCCCGATCTCCCGGCGTCGGGAGATCGTCGGGGAGCGTCTCCAGACGCCGCGCGGTACCGCCCGTCGCAAACGCCCGCAGACGGCCGTTGATGTATTCGCGGAGCTGATCCTCGTCGAGACCGTCGAATTCGTTTCGCGAGATGATGAAGGCGATGATCGTGGCCAACTCTTCGTCGCGAAGCTCCTGATCTGCGGCCGCCGCCATCAGCAGGCAGTCCAGGAAGGCCTCCACGGGTTCCACCGTCGCCGGAACCGCTGGGACCGCGCCCGACTGCACGTCCTCGAACGCCCGGGCGACGTCCGACTCGGCGATCGCGAGCACCTTCTGCATCTGCCGCAGGAACGACACCTCGTCCTGATCGAGGCGCCCGTTCGCCAGCGCGACCGATACCGCCGCGCGGAACGCGAGTACCCGGTGCGCGTAGCCCGGCAGCGCGCCCGCCAGCGCATGAAGACGCACGTGGAAACCGTCCTTGACGATCCCTTCGAACGCCCGCTCCAGATCACCCCGGAGCTGGTCGCCGTCCATCCCCGTAAACTCGGCGTTGCCGGCGATCACCCGGATGATCTGCTCCGACTCCCGCTGGTCGAACTCACCGTCCGACACGGCACCGAGCACCATGGCCTCGATCACCCAGCGTCGCAGGTCGGTGACATCGACTTCGTAGCGCTCCGCGAACTTCTGCAGATCGGTCATGGATTCGTCACTGCCAGGCGAGTCGGTAGGGTCTACCCGGGCGAAGGGGCACGGGCTGCTCTTTGATCTGCCACCGAAAACCCGGTAACTCAACACTCGTCGTCCGCAAATCGTCCTTCGACCCGATCCGCCGATGCTCGGACTCGCCCGGATGCGTCTGCCCGTCCTCGTCCTCGCGCCTTTCACCCTGGCCGCGTGCGTGTCGACGGACGCCGTGATCGTCGCGATCGTCGACGCGGACGCCGTGGTGGACGGTGAGGCCGACGCCCCGGCGGACGGCAGCGGCGATGTCGAAACCGACACCGACGCCAGCGACGCCGCGGCGACAGATGCCGACCCGGCCGATGTCGATGCCGACGATGACGGCGCCGAAGCTGACGCCGACGCTAGCGCGCCCGACGCCTCCGACGCACCGCCGGATACGACCGACACCGACACCGGCGCCGACCTCCCCCCGGACCCGGTTCCCTGCGTCGACGACGACGTTTGTGGACCCGGCCGGAGCTGCATCGGCGGCTTCTGTTCCGATCTGGCCTGCGAACCCGGAGCGAGCCGCTGCCTCGGCGGGGGCCTGCTCGCCGAGATCTGCAACGAAGCCGGCACCGGTTGGGCTCCTCGGGATTGCGCCGCCCGCGCAGGTTGCGCCCCCGAGACCTGCATCTGCGCCGACGGCGCGTGCGTTCGGCTCGGATCCTGCGACCCGTCGACGACCTTCTGCGCTGGCGACGAGGTGGAGCGCTGCTCCGATGCCGGCGATCGCTTCGTCGTCGTCGACATCTGCCGGCGCGACGCCGGGCTGACCTGCGTCGACGGTGCGTGCGCCTGCCTCGATGGGTTGCGATGCGAAGACACCTGTGTCGACCCGGCCAGCGATCCCGCCCATTGTGGCGCGTGCAACTTCGGCTGTGACGGCGACGAGACGTGCGTCGACCGGTCCTGCGTCTGTGCCGAGCCGGCCCGGGTCTGCGGCGACCGATGCTCGAACCCGATGACCGACCCGGCCAACTGCGGGGAGTGCGGAGTCGCCTGCAACCTCGACCAGGTCTGCGCCGACGGCGTGTGCGCCTGTCCCGAAGGCGCGCTCGAGTGCGGCGACGTCTGCGCGAACACCGCGACCGATCCCGCCCACTGCGGCGCCTGCGGTCGCGCCTGTCCGGAAGGCCAGATCTGTGCAGAAGGCGAGTGCGCCTGCGAGATCGCCACGATGGTCCCCTGCGCCGACGGTTGCGTCGATCTCGCCGAAGACGAGAACCACTGTGGCGCGTGCGACGCCGCGTGCACGACCGGCGCCGAGTGCGTCGGCGGGGAGTGCAACTGTCTCGACTCGGCCGAGGTCTGTGGCGAGGATTGTGTCGACACCGCCACGGACCCTCGGCACTGCGGTGGGTGCGGCTTGCCCTGCGAGGGCGTCTGCGAAGGTGGAGTGTGTATTCCGCCCGATTGCGTGTGCGAATTCCCACTGAATTACTGCCGATTCGGAGAGGGGAGCTGCACCTCCCCACAGGGCTGTTGTGCGCCCTTCACCGCTTCGTGCGCAGACTCGGGTCTCCCTCCGTGCGAGTAGGTTGCCGCCACGGTGGCGGCGTGCCGAGGACCGGTCTGGCATCGCTTGTGGGACCGGCGGCGATCGGGCATGCTGGCCAACACACGTCGGATCCAGGGGTGTGGGCAGACCGGAGAGCCACTTGAGCGACGACGTCTTCCAGCGCAATCCGAACCACGCGGCGAGCTTGGAGCGCCTTCGCAGGACCGTCCGCATCCGGATGAAGCGACAGGCGTTCGATCTCGCCCACGACTTCGGTCATATCCAGCGGGTGTGGCGCAACGCCCAGCTGGTCGGTTCGCGGTGCGCGTCCGACGACGGGTGGACCGTCGACGGCGACATCGTCGAGGCGGCTTGCCTGCTGCACGAAATCGGTCGCGGCGCCGAGCGGCGCGGCGAACACCACTCCGACACGAGCGCCCGCATCGCCGACGGGATGCTGCGCAACGAGGGGCTCGGCGACCTGGTATGGCCGGTCGCCGAGACGATCATCTCCCACATGGGCGGTGGGCGAACACCGGACACGCCCGAGGGCAGAGTGTTGCGCGACGCAGACCTGCTCGAGGAGCTGGGCGCGATCGGCGTGGCCCGCGTGCTGCTGACCGGAGCGACCCACGCGACTCCGGCGCTCTACGAGCCGAACGACCCGCGCGCGCACGACCGCCCGTTGGATGACGGCGCATACCTGCTCGACCGCTTCCCGCGACGTCTGTTCGGGATCGTGACGCAGATGGAGACCCCGTTCGGCCGCGTCGAAGCCGAGTGGCGGACGACGATCCTCCGCGCCTACTACAACGCGTTCCTGCGCGAAGCGGGGTACGACGGGAAGTAGGCGACGACGGCGGAACCCACCAAGGGGACGGAGCTCGTCGCGTCGGGTCTGACTCTCTTGCTCAGGCACGGGAAATGCTTATTGCTCGGGACGGTGACCCTGCCCGCGGTAGACCGCAGCGCGACCTCAGCGATCCGAGCCACATGGAAGAGCGTCTCCCGTCCGCCGAAACCTCGGCAACTCCCCTCGAGCACAAGCCCGGCCGGAGCAACGTCGGCTTTCTTGTCGGCGCCCTCGCGATCGTCGGCGCGATCGTCTGGCTGACCTTCTCGTCGTTCGACGAGCAGATCTACTTCTACACCGTCGACGAGGCGACGGCGGAGTTCGACCGGATCGAGGGTCGAGAGGTGCGGATCAAGGGCAACGTCGTCGTCGACTCGCACCGGATGCAATCCGGTGTGCTGACCGACCATCTCTTCGCGATCACCGCTGGCGGGGCGACGGTCGAGGTTTCGTACACCGGCGCGCTGCCGGACACGTTCGACGACGATGTCGAGGTGACCGCCCTCGGCAAGCTCGTCGCGATCGATCGCTTCGAGGCGGTGGAGATTGTCGCCCAATGCCCGTCGCGGTACGAGCAGGCGCCCCCCACCTCGACCACCGCTAGCCGCTAGGAGGTTCCCCACAAGATGCCCACCGGCCCAGATTTCGCCGTGCACGCCATCTCGACACCACGACATGTAGAGCGGAGTACGCCCGGTACACCACAACATGTCGTAGTGCCGATCTGGCGCCCCAGTCGAACCCTGGCCTCGGCGCCATTTTGTAGGGAAGCTCCCAGGGTCCGAGCGGGGCCTTCCATCCAGCCCCGACAGAGACGACCACCGGTCGTACCCACGGGCCAGCTCCCCGGAGAAGAACGATGCCCATTCTCGGAACGGCGGCCCTGGTCGTCGCCTTCGGAGCTTCGCTGCTGACCATGTTCACCGGCGCCCTGGGCGGGCACCTGCGGTCGCGGCGCTACACGGAACTCTCACGCCAGGGCGTGTACGTGACGTGCGGCGCGATCCTCATCTCCGCCGCGGCGCTCCTCTACAGCTTCGTCACCGACGACTTCAGCCTGCCCTACGTGCACGGGCGTTCCGACCTGAGAATGCCAGTCCAGTACGTCATCGCGGCGTTCTGGGGCGGGCAGGAGGGCAGCCTGCTCTTCTGGGTCACCCTCACCACGACCTTCGGTGCGGCCGCCGCGTTCGTGAACCGCGCGCGCATCCCGCGCGTGATGCCGTATTACCACGCCGTGCTCTCCGGCGTGACCGCGGGCCTGCTCTTCATCCTGATCTTCGTCACCAACCCCTTCGTGCAGTTCAACGTGATGGACACCCCGCTCAACGGGGTCGGGCTCAACCCGTTGCTGCAGAACCCCTTGATGACGATCCATCCGCCGACGCTGCTCGCCGGATTCGCGACGTTCGCAGTCCCCTACTCGTTCGGGATGGCGGCGCTCCTCGCCCGAGACAAGTCCGCGGACCCCCTCCGCGCCACGCGCAAGTGGACGCTGATCTCCTGGCTCCTCCTCTCCGTCGGCAACATCCTCGGCGGCATGTGGGCCTACCAGGAGCTCGGCTGGGGCGGATACTGGGGATGGGACCCTGTGGAGAACGCCGCGCTGATTCCCTGGTTCGCCGCCTCGGCCTACCTACACAGCGTGATCATCCAGGAGCAGCGGGGCATGTTCCGCAAGTGGAACGCGATCCTCGTCTCGGTGACCTTCCTGCTCACCGTCTTCGGCACCTGGATGACCCGCTCCGGCCTCGTTCAGTCGGTCCACACGTTCGCGGCCAGCGAGGTCGGGGACTACTTCCTCGTCTACCTGATCGCGCTGACCCTCTTCTCGATCGGGTTGATCTGGTCGCGGTGGACCTCGCTGGTGAGCGACCATCGCATCGACTCGCCCGTGAGTCGCGAGGGTGCGTTCATGCTCAACAACTGGCTGCTCTGCGGCATCGGGTTCGTCGTCCTCTGGGGCACGCTATTCCCGAAAATCCGCGAGATGGCCACCGGAACGGCGGTGTCGATCGGCCCCGCCTGGTTCAACAAATTCACGACGCCGCTCGGGCTCGCCCTGCTCGGCCTGATGGCCCTCGGTACGCTCCTGCCGTGGCGTCGCGTCACCGTGCGCGCGCTCCGCAAGAACTTCACCCAGCCCGTCGCCCTCACCCTGGTCCTGACACCCGCGCTGGCCGCAGCGTATTGGATCGGCCGCGGCAAACCGCTCGGCCTGGAGCCCTTCGGCTACGACATGGGCATCGCCCTGACCGGGCTCACGCTGATCATCTTCAACACGGTCACGATCGTCGGCGAGTTCTACCGGGGAATTCGTGCCCGGATGCGAGGCACGGGCACGGGGCCGCTCTCCGCCATGTCCAACCTCTTCGCCCGGCACCGGCGGCGCTACGGCGGCTACGTCGTCCACACCGGCGTCATCATGATCTTCCTCGCGTTCTTCGGGAACGTCGGCAAGGTCGATCTCGACGTCACCCTGCACACCGGCGAAACGGTCCAGCTCGGCGACTACGAGATCACCTTCGACGAGTTCGAGGTCCTCGACACCATGGACAAGCGGGAGATTTACGCGTCGATGACCTTGTGGCGGAACGGGAACGTCATCGGCGAGCTGCGACCCGCACGGTACGACTTCAACGACTACTCGATGATGGTGGGGCAGGAGCCTGATATGATGAAGGTCACCTCGGAGATCTTCATCCGCTCGACGCCCCTCGAGGACGTCTACGTCGCGTTGCTCCAATTCGATCGCGGACAGGATGCCGCGGCCTTCAAGATGGTGGTCCTGCCCTTCACATGGTGGTTCTGGTTCGGCGGCATCATCCTCGTCGCCGGCACGATGATCTGCATGTGGCCCGACGAGGATCCGGTGAAGCGGCGCTATTGGCAGTACCGGTTCGGGCGGCGCCTCGAGGTCGGCATCCTCGCCGGGCTCCTCGCCATGCCGGTGGCGATATTCGGCGGAGAGATGGAAGCCTGGGCCGAAGAGGGCGCCGACCACGGCCCGGCACTGGTCGACACGCTGACCCGCGAACAAGTCGCGTTGGTCAACGAGGCCTTCTCGTTGGTGATGACGACCTGCAACGGATGTGCGGGCAAGTCGCTCGCGACCGCCAGCCCGAGCTGCTACCCCGCGAACCAGGACAAGCAGCGTATCCGCGACATGGCCGCCAGCGGCATGGGCCTCGACGACATCCTCGGCGTCTTCGTCGACGAGCGGGGAGAGCGGGCGCTCGCGATCCCCCCCGACTCCGGCGTCAATCGCCTGGCGTGGATCATCCCATCGGCGGCGATCGTGATCGGGATCTTCCTCGTGACCTTCTGGGCCCGAACGTGGAGCCGTGATACCGCGCTGCCGAGCACGGTCGCCGAACAGACGGGCACGCCGACCGAAGAAGGCGCAGCCCCTCCCGTAGAGGACGGCGAGTACATCGACCGACTCGAAGACGAACTCGCGGCATTGGACGCCTGATGGACCTCCTACCCCTCGCGATACTGGCTGCTGCCGTCGTCCTCTTCGTGGCCGCCTCCAGCAGGTTGGCGCGGCTCCTCGGCGAGACGGGGGAGCCGGACATCACCCTCGACGAAGACGCCGACGCCACCGCGCTCGGCGAGCTCGCCGAGCGGAAACAGATGGTCATGGCGTTGATGCTCTCCACACGACTCGACTTCGAAATGGAGAAGATCGGCGAGGACGATCGCGACCGGACGCTCGGGCGCCTGAAGAGCGAGGCCGTCGCCATCATGAAGCGCATGGACGAGCTCGGCGGCACCGACGCCGACCGGCAACGCGCCGAGCAGGAGCTCGACGCCTTCGTCGAGTCAGCCCTCGGCCCGGACGCGACCCGCGATTGGTCCGCCGCCGCCCGTCTCCGGCATGGCGGGAACGAGACCGCCGGGGTCGGCGCATGACGAGAACCCTCGTCTGTAGCGCCGCCGTCGCGCTGAGCATCGGGTTCGCTGCCGCTGCGGTCGCCCAGGAGCGCCCGGCCGACCGGGCCGGTGTCCCCGACGACGCCGTTCACGCCGGTGTCGCGGCACCCGCCGATGCGGCCCGTGCCCCGGTCGCGGTTCCGTCCGACACGGTGCATGCCGGGATGGGAGGCGCGCGCGGCGCGGCTCCGTTGGCGGAGGGCTCCGGTGAGACCCGCGACGCGACGGTCGTCGTATCGGTGCGCGGGCCGAGCGGCGAGGGCCAGGCGGAGCCGGTCTCCGGCGTCATGGTGCAGCTCCACATCATGCGCCCGCCCCACGAAATGGCCGGAACGTTGCGACAGCGCACCAACGACCGCGGCCTCGCCGTGTTCCGCGCCGACTCGGGACCGGGTCTGGTCGCCTACGCCGAGGTGACGAGCGGTCGGCGCTTCTTTTCGCCGCAGATCGCGTTGGACGAGCCTGGCGGGCACACCGCGGAGATCGACATCCTCGGGACGAGCGACGACCCGAGCGCGGTCTTCGCGATCGACGTGCAGACCATCGTGGAGCTCTGGGAGGGCTACATCACGTTCACCGAGGTCTGGACCCTCGGGGTCGACCAGCCGGCGATGTTCGCCAGCGACCCCGGACGGCCGGAGACCCTGATCCAGATTCCGCTCCCCGACCGAGCCGAGGGCGCTCGCATCGTGCAGCCGCAGGAGCAGGCCCGGATCATCGACAACGTGGTTTCTCTGGCCGCCGAGGTCGAACCGCTCGGGTCCGACCCAAACCCACGCGCGGACCTGATCGTCCAGTACAGCATCAAGAGTCACGACCGGGCGCGGATGACGTGGGAGCGGACGCTCCCCATGGACATCCGCCACCTGATGGTCGTCGTCCCACAGACTTCGCGCTTCGAGCGCTTCCCGACCCTCGACGTCGACATCGAGGCACCGCGGTGCGGCATCAACACGCCTTCGGACGCCGTCTGTTTCGAGTCGATCGACTCCGATCCGAGGGGCAGCCGCGTCCGCGAGGGGACGGCGGTTCGCGTGGCCCGCGGGTACGGGCGCGCGGGCCAATCGCTGGAGGTCACCACCGTCGGCTGGCCGTCGAGCCCCCGCTGGGAGCGAGGCGCGTCCATCCTGGTCGGCTTGATCGTCGCGTTCATCGGGTTTGGACTGATCGCCCGTGAGCGCGGGCGACGGCTGGGACCCCAGCAGGTCTCGGCCCAACGTCTGGAAGCACTCCGCGCGCAACGCGACGCGCTCTTCCGGGCCGGCACCGACATCGAGGCCCGCTTCGTCGCCGGAGAGATGCTCGAGCGCGACTACGAGGTGGCGCGAGAACGAATCCGCGGCCAGCTCGGCGTGATCTACCGCCGCTTGAGGGAGTTGGTGTCGGAGTCGGCGAGCGCATGAGCGATCTCGCGCCCTTCGACTGGACCATGTCCGCACCCCGGGTTCGCCGGGTCGACGTGGGTGCCGTGGCGCGTTCGTTCGGGCGCGTCCAGGCCCTCTGGAACGTGACCACGACGTTCGAGGCCGGACGTATCTCTGTCCTGCTCGGTCCGAATGGCGCCGGTAAGACGACGCTGATGCACCTGCTGGCCACGCTCGACCGTCCGACCGAGGGCACCATCGCCTTCGACCAGCGGCTCGATAGCGTGGCACATCGGGAGACCGTGCGACCGCACATCGGGCTCGTCGGACACGACTCCCTGCTCTACGCCGACCTTAGCGGTCGCGAGAATCTCGCCTTCTTCTGCCGGATGTACGGCGTGTCGCCGGACCAGGTCGACCGCTGGCTCGAACGCGTCGATCTCGTCGAGGCCGCAGACAGGCAGGTCGGCGGCTACTCGCGAGGGATGAAGCAGCGCCTGTCGATCGCCCGAGCCCTCCTCGCCGAGCCGTCGGTCGTCCTCTTCGACGAGCCGCTGACCGGGCTCGACCGTGCGTCGCGGACCTTCTTCTGGCGTCTCGCCGGATGGCTGCGCGCGCGCGACCGGACCACCATCGTGATCACGCACCACCTCGCCTGGCCCCCCGGCCTCTGCGACCAGGCCGTCGTCCTCGATCGCGGCCGCGTCCGGGTCGACCGCGACCCCGACGAAGAGGAGCTCGCACAGGTGTACGCGTCTGCCGTGAGGGAGCGATGAAGGTCTTTCTCGACCAGACGGCCGCCATCGTCGCCAAGGACGTGCGCATCGAGCTGAGGACCCGCGAGATCCTCTACACGAGCCTGCTCTTCTCGATCGTCCTCGTCACCGTCTTCCTCTTCTCGGGGTTCGGCGAGCTCGCCGATATCCGCCGCGCGGCGCCTGGTGCGATGTGGGTGTGCATCACCTTCGTCGGCACGTTGATCTTCGCGCGCACGTTCCAGCGGGAGCGTGAGCAACGCGCGCTGCTCGGGCTGCTCCTCGTCCCGAACGTCACCGACTCCCTCTACGTCGGCAAGCTGCTGGTCAACCTCGCGTTGCTCGGTGTGGTCGAGCTCCTCCTGGTGCCGATCGTGGCGCTCGCGTTCCGCATCGACCTCGTGCCGGTGGCCGGGCCGATGTTCGCGCTCCTCGCCCTCGGGTCGTTCGGCTATTGCGCCCTCGGCACCGTGCTGGCGGCCGCGCTGGCCAGCGTCCGCTTGCGCGAGGTGATCCTGCCGCTGGTGCTCTACCCGCTCTGCCTGCCCCTCCTCGTCGCCGGCGCGAAAGGCACGGCGGTGTTGCTGGAGACCGGCGAGGCCGCCGCTGCCGGCGATTGGCTGAAGCTGTTGGTCGCCTTCGACGTGCTCTTCGTCGTGCTCTCCCGGTGGCTCTTCTCGCACGCGCTCGAGGGCGGCTGAGCAAGACACGCAAGAAGCCGCGGAATACCCGCCACGAAGCATGGTATTGAGACCCCCGAGCTCCTACTGGGAAGCTATCGATCCGGCGAAGCGTCCGCTACCCTGCGGGCCCCGATGTGGGGCTCGACGATGACACCGGCGCCCACGCGGCCCGGCGAAGACGAGAGCGCGATGGAACCACCTCTCAAACTCTACACGAAGGAGAGCGGCTCCGGCTGGGTTGCCTGGCTCGCGCTCCTGTCGTGCGTCGCCCTCGCAGGGGCGTTCGCGATGGTCTTCTTCTACGCGCCGGTGGAGCGCGTGATGGGGATCGTCCAGAAGATCTTCTACTTCCACGTGCCCTCGGCGATGGCGGCCTACGCCGGGTTCACGCTCTGCTGTGGCGCTTCGGTCGTCTATCTGGTCAACGGCCGATCGTCGGCCGACGTATGGGCACGCGCGGGCGCCGAGGTCGGCGTCGTCTTCTGCGCTGCGGTGCTGATCAGCGGCCCCCTCTGGGCCCGCAAGGCCTGGGGCACGTACTGGACCGGCGAACCACGCCTGCTCCTCACGCTCGTGCTCTGGCTGATCTTCGTCGCCTACCTGGTGATCCGGGAGGTCGGCGGTCGCGCTGAGATGACCCGGAAGATCTGCGCGGTGCTGGCGATCCTCGGCTTCGCCGACATCCCGTTGGTCAAGTACAGCGTCGACCGGTGGCGCGGGAACCACCCACAGGTCGTGACCGGCGAAGGAGGCGGCCTCGGG
>PVBE011272302.1_pt1 | contig 25471 bp, 19 predicted proteins | sample 1631181 | NCBI WGS metagenome assembly PVBE01 (sample SAMN08397723, study PRJNA350692) | Marine metagenome, whole genome shotgun sequencing project. | isolation source: water | place: Pacific Ocean | collected 2012-04 | reverse complement strand
CACTGGAGCGGCGTTTCGAAATCGCGTTCGGTGGGCCGGTCCAGTTGGCGGTGACCGACAACCGGCATCGGATGGTGAGCCATTCCCGAAACGGCAAGGCTCTCAAGGTCCGCGTGCACCTCATGTTCGTCGGCGGGCCAGACCCGGTCGTCGAAGCCCTCGTCGAGTACGTTCTTCACGGATGTCGCGAGTCGTCCACGATCCTTGGCGACTACATCCAGGCAAACGGGCACCGGATCCGTCCCGATCGCCCGATCAGCGGTACGGTGCGCGCGCAGGGCGACGTTCACGACCTCGAGCCGATACTGGACGAGCTCTGCGAGAGCTACCTCGGACTGCCAAGCCCGGACCTCTACGTAACCTGGGCCCGTCGCACGGCGCCAAAAGGCCGCCAGAGAAAGACCATCAAGCTGGGCAGCTACAGTCCGGCCGAGCGTCTGATCCGCATCCACCCGGCCCTCGACGAGCCCTGGGTGCCCAAGTATTTCGTGTCGTACATCCTCTATCACGAGCTGATGCACGACATCGTGCCGCCCGTACCCGCCGGCAGCCGCGTGCTACTTCACCCGCCGGAGTTTCGACGGCGTGAACGGGAGTTCCGAGACTTCGAGCGCGCCCTGGCGTGGGAGAATCGGCACATCGACCGCCTGCTGCGCTCGGGCTGCTAGCCGCGGGTCGTTCGCCGCCAGCTAGGAACGCTTCGGCGCATCGTGCGCGGTTCGCTCGTCTCCGTTGCGCGCCGCTCGGCTCCGTTACGCGCCGCTCGGCTCCGTTGCGCGCCGCTCGTCTCCGTTGCGCGCCGCTCGTCTCCGTTGCGCGCCGCTCGGCTCCGTTGCGCGCCGCTCGGCGCCGTCGTGCGCGTCGCCGGGCCTGAGGCCGCCTAGAATTCGAACGCGAGGCCGGCTGCCCAGCTATTCGTGCCGACGTACATCTGTTTCGAGAAGATGCCGCCGCCTTCGAGCTTGGATACGTACCACTCGCCGAAGATGTAAGAGTGGTTCACGCCGATGGAGTTATCCATCTCGCCGGCGGCCTCTTCGTCGAAGAAGTCGAGAAGCAACGAAGCGCCCAGCGCGAACTGATATCCGAAGGTCGTACCTTTGCCGACCTTGCCGTTGAGTTCGTCGGTCTGGCCACCTGTCCTGGACCACCAGAGCGCCCAGCCGAACCCGATCTTGCCGTAGGGGATGAGCGGGATGCCGAGTTCATTCCAAAAGACATCGGCGCGCACCACGGCCACCAGATACATGGGAAAGATGGTCAGAGAGGTCTCTTCGCTCGACTTGTCCTGGGGGTGCGAGAGATACCGCGCTTTGGCGGTGGATTTCGTATACAGCGCCCCAACACCAGGTCCCACCGTTCCCACGTACGGGATCCGGAACACCTGCCAATCGAATTCGAGGCCGACCGCGTAGCGCCTGCCGCTGCCGAAGGTATATTCGTACGGTCCCGCGACGTCGTCGGGGATGACGGTCTGCCGGGGAGTTCGCTTTCCGTCAGCGAACTCGGAGTCAACGTCGGGGATGTACTGCTGCACGCGCAGCTCGAGCATGAACTCTTGGCCGGTGCGGTAGCGATTCGGATCCCGGGCGCCACCGTAGGCGCCGAGGGCGTCCGAGCCCTGGGCAAAGGCCGTGGACGAGAGCGCGGTCAGGAGCAGCGCGAAGATTGCCGCGAGTTGCGTCGGGCGAATCATCGATTCCTCCTGCGGAAGCCGAGGGCGGCGAGTGCGCCAAGTAGGGCCAATCCGAAGCCCGCTTCTCGCGTGTAGCCGACGCTGCAGAATCCGCCACCTCCCTTGCCGCCCGCGTATTCGTAGGCGTCCCAGAAGCTGATGACTTCTTCGGGGGTAGCGCACTTGATCTCGCTGATCTTTCCTTGATTCAAGACATCGTCGAAGGAGGCGACGGCGACGGCGTACTTGACGTCGTTCACGAGGGCGACGCTGCCTGCGCCGGGCCCCTGGTGGGTGATCTTCATCCCGGTGTTGGAGGTGCCCTCCTTAGAGCCGCAGAGATAGGCGGGGTCGGGCACTTCGCCGACTACCAGGTTGGGTGCGTAGCAGTCACCGCTGCCGTGGTCTTCGCCACCTGTGCCGGCACTACCACTCGTGCCTGCGGTTCCAGCTGTCCCGCCGGTGCCGGTTCCGCCGGTGCCGCCCGTTCCAGCTGTCCCGCCGGTACCGGCAGTGCCGCCGGTGCCGCCCGCTCCGGCCTCCCCTGCGGGCTCGCAATACACGTCAAAGCCGGCGCGATTTTCGGCGAAAGACACGTCCCGCCAGCTAACCTCGATTTGGCGTTCCCCGGGCCCCGCGCTGATTGACTCTGGGGCGGTCGGGAGGACCAGGCTGTAACCAACATTGATGTTCGTCTGGCCGCCCTCCGTCATGACCGCCGGGGTCCCCTGAACGTCCGCCGTGTCGGTCGAAAGAATCATGAAATAGAGCGTCAGCGGGATGTTTTGCGGGCCGCCCTGCAGCGTATCGCAGGTCTTGGCGTCGCCGGTGTTTCCTGGCTTCTCTTGCGCGATGATCTTCGAGAATAGGAGTTCGGTCGAAACGACCAGCGCTGCCGGCGTCTGCATGAGTTTCCAGCAGTTTCCTCCGTTACTGCGTTCCGACACCTCCTTGCAGTCCGCACCGTCGCTGGCCCAGACTTGAAGGTTCGAGGTCGGATTCGTGATGTCCGCTCGGAAAGTGTAGTTACCGCCCGGCGTCTCACAATCGCTCTTGCTGATGTACCAGGGCAGAAAGTACGGGTTTCGCGCTGGGTCGTCCGGGTAGCGCTCGAGGCTAGTCGTCGCAATCGAAACCGTCTGCGCCGAAGCACCAGTCGAAACAGCAAGAGCGCCAAATAAGGATGCGGACAGGCACAGGGGGAGCAGCGAGCGATTCATAGGAGGTCTCAGCATGTGAGCATAGGGTGTGCCAGGTGTGCGGGGCATGTAGTTCGCACCCAATAGCAAGCGCGCCTGAGTATCACAGACGGCCAGCGGCTCGCTATGAACTAGCCCAAATGCCTGCAATTGCGGCGTTTGTGACACTTTGATCCGCAATTGTCACGGAACGGGGCCGCGGCGCGGCAACGGGCGCGCACGACGCGGCCGTACAGTTCCCCTGCCAACCTGACCTCGGGCGAGTCAACTCTGACAGATTGACAATGCGATCGCGGTCCCCGGGAGGCCCGGCGTCGCAAGGCTCGCGGACCACAAACGGAAAACGGGCGTGCTCTCCGTTGAAGGGGAGGACACGCCCGCCGAAACGGTCAGCGATAGGCGCCGCGCGTGGGGTCGGGGCCCCACGCGCCCACTAGTCAAACGCCCTGAATCAGACCGCCACCAGGACCGCCGGGACCGCGGGGGCCACCGGGAGCGCCGCCGGGACCACCGGGGGCGCCGGGTCCGGCCAGCTTCTGCTGCTGCTGCTGCAGGAACTGGGCAACCATCTTGGAGCGCTCGATGGCGAATTGCTTGACCTGCTGGTCAGGCGAGCCGGCGAGGGCGTTGAGGAGCTTGGTGACCTTGTCGATCTGCCCGGAGCGCAGGAGCGCTTCGAAGTAGTTGTTCGCCAGGCGAACGTCGCGGGCCATCAGCGCCTCGTGGGGCTGCAAGGTGGAGATGATCGACTGAAGGTCGCCGTTCTGCCCGTAGAGAGCCGTCAGGCAAACGAGAGCGAGGGGGTCGCTGCTGTTGCGCTCGACCGCGGTCTTGGCAAAGCCGATGGCCTTGTCGCGGGTCTTCTCGTCCGCCGCGAAGAAGCCTTGGAGCGCCACGTAGGGAGCCGCGCTCTTCTTGTTCGCTTCAGCGTCCGCCAAATCTGTGACGGCTTTGATGCCGGCTTCCTCGGTGCCGCCGTCGGCGTCAACGGTGGTGCTGTAGAGGTACGCCCAGGCGTCAACGCAGCCGACGTTGATAGCGATGGACTTCTTGATCTGCTCGAGTTCGCCGGCAGCGTCGCCTTTGCCCTTGCAGACCTTGGCGAGATGCAGCGCGGGATACGGGTTGTCCTTGAGTAGGTTGGCAGCGCCCTTGAGGGTGCTCTCCGCCTTATCCCACTTCTCCTGCTGGAGCTGCGAGACGCCTAGGCCGAGCCAATCTTCACCAGTTCCACCGGCGGCGACGACGCGAGCGAGGACCTTCTCGGCCTGCTCAGCGCGCTCGTACTTCATCAGCTCCTGGGCGTACATGCGACCGCGATTCAGGTCGTCCTTCTCCTCGTTCCAGTGCTTTTCAAGGCCGCCTAACAGGTCTTCGAGACCGATGGCGATGGGGCGCCCCTGGTTATCCTGGACCTGCACAGCCGGCCCGTTGAAGCCGAGAAGCTCCCACATTTGCTCTGGCGTCACCGCCAGGGGGCCCTCCTCGAGCTTCGCTTTGAACTCGTCGGTCGGCTGTGAGAGGGGCATCACCACGAGCGCGTTCGGGGGAACGCCGCCGGGAAAAGCGCTGACGGGAGCAACGATCGCGGCTCCGCCAGACAATTGCAGACTTGACGCGTTGGGGGCGCCACCGGGTACATTGGACTGGGTCATTGTGGGGCGGGCAAGCTAGCAGCACGTCTTCCCCCAAGCAACCGCATGTGGGGGAAGTTTCAAAGGGCTTACTAGTGGGTGATGTCGAGCCGTCTACCCGTCCATGGCCGGTGGAATTCGGGATCGCCTCCGCCCCCTCGGCGCGCGCCTTTGTGGCCAAGAAAAACTCGTCCAAACCACTCGCCAAGCCACTCGCCTGAGTACGCGCCCAACCACGCAAGAGCGGAGTTTCTATGAAGCTAGCCACGACACGGTCTGACGCAAGAAACGCATCCCGCGGGGCGAGGAGGTCGCTAGGGCCGGCGGCGCTGGCAGCCGGATTGCTGCTGGCGGCGGTCGCGGCGGCCCCGCTCGCGGAGGCACGATGGACGATACGGGAGGTGGGCAACCATCCGGACTACAACCTGGAACTCGAGTTTCACTTTGCGCTCAGTCTTGTTCAGGGGCCCTACGTTTCATCAGGCACGGGGTTCGGCCCCGGAGCCCGGATCACGGCGCCGGTGCTCCAGAACGGCTTCGTCACAACCATCAACAACAGCGTCGCGATCAGCTTCGGCGTCGATTGGATCCACTTCAGCTCCTTCGCTAAGACGAACGTGGACGATTTTTACCTGCCGCTGGTCTTGCAGTGGAACTTCTGGCTGACGGACGAGTGGAGCGTATTCGGCGAGCCTGGCCTCGCGCTCGTTCTCAGGACCAATAGGAGCACGACGGCTGCTCCGGTCCTCAACGCGGGCGCCCGGTGGCTGCTCACCGATGACTTCGCCGTCGTCCTGCGCGGCGGGTACCCGGTGGTAACGGTCGGACTTTCGTTCATCAACTAGGCCCGCTCTGACAAAGCGTCAGGGACCCGACGGTGCGAGCTTGAAATCTTCGCGCCAGGACGGAAGAACCCGCGACGGCAACGAGCTGAACCCGCTCTCTAGCTGAACGGTCTGTCTGACCGGTTGAGCGTTTTCTTCTGCTCAGGTCGGGCGTCAGCTCGGTCGTCGGCTCGGTTTTTGTCTCCTTCTTTGGACCTCGGTTGGCGGTTCCCTAGGTCGAAAGCTATACAGAAGTCAGATGGTCGACGTACTCGGCATCCTCGCCATGATCCTTGGCTTGGGCCTCCTCATGGTGGTTCACGAAGGGGGGCACCTTCTGGTGGCCCGCGCCTTCGGCATGCGCGTGATCAAATTCAGCATCGGATTTGGACCCACGATCTGGCGCCATCAGCCCAAAGACAGCCCGACGACGTACCAAATCGCGGTGATCCCATTCCTCGCGTACGTCCAGATCGCTGGGATGAATCCTTTCGAGGAGAACGATCCGGACGACAAGGGCAGCTACGCCAACGCATCCCTCACCGGCCGACTCGCCACGATCATCGCGGGACCGGCGGCGAACTACCTCTTGGCGTCCGTCATTCTCTTCTTCATCTTCCTCTTCGCCGGAGTGCCTACGGCGTCGCGACTATCGATGGCGGTCGAGCCCAGTTCTCCGAACATGCCCGCCGCCATGGCCGGCTTCGAATCCGGGGACCGCATCACCGCCATCGACGGCGCAGCCGTAACGACGCCGGAGGAGGTGAAGAAGGCGGTCGTGGCTAGCCCGAATGCGCCGCTGACGTTCACGGTCGAACGGGACGGCAAGCCTGTCGAGCTGACGGCAACTCCCATGAAAGTGGGCGCGGCGACACTCATTGGTGTGAGCTTCAAGACCCAGATCGAACGCAACGCCGTGTCGTTCGGCGAAGCGGTCGGGCTCGGATTCACCTACCCGGCCCAACGCGCCTACGAACTCGTCGCCGGATTGCCCACTGCTGCCGCGAGCATGAAGCACGCCAAGAGCGACCCCGACAAAGTACAGCTCGCATCGATCTGGTTCATGTTGAAGTACGGCGGCAAGCTGCTGAAGGAGGGGCCTGTCGCTTGGTTCAGTTTCCTCGCCATGATCAGCATGGCCCTGGCCGTGTTCAACATGCTGCCGATCCCGGCACTCGATGGCGGTCGCCTGATGTTCCTGGGGTACGAGGCCGTGACGCGGCGCAAGCCCAACCCCAAGATCGAAGCGCAGATCCACGCCGTTGGATTCCTGATGCTCATCGGGATGGCGGTGGTGATCCTGACCGTGGACATGCGCCGCTCGAGTCCGGAAGAACGGCTCCAGAAGCAACTCTCGTCCGAGGCTAACTCGGCCCAGGGTGCCGATACGCCGGCCGCAGCTACGCCGGCCGCAGATCCGTCTGGCGCCGCAGATCCGTCTGGCGCCGCAGATCCGTCTGGGAACACCGTCCCGTCGGGCGCCATGCCCGAGCCGCGGCGCCTCCCCGAGCCCGGAGATCAGCCGGCGCCGGCGCTGGATAACGGCGCCGTCGCCCCCTAGTCCGGCACTGACTTTGGCGTGAATCTCGGATTCGGGGTGCTTTCGAAACGGCTTCGACAACTCCGGCGTGTCGTGTTGTCGTGCGAGGGGCGCGCTCTGGGGTATCCTGCCCGGAGATGACGATGCGGGGGCTGCTCTGGCGCACAAGGAGCGCAAGGTTGACGGCTGCGGTGGCAACCGCGCTAGCGCTGGCGCTTGGGAGTGCGGCAACGCTCGGCTCGTGCGCCTCGCCGAAGGTTCGGCTCAACGAAGGCCCGCGAGCGTACGTGCCGAGCGACTACGACGAAGCGCTCGACACCTGGACGCGCAGCAAGGAACTCATCTTGCTCGGCAAGCTCGAGAATGTACTGACGGCCACGGCGACCTTCCAGTCGTGGGACTTTCGCTGGGCGTACGCCGTCCGTTACGCCGACGACTACCGACTGACCATCATGCAGCGCAGCACGATGATGGCAGGCAACCTCGAAGAGACGCGGCGGCGCCACTCTTTTTACGTCGCCATGTACGCCACTCGCTGGAAGTGGTCGGACCTGAAGATACAAGGCGCGGCGTGGACCGTTCGGCTCGTCGACGATCGCGGCAACGAAACCGCACCCGAACGTATCGAGCAAGTCAGGCGCCCCGGCGCCGTCGACATCACGTACTTTCCGTACACGACGCCGTGGCGGCGCGTCTACCGCGTCTCTTTCCCCGCGGAAAATGATAAGGGCGCGCCGACGATCTCGCCCGAAGCCAAATGGTTCGGCCTACGCTTCGCTGGCGCCCAGGGTCACGACACGCTGACGTGGACCCTCGCTGAGAAGCCGTAGCCTGCGCGGCGCGTGAGCGCTCAATGGCAACGAGCCGGACCGGAACGCACGAAGCCGAACGCGGCGCGCTCCCTCGGAATCACTGCGTATTGAGGAAGATCTCGCGCTCTTTCGACCCATTTGGCGGCCCGACCATATTGCGCACTTCCATCGCTTCGACGATCTTCGCGGCGCGGTTGTAGCCGATCGTCATCTTACGCTGGAGCCACGACGTCGAGCAGCGCCGCGTATCCGCGACGATTTGCACGGCCTCGTCGAAACGTGCGTCGAGGTCGTCATCGGAGCCGAAGCCGTTTTCGTCTTCGTCGGCCTTGAGAATGTCTTCGTTGTAATCGGGTGACCCTTGCTCGCGCAGGTGATCCGTGAGGTCCTGAACTTCTTCTTCACTGATGAACGGGCATTGGACGCGGCGCGTATCGCCGGAGCCGTTGAGCTTGACGAGCATGTCGCCCATTCCGAGCAAGAGTTCTGCGCCCTGTTCGTCGAGGATGGTGCGGGAGTCGACCTTTTGGGAGACGCGGAACGCGATGCGCGTTGGGAAGTTCGCCTTGATCATGCCGGTGATGACATCGACGCTTGGTCGCTGCGTTGCCAGGACGACGTGCATGCCGGCCGCGCGAGCCTTCTGCGCGAGGCGCGCGACGGCGGCCTCCACGTCTTTGCCCTGTTGCATCATCAGGTCCGCGAATTCATCGATGACGATGACGATGGAGGGCAGCTTCTCGGGCACTTCTTCGCCATCGGCGCCCTCGGTTGCGGCGGGCAGTTCGAGCTGCTCTCCGGTGGGGCCGATCGCCGACACCTGTTTGGCCTTGGGCATCGGGATCTCGCCGGCAAGAACACGTTTGACCCAGTTATTGTAGGTCTTCATGTTCTTGGTGTGGGCGTTGGCGAAGAGTTGGTAGCGGCGCTCCATCTCATCAACCGCCCACTTGAGTGCCGTCACCGCCTGCTTCATGTCCGTGACGACCGGCAGAAGCATGTGCGGGATGCCATCAAAGGGCGCAAGTTCGACCACTTTGGGGTCTATCATGAGCATCCGCAGATCTTCGGGACTGCGATGAAAGAGCAGCGACGCGAGCATCACGTTGAGGCCAACGCTCTTACCCGCGCCTGTCGCGCCGGCGACGATCACGTGGGGCATTGATGAGAGGTCGGCGTAGAAAGGCTTGCCGACGATGTCGCGCCCGAGCACGACCGGCAGCGGCGCGCGGGCCGCCAATTTGGCGAAACGCCGGTCCTCGACGAGTTCGCGCAGGTTCACGGGAATGCGCTTGTCGTTTGGCAACTCGAAGCCAATACGATTCTTGCCGGGAATGGGCGCGATGATGCGCACTTTACGCGAGAGCCCTAGTGCGAGGTCGTCGGAGAGGCCCGCAACCTGGCGCACGCGAGTGCCCGGCTCGGGCTCTACTTCGTAGGTCGTAACCGTGGGCCCTGGGGATACTTCGACGACATCGCAGCTCACCTTGTGATTGGCGAGAGTCGTCTTCAGCAAGGCCGCCAGCTCGTTGATCTTCTCTTCGCTCAACTGGACGACCTCGTCCGAAGGTGTACTGAGCAGAGTCGGCTTGGGCAGCTTGAAACCGGTAGGCGACGGCGCTCGGTCGGCACGGCCCGCCTTCTCAACCTGCTGAGCCGGGCGTGTGTCGACAATCTTCGGCTTGGGCGGTTCAGAACCAGAACCAGAACCAGAGCCAGGCTCCGCCGCAGCGTCGGCCGCTGCTTGATCTGAGGACTGACGCTTAGGCTCGTTTGAAGTCGCAGCGCGGTCTGAGTCGGAATCAGCGCTCGATCCCTTGGAGGGCCGCGGCCGCTTTCGGCGCTCGGGGCGCGAGCCGGTGCTTGGGGCCGGCGACGCGTTGTCGTTCGCGTTCTCGGACTCGGACTCGGACTTGGTCTCGGTCCTGGAGAGCAATGCAACGGGGCTGGGGATAGACGCCTGCCGCAGCTGATCGGAAAGCGCGAGAGGCGGCGGGCCCGTCATGTCGAAGGGTCCAAGCTCCGCCGCTCCGTCTTCGAGCTGAGCGAGGATGGCTTCGTCGGGTGGATGAGTCGCGGGGACCGCTTGTTCGGCAACGGCCGCGGCAGCGGCAGCGGCCTGCTCACGCCGCATCGCGCGGGCGTCCTTCCAGGCCGTGAGCCAGCGCGTGAGCGCCGCGCGACCCTCGAGATGAACGCGGCGACAGCCGGCAGTGATGAGGCGAGCGACATCACCAAATGTGTAGCGGCTTCGGCCGATGCCAATCAGCGCCAGCGCCGTCCCACCAAAGAGGAAGCTGCCCACGCCGGAGAGGAAAGAGCGCGCCAATTCGCCCCAGAAGAGGCCCACCTGCCCGCCGGGATACGCGCCACCAAAAACCCGCAGCGCGGGCATTGCGATCTGGAGCAGGCAAGCGAGCAGGGCGGCGATAACCAAGTCGCCAGCGAGTCGGAGAGGTTTTGGAGTCGGTCCGCCGCGGAAGAGCGGCAGCGCCAGAAGCGTCAGTTCGGCGGGGATGAGCCAAGCCACCAGACCAAATGCACGCGCCACGGCTCCGCCCACCGCCTCACCCGCAGACCCCACCCAATTCCCACCGTGGTCGGTGGTTCCGAGTCGAAGGCTGGCCAAGGCCAGGAGTAGGAAGATGGCGAACGCCACGCAGACCAACCCGCTGGCTTCCCGCAGCTTGCTGCCAGAGCCCGGGGATCCCGCGTCAGTGGCGAGCGAGTCGACGGATTGTTTCGATGCTGTCTGTGCGCTCATGTAAGTCCCTGCACACCCTTACCTACATTAACCCACCGAAGCCGCGGAAGTGCTAAGAAAATCGACGCTGAAACGCTCCTTCGGTGCCTGACGTGCCTGAGGCAGCGGGATTTTGGCGGTCGGGCTCGGAGTTTCATCGCGAAAGCTCGTTGGGGGAGAGCCGATCATCTTGGCTTCGAGCCGCCAAACTGGCCCAGCTAGCTGCGATTCGTGTCCCGATCGTGCCTCGACGGAAGCTGGCGCCCGCTGGCGCGCGGCCGCGCCCCGAGGCGAGCTTGCACTGTCGGCGGTTACTGAAGGCAGAAGCCTGAAAAAACTCCGCTCTGACCCGGCGAGGGCGGTTAATATCCGTGGCTCAATCGAGGCGGATCCCCGCCCCGTCATCCAGATCCATGGGAGTTCGATGAGCCGCACGCGAAGCTTACAGCGCCGGATAACGAGGGTGGCAATGACCGCCACGCTGGCCGGGGCAACCACGCTGTCCGCCCTGGCCGTGACCGGGTGCCGCACAACTGAGGATGACGTCCACGCCTGGGGCCGGAAGCAGCACGGTCCTGCGCGACTCGTCGCCGTTCTTACCCACGACAAGTACGCGACGGACCTGCGCGTCGAGGCGGCGATGACCCTCATCGGGATGCCGCCGCGAATGGGCCGACGAATCGGCATCAAGATGACGATGGACGCGCTCGCGTCACTGCCGCCCCAAGAACGGGCAACAGTCGTCGCCGCACTCGTCCCTCGGCTAATCGAGAAGATGGACCAGCCGGTACAACGTGACGAAGCGGGGAATCCGATCCTTGACCCGACGTTTCCATACAAGGATGCCGCATTCGCGCTGCTCACAAGTGATAAGCGCCTCGTCACGGCCCCGAAACTGCGCACGGCGATCGAGGAAGGTCTCACGGCGTGGGCGATGAACGACTTCAGCGTCCGCCTCCAGGCGCGCTCGCAACAATACGGAATCCAACAAGTCCTGCGCGCCCTGGGACCCAAGAGCGTCGAAGCCCTGCCGGACAAGATCGAGCCCGGCGCGCGCTCCATCGCAACAATTGCTGCGCTCGTCGCGGAGCTCGGCACCGAAGAAACCCGAGCGAAGGCTGGCGCCAAGCTGACCGCAGTCGCAAACGAGGTTGCGTCTCAAAAGTGGCTCGACGAAAAAGCGCCACAGGTCAAAGAGGCGAATAAGATCGCGGAGATCGAGCCGAGCGACGAGAACTTCCAGAAGCAGCTCCAGGGCTACCAAAAGGAGGAACTCACACGCATCTTCACATCGATGAAGAAAGTGGGCGGCAAGCCGGTCGTCGAGTTCCTGCTGGTCTACGCCGAGACCCCGGAGAACGACGAGCAGATGCGTTCGACGGCACTCCTGGCCATGGCCGGCCACCTGGACCCGAAGAACCGCAAGATCATCGAGCGCTTGCTCGCACTCGGGGCCGACGAGAAGGTGCCGGTGGCTGTCCGGGACATCGCGATCCGACGCTTGGGCGAACTGCCTCGGAAGGTCGTCATCAACGACCTCTTCAAGCTCTTCAAGGGCGACGACTGGAAGGTTCGCGCGCTGGCCGCCGACTTGGCCCTACGGATGAGCGAGCCCTCGCAGGTGCCCGAGTTCATGCGAAAGCTCGGCAGCGCCGACGACGGCATGGCAATCACCGAAGCCATGATTTACGGGCAAATCCTCGGCGACATCGCGCCCGGCGACCAGGCAAAGAAGCTGGCAACACGCTACAGCTCGTCCGGCTATCCAGCCAGTGTCCGACTGGCCGCCCTGGCCTACTTCTATCATTCTGGAAAGCAAGCCGATCTAGCTCTTCTCAAGCGGCTGGAGCGGGATACGATGCCAGTGCCCCGTTGCGATTCAGACGCGGATGACTGCTTCTGGCGCTGCGAGGTAGGGCCGCCCGACAAGCGCGTCCTGAAGACGCTTAAAACCGTTGGTGACTTCGTCCGCTATTGCGTCGAACCCGCCATCGAAGCTCGCCCGAACCTGCCCCAAAAAACCGAAGATAGCGCCCCCAAGAAGGGCGTCGAAAAGGCCTCCGGGCAGCCCGACGGCAAGAAATAGTCCCACCCACTCCCCGCGAACGACGAAGACATGAAAGATCCCACGAGCAAGACGCAGCGGACGTTTCAGTGCCGCGACCTTCTCTGGATGCGCTTTGAGCAGATGGGCCAAGAGCTGAATTGCTCGGTGGACTACCTCATCAACGACGCAATGAAGAACTATGCGCGTCAGCGGAAGCAGGCAGCAGCCGGTGTCGCAACCGTCGCCATCGCTGCGGCTCCGCCGCCGCCGCCGCCTCCAGCCGCGATCACCGCTCCCGCGACTCGCCCGCCCGCCCCTGCTGGGCGAGTGACGGCCCCACTGCCGCCTCCGCCGCAAGCCGCGACGCGACAGATGCCGGCATCAATGCCCGCTCCTCCGATGTCCCCCGCGGCATCAAACGGTGGGCCCTCTCCGGTCCGACAGCCGGCGCCGCAACGAGCCCGCCGACTCTATGTGTCGTACGGCGGACAGCATTTCCCGGTGAACAAGGAACACTTCGTCATCGGCCGCGGCCGGCAGTCGAGCGACTTGACGATCAAGGATCCCAACGTGTCGCGCCGGCACGCAGTGGTCGAGTTCCAGAACGGGAACTACTTCCTCGTCGATATGGGCTCGACCAACGGCGTGATTCATCTGGGCCAGCGCATTCAGCGCAAGCTCATCGAACATGGCGACGCCGTGAAGGTCTGCGACCACGACCTCCAGTTCACGTTTCAGTGACGCAGACTGACCAGGCGCGCTGATGGTCTCCATATTTAGCGCGGCACGTGACCTCGGACGGCTGCGGGACATCTCGCGAGTCCTCGTGCGGCACGGCTTCGGCGAGGTCGTTCGTCGAATCGGGCTTTTTGTCCGCCCGAAGAAGGCTAAAGCCGCAAGCAAGCGTGACCGCAGCGATGACGACGGCGGCACCGTCGCCGTCGAACTCGACAGCGCGACGGCCGCGGAAAGCCAGCGCGGCGCGCGCGAAAAGCAGGAGATCTCACCGGCAGTTCGCGCGCGGCTCGTACTCGAGGATCTCGGACCGTCGTTCGTGAAGCTCGGTCAGATCGCCTCGACTCGACCGGATATTCTTCCCGCGGATCTGATCCTCGAACTCAAGAAGCTTCAAGACGCCGTTCCGCCGATCCCGTTTTCGGAGATTCGGGACCAAATCGAAGGCTCGTTGGGCGCGCCGATCGGTGACATCTACGAATGGGTCGACGAGGAGCCGCTGGCTGCGGCGAGCGTCGCGCAAGTCCATCGAGCGCGCCTCAAGACCGACGACGGTCCGGTCGAGGTCGTCATCAAGGCGCAACGCCCGGGGATCGACGAGACGGTCGCCAGCGACCTCGAGATCCTGCACACGTTCGCCGCCCTGGTCGAACGCGCGATACCGGAGAGCCGAATCTACTCGCCGACGGGTTTGGTCCAGCAGTTCGACCACGCCATTACGAGCGAACTCAATTTCTCCACAGAAGCCGAGAACGCCGAGCGTTTCACGGCGAACTTCGCAAACTTCCCCGGCGTCCGCTTCCCCAAGGTCTACGAGCAGGCGTCGAGCAAGCGCGTCATCACCCTCGAGTTCTTCGACGGTAAGAAGATCTACGACGCAATCGAATCGGGGCACGACGGGAAGAAGCTCGCGCAGCTCGCCCTGGCCATCATCATCAAGCAGATCTTCGAGGACGGATTTTTCCACGCGGATCCGCATCCGGGAAATATCCTGGTCATGGGGACTCCCGAAGATCCTGTGTACGGGATGATCGATCTCGGCATGGTCGGGCGGCTCAGCCCCGCGATGCGCGACAAGACGATCGATCTGATGGTCGCGGCTGTCCGTAAAGACTTCGAGTCGATCGCCGACGCGCTCTACGCCGTCGGCACGACAACGAAGAAGATCGACATGGACGCCTACCGGGCCGAAGTGACGTTGCTCGCCGAGAAGTATCTCGACAAGAATATCCAAGACATCGAACTCGCCGAACTCATCAACGACCTCGTCTACGGCGCCACCAAGTACGGCCTCGAGATCCCCACAGACTTCTTGATGGTCGGCAAAGCGCTGATGACCGTCGAAGGCGTCGGCAAAGAGGTCTATCCCGAGCTCGACGTCTTCAGCGAAGTGCGACCGCACTTTCTCCGGCTCCTCAAGAAGCGTTACTCGCCCGAGCGAATCGGAAACGAGATCTGGCGCCGCGTCGAGCGCCTTACGTCCGCGAGCTACCAGCTTCCGCAGCAGCTACAGGAAGTCCTCGAAGACGTTCGCCTCGGACGCTTCAAGATCGTCACCGAGAACCCCAATCTCGTTCCCGCCACCGATACGCTCGGGCGGCGCATCTTTACGGGGCTCTTTGGCGGAAGCCTCTTCGTTGCCAGCGCGATTGTATTCTCGTCCGGGCGCGACGTGCTCGGATGGTTGATGATCGCAGCCGCCCTGGGGCTACTCGCGTCGCATTGGCTGCTCGATCTGCGGCGGGCCTGGAAGCGCGGCGGCTAGCCGCGCGACCAACAAGACAGAAGCGCAGCGGCTGGATCACGCCGCGCCGACAAAACACAGACGGCCAACCCCGCGCATGCGGAGCCGGCCAACTGTCGTAATGCTGGATGCGGCTTTGCCGCATAGCATTGTTCTAAATTGTCGCTTCCGGATGCTAGGCACCCGGAGCGAATCAGCCGACCTTGCCCTGGAGCAGGAAGGTGATGACGAGCGCGAAGAGCACCAGCGATTCGATGAGCGCCAGACCGAGAATCATCGGGGTCTGGATGCGGGGAGCGGCGCCGGGGTTACGGCTGATGCCCTCGAGAGCGGCAGCGGCTGCTTTGCCCTGGCCGAGGGTGCCGCCAAGAACGGCAATGCCGATGCCGATACCAGCACCAAGTGCTGCCATGGCCTGAGCGCCACCGTCACTGCTACCATCCTGGGCGAATGCGGCGGGAGCTAGGAGAGTCATCGCGGTGGCCGTTGCGGCCGCCAACTTCTTCTTGTTGGACATCGTCTGTAGTTTCCTTGATTGGGACGGGGGAGCGTTTAACTCGACTTCGGGGGGTCCGCCAGCGGAAAAACCCCTAAATCGCAGCTCAGTGACTGTGCATGTCTTCGGTCGCGAGACCGATGTAGACGGTGGTGAGGAGTGCAAACACCAGCGTCTGCACCAGAATGACGATTACTCCCAGCGCCATGACTGGCAGCGGAAGCAAGACGGCGGCGAAACCCACAAAAATGCCGAGCAGCAAGTGGTCAACCGACATGTTGAGCATGAGACGCACGGCCAGGGTGACGGGCCGGACGCAGAGGGAAACAACCTCGATCGGGAAGATCAGCCAGTACAGGTACCAGGCCGGGCCCGCCATATGCTTGAAGTAGGCAAAGCCATTGGCCGCGATGCCGTAGACGTTGAATAGGACGAAGACCACGAGGGCCGAGCCCCAGGTGATGTTGAGGCTACTCGTCGGCACCGGGAAGCCGGGAATCAACGCCAGGAGGTTTGAGAGAAAGACGAAGCAGGCCGAGGCACCGATGAAGGTGTAGTACTTCCGCGCGCGCTCGGCTCCCATGACGCTCTTGGCGAGGTCGTAGAAGTAACTGAGGAAGACCTCGACGGCCGTGGGTAACGTCAGGCGCGAATCCGGCTCGACGCCGCGAGCGATACGACCGCGAACCATCAGCCCGATCAGGATAATAACTATCGCAATGCCGAGAGCGCCGACGATCGGCTCAAAGCTGCGCCAAGTGGGCGGCGTCTGCTCGAGAAAGGTACTCCCGATGTAGTGCGCGTTATGCGAAAGCGTTTCCTCGAAGTAGGAGAGGACGTAGTGCAGCCAGTTAGTATGGTCGGGCATTTAGAACGTTTACCTCCGCTCCTGCGCGTCGATACGCGCGGGGCGAGCTGCCGCGAGCTGCGACATCGTGAGTCCGAACGGGAGGGTGGCGAGCCCGAGGAGTAGACCCATCGGGTCGACGAGCTGGCGTGAGATGAGGAAGAAGCAGGCGGCGCCGAACGCCGTCATCTTGAAGAGGCCGAGCAGGATGAAGAGGGGGCGCGGAGCGTCGCCGCTCGTGAGCATGTAGACGATCCGGCTGATTGCCCAGAGGTTGCCGAGACCGAGCAGTGCTCCGGCGGCAACGCCGAACGCCGCGAAGGATCCATAGAGCAATGCCGCAGCGGTCGCGCCGATCAGCCCCGCCAGGCCTATCGTCCAATAGGCCGCTTTAAGACTGCTGGTGGGGTCTTTTGCGGGTGCTTTGCTCATGATATCGCCTTCGGGCTGCTCGCTCGTTCTTCTCCAGCTCTTCTGCGTCTCGTTCGGCCGATTTGGCTGCGCGGTAGATAGCTCGACTGCCTGCTGCAAGCCCCGCCAAGGTCCAGAAAATCGTGAACCAGGGGGCGCTATCCATCCAGGAATCTAGAAAGTCTCCAAACCAGAAACCAAAGATGATGCTCAGCGAAAACTCGAGTCCTACGGTGCCGTAACGGCCGACTCCTCTCCAATGCTCTTCCACAAGATGCCCCTCTTAGGGCGCGCGCTCAGTAGCACGCGCTGACGCGGGGGGTCAACGCCGGTACACCTAGCAAAGCCCTAGCGGCGCGTCAGTCCAAAGATCGCGCAAAAATGCAGCAAAAGTGGCTCTGACGGACGTCAACTCGGGGCGGATTCCGCGGTGCCCAAAGGCGGCCCGCCGTCCAGCGGCGCGTCGGCGGGAACCGTGCGCGGCAGCCAGACCCGGAAGCGGGTTCCGCGGGGCTGGCGGGGTTCACAGCTGATGTGGCCACCGTGGGCCTCGACGATCTGCCGGGTGATCGCGAGACCCAGGCCCGTTCCCCGGGCCTTTGTGGTGAAAAAGGGCTCAAAGAGGCTCTTGGCGACCTCGACGGGGATGCCCTCCCCCTCGTCGTCGACGCGGATTTCGATGCCGCCCTCGCTGGGGCTCACCGCGAGGCGCACCTCCCCGCCGTTGGGCATGGCTTCGCGAGCGTTGCGGATGAGGTTCAGGAGGACTTGCTTGATTTGGCCTTCGTCCAAGTGGACCTTGGGGAGCTCGTCCGCTGCTTCCAACTCGAGGTGGGCGCCGTACTTGCGCAGATCGGGGCGGGCCATAGCCGCGACCTCCTCGATAAGGTTCGCTGGATCCTCCTCCTCGGGGCGGATCGGCTGTTGTCGCGCGAGTGAGAGGTATTGATCGCTGAGTCCGGAAAGCCGCTCTACCTCGCCCTTGATGGCGCGGACGAGTGCCTGCGCCTCGACGCTCTCGCCCAGCTCTTCCTCGAGCAGCTCCACGTTGAGGGCCATGGAGGAGAGTGGGTTTCGGATCTCGTGAGTGACGCGGGCGGCCATCGTCCCCACCGCGGCGAGGCGCTCGGAGCGAACCAGATCGGCGTTGGCGGTGGCGATGGCGGCGACCATCGACTCGAAGGTGCGAGCCAGTTCGCCGATCTCGTCGTTGGACGAAACGGCTTCGTGAGGCGTGAGATCTCCGTCGGCAACGGCCTGGGCCCGCTCGGTGACTTCGGAGAGGGGACGCAACACCCGCTGGGCGTAGAGCGCCATCACGATGGCGACGAGCGTGGTCAAACTGGCCAAGCCGACCAGGAGCTGAATCGCCGTTCGCTCGCGCGCCTGCGCCTCGGCGAGCAACGTATCGAGGTTCGCCTGGACGCGCTCGCGCAAGCTCCGAAACTGTTTCATGCCCACGTTGCCGCGACGCACCAGCTCGTCGCGAAGCTCCTCGGCTTTGGCAGCCTCTCCGTGGTCTAGGGCGGCGAAGAGCTGCGTCAGTTGCTCGCGGTCTTCTTCGAGATAGGTCTCAATTCCTCGAGCCTGATCGCGAAGTTCGAGACCGGTCTCGCGAATGCTCGAGTCCTCGGACCGGGCAAACGCAAGATCGAGCGTTTCGCTGACGTCGTCGAATACGCGCGGACGGCCGGCGCGCATCGCGAGTTCGAACCACTTCTCGATATCTGCGGGATTCGTCGCCGTCGTGATGTGGTTGAGCTGAGCGTTCCAGTTGTCCTGACTGGCAACGGCCTCCTCGATGGCCATGCCGAGCGGCAAGAAGCCCGAGCGCATGACCTCGGCTTCTTGAGCGGCGGCGCGCAGGGCGAAAACGGCCCAGCCCACGACTCCGATGAAGACGACGATCAGAATGACGTACGACTGGAGAATCCGGCGGGCGACGGTACGGGGGCGGCGTTCGACCCGCTTCATTCAGCCGGCTCCGTCATCAGCGGCCCCATCGCCGTCGCTGGGGCTGAGGCCGTCGCGCAAAAGGGTGACGAGGTCAACGGCCTCCGCGCCGGCGGCGCGAAATCGGCGCAAGCTCGACGCGCACCCCGTAACGATCACTCCGCCGCCGGCCGCGCGATGCTCCTCGACGCGGACGGCAGCAATGGCGCCGGATGTCTCCGGCCGCGTCACCGGCAGCAGGCCGCCTCCGCCGGAACAATTGCCGAGTTCTCGGTTGTACGGAAACTCCTCGGGCTGTCGGCCAGCGAGGCGCGCGAGCAGGCGGCGGGGAGGCTCCGTAACGCCCAACGCTCGGCTCAGTTGACAGGGATCGTGCCAGCGCACGGTCTTGCCGTCGAGGGCGTCAATCTTGTTCACCTGGCTCAGCTTTTCGTCGGCGGCTTCGATCAGGGTGCGCACTTTCACCGGCAAGTGCGTCAACGTGGCGGCGCAGCCGGGGTCGAGAACGAAGAGTTCATCGACGCCGTCGAGTTGAGCCATGATTTCGCGCTGCGCGGTGACGGCTCCGGCGCGGTCACCGGCATTGGCCAGCGATTGACCGCAACAGCCGCGAAGTAGGCGAACGGATCCGAAGAGCTGCTGCGCGACGTGGACGGCGTCGGCTGCTTCGCTTGACGGTTCCGGAACGCGGTCTGACGTGTCGTCGAGGGCCGACTGCACGTACTGGCAGCCGAGTAGGAGCGCCTGTTTGACGGCGCCGCTTTGCTGCTTGACGGTGGCGACGCGGAGTTTCTCGAGTTCGGCGACCTTCTCGTTCAGGCGCTGGATGCGCGCTGGGTGCTCGTCAACGACGCGCTTGGCGGCGGCTGGAGCCACGCCCTGCGCGTAGAAGTCGGCGCGGGCTTCGAGCAAGGTTTGGGCTACGGGATTCTGATGGTCACAGCGGTCCCGGCAGCCGAAGCAGGTCGTGCACGCCCAGGCTGCGTCCGCATGGTCGATGTCGACGGGAACGTCGCCGCGAGCCGCAAACCAGGCGAGGGACATCTTGCCCCAGGGCGTGAGGGTTTCGGAGGCTTCGGCGGTGGATACGGGGCAGGCCGCCCGGCACAGCTTGGGACAATAGCCGCAAGTCTCGAGCTCTTTCGCGCGCTTGCTCAAGAGTGGAAGGTTGCGGGCATCTGTCACACGGCACCTTGGCTCGAGGTCTGGGCGGGAGATGAGCCGCCCGGACGCGACGGCGACTGCGCCGAGGCGTCGATAGCGCCCGGTCCCTTCTGGGGCAGTCGTAACACGAAGGTTGTGCCTTCGCTGCTGGAGGTCACGTGGACCGTTCCGCCGTGTTCCTCGGCGACCTTCTTGACCATGGCGAGCCCGAGCCCGGTTCCTTGCGTCTTGCCAGCCGTAATGAACGAACCAAAGAGCCGCCCCCGCACTTCTTTCGGGATGCCTGGGCCGGTGTCGGATACGCGAATCAGCAAGTCGGTGCCGTCTTGTTCGGCAGTCACTCCGAGCCGTCCGCCGTGTCCGTCCATGGCTTCGATGGCGTTGCGGGCGAGATTGTGCACGGCTCGCGCGACGCGGTTCTCGTCGAATTTGGCGACGAGTTTCCGGTCCGCCTGGACCTTGAGTTCGATGGGCGCGGGGCCGATCTCTTGGGCGATTTCGCCGCGTAGGTCGTCGAAGAAGCGATACAGGTAGACGCGCCGGATAAGTACGTTCCGCTCGCCGCGCGCGAACTCGAGGACTTCGCGTTGCATGGCGCCTAGTTGGTCGAATTGGCGGAGGATGGACTCGGAGTACTCGGCCCGTTTCTTTGGGTCCTTGGTGTTCTCCATCAATTGTACGTAGCCACTGATCACCGTCATCGGCGTCTTGAAGTCGTGAATGATGCTGGAGAGCAGGCGTCCGATGGCCGTGAGGCGCTTGCCGCGTTCACGGGCGTCGCTCGCCCAGTACAGGCGCAGCGCCGTGGCGGCGTTGGCGGCGACGAGTTTGAGCAGAGAGACGTCTTCGTTCGCGAACTCGCGCTTGGCCCGTTTGGTGAAGACGGCAAGCGCGCCGATGGCGCCGTGTTCGCCGTCGAGCGGCGCCGCGGCCATGCCGTCCACAGCGAAGGGCAGAGACGCATCGCTCGCTGGCGTCCAGCCGGGCGGGCGTTCGCCGCGAGGCACCCGGATCTCGACGTCGCTGGTCATGACCTGCTCGAGCGTCGCGTCCCCGTGGTCAACGCTGAAGGGCTCGGGGCCCTCGGGATGGTCCGCGTCGTAGGCGTACCCCACGAGATGCCGCGTCTCCTCGTCGCGCACCAGCAAGGCCGCGCCCCTCGCGTCCGTCGCCTCGGCCGCAGCTTGTAGCGCCGCTTGGCAAACCTCCTGAATGGAGTGGGCCCGCGCGGTCGCTCGCTCAAGATCGAGCAGCATCGCGTTTTCGCGGACGCCGCGCTCGAGCTGTTCCTTCGCGTCCAAGAGCTGCCGGTTAGTCCCGATCAGCGATAAGAAGAGCCGGGAGTTGTCGATGGCAACCGCGGCTTGCGTACTCAACGCAGCCAGAATCGCCTCGTCTTCCTCGCCAAAGGTCCCGCCACGCTTGTTGAGGACCTGCGTGACCCCGATGATCTTGCCGACGTGGTTCTTGAGCGGCACCGCGAGGATGCTATTCGTCGTGTAGCCGGTGGCGCGGTCCCACTCGGGGCTGAACTGCGGATGGGAGTAGGGGTCGTCTGAGCGGACGACGGCGCCGGTCGTCGCCACCGTCCCTGCGATGCCGGTACCGACGGGCACGCGAATGCTGCGGATCTCGCCGCCGACCACGTAGCGGCTCACCAGCTCCTGGTTGGCGCCATCGAGAAGAAATAAGGTGGCCCGGTCGGCGTCTAGGACATCCGTGAGCTTGGCGAGAATGAGCTCCAGCAGTGTGTCGAGGTCGAGGGTAGTCCCAAGGGCGTTGCCCACCTCACGCAGGGCGCGGGACGTGCGACGCTCGTCCTCCAGGGCGCGCTCGAGTTTCGCAATCCGGCGCTCCTGTGATTCTCGGGATTCATCCTCAGCGGACACTAGAGACCGATCGAACCATGGCCGGTGGGCGCGGTCCACGTTCATCGCCCATGCTCGGGCGGGCCCGCGGCGGAGATGGTGGGGCCCGGCCCGGCCGGCGGCCCAGGGGCGGATGGCGGAGGCGGATGGCGGAGGCGGATGGCGGAGGCGGATGGCGGAGGCGGACAGGGAGGCGCCCGGAGGCGGGGTGCGGGGACAACGCGATGAAGGCCAGCAGACGGATTGCCCGCAGGGCCGCAGTCAGGTACGAACGCAGTAGACATGGCCCTCAAGCAGCTACATCTGGTCGTTCGCGGGCGCGTCCAAGGCGTTTATTTTCGAGCGTCCGCGCAGCGCGAGGCACGCCGTCTGGGCCTCGGCGGGTGGGTAAAGAACCGAAACGACGGAGCCGTGGAGATCCTCGCCGAGGGCGAAGAGGTATCGATCCGCGAGTTCTTCGGGTGGGCTCAAAAGGGGCCGGGGGCGGCTCGTGTGTCCAAAGTGGACACGCGCTGGCGGTCGTTTTCCGGGGATTTCCCGGATTTCCGGATCGAGAGCTAGGTGCCTTCGGCGACCGCGCGAGCGGGACGGCGCCAAAGGGCCCACTCGAGAATAACTTCGGGTGGAGGGGGGACGAGGCGCCCGCCTGGCAAGGCGCGACGACGAGGAATAGCAGAGCTATTTCGAGGAGAAGCAACGCAGTCAGGTGGGATGGATCGGTCCCAAAACAGCGAAGTTATTCTCGAGTGGGCCCTGAGGACTCACGCCACCTTGCGACTGACGCTCGCCGCGCTGGCACTTGCCGCCGTGACCCTCGCCAGGCCCGCGACGGCCGGGCCGGGGCCCACGGCGCCAAACGCAGACTCGCCAGGCGCCAGCCCGGCACCCCAAGCGCCCTGGCTCGGCGAGCTGCCGCCACTCCCGGTTCTTAAAGAAGCGGACGAGCGAGCGCCCACGGAGGCGGAAATCGCCCAGGTCAACGCGACCCTCGAGGCGCTGACCAAGCTCCGCCCTGGCCAGACGCGCGAGGCCCAAGCGCTCGTACAGCGGGCACGGCCAAACTGGATCCCAGCGATTGAGCGCCGCATCCGCGAAATGGGTCGTTCGACGCGCCAAGAGCGAGTCCGGCCCGTGCTTTTGAGGATTCGAGCCAACGCGCGCGGCAAGATCGAGGCGCAAATGGCCGAAGAGGGGCGAATGGGCGAAATCGTGACGCCCGACTACCTCGACATGCTGATCGCCTACCCTGGCGAACGACGCGCAGCATGGCGCGTCTTGGTGCGCGCAGTCGGCCTCAGCCGCATGCTCGTAGCGCTCGGCACGCCTGACGCCGCTCGCGGACTGATCGGGGTCAGGCGCCACTTCGGGGAGATGCTGCGGGCGGACACCCAACTACAGCTCGGAAAATTGAGCGAAAACGCCGTACCGGCGCTCGTCGAGGCGCGGATACGCGAGTCGGGAGCCGTCGGAAAATGGGCCGCGGCGCAGCTCGATCGTCTCAAGAAACGCAACCCGGGTGAGGCGATCCAGACCGAGAACCCGGCGCTGCTCGCGGAAATCCTGCGTGCCTACGGCCGCGTCCGCCAGCTAAACGCCACCAAGCTCGTCATCGCGTTCGTCAACGACCCAAGAATTCAGGTCCGCCGCGCCGCGCGCGAAGCAATCGTGAGTTACGGCAAGCGGGCTCGCTTCGAAATCAGGTCCCTCTACCACGCGACCACCGGCGAGAAAGCGAGCGCCAATTGGACGTTCGAACGCACGACTCAAGAGCTCTTCGCCGAACTCGACCGCCGACGTCTTAGGGACGCCATGGAGCTGCTCGAAAAAGCGCAGCTCGCTCGCGGCCAGGGTGATCTGGAGGCGATGAGACAACACCTCGACGCGGCGTTCGCGCGAACGCCAGATCTTCCGCACCCGATCCAGGTCGCAGAGAGCTACCTCACCTACGCTCAGGCAACGCGAGATGAGCCGGCACGCGCGCGCGCCGCCCTAACGCGAGCGCGGCTCTTGGCCAGGACAAAGGGCGGGCCGCTAATCAACGAGATCGACTCGGAAGATCTCGCGCTCGAAGCCGCCGAGCTGCACGCACAAGGCATTATTGATCGAGCTCTCTTCGCGCGCGTTGTGGCATCCAACGTGGAAACACCGGAGAAGGAAGCGCTACGCGAAGCGCTCGAGTCGGTCGCGCCCACCACCTCGATGCCATTGCTGATCGGTACGGCCGCGGGGATCGCCTGCGCAGGGTTCCTGGCAGGGATCATCGCCCTGAGCCGAAAACGTCGTAGAAACACGCGCGGGCAGCCTTCTGGACCTGCGACCCAATAAGCCGCGACCAGAGCTCATCTCATAACCTCGGACCGAGTCCCAGCCAGCGCGGCGGCGGGGACGACGCGGAGAGGTTATGAGATGAACTCTAACGCTCGACCTCTCCGACGTCACCCCGAGTGACCAAAGCGCGGTCACGTTCTTGCACGCCTCTTGGCGACTGTTACGCTTCTGAACTGGAGCACTCGCTCGGCTCTGAGGCGCATGAAGTTCTCTATCTGTATTCCGAACTATAACTACGGCGACTACATCGGTCGCACGATCGCCAGTGTCATCGACCAAGATGATCGCGACTTCGAAATACTGGTGAGCGACAACCGGAGTTCGGATGATTCGATTGATGTGATCAAGGGCTTCAACGACCCTCGTATCAAGCTCCACGTCAACGCGTGCAACGTGGGATTCGCCGGAAACCTCGATAAGGCAGCGAGCATGGCAACGGGCGATGTGATGATCCTGCTGTCGTCGGACGACGTCATGCTTCCTGGAGCACTCGATGCGTACCGTCAACTCTACGAGGCGCTCGACGAAGCGGCGTCGCAACGCACAATCGTGTCTTCCTCGGTGAACCTCATCGACGAAAACGACAAGATCACAGAGGTCAAAGGCGCCGATCCGAAGCTCTTTGCTCAAGACGACGCCACGTCGAATCTGCCGGCGCCAGGCGGAGCCACGGTATATCGCGTGGACGGCGATGAGTTGCTGAAACGTTCCATCAAAGAGATGTCCAACCCCTTCCACTTCTGCGCAACGGCGTACCCCCGTGCGCTGTACGAGCGCGTGGAGGGGTACGGTGGAAGCCGGCAGTACGGTCCCGACAAATGGTTTCACTGGCGAATGCTAGGCGCGGGTGGCGTCGCGCATTTTGTCGAGCACCCACTCTTCGGATACCGATGGCATTCGCAGAATCAGGCAGCCGGCGAGATGGGAACGGGCACCCTCAAGTTCCTCACCGACGAGTACTTGACGAGCTACAGCATCGACAAAGAGGTCCTCGAGCGCATCGGGATGACTTTGGAGGACGTGCAGAAGAGATTCGTGGAGCGGGACATCGCGGAACACGGGCTGAGCACGCTCGCGACCGGCAGCGCGCTTCGTGCGTCACGCATCCGTCACTTCGGACTGGCCGCCTACCCGCAGCTATGCCGCTCAAGTCGCAAGTTCAAGGCGCTCGAGGCACTGCTTGCGCTCGGCCCACTGGGCAAGTCAATCGCCAGCTTCGCTTACCGGGTGCGAAGCGCGGAACGATGAGACGGTAAGCTGTGAACTCGCCTCAGCGTTCGCGTTGTGGGCGGCCGAGCAGGCCAAGCGGACGCGTCATCGAGGTTCTGTAAACTTCGATCACCCCACTCGCACAGGCCTCGAGCGAGAATAGGGTTTCAGCGCGCCGTCTCCCGGCACTGCCCATTTCAGAACGCATTTCCGGGGAGGACACCAGAGCGTCGATGCTCTTG
>PVBE011959013.1_pt1 | contig 25472 bp, 21 predicted proteins | sample 1631181 | NCBI WGS metagenome assembly PVBE01 (sample SAMN08397723, study PRJNA350692) | Marine metagenome, whole genome shotgun sequencing project. | isolation source: water | place: Pacific Ocean | collected 2012-04 | reverse complement strand
CTTCAACAGCCGCATCCAGGCCATTAAGTCGGCCGCTCGCGGCTTCCGATCCTTCGAGAACTATCGAATTCGAATTCTCTTCTACTGCGGAAAGCTCCATCTGACGCCCACAATCACCCACTAAATTCGGCGAAGAACCCCGAACAAAGGTCATGTCACCATCGACGGAGTACGGCGACGGCGTAGTGAACAAGAGGAGTTGGAGATCCGTCGCCGTGTCGTTTACCTACCCGATCATCCATGGCTACCGATGAATCGAACTGGACGCGAGTTTCTGCTTGGTGTCGGGCGATTGTACGATGTCGATTCCGAACAGCTATTCGATCACATCGACCGGTTGCTGACTCTGTTTGACTTAACTCGCGAAGGCGATTGGCCAATGCGAAGCTATTCCAACGGCCAAAAGAAGAAGATCGCAATCTGTTCAGCGCTCGTCTCAGAGGCTCCCATCTTGTTGCTTGACGAGCCGTTCGCCGGTGGACTCGATCCATCTGGAATCCTGGCGCTAAAGCGAGTTCTGTCACGACTCGCCGAACGAAAGGACAGAACTGTAATAATCACTGCGCCCGTGCCTGAACTTGTCGAGGAAATCGGCCAGAAGATCATCGTCTTGCGTGAAGGGATTGTCGTTGCGCACGACACGCTCGAGGGGTTGAGGCGTCAGGCTCCAGGAGCCGGTTCGCTAGAGGAGATCCTCGCCACCTTGATCCATCCGAAAACGATGGAGAACATTGAACTTTATTTCGGGGAGGCGGCAAAACCGTGAATCGAGTCACCCGCTGGTTGCGTCGCGTTTATCCGCCGTGGTGGGCCGTCGGGCTCGTTCTGGCTTTCTATGCCTTGTTCGAACTGGTCGCCTGGGGGTGGTTCTGGTGGGGACGCAGCCTCGGATTGCAACCGGAACCACTGACCGAAGTACTGATTGTTCGCGACCAATTCATGTTGATGGCAGCCGGCGCGTACGCAGTATTCCGCATCGCTTTCTTTCATCCTCTTTTTCGATCGGGCTATCGCCGTTGGTTGGAACAGACTCCGTGGACCACCGAGAAACCGTTGCCGCTCGGGCCCATTCACATGGTCGTGCAGGATCTACTTATGCTCGGAATGATGCGTCTGTTGCTACACGATTTTCAGCTTGATGAAACCGCGTTGCCGCAGACCTTTCTCTTTGCCTACTTGATCGTTGCAGTGGCGGCCCTCTGGGGAACTGGAGAACGGAATCTGGCTTATTTCGTCGTGTTTGGATGTGGGCTCGCAATCCTGGCACATTGGTGGGAACCGCTTGCATCGGTCGCCTGTTTGATTGGATGCTACTTGCTCGCCGCAATCGGGATTCAGCGTTCGTTGCGACAGTTTCCCTGGTCGACTTCCCTTCACGCCCTGGGCAGAGTTTGGCGAGAGATGCAAGCCAACAACCCACCAACAAAACAGCAAACAAAAAGTTGGAACGAACTTGAAGTGCATCCGAAAACGCTGGGCTGGCCATATAGCCTACTGAATGCCGAGCCCGCGCAGCCAAACACGTCGCGTGCCGATCGAGTTGTAATCGGACTGCTGGCGGGGTGGTTGCTATTCGCGCTGGCGGTTTGCCCTGATGCAGATGACGCTGACCGGCTTCATGGAACCACTTTCTTGTTGGGATACGTCACCTTCGGCTGCATCTTCGGCCGGCTGTTCTCCTACTGTGTGAATCATTGGCCACCGATTAGCCTCTGGGGACGGCTTTGGACCGGGCGTTGGATTATTCCCGGTTATGACAAGGTCTTTATTGCGCCGCTGTTGACGGCGGTCGTGGGATGGGGTGGGCTCATTCTCGCTTCTTCGCTCACGGGAGGAGAACAGCCTTGGTTTGCACTAGCGTGTGGTGGACTTTTTGCACTGACCCTGATTATTGCCACGGTCATGGGACCCAGCCACCAGCGCTGGAAGCTGACCGCACCCTGCCGCACTGGGCAGATGACTATCGGGTCCAGCGGCAAACTGTTCGAGCGAATCTAATCTCCGTGCGGAGGCAACGCCAGCTCTACGAAGAAGGAGACGGTACGCGAGCGGCTTGGCAATGTTCTTTGCGCCGCCCCGTTACTGGCGCAACCCGAACGCCAACAGCCTATTGTGCGTTCGGACGTACAGCGTGCCGTCGACCGCTGCTGGCGTTGCGAAGGTACCCTCTCCCATGTCGTTGACTGCCAGTATTTTTGGATTGGGGCCTGAACTCAACACCGTGATGGTTCCGTTTCCCGCCGTGCAGAACAACTTGCCGTCGGCGATGATTGGCGAGGCGTAGTGCGTCCCCCTTCCACGCGTACGAACCCGAGAGACACGCTCACCAGTCTCCAAATCGAGGCAGGTGAGCACGCCGCCGTTCTTGACGAAGTAGACAATGCCGTTGTGAAAAAGGGGTGACGGAACTTCCGGTATGCCTTGCGTTTCAAGTGTCCGGATCTGATCGGGACGAACGATGCCTTGGCTGTCGATCTGAATCGCCAGAATTCCGTGGGTGTCGTAACTCGCCCGGAATTGTTCTAGTTGTTGTATCCGCAAATCCCATTCGTCCGCAGTGATCTCACCGTTGCGGTTCTTGTCGGCTCGCTCGAAACGCAATGCCGCGCCGTTTTGTGGAGCCTCAGCACCATCGGGGCGGTGAAATATCATCAACCTTGGCAGCTCGTCGCGACTAATCAGCTTATCTTTGTCCTTGTCATGGGCGGCGACCAGTTCATTAAAGCTCGGAAACGTCGGCCGTAGCGCCGCTTCGCCCATTTTGTTCCACGCGGCGACGATCACTTCTTCCCCGGCCAGCACCGGAGTGCTGGTCGCCGTCGTTGCACATTTGGCTACCCAGATCTGTTTGCCGCTGGAAATCTCGAAAGCCTGCAGCGATCGTGCGGTATGCACGATCAACTTGTCATTTGTGACAATCGGACAAGACGTACAGGCCAGTTCGGAAGAAAATGGCTCGTCCTGTTGTACCTTCCACAGTTGCTTTCCCGATTCCTTGTCGACGGCCAGCAGGAAGTGATCGACATGATTGCCCCGATACAAAATCACTCGATCCCCGACAATCGAAGGCGACGTCGCATTGCCGGCATACGACTTGGTGAGCGGCATCTTCACATCCCAGAGTTTTTCACCGTCCATATCAAAGCAAATCAATCCGAACGAACCGAAATAAGCGACCACGCGCTCGCCATCGGAAGTTGGAGAACTACTGGCAGGGTTAAACGACGGGTGCCCGGTTTCGATCCGATCCGTGGCCACATTCCGGCGCCAACGAATCGCACCCTCGTCACGGTCGATGCACAGGACTTCCAGTTTTTTCCGGTCTTGGTCGTAAGTCGTCAGGAAGATCGAATTGCCGACAATACACGGAGAGGAGTGACCCGAATTGAGCGGCAGGCTCCAAAGCTCGTTTTTGCCCGGGCCGAACTCAATTGGCATTGCCGCCCCATCGGCGACTCCCGCACTATTGTGGCCGCGGAACTGCGGCCAATCGGCGTGTAGCGCGCTAGTGAGCAAGATCGAGACAGTGAAAAAGGAGATTACGATACGCATGATGATGGCCATCTTTTTCAAGTTCATGAACCCAGCGACCATCGAGATAGCGACTTATTGTCCTTCACCAGGATCCCACTCTTCAACAGAACTGGAGGGGCCCAAGTTGAGCTCTCGGCGACACGCCAAGACGCGACCTTCTCGAAGCGGTCGCCCGTCGCTTTGATGATCTGAAACTCACCGTCGTTTACAAGTGTCACGACGTATCCCGGTATCGACAAGAACATCGCGTTTCTCCCGGTTCTCCCTGGTCCCTGCCATAGCACTTCACCCGTCTTGATATCGAGACAAAAAAACCGCCCCGAATCGTAATGGGAGAATCCGTAGAGTAAGTCACCGTTGACCACCGCCGAGCTCATGTCGAGAGCCACTTCCTTCTGATACCAATGTTCCTTCACTTTCCAGAGGCCGCCAGCCAATTGCGGTGCCAGGCTGTGAATGCCGCGGTTCTCGCCACCCAACAACACGTGTCCCTTGTGGAATGCAGGTGTCGGCATGTTCTGATTGCTGCCGACGTGCGGGAAGGGATACTCCCACAGCAGATGGCCCGACTCGCTCGCCACACCAACAAGCGCCCGGTGATTCCATTCAACGATCTGGCGGATTCCCTGTATCTCGACCAGGAGCGGCGAAGAATAGGACGGGCCGTCCTTTCCTTGGGCCCAGACCTCCTTTCCACTTTCAGCATCGAGGGCGACTAGAACACCCTCATCGTCCGTGCCGAAGTGGACGATAACACGATTGCCGTCGACGATCGGCGACGTCGCAGCGCCCCAGTTCGGATGGCCCTTCTCAAATCGCGAGCTGTAGTCACGGCGCCAAAGAAGTTCGCCCGACGTCGCATCCCAGGCACTCAGTATCCCCGCAATACTCATCGTAAAGACCCTGCCGTCGGCCAACATGGGCGACGACTTCGGGCCGTTGCCATGCCGCTCGCCACCGGCAGCGATCTTGAAAGGCGCAGCGTAGCTCTTACGCCACTTGACGGCGCCGGTCTCAAGGTCAAGACACCAAACCACCTCGTCGTCTCCCTGGCGAGCGTGTTGGTAGACTCGGCCAGCAGAAACGAGCGGCGACCCGTAGCCGATCCCCACTTCGACTTGCCAACTCCGCTCCAGCCGCTCCGGCCAGCGAGATGGTGGCTGGAAGCCACTCACCCACCCATTACGTTCCGGTCCAAGCCAGCCTGGCCAATGAACGTCGTCGCCGGACGCGGGATGATGGGCCGCCGCGACCATTAGAAAAATCAGGGCTGTCACGATGGGACGAAACATATTTCAAAATCCTTATCTGATGAGATCTCAGCCACCGGTCACTGCCTCTCATTGAGTGACCTCATTATTCCTTTCCCGGCAGGATGGCTCGATCAACATGCGCTCGAAACACCCGGTACGTCGGCGTCTTGTAACCCCACGTCTGGATCATGAAGACGCCGCAACAGTCATTGTGTGTATCAATCCAGAATTTGGTGCCCGCGGCACCGCCCCAAGAATAACCTCCCTTGCCATCGACCATGCCTCCCAGGCCGTAGACCTTACCAATCCTCTTTAAGTGGTTGTCGAACATGACGTCAACAGTTTCTTTTCTGAGCACGCGCTTTCCATCGAGTTCGCCCTTGTTCAAGAGCATCTGGCAGAAGTGGGCATAATCTTCGCAGGTGGACATCAGTCCCTGGCCGCCCATCATTCGCGAGGGTTTGGACATCACTTCAGACCTGGACATCGCAGGCTCCAATTCGTCTTCGCTCGACTTGCGATAGACTGTGGCTACACGATCACGATCCGCGGAATCACGCACCCAGAATTCGGTATCGTTCATGCCCAGTCGGTCAAAGACGCGTTTTCTTATTACCATGTCAAGGGGCTTGTCTTCAATTGCCTCGATGTATCGACCGAGGATATCGATAGAGTAACCGTAACGATAGTCTGCACCGGGATGAAAATGCAGCGGCCGCTTCGCCAAGGACTCCGAAAACTCAGAAAGCGTGCTGTTTCTTCCAAGTTGCAATTCCTCTCTGTTGTAGGAAAGGCCTGAAGAATGCGTCATCAGGTGTCGCGGCGTGACTGAGTTCTCGGCCGGCACGACCTTCCCGTCCTCCTTAACGGTGGCCTTCTCCCATTCCGGAAGATGAACCGAGATCGGGTCATCCAGTTTGAATTTCCCCTCTTCCCAGAGCGACATCGCTGTGACTGCGACGATCGGTTTGGTCATGGAGTAAATTCGAAATAGCGTGTCCTTCGTCATGGGCGCGTCTTCTTCACGGACACGCTGGCCAAAGGTCTCGAAGTAGCCGATCTTTCCATGTCGAGCGATCAGGCCAATGACACCGGAGACCTGTTTGTTGTCCACCTGCTTCTGCATGGCGGTGTCGAGTGTATGCAGGACTTCAATGTCAAGATTGGCGGCTTTGGCCTCGTCACCATGAGGGCGTAGTTCAGCAAGCGTAGTGCCGTCCTGTGCCGCAACGGTCACGATGGGAACAACTAAAGTAGCGATGATGGTGATGGTTCGTGCGAGCATGGAACACCTTGCGTCTTTGGTACTTCGATTGGTTGATTGTCCGTACCTAGTTTTGTGCTTGATGGCAGGGTTTTGTGCGTGATGGCAGGGTTTCGTGCTTGATGGCAGGGTTTCGTGCGTGATGGCAGGAGTCGGACCAACATGATGACCGGTGATGATCACGAAGGTGACTATCTCAGATTGGTCCCCTCTCCTCTTGCAGACCTTTTTTGCTTTTGAGCCTTTCTTGCTTCAAGAGTTAAGATCCGTCTCTCCCTCTGGAGATCGTGCAGCTTTCAAGTCGTTCTTGCTTCTCGAGTTAGGATCCAGTCACCTCTCCCTCCGGGAGAGGTCGGACGCGGTAGCGGCCGGGAGAGGGCGACTATGATCAGTGCGAACGTTTCACTCTATGAAAGCCGATAAAGCCCCTCTCCCGCGGCTGAAGCCGCGACCTCTCCCAAGGGAGAGGTAACATGATGTAAAAACCGCTGCAAACTGACAACTAGAAAGCGAAAAAGTCTGTTAGGGAGAGGGTTTTCTGAGTTCAATTCAAATCATGCGGCCGATCCTACTGTGGCGCGCCTTCACCCCAGCCCTCCCAGCGGGAGAGGGAGCAGACGTGGGACGGTCGAACTATGGTGACTGCAATGTACGTTGGTTGCAATTCAACCTGGCGAGTATTCTTGTATCGTTTTGTATCCACTCGAATTGTTCACAAGTAGCAGACAAAACAGTACTGGATCCGAGCGAAGTTGGATTGGGAAGCGGAATCAAAGGGGGATGTCTCAGTGCCTGTCCAACTTTGTGAACGGACCACCGGATGAACCGGGCCCGATTGTTGGATTGGTGGCAGCGGTTGTTCGGATGTAGGCCGCAAACAGACGAAGCGAAGTTCCGTCAACGCTGCAAAACAAGGAGTTTCTGTCGCCGGATGCGTCGCTAACGCTCCTTGCTACCGGGCCTACACGGTTGCCGATTTATCAACAGGCTACACCTGCTTTGGCACAACAAACGGCTGACGATATTCACGTGTGAGTAGCCTATTAGCCTCTTCGTCGCCGATGAATTTTTCTGTTTTGGGGTTCATTTCCAACGCTCGGCCGAGCGTGTACGTCGTTTCAGTCAGATCGATGTCGACCGCTTTGAGGTTCTCCTTGACAGTCTCGAACGAATCAACGACGACCTTGTTGTCGCCGATCACCTTGGCCTTCTTGTCGAATTGCGCCGGTTCGCCCAGGCGGAACGAGATGTTGGCCAAATGGCACAAGGCGCTGGAGTAATGCGCGACCTCGGCATCGCAGTTTATGTCATCCGGATTACGGCTCCGCATCGCGGCGATAAACGATCCGAAAGCGCCGCCTGGAGTGACTCGAGCCTCTTCGCCTTTGACTGACTCGGGGTCGTCACCATTTTTAGGATAGAATTTTCCACCGACGACCTTGCCTTCGGTCGTGTAGTATTCATTGCTGACATTTCGAGGAGGCGCGCCGTTCTTGTCCACAAGGCCGCGCGTTTCGAACACCAGCAGGACATCGCCATATTCGTAGAAGGCCAGTTGCATGTTGGGAGTTTCGCCCTGGTCTTGGTAATCCTTTTCACTTGGTGCGAAGCGCCCGCCGAGGCTCCAGACACGATTGGGCAGTGTGCTGCCTTTGATCGCCCATCGGGCGACGTCCATTTCGTGGACGCCCTGATTGCCCGTGTCGCCGTTGCCGGTGTCCCAGAACCAATGCCAGTTGTAATGAACAAGATTCTCGTGATATTCCTGATCCTTTGCGGGGCCCAGCCAGAGGTTGAAGTCGAGATGTTTCGGGGCCGGTTTTGTCGGTTTGAATCCGATGCTCCAACGCGGCTTGCAACAATAACCTTTCGAAACCAACAGCTTGCCATACTTACCCGACTGGATCGCCGCAATCTCAGACGCCCTTCCGCCGTCGCTGCGCTGCTGCGTACCGTGCTGTACAACGCGACCGTACTTCTTGGCAGCTTCCACGCACTGTCGCCCTTCAAACACATTGTGGCTCATCGGCTTTTCGACATACACATCCTTGCCGGCCTGGCAGGCCCAGACTGTGACCAGAGAATGCCAATGGTTGCACGTCGCCACGGATACGGCATCCAGGTTGTCGTCTTCAAGCGCCTTGCGAATGTCCTGCACGCAGGTGGGCGTGTTGCCGCCCTTAGACTTGACTTGCCCGGATCGTGAACCAAACAGGCTGCTGTCTGGGTCGATCAGGTAGGTCACGTCCACTTTGTCCATCTTGGCAAATTCGCCAATGTGCGAAGTGCCCCGCCCGTGAATCCCCGTGACTCCGATTCGAATGGTGTCGTTGGCACCAATCACGCGCCCTGATGCTTTCGTACCGGCAATGGTGAACAGCGGGAAAGCAGCGCTGGCAGCTGCAGTCGTCTTGAGGAAGTTACGGCGAGTGAACTTCGACATATTAGGTCTCCAATGCAATGCAAATGGGTGTGCGGGGATGGGAGAGGGTCTCGGCTTGTTTCCGAGGTGAATTACAACACACTAGACAATAAATGTCCAGTATTTTCGCAGCATCCTAACGCGGCAGCGCTGCAGCCAAATAGGGAACGTGCCTGTAATTGGTACGCTTCCCGACCAACCTGCGGTCGGTGCCCGTCGCTCGCAAAAACAAATGCGCGTACCGAGCGCGCATGCTTCAAAGCGAGACTCTAAACTCCCTCGCGGAAGGAACATCCACTCGATGGGATGCCTTGTATTTCCGAGGCGGCAACTTAAGATAGGCAGACTTTGACGACCGCCGCTGCCGAAAATCTACGTCGCCAATTCGTCCCCGCCAATCTCAACTAGTTGCTGAGCACCACGATGAAGGTCGCTGTCCCCAAAGAGACATATCCCGGCGAACAGCGAGTCGCCTTGATTCCCGCTAATCTCCCCCAGTTGGTAAGAGCGGGCATGGAGGTGATGGTCGAATCGGGTGCTGGAGTCGGAGCGGGGTTTGACGATGCTCAGTACGAAGAGAACGGCGCGACCATCACGACAGATCGAACGGCGATTTTTGCCGCCGATGTCGTTGTACAAGTCCGCACATTGGGTGCCAATCAGAAGGCCGGTCGCGATGACTTGCCGCGGATGAAGGCGGGCGGAGTCGTTCTGGGTACTTGCGATCCACTGGGCGAACCAGCCGCTGCCAACGATGTGGCCGAAACTGGTGCCTCGTTGTTCTCTTTGGAAATGATCCCCCGTATTACACGCGCCCAGAGTATGGACGTGCTCTCTTCCATGGCAACCATCGCCGGTTACCGAGCCGTGCTGTTGGCTGCCGTCGAATTACCAAAGATGTATCCCATGTTGATGACGGCAGCTGGCACGTTAACGGCCGCTCGCGTCTTTGTGATCGGTGCCGGTGTCGCGGGGCTGCAGGCAATCGCAACGGCCAAGCGTTTAGGCGCGGTAGTTCGTGCTTATGACGTGCGACCTGCCTGTCGCGAGCAAGTCGAAAGCCTGGGCGGAAGATTTGTCGAGCTGAAATTGGAGACCGAACAATCCGAAGACAAGGGCGGCTACGCCAAGGCGATGGACGACGCGTTCTACGCCAGGCAACGTGAACTGATGGCGGAAGTTGTAGCCGAGAGCGACGTCGTCATTACGACTGCCGCCATCCCCGGTAAGACGTCACCGCTGCTGATTACCGCGGAAGCCGTCGCGGGTATGACGGCTGGTAGTGTGATTGTCGACATGGCGACCGAAAGGGGTGGCAACTGTGCTTTGAGCAAAGCGGACGAACGGATCGTCGAGCACGGAGTTGTTATTCTGGGACCAACCAATCTTCCCGCCGAGATCCCCAATCACGCCAGTCAGATGTTCTCGAACAACGTGACCAAGTTTCTGCTCAACCTGGTCAAAGACGGCGCGGTGGAGATGAATCTGGAAGACGAGATCATTCGAGACACGCTGGTGACCCACAGCGGCCAGGTCGTGCATGGCCGCGTACGCGAACTGCTTGGTCTGGCACCACTCGCCGCACCCGAGGCCGAGAAGCCCGCAAGCGAGGCTGAGAAACCCGCACCCGAGCCCGAGGAACCCGCGGCCGAAGCTGAGGGACCCGCACCCGAGACAAATGAAACGGCGGAGCTGGATCCCGATCCGGACACGCCGGTCACCACCGGCGAATCGTCGACGGATGTTGCGAAGGAGGGAAGCGAATGATTGGCGCTAAACAAACTACGGCCGCCATCCTGTTTGTTGCGGTCTTGATCTTGGGCGGCTGGACCTGGTCGCAAGATGCCCCCGTCGCTTCACCCAGCGACGTTAACCCAGCCATAGTCAACCCAGCCCCTGACAACCCAGCCACGGCACCGCGACCCGCCGCCAATACGCGGACGGGAGTCGAACCGGCGACAGGCGACGATGCGGCACCAGCCATCACGCCGGATGTGCCCACGCGTTCCTCCGCGACTCCTCTGCGGCAAGGGATTATCGCCAGCCTGACGATTTTCGTCTTGGCGGTTTTTGTAGGCATCGAAGTGATTTCAAAGGTGCCTCCGACGCTCCACACACCGCTCATGTCGGGATCGAACGCGATTAGCGGAATCACCCTCGTCGGCGCAGTGATTGTCGCATCTGCGATGGTCGGCGGTATCTCCGGCGCCGCCGGTATTTTCGCACGGTGTCTCGGCTTCATCGCGGTAACTTTGGCGATGATCAATTCGGTCGGCGGATTCTTGGTCACGCATCGCATGCTGGCCATGTTCGCACGCAAATAAGCAGAACAGATCAAAGGCATCCTCTGTGGAAACGGCCCTCGTCAAAATCGCCTACGTTATCGCGGCCACGTTGTTCATTCTTGGCCTCAAGCAAATGGGACGTGCGCGGACAGCGGCTCGTGGCAATCTGATGGGCGCGCTCGGCATGACCGTCGCCGTGCTGGCCACGCTGGTTGGCATCTGGCGACGTGACGAACCGTTCGGCTACATCATCGCTGGCAGCCTGATTGGCGCGACGATTGGCATCGTCCTGGCTTTTAAAATCAAGATGACGGCGATGCCACAATTGGTCGCCTTGTTTAACGGGTTTGGGGGTGGCGCTTCGGTCTTCGTCGCCGGTGCCGACTTGATTCAATCGGCGGGCCGGACGTCGGACCCACAAACCGAGCAGGCCGTTTTGATTGCGACGGCGCTGTCCGGAATCATCGGCGCGGTCACGTTCTGGGGCAGTCTGGTTGCGTTTGGCAAGCTGCAAGAATTCAGTTGGATGAAGAAGCCGTTTCGCGTCCCGGCGCAACAATTAGTCAATGCGGGCCTGGCAGCTTTCGTCCTGTTGTTGACGGTCTTCATGGTCATGAGCGGCTCGCCACTGATGTACGTCGTGCTGGTCATCATGGCGTCGGTGTTGGGCCTGTGTCTGGTGAATCCGATCGGCGGTGCGGATATGCCCGTCGTGATTGCGTTGTTGAACTCGTATTCCGGCCTCGCGGCGGCCGCCACGGGGTTTGTAATCGACAATAATGTCTTGATCATTGCGGGGTCGTTAGTCGGCGCTTCCGGCGTCATCCTCACCCAGCTGATGTGTAAAGCGATGAACCGATCACTGTTCAACGTGCTGTTTGGCGTGATGGAGGCCGGTTCGTCGACAGGCGATGTGGATGAAATCTACGCCAACGTGCGAAGCACGTCGCCTGATGAAGTGGCGATGATTTTGGAAACGGCCGAGCGCGTCGTCTTCGTACCCGGCTACGGCATGGCCGTCGCGCAGGCGCAGCACGCGGTACGGAATCTGGGTGTCATGTTGGAGGAAAATGGCGCGACCGTCGAATATGCGATCCATCCGGTGGCGGGTCGTATGCCCGGCCACATGAACGTGCTACTGGCGGAAGCCGACGTCGAATACGAGCAGCTGAAAGAGATGGACGCCATCAACCCCACGTTGGAAACGGTGGATGTGGCAATTGTGATCGGCGCCAATGACGTAGTTAACCCGGTCGCCAGAACAGATCCCAAGAGCCCGATCGCGGGGATGCCCATCATTGACATCGACAAAGCTCGTATCGTCATTGTGATCAAACGCAGCTTGAGCCCCGGATTCGCAGGCATCTCCAATCCATTGTTCGCGATGGAGAATACGTTGATGCTGTTTGGCGACGGACAGCAAGCCGTGTTGGATATCGTGGCCGCCATCAAGGATTCATAATTATCATCAGCGTGAAAACAAAACCAACTCGTTTACCGACCCGTTATTTGGAGCGAACCCATGCGAATGACTAACCCTTTCATCTACTGTCTCTGCACGCTGGTCTTGATTGCTTCCCTAACCAGCGCAGCGGATCCAAATGCGGTCGTTTTTACTGACCCCAAAAAAGCCGGTATCGACTATGAACTGCAGGGCGAGTACCTCGGAGAAGTCGATTCAGACGGCGAAAGTAAGGCATTTGGTGTCCAAGTCATCGCACTAGGAGATGGCAAGTTCCGTGGAGTCGGCTTCCACGGCGGCCTGCCCGGTGAAGGATGGTTGCGCGGAGACAAAACACATACCTCAGATGGCAAGCTTGAAGACGGCGTACTGCGTTTTCAGGTCGATGACGCTGATGCCGCCGAGGTGAAAGATGGCAAACTTTCGATCATCGTGGGCGGGCAGACTGTCGCCACGTTTGAGAAGGTCACTCGCCAGAGCCCGACACTCGGCGCAAAGCCACCCAATGGTGCGTTGGTGCTATTCGACGGCTCGTCAGTTGATGCGCTTGAAAACGGAAAGCTGGTTGATGGCAAGTACCTTGCTGCGAGCAACGTATCGTCAAAGAATAAGTTTGGCGACCATTCCATGCATATCGAATTCCGCACACCGTTCATGCCCAAGTCGAGAGGCCAAGACCGCGGCAACAGCGGCGTCTATATTCAGGGTCGATACGAAATGCAGGTACTTGATTCCTTTGGTTTAGAAGGTAAGAACAACGAATGTGGTGGGATTTATTCGATCTCTCAACCAGCCGTGAACATGTGCTTTCCGCCGCTTTCCTGGCAAACGTACGACTTCGATTTCACCGCGGCGCGTTACGACGACACCGGCAAGAAACTCAAGAACGCTCGGACCACGGTAAAACATAACGGTGTTGTGATTCACGACGACATCGAGCTGACGCACGGCACACCGGGTCGTCATCCTGAAGGTCCCGGTCCCGAGGCACTGTTTCTGCAAAACCACGGCAACCCGGTTCTGTTCCGGAACATCTGGGTTGTTGAGAGATAGTGTTTGAACCCGATCAATATCAGCTCGTCGATTTCGGCGACGCCCGCAAACTCGAACGGTTTGGACTGTATTTGCTGGATCGCCCCTGTCCGGCAGCTGAGGGACTTCGCCAAGCAAATCCCGAGATCTGGAAAACGGCGACAGCACGTTACGATCGTGGCGATGCCGATCGTGGCCGGTGGACGAAGCTGGCAAAGGTTCCGGCGAACTGGACATTGTCACACGAACCCTTTGCTTTGGATCTGAAGCTGACTCCGTTCGGCCATGTTGGCGTCTTTGCCGAACAGGCAGCTAGTTGGGATTGGATCGCGGGGCAGGCAGCTCGCGCCGCGCGTCCGCTACGAGTGCTCAATCTGTTTGCCTACACGGGTGGCAGCTCGTTGGCCGCCGCGGCCGCGGGATGTGAGGTTACTCATGTCGATGCGGCAAAGAACGTTGTTGCCTGGGCACGCAGCAACGCCGCACAGTCAGGACTTCAAGACGCGCCGATTCGGTGGATCACCGAGGATGCGGTGCGATTTGTCGCACGCGAACTGCGACGCGGCAACAGCTACGACGCCGTAATCATGGACCCACCTAGCTACGGGCACGGTCCCAAGGGTGAGGTTTGGAAGATGGGACACGGCCTTGTTCCACTGCTCGAAGCGTGCGGCCAGTTGACCAAATCGCGACGCGCGTTCATCCTGCTCTCGTGCCATTCGCCCGGCTTTGGTCCCGCGGAAACAGAGGCTGTGCTGGCAGACACGGTTTTTGGACACTGCCAAGGAGGAGTCGTCGCGAGACCACTATCACTCGTATCGGTCGATGGAAGCGAGCTCCCCTGCGGCACAGTGGCACGTTGGCCGGGCTAGACAAATGAATGAATCACCCACGATTACTAGCCTGCAAAACCAGCGAGTCAAAGATGCCTGCCGATTGCGCGATCGTCGTGGACGGCAGGATCAACGGCGGATCATTATCGACGGCACGCGCGAAATTAATCGCGCCTTGGACGCTGGCTGTGATGTCGTCGAGCTGTTTGTGCGGCAGGACGACATCTTCGAATCTGCCGTCGAATTACTACAGTTGAAAGCCGACGCGTGCGGCGTTGAAATTATTCCAGTCACGCCGCAAGTATTCGGCAAGCTCGCCTTCGGAGCGCGCTCCGAAGGCGTAGTTGCCGTGGCCAGACCTCCACACAGGACGCTGGCCGAACTGCGACTGGGACCGAATCCGGTAGTGGCTGTCTTGGAAGGTGTGGAAAAGCCTGGCAATGTGGGTGCCGTGATTCGATCGGCAGACGGAGCTGGTGTCGCGGCAGTGATCGTCGTCGATGGGGCCACCGACCTCTATAATCCCAACGCGATTCGAGCCAGTTTGGGGACCGTGTTCACCGTGCCGCTGGTGGCTGCACCCGCGGAAACCACACGGGACTGGCTCGAAGAAAACGGCTTTCAGATTCTCGCGGCCCGTGTCGGTGCCGGCACGAACTACGCTGACATTTCCTACCGGCGGGCAACGGCGCTGGTACTGGGCAGTGAATCACAGGGGCTGTCTGACATCTGGCAAGGCGACGCGGTCACGCCAATTTCGCTACCGATGCTGGGCGTCGCCGACAGCCTCAACGTCTCAGTCACTGCGGCCTTGTTGTTCTATGAGGCGCTGCGCCAGAGGTAAGACCCAAGAACCGAGCTCAACGTTTCTTGATTCGAACGTCTTTGAATTCCACCCACATCGGCGGACCTGCATGAAGCTGAAAAGCAAGGATGCCGCTGAGGAGCGCTTGTTTTGGATGATTATCTGTGAAATCAACGATCAGTCGATTGTTGAGATAGTGCTGAATGTGAGTTCCTTGGGCGATGATCACGACCTCGTTCCAGCCATCCAGGTTGAACAGTTCCTTGTATCCGGCCGCATCAATCAGTTGACCAGTGACCTTCTTGCCATCCTCTTCCCACGTGGTCTTTTCGCCGACAAGGCAGGCTCGACCTCGCTTGCCACCTTCGTCGTAAATAAACCCAGCGACACTCGGCAGGTCAACCTGATTGCGAATCTCGTGCTGATAACCTCTGACGACCCAAGCGTTGCGAACCTTGCCATCGGTGATATGCTTCGATCGATATTGGATCCCGGAGTTGTTCGTGGCATTGCAACGAAACGAAAGACGTAATTCGAAATCCTTTGTAACGCCATCCTTCCAAATGATGAACGTGTTCCCTTTGGCGGGATTGTCCGGTGTCGTTTCGCCACGAATGGCACCATCTTTCACGGACCACAGCCGCGAATCACCATTCCATCCAGTAAGGTCTTTTCCGTTGAAAATCCGCTGCATATCGCCAGGCTCGGCGGGGGCAGCTTGGGGACCATCGGCAGCCAGAGCGGTGACAGTGAACAAAGCCAGAGCAACCATCGTCAAACAGCGAAGCATCACGTTCTCCAAAAAGTGCGAGGAATGGGGCGGGGAGGCCATTATGATCACTCCCATATCAATCTCCAACCGGCGAAACGTAAATTTGCTGCCTGCTTGAAACCTGCGGAGACGGGGCGATCTCGCCAAATCCGCGGCTTGCCCGGCAATACACGCTGGCGAATGCCCAATGCAGTGGTAAAGTACAGATTAGCTTGGCGATCGAGCGAAGATCTGGAAGCTTGACCAGCCTACGACAGATTCTCTGGCGGTGGCACGGCACATTTGGAGTCCGCTTCGTCAAGAATACCCGATGCATTTCGCCGGAAAGGTCAACGCCAAATGTACTTTAACAACGCCGCAACGACGTGGCCCAAACCGGAAGTTGTCTATGCGGCGGTGGATCAGGGTTTTCGGTCACTCAACAGTCCAGAACGTACCACGTCAGACGAGGGTCAGCGATGCGCGGAGCTGATGGCAACGTGTCGCGAGAACGTATCCAGTTTCTTCGGCATCAAGAATTCCAGGCGGTTGATTTTCACACCATCGGCGACCTATTCGTTGAACCTGGCGATTCTCGGTTTGGATTGGCATGAAGGGGATGTGGTGGTGATGAGCGGGTTGGAGCATCACGCTGTCTCGCGCCCAATTCGTAAAGTCTCGCGCGACCACGGCGTGACATTCAAGACGGCACCGTATTCACCTGACAATCCAATCGACCTCGACTTCGTCGAAGATCAGTTGAAGGGTGGCGCCGTTAAACTCGTGGCGTGCACGATGGCCAGCAATGTGACGGGTGATATCTTGCCGGCGATCGAGCTCGGTGAACTTGCGGATCGTTATGGTGCTTTGTACCTGGTGGATGCGGCACAGGCCGCCGGTGTCCTGTCGGTGGATGTCGAAGCATTGCACGCGGACATGCTGGGGTTTGCCGGCCACAAAGGACTGTTTGGACCTCCTGGCGGCGGCGGCCTGTTCGTCCGCAAGGGAATTCAACTGGATACTCTGGCCGAAGGCGGAACTGGGAAGGATTCGGGCAAACATGAGATGTCAGGCCGCTATCCGTCCAACTATGAAGTTGGAACGCACAATCTGTTGGCAATCGTTGGCATGACCGCCGGAATCGGATGGATCCACGAAACAGGCCGCGACACATTGCGCAGGCATGAACAGATGCTGACGTAACGATTTCTCGATGGACTTAAAACTCTACGAGGCGTGATTGTATACGGATCGCCTGACATCCAGCGGCGGACAGCGGTCGTCTCACTGACCATGGAAGGGGTAACACCTGAGAACGTGGCGCGTTGGCTTGCCGAAGAGCATCGAGTTTCGACTCGGGCCGGATATCACTGTGCGCCGTTGGCCCACGAAACGATCGGCACGTTGCCCGGCGATGGCACAATTCGCTTCAGCTTCGGATTCTCGAATACCACCGAAGAGGTCGATCAGTTGCTCGGATACCTGGCAGAAGTTCCTCGCCTCGAAGGCCAGCTGAACTGGGTCGTTTGAGGCACTTGTTCAAGAATGACCCAGCCACTCGACGCGAGTTTTGAAACTACTGTCTCGATTGCCATGGTCAGCGTCTTCAGGAGGTGAAGCTGAGATTGCATAGTGTCCGCGCCACCTGAAACCGTACTATTGAGTCGCCGTTTTCACAGCGCGCTGGCTGAACGATGCCCGCTGGAATGGCGACGCTGGGTGACATCCTCTCCATCCAAGATGTCGTACGCGTACCCTTGTTCACAAAGAAACAACTGCCGCTTGAGTGCGAATTCCTGTTCGACGGTATCTCGGCTCACAATCGTGTAAAAGTGAGCCTGGTTCAATCCTGTTTTCGGTCGTAAGATCCGCCCCAATCGCTGAGCTTCTTCCTGACGCGAACCGAATGTACCTGAAATCTGAATCGCGACTGAAGCATCGGGCAAGTCCACCGCGAAGTTGGCTACTTTTGAAACTGCCAGTACTGCCAACCGACCGCTCCTGAACTCCTCGAACAGCGTGTCGCGCCTCCTTTGCGATGTCATACCGGTAATGACGGGCAGATCCAACTGGCCGGCGATCTCCTTAATCTGATCGACATACATACCGATGATCAGCGTCGGCTCGTTGGGATGTCGGCTCAATATCTCGCGGACGACATCGAGTTTGGCGGGGTTCTCCGACGCGAAGCGGAACTTCTTGCGGCGGTCAGCCACCGCGTATGGCATACGGAGTTCTTCCGGCAACGGCAGCCGGATCTCAGTGCAAGAAGCGGTCGCGATCCAACCCTGGTTCTCAAGCACCTTCCAGGGCACATCGACCTTCTTCGGACCGATCAACGCAAACACGTCGTCCTCGCGATCGTCTTCACGGACTAAGGTCGCGGTGAGCCCCAAGCGCCGCCTTGCTTGCAGCCCCGCCGTCACCTGAAACACGGGGGCGGGCAACAAATGCACTTCGTCGTAAATGATCAGGCCCCAGTCTCGTTGGTCGAACAGCTCCAGATGCTTGAACGGTGCGTCTTTGCTTTTCCGCCAAGTCATAATATTGTAGGTGGCGACGGTCACGGGCAAGACATCTTTGTGCGAACCGTTGTACTCCCCTACCTGATCCTCTTGCAAAGTTGTCTTATCCAGGATCTCGCCGATCCATTGCCGTGTGGCGGTGACGTTGGTTGTCAGGATCAACGTCGACGTTTGTAGTTTGGCCATACAGGCCAAGCCGACGATCGTCTTGCCAGCTCCACACGGCAACACGATGACTCCCGAACCGCCCCGTACGGCGCCAGCGGCGTGAAAGATATCGGCGGCATCCTGCTGGTACATCCGTAGACGAAACGGCGCCCCGGCCAATGACTGCTCGCGGAGCACGATCTCCAGCGATTCACCTTGCCGATAACCGGCCAGATCTTCGGCGGGGAAACCAGCTTTGATCAGAGCCTGCTTCAGCTTGCCGCGATCGATCGGTGCGACGCGGAATTCCACATTCGATAGCCGTTCGATCAGCAGCGGCGCGACGTGTTTGTGTCGGCTGATCTCTTCAGCTAACGGCCGATCAGCGGCGGTCAGGACGAGATGGTCCGCGTCGCGTGTTAACCGTAGCCGACCGTATCGAGACGCGTAATCACGAATCTCGACCACTACATGTTGCGGCACTTCGTACTTCGAGAACTGATACAACGTTTCGACAATATCGTCGGGCCCGACGCCAGCCGCCGCCGCGTTCCAGATGGACAGAGGCGTGATACGATAGGTGTGAATATGCTCCGGTGACTTGATCAACTCGGCGAACCTCGCCAGATGATCACGCGCCTCGATATAACGCGGACCATCCACCTCGGCCAACACCGTATGGTCGCCCTGCACGATCAAAGGGTTTTCCGACTGATAGGTGTTCATTGATCGTCGATCTTCACTTCGAATTCCTTCTTGAGCTCGCGAATGGCCCGGGTCACTTCCGGCTCGTACTGTTTCGAATACACGAGAGTAAGCCGCTTGCGGTCCGCTTCGACGGGACAACTCGCGTCAGCCAGCAGACGCTGCATCCGGTCCAGAAACTCGCGATCCGGACAAAGCAGTTGCACACGAGTCACACGCATCAGCGTGACTTTGGTTTTGGGATCGCGTTTCTTCCTCTTGGTCTTCGCTTTGTTGGCGAAGGCGCTGCGCGTCTTGGCCGGCATTGGAGAAAATGACTTTTGGCCATGCTTGACCCGTAGCGGCGCAAGTTGCTGCTTCTCCAGTTCCTCAAATAGCCGGTTGGGCAAGTGGACGACGTCGACTCCTGCCGAGACATTTTCCACTCGATATCGCTTGACATCGGCGTCCTGCTTGTTCGTCTCGAGCAGCGAGCAACCGGAATACAGAACGAACTTGTCGCTGTGGGCGGCCCAGTCCAAGAGTTCGCGCCGGACGTTGGCTGGCAGCGGCTCAGTCGATAACGACTCCAATAGACCAATGACATCCAGCTTGGCATCGTCGGCACAAGCAGCCGCCACGCGCTGGCGTTCCAAACGAAAGACGTTGGTCGTGTCTTTTGTCACATGCTCACAGAAACGCTGCAACTCGCGAATCAGGCGGGCTGGGTACAGCTCGGATTGGAGATACACATCGAAATTTGGCGTCACTCGTAACGTCGGTTCGGCGATCGTGCCGTCCAGCGCGCGCTGCAATCGCTCGCTGACGCGAAACGCTTTCAAGACACCGAACGACGGATGAATACCCTTGCGTTGTGGCTGGCCATAGGCGACATCAACGTAACCGAGTAAGTTCGGAAGACCCTCGAGAAAATGCTCGACGTACCTCCCTTCGACACGTTCAAACGCGTCCGGGTCCGTCTCTTTGATTTCGATCTCGTGGCCCCAGTGGTGCTTACTCTCCCGGAAGTTGTGGTACCGACTCTTGTCTCGATCCCACTTGTTCTTCATCTGCGGTTTCTTAGGGATGAGAAAGTAATGATGGTTCGCCTTGAGGTAGTTCACGAAAGAATCCACGCTCAACCACTCGCCAGTCGGGCAGCGAGCAAGCAAGCCCAATAGAAAGCGACGAATGGCGGTAAAGTCAAGCATCGGCACAACTCCCGTCGCCGACCCCCAACTGGCAAACCAACCCAACCGCCCAAGACCGAATGGCGAGGTATAGAACTCGCTACTGCTTCCCTGGTAGCCGTTCAGCAATACTTCGAGCAGATAGGTTTCCTGTCTTGCGAGGTTCATCGACAACAGTTTGTTGCAGGCTTTGGCATCGTACTCGATGTAATTGTCTGGAAAACTAGGCTCTTGGCTGGTGTAGCCGGCATAGGTGCCCTCCGTGTCGTAATGAACCAGACCGAGTTGGTGCGCGAACCGATCTACGAAGTCCAACCACGTCGAATAGCCGTCCTCATTCACTTCCGATTCCGCTTCCGGATCGGAAAGCAGCTTTGCCAGTCGCCGTGCATCGGTTTTGTTGATCGTATTGTCTCGATGCCCACGTTTCATGTCACGCTGTTGGACGTAAGCAAGGAAAACATGCAAGTCGCGGCGGATGTCCGGTCGAGTCGTAACCGTGTCCAGCTTGGATATACTTTTGATGCGATCGATGTTCATTTCGCAGCAACCTCCTTTACGACATGTCCTGATTTCTTGACAACTCGTTGGACATCGGGCAAAAATCCGAGGGGGAATGCGATGAAGTCATTCTTAAGTGAGACGACGTTTCTTCCCAGCGCCTTTTCAATCGCGACTTTCAACGACAAATCGCTCACGCGGGCGATCGTTACGCCTTCGTGCAGGATCGTTTTACCCCGCCGCTCGCTCAATGCCACATACGCCTCGGCGAAAGGCTGTGTATGTTCAACAAGCCACTGAACCGCTTCTGTCGCCAACAGGTTGTCGTCAGCCCTGCCGAGCTTGACGAAGTTCGGTGTGAGCAGCAGCGAGCCATTTCCACCGGGGGAAAGCCTTTGGTCAGAGATCGCGACAATCTGCTCGAGCGAGTCGTGAGGTATTTCGGTCAGATCGACCGATACGCAGTCGTCCTGCTCGCGGGGTGAAAGGTACTGATGCGGTGCGATGTGAGGTTGTTTCGGCGCGGGACGATACCAGAGTTTTCCATCCGCCTTCCGCTTTGCCAACAATCCCCATTCCCACCCGGCCTCACAAATGACGGCACCGTCCACCTTCTTGCCACAGAAGATCCGCAACGGGTCAGCAAGCTGTTCCGCGTCGGCCCAACAACCGTCAGCGAGTTCGGAGAGGATGCAAAGCGCGGCTGCCGCAGGTTGTTTTGAATCTGTATCTTTGAAGTCAGTCTTCTTTTTTCCAGTTTGAACTGCCTGCGCCCAGCCCGACTGTTGCAATTCGATCAGTTGCGCAGCCTCGAAACGCTTTCCGTTGAGTTGCAACTCGTCAGCTTCGACGTGAAACACCTGGTTGTCAGCTTTTTTTCGCGTTCGACGGAGATCCGCAAGCAACTTGTCACGTGCGACATTCGGTTTCCAATTGCCGCTGCCATCAAATTCTCGGGGCGATGCAATCAACGGCGGCAAGTGACAATGAAACTCGAGCGGCAGAGTGAAACGCGAACGTTCCAATTTGGATTGTTGCGCCGAGAAGTTCTGCCGCCCTTCGGCCCACAACAACACACCGCCGCGGATCAGCCGTTGCTTCACCTTTGCGAAGGTGCCTTGGAAGCGTTGATTAAACGTTCCGTACGACCCTTTATTGTCGTACGCACGGGCGAAAAACGAGATATCCACGGGAGCATGGGAATTCCTGAGCAAGTGCAGCAGCGTAACCTCGCTGGGATCCAACGATGTCAACACGTCGCTCACCCCCTGCGACGACAGAAACAGTGTTTCGAGAATCCCGGGCGATTTGATCGCATCGGACGCTAGTCCACGAACTTTGCACAACGCCTTGACATCTGCCGCGGCAAGCAACGAATGGCACATTTGATGCAGCATATCCGAAGGTTTCATCGGCGACTCCTTTCGACGGCCATTATCAATATTGCGAGACGCTTGAGAAGCCGCCGGCAGAAATACTGTGTCAAACTGGGTTGTTCGTTGCTCCAATCCAATTGTAGATCTCGCGCGGAGTAATCGATGTGCAACATGTGCCGTGCCAACAATTCAGTTCCCAATAGCGGATACTTTCCATCGTTGGCGATCACTGTGTACTTGCTCAGCTGTGAAAAGCGAGTTCCCGAGGGAGACGCAAACGCCAACCTCTTGAACATCAAATTCCTGGTGGCTGCACCGATCGTGAATCGCGAGTCAGAAGTTGTGGGTGCTCTCTACGGAGACCGCCGGCGTGACCGAGGCGGGCATCTTGAATCGCAAATCACCGACGTGGAGGCCATTTTGGTTGAGATGTTGTCAACCAGTGTCGCGAACGGACTGGCACGGCTCGAGCAGGAAACGCCGAAGGCTGGCCGCGTGTGCCTCGTAGTGGCTATGATGGACGGGTGAATGTACGAGTTGTTTGTAGCAGGTCAACGTTTCAGACAACACAACTTCTGACGACGAGCAAAAGGGAACTCACAAGTGGCAAACTTCATTAAGTGCACAGAAGATCGAGGCATCGGAAAACAATTCGTCTTCGTCAACGTTGATCACGTGGCAACGGCTCGATTCGACCCAGAGACCGGGATCTTGGAATTGGGGATTGCGGGCGTGCCGGAGGGCGTGACTGTTCACAGCGAAGAAGCAAAAGTCGCCGTCAAGAAGATCGAAGGACTAGTTTAACCAAACACGCCTTCGATCACTCGGCCATCCGCAATCGGAGTTGGTCGAGGTAGACGTGGAAAGTACGTTCCATGGTGGTTGATTCCCATGGCGTGGTAGATCGTTGCGGCGACGTCTTCGGGCCGACAAGGCCGCGTTTTCGGAGCGGCACCTTTTCTGTCGGTCGCGCCAATCACAGCGCCACCATTAACACCTGCCCCAGCAAGCAGTAGATTGCCAGCGCTGGGATAGTGATCACGACCCGCCGTCTTGTTGATCTTTGGTGTGCGTCCGAACTCACCCATGGCCACAACCAACGTTGTTTCCAGCAGGCCACGATCGTCAAGATCGTCAAGCAACGCCGACAAAGACATGTCCAGTTGCGGAAGATTGCCCGGTCCATCGTAGGAATGCCAAGTGCTACCGTTGGGCACGGCTGCCGGTTTGGGACCAAATGACATCATAGAGTCGAACAGCCAGCCATGGTTGTCCCAAGTGCCGTTCGTTTTTCCATTGCCGAACAAACCTCCCTGCACGGCCTGGTTGATGGTGACAAATCGCGCACCGGCCTCGACCAGTCTCCGCGCCAGAAGAACACGTTGTCCGTAAATGTTTGCGCCGTACCGCTCACGCAAGGGCGTGGGCTCGGCCTCCAAGTTCATCGCGTTCTTCATCGCTCCACTGGTTAGCATCGCGATTGCTTCGCCGGCGAATTTGTCTTTGGCCGTCAGGCCGGCATCGTCGACAGCGGCTAATTGGCTGAGGTTCTCTAACTGCGTGAGCATCGCTCGACGGTCTTCAAACCGAGCTTCGGACAGGTTTAATCCGCCAACCTTGATCTGCGGATTCGCTGGATCGCCTTCGATGTTGAACGCGCTGTGGGCCGCACCAAGAAATCCCGGCGGGTTGGTGTAACGCGCCGCGACGGGCAAACCGAAGTGCGGTGGTACTCCCTGGACCTGCGCGCCTTGCAACGCCGAAACGAGGCAGCCGAAATTCGGAAAATACTGGCCTGTCGCTGGCGGAAAGAAACCGCTGGTGACATGCTGCGATCCGGCTGCATGCGAACCACTCCGCCCCTGCCACGAACGAATGATGGCCACTTTGTCCATCCGCCGGGCCATCAGCGGCATCTTCTCGCAGATAAACGTCCCCGGCACATTCGTGCTTGTCGGCTGCCACAACCCACGAATCTCGACTGGTGCGTCCGGTTTGGGATCAAACGTCTCGAATTGGCTTGGGCCGCCGGCCAGAAAGATAAAGATGCAAGAGACGTCGCGCTGCGACACTGCGCTCGGCGCAGCGCGGAGGAAGCGCGGCAAATTCAAGCCGAACATTCCGACGCCAATTTGCAGCGCCTCGCGTCGACTCAGTTGATACGTTTGTTTCGATTCTCGACAAACCATCGTGCCAACTCCGCATGTTAGAAGCCAAAACGATTATAGCCGAACGTCGGGGAATTTTGAAATCGAGAATTGGCACGAAAGGGTGCCGTTGGTTTCGGTCGTCCGTGTGAGCGAACGGTCCATTCGAGGCCCAGTCGTGCGATCGTCAGTTGCACCACGCTTCACTGCGCCGGGAAACAGATGCGATGAGTGGCTCGAGCAGGAGTCCGCCCGTATACTGATCTGCATCGTGCCTTGTCGATTGGCAAGACACCCAAACCGGGCATGTCGGTCAAAGTGTCGATGACGCTGGCTCGCCCACACAGCAATCGGGTGCTTCTATGACTCGGCACAAGTTCGTGGAAGTTGAAACACCTTCACCAGTTGAACACCTTCACCAGTTGAACACCTTCACGGTCCCTAGATAATCAGCTCTCATGTCCAGGCGTCGAAAGAAGCAACGGCGTTCACGCAAGACGACCGCGGAACAATCACTTGAGGACGCCAGGCACTCCGAAAGCCGACCTGCGCGCTCGCGCTCAAAAACGATCGCATTTCGCTTGATCGCAATGAGTTTGCCGTTCTTGCTGTTGGCGATCATCAATCTCGCGCTGTACTGCTGTGACGCCGGTTACGATACGCGGTTGATTGTTGGCTCGCGCGCCCGCTCGAACGACGTTTATCAGTTCAACAAGTTGACCAACTACGCCTATTATCTCGGCAAGGAACTTGCCGGCCCGGAGCCGCGTCACTTTCGTCTACCCAAACCGGACGATACGTATCGCGTGGTAGTTGTCGGTGCGTCAACAGTCGAAGGATTCCCATATGCAACAGAATTTTCGTTTCCCCGCCACATGAACATGCTGCTTGGCAAGCAGTTGAAGCACCGTAAAGTCGAGGTCCTCAATGCGGGCATTGTGGGAATCAACAGCTTTGCGATTGTGGACATCGTGCGACAGGCAATTGAAACTCAACCCAATCTCATTGTGGTCTACACGGCACACAACGAATTCTATGGGCCGGGCGGAGTTGGCTCGAAGGCAACCTGGATCTCCCCGGCCGTTTATCCCTGGACCACACACCTGCGCAGGTATCGCTTTTTTCGTAACCGTTCACGGAGTTACGTTCAATAGGCTTGGGGCCGGTTGATTTTGCCGTTTGGCCCTGATGGATTTGTGAAGAAACGAAAAGAAGTTGCGGTTCTGTTTTCTGCACGTGGCGATGGCTGTCCACATTCTTT
>PVBE010966034.1_pt1 | contig 25472 bp, 25 predicted proteins | sample 1631181 | NCBI WGS metagenome assembly PVBE01 (sample SAMN08397723, study PRJNA350692) | Marine metagenome, whole genome shotgun sequencing project. | isolation source: water | place: Pacific Ocean | collected 2012-04 | reverse complement strand
TTCAGAAATTGCCCACGGCGCGTCGTCTTCGCGTACTTCTCGAACCCTTCACCCAGGGTCAATTGCTTGCTCATCGTTTAACTCGTTCTGTATCCGTTTGCCTACCGACCAGATCGATGACTTATTCAGAAGTTCCTTAGTGTATCCGGCGGCATTTCGGTTTACCGATGCGGGAGAAAATCGGCCGCGTCGCCTAGATACAGCGACGGTGCTGGTCTTACCTCTGGATCGGTCTGCACAACACAACAGGACATGAAGGCTGTGCTTAAGGAAACGTCAACGGTTAGTTCTTAAGCCCGCAATACCCCGTGCAATCGAGATTGACCACTAAGAACACGGAACCGTCGACCGGAGCGCCGCTTTATACGATATGCTTACCGCGTCCAACGAGGAGACCGAACGATGATAAAACTGTACGGCATACCGCTGAGCAACTACTACAACACCGTGAAATTGTGTCTGCTGGAAAAGGGCATCGAATTCGAAGAAGTGAAGAATCCGCCCGGCCAAGGCGAAGACTATTTGACAAAAAGTCCCATGGGCAAGGTGCCGTGCATAGAAACGAGCGAAGGGTTTCTAGCAGAATCGAGCGCGATCATGGAATATCTCGAGGCCACCCACCCGCAGCCCCCGCTGTTCCCGGCCGACCCCTTCGCCGCCGCGAAGGTACGCCAGATCAACAAGACGCTCGAACTCTACATTGAACTGGCGGCGCGCCGTCATCTCGCAACGGCCTTATTCGGCGCCCCGCGCAACGAGGCCGCCGTGGAGGAAGTGAAACCACTCATCGAACAAGGTCTGGGGGCGTTAGCACGGCTGGCGAGTTTTGATCCTTACTTTGCGGGTGAGCAATTCACCTACGCCGACATTTTCGGGTTCTACACCTTCAGCTTGGCAAATCTGATCACCAAAGCCGTCTACGATTGGGATATCGTTGCGGAGGTAGCGGGTCTCGGTGCGTCACTGGAACGCACCGCCGCGCGTGAAACGACGCAAGCGGTGAACGCGGCCATGCAAGCGGCGATGGATGCCTTCATGAAGCAACGAAAACCGGCATAGGAGGAACGGCGCGGCGCGGGGCGATGCCGAATTTCTCCTGCGGGCGCCTCCACCACCCTAGCGGGTGTCGCCCGGCGTGTAAGCCACCTCCTGGCTCATCAACCGCCCGTGACAACGCATATCGGGAGAAAACGGAAATTCCATCTTTTCGCTACTGATACCGACCCGAATGAAGATCGATTTCATGAGTTCGGTGCCGAGCGCGGCAATATCCGGTTGCCGTTTCATCGCCTCCGGATCCTGGTGCGAAAACTTGATCGCGTGATAGCGTGCATAGCATGCCTTCTCCGCCGATATCGCTTTTATCTCCTCCGGCAGAACGACGAAGGACGCATCGATCATGATACGCTCGTTGCCCGGTTGATAGTCGACGCGGAGAAAATCCCGATCGTCGCGTCGAGCCTGTTGCAAATCACGTTCCAATTGAACCATGCCCCAGTCGAATAACGACATCGGCTCCTGTCGCAGCCGGGCAACCAACTCTGTCAAATCCGCCACACACGGCGGCGTGCTCAATAGAGCTAAGACCAGTGTTACCCCTAAGCGTTTCGACATTTGAGCAATTCCGACGACTATCATGGCGCTGCAGTGATTCCGTTGGTGCCGTACATACAGACCCTACGCGGTAGAAGATGCTTACAGATAGACGGCCGGGCGGCCGGGATTTCTTTGACAATTGGCACGGAAAATCACCGTTTTTTCGGCCCGGCTTAGATTATTCCTTGCATCTAATGGGGTCGGTCCCCTAGTCTTTCGGGATCGCACCGTCGGACATCAGATGCAAAACGGCGACAACATCACGCTAGCGGACAGAGCCTACCTCGAACGGGTTCGACTTTTCTTTGGCCACGGGGTAGAAAACGTGATTTCCGCGCTGCTTGGCGGGCTACTCATTGCTCTGGTCATGCGGAGCGCTGGCGTGCCATTAGCGGTGACGGCTTCCTGGCTCGGCGTCATCGCGGGGTTCTCCTGTCTCGTCGTGATTATCGAAAGGCGTTTCGCGAACGACGTACTTACCATCGGGAACGCGAACCGCTGGGTCGCGACGCGTACGGCTTCGGGCGGCTTCATCGGCATAACCTACGGGGCCGCGCCGTTTCTTTTCCCCGATTCGGTGGCAATTTACCATGAGATGTTCACCTTCATCATCCTCTCGGCAATGGTATCGATCTCCAGCACGTCCTATACCTTGATGCCTTACTATTACTTAACGCTTAACTGCGTAACGATGGTTCCGCTGTCAATCTATCTATTGAGAAGGCCGGAGGCCATTCACACCTTGTTGCTGACGACGGCGATCCTATGGCAGGTATTAGTGCTGACCAAGGCGTGGCGGGTATCAAAAACCTCCATCGCGGCCCTTTCTCTGAACGAGCAATTGCGCGAAGAGATCGACGAACATATGCGTACAAAAGAAAAGCTGCAACGCATGGCCACCCACGATGGATTGACCGGTCTTCCTAACCGGCGGTTGCTCATGGAACGCCTCGACGTCGTGGTGAAACAGGCGCGCCGGTATAAGCGCACCGTCGCCGTGATGTTCTTGGATCTCGACGGTTTCAAGACGATCAATGACAGCTACGGGCACGACGCCGGCGATGTGGTATTGCGGGAGGTCGCCGACCGTTTAAAACGCCATGCGCGGGACACCGATACCGTAGCCCGTCTCGGCGGCGATGAGTTCGTCCTGGTCTATTCGGAATTGGAGGACAGCGACCGCGAAACCTCGCTTTTGGCGCAGCGCGTCCTCGATAGCCTTGAGGAGCCGATCTCGCTATCGGCGAGCGACGCCGAACGGATCACGGCTTCCATCGGTATCGCGATCTACCCGGATGATTCCGCCGATACCAATGGTCTGGTCAAGGCGGCCGACGGGGCCATGTACCACGTCAAAGCGAAGGGGAAGAATCACTTCGCGTATGCTGGCCGGAACGGGAGCCAAAAGCCGGGCTCGTAAGCCACCTAGTACCTGTTGGAGGAAACAGTTAAGCCGCGATCCCCGACCAGTGATCGCGCAGATAGTGCGCCGCCATGAGCGAGGTCGCGTGGATCGTAAAAGTGGAATTGACACAAGAACTGGTCGGAAACACGCCGCCGCCACCGATGAACAGGTTAGGGACGTCGTGCGCTTGCGAGTAGCGATTGACGACAGAACGCACCGGGTCCAACCCCATGATCGTCCCACCCATGATGTGCTGGCCGCCGAGCGGCCCGTGCCACGCCTCTTTGGCGCCCGCCGCCTGGGTGATCGCGACGCCCTCCTTGCCCGCTATCTCCCACAATTTCAGCGCATCGTCGGAATACCGATAGACCGTGCGCGCGATCGGCAGACCGAAGCGGTCTTTTTTCGACGATAATTCCACCCGGTTCTCGACGTTCGGTTGATCCTCGCAAACGGCGACCATGGCGCCGAGATGACGCACCCCGTCGCGCATGAACTGGTGCAAAGCCTCGCCGTAGATGTCTGGCCGGCTCATCGCGATGCCGAGTAGATCGTTCGGCTTCAGGGCGAGCCCGATCTCCCATTGGCGCGAGCCGTAGGCGCCCGCGTCCGAATGTTTGTCGAAGGCGTCCTGATTGAAGAGTTGCCCTCCGGTCGTACCGAAGAAGCTGTTGGTTTGCTGCGGGAACATGCCGTAGACCATCACCGCGGCATGGCTCAGCAAATATTTCCCGACCAATCCGCTCGAATTGGCGACGCCCCCGGGTATTCCATCGGTAGCCGAGTTCAAAAGGATCCTGGGATTTTCGACCGTGAATGCTGCCAGCACCACGGCCTCCGCCAGTTGGACGTGAGCCACACCGTCGGCATCGTAATACTCAACGCCGACTGCCCGGTCGCCTTTCGGGCTCATCAAAACGCGGCTTACGCGGCTGTCGGCTTGCAACCGGGCACCCGCGGCGCGGGCCCGCGGCAGATACACCGCGAGTGGATTCGCCAGCGCTCCGGTCGGACAGCCGGCATCGCACCAGCCGTCCCAGATGCATGCCGGACGACCTTTATAGGGGCGCGACAATACCGCCATCGGGATCGGACTCGTGTGCAGTCCCAACGCATCAAAGCCCTTGGCGAAAGCCCGTCCGTGCTCATTCACCAGGATCGGCGGCAACGGGTAGGGCGCGCCCGGCGGGCGCCAGCGCTCGGCCTCGGCGTCGCCCGAGATCCCGACGTCTTCCTGCACCTCATCGTAGTACGGCCGCAACACGTCGTAGTCGAACGGCCAGTCGAGCGCGCGGCCGTAGAGGGATCGCGACCGCATGTCTTCGGGATGATAACGCGGCCACACGGCATAATGATGGATGCCGGCACCACCCGTTCCGTGACCGGCATTAAAGTTATACCAAACCGGGTGCGGGCCGGTTTCCTCGACCGTCGGCGCGCCCCATTTCAGGCGCCGCGCCCAGATCTGAGAGCTGTAGAGATCATCGAGCGTACGCGCTTTGCCGCCTTCGAGTACCAACACACTGCGCCCGGCCTCGGCCAGGGTCGCGGCGAACACACTACCGGCTGCGCCGGCGCCGACGATGACGATATCGACTTTGTCGGCGGCTACCATTTTTCCTTGGGGTCTATGTGCGCCATATACGGCACGTTGAGTTCGTCGAAGCCCTCCTTTGTGCCATAGACCACATCGACCGCGTCGCTGCGCACCATCATGTAGAACAGCGGTGCCGGCGGTCCCGACCAGCCGGTCGCCGTAGCCCGCCAAATGCCGTCGGTTAGCGCATTCTTCTCGTCGGTCGCCAAGCCATCGAAAGATTTCGCGTACTTCTCGTGCACCGTACGGCGCAGCGCCGCGATCCCCCCGACGTAGAAATCGTCGAAAGGCGCCTTGATCTCCGGAAAATACTTGCACATCAGAAGACATTCCTGCGGGTCGACGCCGAGCTGCTGATCGACGAAGTGAGCGACCCCGGCCGCAGCGGCACCCGGCAACAGATGGTCAGCGAACGCCGACAGCAGGAGGGCGTCCTCGCGTTCCAAGCGACCGAACGCAACGTGCCCCGCAGCCGCGGCGCGCGGCGTCAACAACGTCGGTACACCGGCCACGGCGAACGTCAGCACGCCGATCCCGGTGTTGCGGGCGAATTGGCGTCGGTCGATATCGGTGGATTTCATAATCTTCGGGTACTCTCGGGTCGTCCAGGATAGCGCGCAGGACTAGCGGGGGAAACCAGACGCGCCGACTGGTGAGAAATGCGGGTTAAGGTAAGGGCGGCTTCCAGATCCAGCGGCGAGTTGCTACTCTGTGCGCCGCCTGCAACAACGACAACATTCTTCGAGGGAATCCACGCATGTTTGGATATGATCCCCTGATTTTCTGGGGCTGGACGTTCCTTACAGTCTACATAAGCCTCATGGTGACCTTCGGTTTGGTCGGCATGCGCCGAGTCAAGAGCGGCGATGACTTCGCGACGGCCCGCGGGAGCTACGGACCGTGGTTCCTGGCGTTCGCGATGACCGCGACCACCGCGAGCGGCGCAACCTTCCTCGGTCTGCCGGGCCTCGCCTACAAGGCGGGCCTCCCGGTTCTGTGGTATGCCTTTGTCTATCCGCTCGGCGTCTATACCGGCGTGCTGATCTGCCTGCATGCGATCCGCCGTGCCGGCGCAAGCTTCGGCAGCCGCTCGATGCCGGAGTATCTCGGCGACCGCTTCGACTCGGATGCGCTACGCATCCTCGCCGCGCTGTTCTCGATGTTGCTCCTGATCTATCTGGCCGGCCAGCTCCTGGCCGGCGCGGTCATGTTCACCAGCATGTTGGGGCTCGAGACCTTCCCCGCACTTTGCGTCACCGCGGTGGTGTTGATGTTCTATATCGTGCTCGGCGGCGCGCACGCGGACATCTTGACTGACGGCGTCCAGGGCGCATTAATGCTGGCGCTGGCCACTCTGGTGTTGTGGATGTTCCTCACCGGATTCGGGGTCGAGGGCGGCTTTGGCGGCATGCTCACGGAACTCGAGGCGATCGATCCCGCGCTCGCTACGTCGATACATCCGACGCATCCCCTGTTCAATTCCAAGTGGGACCTGTTCGCGATCTTCGCCGCGCACCTGCCGCTCGGGCTGCTGCCGCACATCGGCAACAAACTGTGGGCACTCAAAAACAACCGCGACCAGGTGAAGTTCATCAGCCTTTCCTTCGCCTTCGGGGTCCTGCTGCCCGCAATCACCTGCGGCGGGGTCCTCGCCCGGGTCCTGCTCGGCGACGCGTTGTTCGCCGACGGCAGCAATCCCAACCAAGCGATCCCTGAACTCTTCATCGCCACCCTGCCGGCCTGGGCTGCTGCATTTATCGGCGCCGGTGTCCTCGCCGCAGTGATGTCGACCGCCGACGGGCTGGTCGTCTCGACCGCACAGATCTTCGCCAACGATATCTTCCGGCGAACCCTCGCGCCGCGCTGGATGTCCGATCGCGACGATCAGGAGGTCGATCACATCGCGTTGGTGATCAGCCGCGTGGCGACCGTTGCCGTTTTGATCGGCGCAGTCGCGTTTGCCTGGAGCACACGCGAAAAGAACATTGCGCTGCTGATCTGGATCGGGGTCGGCGGCATGATGGCGGCTTCGGCCGCGCCTATGTTCCTCGGCGTACTATGGCGGCGAGCAACGCGAGCGGGATCGATCACCGGTTTCATCGTCGGTGGTGTCGCCTTCAGTCTGCTGCATTCGGGCTCGATCGACGCGGCGTGGTTTAGCGGCGGCGCGCTGGAGACGGCTGGAGCCTGGGTGGCGAATCAGGCGGTCAATCCGTTTGCTTGTGCGACCTTAGGCGCGTTCGTCTCGATCACCGCTATGGTGGCCGTATCGTTAATGACAAAACCGCCATCGGATGAGCATCTGCGGCGCGTTTTTGGCGACGGCGACTAAAGGAACCTCTGACCGATTCATGGACGCCTTGCGCGCAGCATTAGTCAGCGGTTCCTAAATTAGGTATTCCGATGGCGAAGCATACGCAGCAAGCGATTTACATTGTCGGAACCGGAGACACAAAACGGCAGGAGCTCGAATTCCTGCGCGAACGAGTCGTCGACAGCGACGCTCTCGCTGTAGTCGTCGACGTCGGCATTCACAGCGACGGATCGGGCGCGGACTTTAGCCCCGGTGAGGTCGCATCGCACCACCCGCGCCAGCAAATTATTCTTGGAACGGACGACCGGGGCGAGGCAGTCTCGGCGATGGGTGAGGCGTTAGTCGAGTTTTTTAATGCCCGCGACGATATCGGTGGCGTTCTTGGCATCGGTGGCTCGGGCGGCACCGCGATCATCGCACCGGCGATGCAGCAGTTGGGGATCGGGGTTCCGAAGCTCATCGTCTCGACCGTCGCCTCGGGCGATGTCGGTCCCTACGTTGGCCCCTCCGATATCTGCATGATGAACTCAGTGACCGACCTTGCCGGTTTGAACCGGATCTCTAGAGAGATCCTTGCCAACGCGGCAGGCGCGATCTGCGGCATGGTGAGTCGCGCGACCATTGCGAAAGGCGTCGACAAACCGGCGCTCGGACTCACCATGTTCGGGGTCACGACGCCGCTCGTATCGAACCTGGTCGAGGCACTCGAGAATGAATTCGATGCACTCGTGTTCCACGCCACCGGCACCGGCGGACAATCGATGGAGAAACTGGCCGGATCCGAAAGCCTCTATGCCGTGCTCGACATGACGACGACTGAAGTATCGGATCATTTGTTCGGCGGCGTGCTCAGCGCCGGTCCCGGCCGCCTGGACGCGATCGCCGCATCGAGGATCCCCTACGTCGGCTCGTGCGGAGCGCTCGACATGGTGAATTTTGGCCCGAAAGATACCGTGCCCGAGGCGTATAAGAACCGTAAGTTATACGTACATAACCCATTCATCACGTTGATGCGCACAACCGCAGAAGAAAACGAAGCGCAGGGCGTCTGGATCGCGGAAAAACTCAATCGCTGTGAGGGTCCGGTCCGTTTTCTTCTACCAACGGGCGGGGTTTCGATGATCGACGCGCCGGGACAAGCTTTTCATGACCCGGAAGCAGACGAGGCGCTGTTTTCTGCCTTGGAGCGAACTTTCCAAGCCAGCGAAAATCGACAACTCCGACGGATCCCGCATCACATTAACGACGACAATTTCGCGCAAGCCGTACTCGAAGCGTTTCGAGAAGTAACCGCATAGGGAACCGTAACCATGTCTGTCCGCCGCGATCTCAACGAGAAATTCCACGCAATGGCGAAAGCCGGAATTCCGATCATCGGCGGTGGCGCCGGGACCGGTCTTTCCGCCAAATGCGAAGAGGCCGGCGGCATCGACCTGATCGTGATCTATAACTCCGGGCGCTACCGCATGGCAGGACGAGGCTCACTCGCGGGATTACTCGCCTATGGAAACGCCAACGAAATCGTGGTCGAGATGGCCGCCGAAGTGCTGCCCGTCGTCGGACACACGCCGGTTCTCGCCGGCGTTAACGGCACCGATCCCTTTCTGCAAACCGAGCCGTTCTTGCACGACCTCGGAAGACTAGGCTTTTCCGGCATTCAAAATTTCCCCACCGTTGGACTGTTCGACGGAACGTTCCGGCAAAACCTGGAAGAAACCGGAATGGGCTACGATTTAGAAGTGGCGCTGATCGAGTCCGCGAATCGACTGGATATCTTTACTACCCCTTATGTGTTCTCGATCGATGACACCGTGCAAATGACCGGTGCCGGTGCAGACATACTCGTTGCCCATATGGGACTGACGACGGGCGGCTCGATCGGCGCGGAGACAGCCGTCACACTTGATCAGTGTGTTGAGAAGATTGATGCCATGGCGCAGGCGGCACGCGCGGTAAGGAACGACGTGCTCATGTTATGTCACGGTGGCCCGATATCGAGCCCTGATGATGCGGCCTACATGCTTGAACACTGCGAGCACCTAAACGGTTTTTACGGCGCTAGCAGTATGGAGCGACTACCGACCGAGATGGCGATAACGGATACGACGCGCCGTTTCAAGGCGATCGGCGCGCCTTCAACACCGGATCACTAACGCGCAAGTCCCGTTGACCGCCAGCACAACGGCGTACCCTATCGCGTTGCCGAATATGCGAATAAAAGTTCCCTTATTCCGCCAAGCTTTCACCGCCGTTTGATTCTATGCTGAATGTGAAATCGTAATTTGCTGCCTGCGCGCTTGGCCATTGCAGAGACCAAGCTCCGTCAAGTGCGATGTCGGCGCTCGATTGTTGGCGCTTTCCGCGCCGAACAAAGTGGGCAATTGAAGGTTAACTAAATATGCGTTCCAAAAGATGCTCCACTTTCGTGCTCATACCCGCGCCCGTCACCCCGGGCTTGCGACCGCCATGGATGGCGGCAGTGCGCCGGGACCGCAGGAGCGGTCCTAGTAGGGGTCCAGTCAAATAATGTCCGCCTGCGGCGGGCTGTATCTACTGGATACCGGGTCAAGCCCGGTATGACGGTGACGATGCACGGCCGTCGGCCCTTATTCCCAAACTGATCGATAATTTGGAACAGCTATTTAGAGAATGGGCATGCGCGATCTCACCATTATCGGCGAACGAATCAATCCGGGATTCAAGAGTTCGAAGGCGCTTTTCGACGATTCCGATATTGCCGGTATTCAGGCGCTCGCGATCAAGCAGGTTGACGCCGGCGCCAGCTACTTAAATGTCAACGTCGGCGCACGAGCACTCAACGACGATGCCTTTATGCGAGAGGTGATCGTCGCCATTCAGGAAGCGGTAGCTGTTCCGCTGTCGTTCGATTTTCCGAGTTTCGAAGTTCAGGAAATCTGTCTGAATGCCTATGACGAAGACAAGGCGGGCCGTAAGAAACCGATTATTAATTCGATAGCGGAGTCGCGCTGGAACATGGCCGAAGCGCTCAGGATAAGACCGTGCCGCGTCGTGGTGATGGCCTCGGAGCGCGTGGAAAATGGTAAAGCCGCGGCCAATAAGGAGCCGGGTCAAGTACTCGAGGTGAGCAAACGCTTAGCCGATCGGTTGACGGAGGAATACGGACTAAGCCTTGACGATATCATCCTCGACGTGTCGGTCGCGACACTGGCGACGGACCGGGAAGGTTTGATCGAAATGGCGCTGGATGGGATCAAGTTGATCGGACAGGACCCCGACCTGCGAGGTATCCACATGATGGGCGGCATCAGTAATATCGGAATGATGTTGCCGTCGCTGGCAACGGACGGTCAACCGCTCAAAACCCGCCTGGAAAGAGCCTTTATGACGCTCGCGCGCCCCTACGGCTTCGATATGGTACTGGCCACGCCGTGGCACTGTTATGAACCCTTACCCGGGGATGATTTCGTATTGAACCTCTTCAAAGAGGTCATTCAGATGAAAGAGTTGGACGCCGTTCGCCATACACGGAAGCTTTATTCCTGACCGGTCGCTACGAGATGAATGAGCAGATAATCAATACGCCTTGCTACTTCGACGGGCAGACGTATCACCATAACGGGCCTTACCGACTGTTGATCCAGGACGCATCACTGCAGTCGATTCAGCAACAGGTACCGGGGTCCGCGGCGTTGCCCGACGCATTCAGCCAAGCCGAAACGCTGGACGTCGAATTCCTGATGCCTGGTTTGGTAGAGGCTCACTGCCATCTTTTTCTAGATGGGGGGGAGCTCGATCCGCGGACCCGTAATACTTATCTCGAGACGCCCCGGGAGAACATGTTGCAGACGGCGCGAGGTAACATCGAGGCGAGCCAGGCAGCGGGTATTACGTTGATACGCGATGCCGGCGATCGATACGGGATCAACCACGCCGTCAGGTCGGACGCTTCGGCCAATAACGGTGTGACGGTGATCCGTTCGCCCGGATTTGCCTTGCGGCGATCCAATCGATACGGTGGCTTTCTAGCCAGGGAAGTGACGGAATCAAAGGAAATTCGTTCGGCGATCGCCGAAGCGGCCAAAAGCGCTGACGACCTGAAAATTATCCTGACGGATATCGTCGATTTCGAAGTGGGTGCGGTAACCAAACCGCCGCAGTTTGCGCTCGGCGACCTCGAGCTAATGGCAAGTCTGGCGGCAGAAAGCGAATTGAAGACCTTTGTCCATTGCAGCGGCGTCGATGGTCTGGAAATTGCCGTCGAAGCGGGTGTCGACTCCATCGAACACGGGTACTTCATGAACGAGGCGATCCTGGATGTGATGGCAGCAAAGGACATCTCCTGGGTTCCGACCATCTCGCCGGTACATTTTCAGTGGGCGCGCCCTGACGTGGCGGGCTGGAGCGAGCGCGCGGTAGGCAATTTGCGTCGAATATTGGACGACCATTTACGTCACATCGAGATCGCCTATCGCAAGGGTGTCCGGTTGCTGGCCGGTAGTGATGCCGGCAGTCACGGGGTTCGTCACGGCACCGGACTGATCGACGAACTCAATTTCTTCCTCGAAGCCGGTCTGCCGATGGGCGAAGTGCTGGAATCCGCCACCACCAGGCCGCGGCGCGCGTGGGGCTGCAGACCGGCGAACATAGCACCGCACAACGAGCTTGATGTCGTGATATTGGGCTCGTCTCCGTTTGCGAACAGCGAAGCCCTGCGGGACGTGCGGATGGTGCTCAATCGGGGTTCGTCGGCGAGCGTGAAACCATCGACGCCTCCTTCGGTACCTGAACAGGTTGGTGAAACGGGGCAAAACCGCGCCGTTCGCGATAGTGCAGACACAAATACTCGAACATAGCCACGTGTCCAGATTCTAGAAGAGGTAAACCCATGCATCAGGAACTCATTGACGCGATTACCGACATGCGCGAGGACGACGCCTTGAGACTGGCCGGAGAAATCATCGAAGCCGGTAAAGATCCCCTCGAAATATTAGACGCTTGTCGGCAGGCGATGGCGATCGTCGGTCAGCGTTTCGAGGACGGCGAGAGCTTTGTCCCGGAACTAATTTTGGCCGGCGAGACGCTCAAGGGCATCTCGGAGAAGGTTAAACCGCTACTCCAGAGGAACGCGGAGACGGAGGCCGCGGGCAGCAAGATCATCCTCGGGACCGTCGCGGGCGACATTCACGACATCGCCAAAGATATCGTCGGGTTTATGCTCGACATCAACGGTTTCCAGGTATCGGACCTCGGCGTAGACGTACCGCCGACTAAATTCGTCGAGGCCGCGGAGGAGACAGGTGCCAAGATTATCGGATTGAGCGGTTTTCTGACACTCGCCTACGATCCGATGAAGGACACGGTTGCCGCGCTCAGGGAAGCCCAGCTCGACGACGTGCGCATCATGATCGGTGGCGGCCAAGTCGATGAACAGATCCGACTCTACACAGGCGCCGATGCGTTCGGAAAGGATGCAATGAGCGCCGTTTCATTGGCCCGGCAGTGGTCTGAGGAGGCGCAGTCATGAACGACGTGCAGAGGAAGCAAACGGGCGATCAAAAATACGAAGAAAATTTCCAGCGCTGGTATGCGGCCGAGGAGATAGATTTCGTCGACGCTGCGGCCGAGACCCGTTACAAAGCGTCTCTGAGGAGACTAAAAGACGCGATCCAATTACGCGTACCCGATCGGGTACCGTACATGCCGATTTTCCAGATGTATCCGCTCTACGAGCACGGCTTGAATCCGCGGGACGCCATGTACGATTATCCGAAAGTACGCGATGCCTGGAAAAAGGTGCTCATTGAGACCGATCCCGATCTGTACGTCGGCCCGTTGCTGGCCTATCCGGGCCGCGCGTTCGAGGCAGTCGATTACCGTCTCATGAAATGGCCCGGCAACGGCGTCGGACCCGACCAGACCTATCAGTTCGTCGAAGGCGAATACATGATGGCGGACGAATACGATGATTTCCTGTTCGACCCTACCGACTTCATGCTCAGAAAATACTATCCACGCGTGTTCGGCGTGCTGGAGCCGTTGACCCGGCTCGGTCCCTTCCATAACGGCGTGTGGCTCGGAATGCTGGGTTGGATGGCGGGTTTTGCCACCCCCGGCGTCGGCGAAGCATTCGAAAAACTCGTCGAATCGGCCCATGAGATGCAGGAGTGGTTCACCCATCTTGCTTCGCTGGACGCTGAAATCAAGGCGCTCGGCTATCCGAACATGGTCGGCGGCATGACGTTTGCGCCGTTCGATTTCATCGGTGACACCATGCGCGGCACCAAAGGGGTCATGCTCGACATGTTCCGCTGTCCCGATAAGCTCCTTGCGGCGACCGAGAAAATGACCCGGATCGCGATCCGCATGGGTGTCGACAGCGCCCAGGAGAGCGGAAACCCGATGGTCTGGATGTTCCTGCACAAGGGTGCCGGTGGGTTTATATCGGACGAACAATACGAAACGTTCTACTGGCCGAGCCTGCGCGAACTACTGATCGGGCTGATAGACGCTGGGCTGACGCCCTGCGTCTACTCCGAAGGCAATTACACGCCGCGGCTCAAGAACATCGTCGATGTGCCGAAAGGCAAGGTCTTGTATCACTTTGAGTCGGTCGATTTCAAACAGGCAAAGGAGGTCCTCGGCGACGTCGCCTGCATCCTCGGCGGCCCGCCGTTGTCAATGCTGGCAACGGGTTCGACGACTGAAGTAAGCGACTACTGCCGCATGCTCATCGACGTTGTCGGCAAGGATGGCGGTCTCATCATCGACACCGATAGTATCGATGAAGGTAAGCCGGAGAACATCCGCGCGATGGGTCCGGTTATCAGAGAATACGGTGTCTATTCGTAACGCAGAATACGGGTGTTGCCGGTAGCCACATCCTGACCTACAAGCAGCAGGAGTTGGTATCGGATATCGTTGCGGAGGCCGGCTTGTACCCCCTGCCCGTGAGAAACCCGGGCTGAAGCGCCCAATACGCGATCAGCTGGCTTCTGACGCAGGCGAATTGCACATACCCTTAGCGCTTGTCTTGAAATCGGCATAGTCGATCGCTTGACCCGGCGGTGCAACCACGAAATCCTCGTCCCACGGCCCGAACAACATCCTCTTGATCAAATCGTTGGATCCCGGCACCTCTTCGTAGCGCAGGCGGAACTGCTCGGCTGTACGGCGACTGTAGTCACGGAAACGATCCTGTTCGTAACGACCCGTATCGATAAACGCCAGCCGCGTATAGTTCTTGAGCATGAGTCCCATCATGCGTGCGGCGCGTTTTTCATCGTATCGCTCGACCATGCGCTCGTATTCGGAAAACGGCGTATCGCCGACTTCGATCCAACCCTTGGTCAGGTAGTAGGTACCAGGCGCCTGGCGGGATTGTTCCTTGTAGGCCTGTCCTGACCCCAGGAACACGGCAATGCAATCGTCTACGCGCGGAACGACGAGCGTACTGTTGGCCGCTTTAAGTCCGACGACGGCCATCGAGCACAGCCCGTAACCGAGTATGATCGTGTCGGCCAGGTCGCTGACTTTGTCGACGGTGTCCTGCAAGGCGCGATGAAGTTTTTCGGGGTGCAGATGCAAGCCGAACTCGAGCCGCTCGCAGCCCATGTTGTCCGTCATCAACGGTCGCATCTCTTCGAGCACCGTGTCGCACGCGATAACCGTGGTGCGGGATGCGTTCGCTGCATTTTCCATTTCAGGCAACCTCAACTCGGGTTAAGAACCGCGAAAATCACCGGTGAGATTTTGTCCGGTGAACAACAACATATTGTCTGGGTGTCACCCCGGTGATTTGTTTGAATACGCGATAAAAGTGGGCCAGGTCGCCAAAGCCGGCATCGATGGCGGCGTGCTGGATGTTCCCGGTTTCCGTCAGCAGCTGTTTTGCGAGTTCGATGCGCTTTTTTCGGATGTATTCGTTGGCGGTCATGCCCGTCCTGTCCCTAAATATTCCTGTATATCTTCGATAGGATACACCGGCAAATTCTGCTAGTTCCGCGACCCCGATTTTTTCCTGAATGTTTTCCTCCAAATATTTGAGGCTGTTGCCGAAAGATCGCTCCAAAGGCGACAAATTTCGCTGTTCCAGTATCTCCCGCTGAGATCGAATCAACTGTGTGGCGAGCGTCATAAAAAGCGTCAGGGTAACTATTGTCTGGTCCGGCGCTTTCGATCGTTTTTCCTTGAGTAACTCGTTGAACAAATATCTGATGTTGGGGGCACGGATCGTAGCCTCCGGCGAGAATTTTCTCATCGCGGGAAACGTATCACCAAAGCCATCGAGCAATTCCAACAGCGCCGGCGGTTCGGCAAAAAAATGCTTGTCGTAGCAGATCATAAAGAGCGCCGCAGAGTCGTCATTCGAAGTAACCCACCGATGTTTGGTGCCGCTGGGCAAGTACAGGATTTCCCGATCTGACAATTTTGTCTCCAGGTCGGGAGCGTCCAGAGCGAATTGGCCGCGCTTGACCAGGCAAATTCTATCGTGATTCCAGGTAGCAAATTCCGTCGCCACACTGGCGGATAATGACGCCTCCACGAGCGCGAGGCCGTTTTTCTTGATCAAGGTATCGAAAGGGGAGAAATCGAGGGTTGCCACTAAACGCTGCCCAGAATAGCCGAATATGCAAATAAATATTCTCTCATTTCGCCAAGATTTCAAGGCCCTTTACTTCTATGCTCGCCGAGTGGCCATGGTTCGAAACATGCCTTCGCGTTGACGGAAGAGAATTGCAGGGGAGTTGACTATGTTTAAACCACTATATTACGTACTCACGGCGGCGTTCGCGGCACATACGCTGGTTGCGCAAGCGCTCGAGCCGGAAGACCACGCGGCATGGATCAAGTCCAACCAGACGGCAACTCCGCAGTTCGTTGACGGCGATACTATCACCTTTGAGAATGCCGACCTGATCCGGCCTTTCATACCGGTGGAACAGCAGGAATCACTGATCTTCGAAGGCATGGAAATGAAGATCAAAGATGCCGGCGACTTGACGCCGTCGGATATCTACAAGCAGGCCACCGAGCAATTCGCCGGGCAGGCGAGCATCGCCGCCGACGGCGCGCTCGAGAACTACACCGCCGGCCGTCCGTTCGATCCGGCGGCGTTTACCCAGGGCAGCAAGGAAGATGGCTGGAAGATGGTCTGGAACTGGACCTGGCGCTGGGAGAACGAAGGGCTCAGGATCGAGGAGGTGCATTGGGTCTGGGTACGCGAAGGCGGCGAGCACAGCGGGCATGAGGTCATGACGGAAAGCGGCGGCAAGTACTCCGAGTATTACCACGGCGGCGGTAGCTTCGAACGCGTACTGGCCGGACCCTACCAGCGGGTGATGATGTCACATCGCGCCGATCTGGCGGCCTCCGACTATAAACTCAACGGCGGCAAGGGTTTCGCGAAAAACACCGCATTCCGTGAGTACACCGGTTTCACCGCGCCGTTCGACATCGCCGGTACGGCGTTCCTCATCCTGCGTTACGACGACCCACGCAAGACCGACGACGCCTGGGCCTACATCCCAAGCCTGCGGCGCGTGCGCCGTATCTCGGTCGAGGTGCGATCGGACTCGCTGCTTGGCACCGACCATACGCTCGAAGACTTTTACGGTTTCAACGGCCGGCCGATGGAGCACACCTGGGAATACGCCGGCTCTGCCAAGATGCTGGCAGTGATTCGTTCGCGTACGACCGACTCGGTCTACTACGGACCGAACGGTTGGGCGCCGCTCGACGACTGGGCGCTGCGCACGGTCGACATCCTGCGAATGTATCCGGGCCGCAGCGGACACCCGTACTCGACGAAGTTTATCTACGTCGATCGTGATTCGGGCGAGGCCCTCTACGCCAACGCTTTCGACCGCGCCGGCCAGATCTGGAAGCTTTGGCAAATCCAGAAGGTGTGGACCGAAGATCCGCAATACCAGGATCAGTCTAAATTCAAGGGCGTCGCGACTCCGCCCGGAACCCGTAAATTGGCCTTCCAGAGCATCAACGTCCTCGACCTGCAAAACAATCGGGGAACGCTTTGCCCGTGTCGGGGCAATAGCTTTCCGACGACACCGTTCAAGCGGATCAAACGTACCCACGACGTCAACTACCTCACCGAGGGACGTTGACCGCCCGACGTTTCCGGCAATATCGTTCAAAGGGCCGCCTCGCGCGGCCCTTTTTTCGTTATACACTCGCAGACCGGTATGCGAAAAATTGTCCACATCGACATGGATGCCTTCTACGCGTCGGTCGAACAGCGCGACCAACCGGAACTCAAAGGCAAACCCGTGGTGGTGGCATGGCGCGGCCAACGGTCAGTGGTCTGCGCCGCCTCCTACGAAGCGCGTCGCTGGGGCATCCGCTCGGCGATGCCCGCACTGCGAGCGGAAAAGATGTGCCCGGATGCGATCTTTCTGCCGCCGGACTTTGCCCGCTACCGGGCTGTGTCCAAACAAATACGCGAGATCTTTCTCACCCATACCGACCTCGTCGAACCGCTCTCGCTCGACGAGGCTTACCTCGACGTCACTGCGAACAAAACCGGTCTGGAAACCGCGACGGAAGTCGCGCAAACCGTAAGGCGGGAGATCCGGGAGCGCACCTCGCTGACGGCATCGGCCGGGGTCGCGCCGAACAAATTCCTGGCCAAGATCGCCTCGGACTGGCGCAAGCCCGACGGTATCTTCGTGATTCGCCCACACCAAATCGCGGCATTTCTCGAAGCGCTCCCGGTCACCAAACTGCCGGGCGTTGGTAAGGCGACGCAGGGGACGCTGCGCACCATGGATGTCGCCACCGTCGATGATTTGCTGCGCTTCGAATTGCGCGAATTGGAAACGCAGTTCGGCCGTTTCGGTTTGCGCCTGTATAACCTCGCCCGCGGCATCGACAATGGCGCGGTACGCCCCGATCGGCCGGTAAAATCCATTTCTTCCGAACAAACCTTCGAAACCGATCTGGCCCTCCGGGAACTCATACTACCCGCACGGTCATCGGCCGAACGCACCTGGGCGGCAGCGGCTAAAGCGGATCGGATCGGACGCACGGTGGTACTGAAACTGAAGACCAGCGACTTCCGCAACGTCACGCGCAGTCTTACGCCGCCGACGCCGCCAACCTCGGGAGACGAACTGGACCGGCTGGTCGCACAACTGCTCGAGCGTGTGGACTTGCCGGCGACGACCCGTTATCGCCTGGTCGGGGTCGGGCTATCGAATTTCATCGATCGCGACGAAACCGCAATGCAGCCGGAATTGTTCGACGACTATTGCGGCTTACGCAAAGACTGAACACCTGTGCACGGTAGGTTGGGTTAGGCGCTACAGCGCCGTAACCCAACGATTTGGCTTCGGTGAACGATGTCCGCTATCGTTCCCGGCTTTGCGTAGAACTCCGGCCGCAGACAGCGCGCGACGCCGGTGATCGCGCCAATGACCCTTCTTTTAAACGTCCCGCCTCGATCCCGCTCAAAGCGCCGGCGGGATGTTGTAGGGAAACCCGCCGTCGTCGTCCGGATCGACTTGAAACCAACGGTCGCGCATTTTTGCATCGATCGATGCCGCCGGCTCGGTGTCGCGCCAAGTGAACGCACAGGCGAGACAGTGATAAACGCGCCACAGCGTACGGCCCGTTTCCGAGCCTTCGTGTTCGAGGCGGGTTTTATCCCGCTCGCAGCGCGGACAAGTCGTCACGATCGCTCCCCCGATCGCAATTCCTGGAGACGTTTGGCGAGCGCGTCGATTTGCTCGCCGCCCGGCGGTGTCACGATGCGCGCATCGGCGCCGACATGGTCCGGCGGCATGAAGCTCGTCGCATCGATGATGAGATGGTGCCCCTTACCCGGGACCTCGGCGGCCGGATCGATGATGACCATCGGCATGTTCGGCAGGACGATAATGTCGCTCGCGCGAGTTCGCGTCGACAGCGCCCACATCACCTGATTGAGATCGAAAGGGTCAACGTCGTCGTCCACCATGATGAGGTTCTTCAGATACATCAAACCGTGCGGCGTACCGAGCGCGCTCATCGCGACCGACTTGGCGAACCCCGCGAATCGATTCTTCACGGAGATGATCGCGGTCAACCCGTGTTGGTATAAAGCGTTGACCGCCTGCACCTCGGGGAAACTCTGCTTGAGCTGCGCGTAAACGGGCGCGGAGGTGTTCAGGCCGATCAGGGTATCGTGCTCGGTCCAACCTTTGCCGATGTAGATGTTCTCGAAGATCGGGTCGTCGCGATGCGAAACCGCGGTTACGCGAAACGATGGTACTTTGCGCACGCCCGAGTAGCTGCCCGGGAACTCACCGAACGGGCCTTCGAGGACCCGCTCGTTGTTGAGCAATTCGGCTTCGATGACCATCTCCGAATGGGCAAGTATGTCCATGCCGTTCCCGGACTCGGTCAGTTCGAGCGAACTACCCATCATCTGCGAGGCGTAGGCGAATTCAGACTCGTCATAATGGATAGGCGTCGCGGCGAACATACACATCGCCGGGTGATTGCCGATCATGATGGCGACTTTCAGCGGCAGCCCTGCCGCCTCCGCCGCCATGATCTGTCGGCCCAGATCGTGCGACGGCACCGACAGGATGCTGATGAGATCGGGACCGTGAACCTGGATGCGATAGATGCCGACGTTCTGGCGGTCGAAGTCGTCGGGCGCCTCGGGGTCGCGGCTGACGACATTCGCTTTCGCGATGTAGAAACCCCCGTCATATTCATTGACACGGTACAGCGGCAGCAGGTCGTACAGATTGATATCCGATTCCACGCGGTTCTCGTGGATCGGGGCGTCGCTCGAGCTGACGCGCGAAATGAGAGGTGTGTCAGAGCCCCAGCGACCGACAATCTCATGAAACAAAGCCTTGATCGTCGTGCCTTTGGGGTGGCCGAGCAGCAGCGCCAGGTTGGAGAAACTGCCGTGGGCGCCGATGAGCAGGCGCTTTTCGGGATAGCCGCGGATCTGATCGAACATCACCGCGGGACCATGCATCGAGTCCCGACCGGCCGCCACCGCGACCTCGCGTACATCGGGTTCCAGCATCACCGGCTCCGGCCACGCCACGTACTGCCCGTTCTCGTCAAGCAATTCCAGATAGTCGCGCAGAGAACGGACGCGCTCGGCGACGACACGAGCGGTGTCGGATAGTGTCGGTTGCTGGGTTTTGTCGTCCATAGCGGTTCGGTGTGCTGGGGCGCATGCCTACGGTTGCGCGCTCACCCCGAGGTCGATCTGCTCAAACGACGCGACATCTTGCGCAAGCGTTTCCATCCGGGCCTCTCTTTCATGTTTCGAAAGCTCAACCAATCCTCGCCAGGCACATCGTCGCACAAGATGCCGGTCCGGCACACCGGTTTTGTCGGAAAAGCTCATATCACTCGAAGCCGTGTCGTACAATTTCGGTTGTTGAAAGCTCAAGCGTGGAAACCACCGATCGGCATCCGTAAATAACTGCTCCCGCGAGACCTCGAATAATGACACCCAAACTACATCGACAATTCCTCGACATCGCGGGCGAATTCTCGCCGGAATTGAAACAGCACATGCGCCGGCTGGGCCCCGTCCAGATCCCGAACCGCAAGTATTTGGGGCTGCCCCAGTTTCTCGCGCGGATCATTATCGGACAACAACTGTCGACGAAAGCGGCACACACAATCTGGTCGCGTATCAAGGCGGCCGCGCGGGACGCCGAGGAGCGGATCCCGCAATTCTTTCGCGAGGACAACTTCGAGGAATTGCGTGCCTGCGGCGCCTCGGCAAACAAGGCTCGCGCGCTGCTCGCGATCAATGAAGCCTTCGCCGACGGACGCCTAACGGCTTCCAAGTTACGGCGCATGGATTTCGACGAACGCTCCGCGTTACTGCTCGACCTGCGCGGCGTCGGGCAGTGGACGGTCGACATGGCGTCGATGTTCTACTTCGGCGATACCGACATCTGGCCGCAGGGCGACCTGGCCGTTGGGCGTACGTTCCGCGGCTATCTCGACGCGAGGCGGGCGCGGGATATGGACCGACTCGTCGCGCGCTTCGCTCCCAATCGATCCTATTTGGCCTTCTACATGTGGCAAATCGTCGATGGCGTACCGTGAAGCCGGAGAGCCGCGAGCGAGCCTGCGGGCCGGGAACCTTCTCTGGCAGATCTACGCGACGCGGCCGACGTATTGGTACTCGCGAGAGAATTCGTGAAGGTAGTCGTTTAAGTAACACCGTTGCTCATCGCTCAAGCGGCCGATGGCGATGTCTTCGGCGGTCTCGGTTCCGGCGCTGGAATCCATCCGCTGCAGCAAGAACAGCGTGACGTCGCGACCTTCGAAAAACGGCCTCAGGATGTGATGATCGGACCGGGCGCCGGACATGTCGAACACGTGTCCCGCGAGCGCCGTATGCAGCGGTCGAGTCGCTACCTGGTCCAGCGTAAATACTTCCTCCGGGTCCGTCGGTGAAACAAAAGGAGGGTATTGGGGCTCCGGGTGCACAGGATGGTTCATCAACCAATCCAGGTATTCGTCGGCGAGGCCAACGTCGCGACCACCGTCGAGGAGGATATTTCGATAACGGACCGATGGCCTGCCTTCCCGTCCCGAATCCGTCGGCGGTCCGGCATAGACGTGGGCTGTTATGGGTTTGCCCTGGTAGGTTCGGACTTCCAACTCCAGGCGCTCATAGACGACACCGCAGGCCTCGAACCAATCGAGGCGCTCCAGATATTGATCCTCGAAAGCGCAAAGCGCGCCGTGCACGACGGCGCCGGAGCCACGCACGACGTTGGCAAAGCAGCCTCCGTTCGGGAACGGGCTCGCGATGTTGAAGGCGAGGCGCCAATCTTCGAGAAGCGCGGGCTCGGCGCTGCTCGACTCGACGCCCTTGGCGCGGCGGCTCGCCCTGCTCAGATTGGAACCATAGCCGAAATAATAGAACATATTGCACCGAGTGCTAGGAGCCTGTTGGACTCGGGCCGATTCTACTGCGGCGCTGGTAGGAAATCGAAAATCGTTTAACGCTGCATCGCAATCCTGCGCACTTCGCCCGGCGTCTCGCCGAGATTCTTCTTAAAAGCCTTGGAAAAAGCGAATTCCGATCGATACCCGACCCGCTCGGAAATCTCAGCGACCGGCAGCCCGGTATCGACAAGTAGTTCCCGCGCTTTCAACATACGCCAACGGGCAAGATAGACCATTGGCGGCGTTCCGACCAAGCGACGAAAGCGCTCTGAAAAGACCGAGCGCGACATCGAGGCGGCTTCGGAAAGCTCATTCAGGCTCCAATCGTGTGCGATATCTTCATGCATCAATGCGATCGCATGACCGATTTGCCGATCCTGTATCGCGCCCAGGAAACTCGCCTGATCCTCTCGTGAGCGGATATAGGTCGAAAGTATTTGGATCAGCAGCGCCTCGCCGAGACGATCGACGGCCGTATTGATAGCGGTTTCGCCGCCGGCGGACACTTCGGCCGCAAGAGCCGAAGCAGCGATGATCCAACCGCCGTCACCCTCGCTCCCTTTGAGATGAACGAGCTGCGGCAGGGTCTCAAACAAGGGGTGGGGCAGATCCCTCAAGTATTCAAAATGTCCGCAGATGAGCGAGGTTGTTGCCGTGCCGCTGCCGCCGAAAGCGACGCAATCAGCCGGTGCGTCATCCTTTGGTTGACTAATAAGCTGCTGCGCAAGTACCGGCTCGGCATCGGGTTCAAAGAGCAGGGAGTGTCCTTGTCCTCGCGGGAACACCACGACGTCCCCTTTGCCGAGTTCGACGAGACGGTCGTCTTCACTTGCCCGCAGCCAGCAAGAACCATCGCAGACGACGTGAAAACTGGCAAAGCGGCCGTCGGGGATCTTCATACCCCAGGGGGCGTGGAACGCGGCTCGAAAATATACCGCGCCGCGCAATCTGAGCGCCCGGAATATGTCTGCGAGGACGTCCATGACTCATTCAGGGATCCGGCACTATCGATTGCCGAACCCGATCATTTTGCTTCCAAGGTTTTCCAATTCTCCTCGGCAGTCGCATGCAGTGCTTTCTCGTTCGCGTTCCACGGGACCTTGGTATTGAATTTCTTCCCTTCGTTCAGGTCATTGAAGAACATCAGCAATTCACCATTGTACAGTTTGAAGGTATCGGCGTTGGCAGGCACCTTGGCATTGTGATGCGCTGCGGCGAAGGCGCAATAGCCGTTGAACTTCGGCGCATAACGTGCCGGATCCTGCTTGAATAGCGCGAGGTTTTCGGCGCTGGTGAAATAAAACTCGGCGCCGTCGTAGGTAACGGAATTGCTCGCGCTCCCTGGAACCGCCTTGGCCATGGTGTGATAGGCGACCACGTCGTGGCCATCCAATACGACGTTTTTGCCGTTCGTGTTCCAGGAACCGGCGGCGGCTTCACCGATCGTTAATACGATCACGAACAACATCGAAATCAGCGCTTTGTGCATTTTCTTCTCCTCATGTCGATTGCGAAACATAGAGGAGCATTGTCGTTTTCAAAAGCAGCCGCGGTAAATGTCCGCCCTACCGGAATTACTGTCCGGGCGTCCGTAATCCTCGGATGCGTCGAACGTGACTGTTGGTGGTCCCGCCGTGTCGGACTTGCGCCGCAATGGCATGACGACGAACCCGCTTAGATCGAACTCAAACCCTTGTCGCCGGCCCAACCCTCCTCGAGCGTCGTCATGGCGAGAATATGTACGACTTCTTTGGTGATCTGCCAGCGCTCGTCGACACATTTCAGACCCCACTCGTAGGCGCCCCACCCGAGTACGGATTGGCCTTCGCGTTCCTGGGTCACCTGCCAATACATGGAGGCCTCCGCGTGGACCCCGCGCACCTCGATTTCCTCGTTGGCGGTGTAACGCCGCGGGTTCTCGAAGCGGCCCCAGTAGTCCTCCAGAAACTTCATGATCGCGTCACGGCCGCGGGCTTCGATATTCCAGTTGGGGATGGACAGGATCGCCTCTTCGTCGAAGTGTTCGCGCAGGATGCCAGGTTGCTTGCTGTCGACGCCGACCGCATAGCGGGTTAGTACGCGGCGCACTGCTTCCCTCCCTCGCAACTCCCGAACACCGTCTTCAAGGGCTGCGAGGCGTTCTTCTACCGACGTCATACAGTATCCCCTTTACGCCCGCGCGCCCCCAGCATAGCCGCTGATCCGGCGATTTCAAGGGTGCTCGTGGGTCGAGGCTGAACTGGGCAGGTGTCGGGGAATCGGAAATAGCTGGATTTATACTGTTAAATATTATATAGTTATCATATATATTTAAAGTATTTTACTATGTATATCCGCAAACTTCGTCTGCTCGGGTTCGTCTTACTCGTGATTTCCGCGACACTCTGCGGATGCGCCGGTGCGATTATCGAAACCACCACCGACGCGGCACTGGCGGTTGCCAAAGTACCGTTTAAGGCGGGCGGCGCGGTGATCGACGTTATCGCCGACGACGACGACTGACTAGCCGGAGCGACGGCGCTACCTGTCGGTCACCGTCAACACCGACGCTATAATACCGAGGAAGCAATGTTGCAGGCCGGGCTATCGGCCTGCCGAAAGAGTTTCCCCTATGATGTCCGCGAGCGTCTGCCTCCTTCAAAGAAACGGCGAGCTGTCGCCGAGTGAACTTGCGACAGCGGTAGAAGAACGCGGTTTCGATACATTGTTTGTACCCGAAAATACCCACATGCCGATCAATCGGCGGCGCGCCGCGCCGTATCCCGAATCGCGTATGAAATCTCTGGCGAGCCTCTCCGATCCTTTCGTCACACTTGGTGCCTGCGCGGCGGTTACCAAGCACATCAAACTCGGCATGAGCGTGTGCTTGCTCACCCATCGCGATCCGATAGCGACAGCCAAGAGCGCGAGTTCGCTCGACTTACTCTCCGGCGGTCGCCTGATTCTCGGGGTGGCGGGCGGATTCGTTGCCGAGGCGATGGAGAACCACGGCTCGCCGTTCAAACACCGGTGGCGCATCGTACGCGAAAAAACGCTGGCGATGCGTTCGATTTGGAACGACGACGAGCCGGAATTCCACGGTGAGTTCGTCGACTTCGCGCCGATTGTGGCGAAGACGAAACCGTTTCAGAAAGGCGGCCCCCCGATTTGGATCGGTTCGAATTCCGCCGCCGTACCGGACCGCGTCGCCGACTACGGCGACGGCTGGATTGTCTTTCATGGACGCTACAAGGGCGACGCGATCGCGGATCTGAAAGCCGCGTGCGATCGGCGCTGCCGCGACTTCAGTGAACTCTCGATATCGCTTATGGATGCACCGCAGGAAGGACCCGGATTGCGCGAACAGTTCGACGCCGGCTATCGCCGGTTCATCTTCATGGTGCCCCTGGCGACGACCGACGAGACGCTGGGTTCGCTCGACCAATTGGCATTACTGATGGCAGATTTGCGCGCGGAGGTCGGGGAGACGCACGAACGCGATGGGGAGGCTAAAACTCGGTCTAACCCGCATATTGCATGAGTGTCGGTGATGCAGCTGCATATGGGTTTGATTTCGGATTGAAGCTATTGAGGTGGTGCGGCGAACGAGATTTTTGGTGTTGGCGGACGATTTTCTGTTTTTCGATCGCTAGCAAAGACAC
>PVBE011253481.1_pt1 | contig 25475 bp, 35 predicted proteins | sample 1631181 | NCBI WGS metagenome assembly PVBE01 (sample SAMN08397723, study PRJNA350692) | Marine metagenome, whole genome shotgun sequencing project. | isolation source: water | place: Pacific Ocean | collected 2012-04 | reverse complement strand
AGGGTTAATTATTAGAAAATAGATGCGGGGATGCATGAGATTTTAAAAAATCACATTTCCCCGATATAACATATATGCGGGGATGCCGGAGTGGTCAAACGGGACACGCTCAAGCCGTGTTAGCTTAGTGCTTACAGGGGTTCGAATCCTCTTCCCCGCATGATTAAATCATGCTCCCGTAGCTCAGTTGGATTAGAGCACGTCCCTCCTAAGGACGGGGTCGCAGGTTCGAGTCCTGTCGGGGGCATTATAATTTATATCTAGAAATGTAATTACAAGATTTACATCTAATAATCTTAAGAGGTTTTTTGATTCTTGTTTCATGATTGGATGAATTGAATAATGTTAAACATTTATTACAAAATTTCTTTTTATAGTTAGTTAGTTTGATGTTTTTTGATGATGCTAGAGTTTTGACTTTTCTGATTTGTTTTGGAGAAGGATTATTAGAGAAGATTTCTTTGATTTTGTTTTGTATTTCTTGTTTTGAAAGTTTTGACTTCATAATTGATAATACTTGAATAGTGTTATAAAATCTTTTAGAAATTGTCATAACTTTTTAGAAGTAACTTATAGAAAGATTTATAAGAGGTTTCTAGATGATAAATATATGAATAAACTAATCAAAACAACCTTGGCGATATTATTGCTTGGATTAATGCTTTTTAGCACTATTAGTTTTGCTTTAATTAATAGTGTTAGTGCGCTTACAATAGATTCTGTGGCGCTTGCGGAGGAGATTCAGCCTGGAAAAACTACAAAGATTAAAATTGGATTAGATAATGATTCTGATGAAGACATTAAAGATGTTAGTGTTACATTAAATTTAAGTGATGTGCCTTTTGCTCCATTTGATTCTGCTTCGGAAGATAGTATTGATGAAATTGAGGAAGATGATATTGAATATGTTGAGTTTGAGATAATTGCATTAAATAATGCTCAGGCAGGCATTTATAAAATTCCAGTTACAATAAATTATGTTCAAAATGAGACTGAAAAAAGTAAGGATTCTTTGATTAGTATTATTGTTAATTCAAAGCCTAAAATTGATGTTAATGTTGGAAATGATTTATTGTTAAAGGGACAAGATAATGAATTTTTTGTTAAAATTACCAATAAAGGATTAAGTGATGCTAAATTTCTTGAAGTTGAAATTGGTAGTGGACAGTATGATTTGTTAGTTGGGAATAAACAGTATATTGGAGATATTGATAGTGATGATTTTGATTCAATTAAGATAAATGCATTTTTTAATAACAATGTAGGAGATAATGTTAATCTGCCTGTTACAGTTATTTATAGAGATGATTTGAATAATGAGTATAGAGATGTATTCAATGTTAATCTTAACCTGTATACTAGAGGTAGAGCAGTTGAATTAGGGTTAGTAGAAAAGAATGTTAATAAGAGTTATATAATTGGAATAGTTTTGATTATTGTACTTTATTTAATTTATAGAAAGTTGAAAAAAAGAGTTAGCAAGTGATTTTTGATATAAATGTTTATATAGTAAATTGAATGGATTATTTGAAGAGGGGTAAAATATGAAGAAGTGTATTTATTGTAAGTGTGATCTTGATGATAGGAATATAATTGATTTTTGCCAGAGATGTGGAGTAGGTGCTTTTGGTGAGAAGATGTTTGCAGCAATTATCCAAAATATGAAGGAGGCTAGTGGTAGAGGGGATTTGGATCAAGGGCGATTTTGAATTATAGGGCATTTTGTGGGATAAAAAGCTTTAAAAACGTGTTATTCTAGGAAAAAGTAGATGAGTGTGATAGATTATAGGTATAAACATGTTAAAAAGAAAATCTGTACGAGAAAAGGGAAAGGTTAATCTTAGTCGTTACTTTCAAGAATTTAGTAAAGGAGATAGAGTTGCAGTTATAAGAGAGTTGGCAGTTCAGCCAAAGTTTCCAAAACAATTACAAGGAAGATCAGGCGTTGTGGAGAGTAACAGGGGCAGTTCTTATATTGTTAAAATAAATGATATGAATAAGGAGAAAACTTATATAATCCACCCTGTTCATTTAAAGAAGTTAAAATGATATTAGATAGAATTCCAATAAATATGAATGAGGTTAGCGAGATTGTTAAAGATATTGATGATAGTCCTCGAAAGGAAGAAATAGAATTATATTTAAAGAAATTTATGAAAACAAAACCTGATCATGCTAAGAAGATTAAGGAAGAAGTAGAGGCTTTTGACTCTATAAAGATAAAGAGAGACCATATAGTTAAAATTGTTGATTTGTTGCCTGCTGACTCTAGTGATTTGAATAAGATATTCACAGATGTTAGTTTAAATGAAGAAGAGATAAATAAAATTCTTGAGATTATTAAAAACTCCAAGTAGGTTTTAAAATGGAAAAAGAAGAACATGCTTTAGTACTAGATTATTTGCCCTATGGATATCCTTTGGACAATAAAATGATGCCTCTAGCTCAAGCCATAGGGGTTAAGAATTTTACATTATTGCAATTAATTCCTAGAAGAGGAGTTAAGTTAGAAATTGGAGAGGAAGTTTATATTGGGGAAGGTAAACGGGATAAAATTTATTATATTCAAGGAAGAATGCCTGAGAATAAATTAACAGAAACTACAAAACAACAATTACAAGAATTCATTGAGGGAAAAATTAATGAAGATCAAAAAAAATTTGTTGAGTTTTTTAATGTAGCTGAAGCTATTAATACGAGGTTGCATCAGTTTGAGTTGTTGCCAGGTTTTGGTAAAAAGCATACAGAATCTATTTTAGAAGAAAGAAATAAGAAGCCCTTTGAATCTATTGAAGATTTAAAGAATAGAGTTGCTAATTTGCCAGACCCAAAAAAAGCTATTGAAAAAAGAATGGTGGAAGAGATAACGGGGAGGGAGAAATACCATTTATTTTTGGGAAAATAAATATTTTCGAAAGGTTTAAAAGACCATTTATTCAAGAATAATTATATGATTACAAAAAATGCCTAAACAAGATTTAGATAATGCAGGTGCTACACCGGAAGAAGGTGTGGCTCGCAGAGAACCGAAAAAGGAGCTTGCAAGCATAGTGAGAATTGTGCAAACAGATATCCCTGGGCATAAAAATATTCTAACAGGTTTAACATATATTAAAGGTATTTCGTGGAGTATAAGCAATGCTATCTGTAAAATATTAAAAATAGATAATCAAAGAAAAATTTCTGATTTGAAAGAAGAGGATATTAATAGAATTACTGAATTTTTAAAAAATCCTGAACTTCCAGATTATTTAAAGAATCGAAGAAATGATTTTGAAAGTGGAGAGGATTCTCATTTGATCTCAACAGATTTAGATATGAAAAAGGAATTTGATATTAGAAGATTGAAGAAAATTAGATCTTATAGGGGATTGAGACATGCATTTAAACATCCAACTAGGGGTCAAAGAACTAGAAGTAATTTTAGAGGGAAAGGTAAGAAGAAAGCTGTGGGGGTAAAGAGTAAGAAGTAAAATGATTAGACAATGTAAATCAGAGATTTCCAAGCCTAACCATTTGTTTGGAGGAGAGAGCAAATGATTAGACAAAAGAAAAAATACTCAAGACCGCAGAGACCTTTTGATAAGGCTAGAATAGATGAAGAAAATATTCTTAGAGAGAAATATGGTTTGAAGAATAAGAAGGAAATTTGGAAGGCTGATGCGTCTATTGGAAGAATTAGAAATTTAGCTAAACAATTAATTACTGCTAGTGAAGAAGATAAGAATGCTTTTATTGAGAGAATGAAGGCTAGAGGGTTTGAAGTGAAGAATATTGCAGAAGTTCTTGCATTAGATAAAGAAGATTGGTTGAAGAGAAGATTACAAACTATTTTACTTATTAAAGGACTAACAACAACACCTAAACAAGCTAGACAATTAATTGCGCATAAGCATGTTTCTATTGGAAATCAAATAGTTAATGTTCCTTCTTATATGGTTACATTGACTGAAGAAAATTTGGTTAAATTGAATATTGTTTTGAAGGTTAATCAGAAGATCTCAAAAGAAGAAGAAATTAAGAAGGAAATTTTAGATGAAGAGCAAACTGATGAGGAGTTTGCTGAAGAAAGTAAAGGAGATGATAAAGCTAATGAAGGAAATTCAGAAGAGCCTAGCGAAAGTGAAGAAGTTGTTGATGAGGTTGCAGAGAGTGAAGATACTGGTAGCTCTAATGAAGAGAATGTAGATCAATCAAGTGATGAGGTGAAAGAGGATAAAGCTGTAGAACAAAATGAGGAGGTTAAAGAATAAAAATGGTTGAAGAAATTAAAGAAGAAAAAACGCAAGCTGAAGAAATAGAAGAAACTGAAAAGAAAAAAGCTGAAGAAAATTCAAAAGATAATGAGAAGGAAGATTCTAATAAAGATGAAAAGGTTGAAACGAAGGTTGTAAAGAAAAAAGAAAAGGTGGAGAGAATTGGAGTTTTGAATATTTATACTACCTTCAATAATACTATAATGAATCTTACAGATTTATCTGGTAAGAGTTTGGCTAAATTTACTGGAGGTCAATCTACCAAACAAGATAGATTGAAGGCGAATCCAACTATTGCGATGTTTATTTCTCAAAGAATTGCTGAAGAGGCTAGAGATAATGGTATAACAAGTTTTTATGTAAAAGTTAGAGCTAAGACGGGTCAAACTAATCCTGGTCCCGGAACTCATGCTGCTATTAAATCGTTAACAAGAGCAGGATTTAAGATTTTAAGTATAATGGATACTACAAAAGTGCCTAGAGGCGGTCCAAAGAAGAAAGGTGGTAGAAGAGGTAGAAGAGTGTAAGGTTTAAAAACCTACAAAAATCAATAATAAGATGATAAAAACAATAAATTATGATAAAGATAAGCAGAAGATTAATTTTACAAGCGATATGCAAATTAATTTAGCTAATGCTATTAGGAGAAGTGTTCTTGAAATTCCAATAATGGCTATTGATGGGGTTGAAATAACTAAGAATGATAGTGCATTGTATGATGAAATTTTAGCACATAGAATCGGACTTATACCCATTAAAACTGGTGCTAATAAGGAAATTAAGTTTAAATTGCAAGTAAAGGGTCCAAAAATAGTAGTTTCTGGAGATTTTAAACCCAGTACTGATGCGGAAGATAATTTGCCAATAGTTCTTTTAGATAAGGATCAGGAAGTAGAGGTTGTTGGGGAAGCTAGACTTGGAAAGGGAGAGGATCATATCAAATATTCTCCAGGTTTAATGTATTATAAACATAGTTTAGATGAGGAATTATTAGATTATTTACATATTGGAGAGGATGGCAAGGCAAGTTATGATGAAGAGGAAATGAAAAATAAGGGTTTGTCTGAGGATAAAATTAGTAAAATCAAATCATTCAAAGAAGCTCTTGAACTAGAGATAGGGATAGAATCTTGGGGTCAAATTGAAGTTAAGGATATTTTTATTAAAGCAGCAGATGTTTTAAGTGATAATTTAAAAGAGTTAGATAAGGCTGTTAGGTAATTTCATAAGGTTTTTATATAGTTAATTGATGTGTTAGTTGTAACTATTTGCTGCGGGAATGCCAGCTGAAAGAATTTTATATTCTTAGTGCTGTCATCCCACTATGTGCGGGAATGCCAGAGCGGTCAAATGGGCTTGGTTAAGGTCCAAGTGGCTTAGTGCCTTCGAGGGTTCGAATCCTTCTTCCCGCATTAAATAATCTTAAAATTATTTATGGGAGATGGATTCATCACCCTTCGATTTCCTAGAAATCTCAGGCTCAATAATTTCTATAAGAAATTTTTGGGACGTTCAAAATTAAAATTTTGAAGTCTTCGAATCCTTCTTCCCGCATATGATCTAAAGATCATAGAGAAAGAAGATCTCACTATTTCCCGTATTTAGTAAACTTTAAATACCCCTAATATCTGGAATAATTACCTGCAAGTGCAAGCGTTGAGCAGAAGTTAATTACTTCTGCAAATAATAAAAACATGATAAGTAAAACAAAAATATCAAAGAGAACAAAGGCTAAAACTAATCCTGAAATAATGGAGGCTATTAATTTGGCTAAGAAGAATGATTTGCTAGATTTAGCTAAGAAGCTTTCTGCCCCTAGAAGTCAATATCAGAATGTTAATTTAGATGAGCTTGAGAAGAGTGAGGGAGATAAAATTGTTGTTGTTGGAAAAGTTTTGGGAAGTGGAGAGATTAAAAGAAAGATAGAGGTTGCAGCATTAGGTTTTTCTGATAGTGCTAAAGATAGCTTAAATAAGGCTGGTTGTGATGTTAAAAGTATTAAGATGGCTATTGAAAAAAATCCAAAAATGGAAGGAGTTACAATACTATGAGTAAAATAATAATTGATGGGAATGGAGCAGTTTTTGGAAGAATTTGTAGTTTTGTTGCTAAAAGGGCCTTAGAGGGTAATGAAATAATTGTTGTAAACTCAGAGAAAACAATCATGACAGGAAATAAAAAAGATATAATTGCAAAATATAGTGCTATTAGAAAAAAGGGAGGGCATTCTCAGAAGGGTCCAAAATTATCTAATGTGCCGCATAGGATATTGAAAAGAGCTATTAGAGGGATGTTGCCAGATCATAGGAAGGGGCAAGGTAAAGAAACTCTTAAAAGAATTAAGTGTTATGATGGAATGCCTGATGAATTTAAAGATGAAAAGATGATTAAAGTTAATGCTCCAAAGAAATTAAAATTTATGGAATTAAAAGAATTGGCAAGTAAAATATGATAGATAAGAATAAAACAACAGTTAGTGGAAAGAGAAAAACGGCTATAGCTAAGGCTACAATAGAGAAGGGTAATGGGATTATTTTGATAAATAAGATACCGGTTGATAATTTGGATTTTTTTAAGAAATTAACAATTAATGAGCCAATTGAAATTTCGAGAAAAATTCTTGGAGATTTTAAGTTCGATATTAGTGTTAATGTTAAAGGTGGTGGGACTGAAAGTCAGATAGAGGCTAGTAGATTGGCTATTGCTAGAGTTTTAGTTGAATTTACTAAAAATGAGGAATTGAAAAAAGCCTTCATAGATTATGATAAGAATTTATTGGTTGCAGATACTAGAAGAAAAGAACCTAACAAGCCTGGAGATAGTAAGGCTAGAAGTAAAAGACAGAAGTCTTTCCGTTAGATTTATTAACAATCTTCATTTTATAATCTAAAGAGTGTGAAGATATGGCCATAGAAATTTTGCAAGGAACAATGAATGTTCTTCCTGAGGATCAGAAAGTTTTGTTTAGTTTGATTGTTTATACAATATTAATCTTAATGTATAGCATATTCATTTGGAAATTTTATAGGTTTTTGGCCAGTAGAGATATTATCCAATTAAATTTAAGTCAATATAATTACTCAAATCATCCAATAATTGAGAAGTTTGCGGCAATAGGACTATATGCATTAGAATATCTGATAATATTGCCTTTTTTGGTCTTCTTTTGGTTTTCGATACTTTCAATCTTCTTGTTAGTGTTATCTGAATCCCAGAATACATTACAAATATTGTTAATTTCTGCTGCAATAATCGCTTCTACGAGGGTAACCTCCTATATTAGTGAGGATTTATCAAAAGATTTGGCAAAGATATTGCCGTTTACAATACTTGCAGCATTTATTTTAGGCTCTAGTTTCTTTAATGCGGAAGGAGTGATAGATAAAATATCTCAGATTCCTAGTTTGTTTGATAATATAGTTACATTTGTTGTTTTTATCTTTATTATAGAATTTATCTTTAGGATATTATTTTCTGTTTTTCAGTTTGTCAAATCTAAGGATGAAGATGAATTATAATTCAAAACCTAAAACTCTAATATCTGGAGATAATAAATAAACCTTGTCCTCTTTTGATCTTAATCCCCTATATATCTTTTGAGTTAATTCTCTTTTTGCCTTATCCATATAAAAGCTCATAAAATGTTCCGGATTTGTTTTTTTAAGGATTTTCCAAAATAAGGAAGATATATTTGGGTAAGGAAATCTTGAGATTATTATTGAATTGCAAGTTTCTCCAGGAAAGTCTATACCCCTATTGCATCTAGTGGTGTAAAGTACAGGAAACTTTTTATCCTTGAACTCCTGAATTCTATTCCCCATTGGATCAGCATTTTGTTCCATTTTAATTTCGTTTTGAGTAGGCATAACTAAATTGTAAGATTCTTTTTCAAGTTCGGTGGGTAAATCTTGGAAGCTAGTTAAATGAACTAAAGTAGGTGGCTTAGCAGATTCTATTGTTTTGGAGAAAGTTTTAAGAAACCCCTCTCTTGAAATTTTTCCGGATTGAAAATTAGCATATTTGCAATCTAATTCATATCCGTTTTTTAATTTTATTAAATTTCCCTGAGTACTAATTTCTGCATCTATTATTTTAAAATTTTCTAAATTGTAGATATTTCTTAAAACATAATCTGAATGAATTGTTCCAGACATCATAACGATGATTTTGTTTTTCTCTGTCAATTCCTTAAATCTTTTTTTAAGATTGGTAGTTATTAGGCTTATATTTATATCATTCTCAATTTTTTCTGCTGAGAAATAGGTCTCATCTAAAAAATCGTAAAAAATTCTTGATATTTCATCTACCTGGAAAAGGTAATTTGATTCGTCAATCTCAGTTTCCTTTAGAAAATCATCATTTTGCAATAATGTTTTTATAAGGTCTTCGATAATTGTTCCGCTAACCTTAAATATCTCATTAGATCCTAAATATTTCCTTCTTATGGTGTTTGTTATGTCTGTTAATTCTGACAATATTTTTTTTGTTTCTTCTGATTCTGAAAATATAGTATTTAATGCAAAGGAGAGCCTATTCAAACTAATTCTCTCTTGATTTGCAAAACTATCTAAAAATTCGTCGCATTCATCAATTATCTCCAACTCAGTTTCAGGTTTACGATCCATCAAAGTTTCTAATTTATATTTTAAACTATTGAATATAATAACGTCTGCTTGATCATATGCATGATATTGTCCATAATATTTGCAGCCAGGTTTTCTTTGAAAGATGGTAAATCCGATATTATTCATCCCCTTGTATTTGAATTTTTTTGAATCTTGGAATTTTTTAATATCATATTCGTCTGGCAAAATTGGAGACCAGTAAGGGCACGTAGGAGCAATCGACATTCTTTTGACCTCATTTATCGAATTGAAATTGGAATTTTTTATAGAAGGATTTTGTTTTATATAATCTTTAATTACTGCAGAATTTTTATCTTTAATTTCAATTTTACAAGGCAAGAATTTATTGTCTGCAGAATTATCTTCTTCATTAATAGGTTTTATTCCTGCAAAAATATCTGAGATTTTTGTATCTTTTTCTCTTATGGCCCTTTGGGAAGGTTTTTCTTCTAAAAATTTGCATGAAAAATTTTTTCTACCCAATATTGAAGAAATTTTTAATTTCTTATTATCTTTTAAGATATATTTTTTCTCTGCGTAATCTTTGATATATTGTTCTTGAAGAGATTTTATTGGAACCACTATAGATGTCTTTCCAAAATGTTTTGCTAAATTTAGGGCTATTGCAGACTTCCCCGTGCCACAAACTCCTTTGATGAAAATAATCTTATATCCCTCCTCTGTCGCACTTATAACCTCCTTCACGACATCTTCTTGTGATTTTCCATTAGAAAATTTTAAGGGAGCTAATAGTTGATCATTTTCATATAGGGACCAAGTCATAGGAACTCCTGCAGAGATTGTTTAGTAAATTCGGGGCATTTGCTTTTATATTCGCACCAATTACAAAGAATGGATTTTTTAGGAGGAAATTCAGAAGTTGCTTCTACTTTTTTAATTAGTTCTAATATTTCTTTTTTTAATTGCTGTAATTGTTCAATAGTTCTTATGGAGGTTAATTCTTGATTACTGTCTAAAAAATGCCAAACTAATTTTACATCTTTAACATCTTTGAAAGTCTCCCTTACTCCCAAAGAATAGAGTGCTAGTTGCCTATCTTTATCTAAATCTTGTTGTCTTTTTATAGCCCCAGTTTTATAATCATGAATTTCAAAAACATTAGTTTCTGGATGATGAACTAAACGATCTATATACCCCATCATTTGATATTCTCGATTTCCATCTAATGAGATATAGATTTTCTTTTCAGTTTCTATTGTATTGTCCTTAAAAGGGGAATGTTTTAAGAAATAATTTATTAAAAATTTTATTCCCTTGTTAAAATAAGTTTCTGAAGTTACGTTTTCTTTTACTATCTTCATATCTGATTTATATTCTTTGTTCCAGGCCTCTGCAAAATATTTTATTACATCGTCCAAGGTTAATTCTCTTTCAGGGTGTTTGTATATCCATTCTAGAGTGTCGTGAACCATGCTACCTAAGAAGGCCTCTATGGATTGATCAAAATCAGGCGGAATTCTCTTTATGTACCTATATTCATATTTTTGAGGGCATTGTTCAAATGTAGATAGTCTTGAATGCGAGTAGATTGTCATTTTTTCACCTTTGGTATTAGATTGATAATTAATCGCTAATAAAAAGATTTCTATGATTCCGAATCATATTTCCCCTCATCCATATAATAAAACTCGTCCATTAATCTAATTAAGGATTCTGTTGGGATCATCCTTGATTTTCTGGGCCAATTTTTAGTTTTGTTAAATAAATGCATTCCTGCTAAACAATATCCGACAGTATCCGCTCTTCTTACCGCAATAACATTTCTGTCCGCATTTCTTTTAAATGTGTGAGGGAGGCCTCTTAATCCAGATTGATAAAGATTACTTCTTAAATTCTTATGGATATCTTTTGAGATTTTTGGGCCATCCATTTCATCAGCAATTAAATAGGTGTTTTGAGTATTTAAAAAAGGATATTTTAATAAAAATTGGAGAGTTATCCTGGTTATTGCCTCTGCTTTTAAAATGGATAAGGGGTTATTTGTTGCCGCCTGTTCAGTAATTAAAGTATAGAAAAAATCGGGGTGCCCATCTAAATATTCATTGCCGCGCTCTAAATTTCTTTCCAAATTGCCTTGATTTCCAAATGCCCATCCCTTTCCCTCATGCCGGGCAGACCCATAATTTGCCCTGTTTGGATCCTCCATCATGTATCCAGTTACAATTGTTGCATTTTGGTAGTGGGGATTGGAAGATTCTAGACTCATTCCATTGTTGGTTTCGTCTATCCCTATAATAAATTTTCTCCTAATTTCTTTTATTTTTCTTGGAAACATGGAAATTTAAAATAAAGATCTTTTAAAAATATTATTATAGGCTATCTAGAGGGCTATCTATTTTTTTTAATTCTGCTGAAGAAACGTGGGCATAAATTTGAGTAGTAGTAAGTGATGAATGGCCTAAGAGGACTTGTATTTTTCTTATGTCAACTCCATTTTCTAAGAGGTGTGTTGCAAAGGAATGTCTTAAGGTATGAGGATGTACGGATTTTTCTATTCCTGCCTTTTTGGAGGTTAGTTGTACAATTTTTTGGATGTTTCTTGTTGTTAAAGGATTTGTTTTTGAAAATAAATAATTGTAATCTGGATGTTTCTTTAGAAATTTTTCTAGTTTTTTTGATAATTTTTTTGAGATTATGAACATTCTATCTTTCTTTCCTTTTCCCCCTCTTACCCACCCAATATTTTCATTGAAATCTAAATCTATTGGTTTAAGATTAACTATTTCTGAAACCCGGAGTCCTGAGGAGTACAAAAGTTGTAGGATTAAGTTGCTTTTTAGTGTTTTTGTTGCCTTGAAAAGTTGTTGGATTTCATTTTTTGTTAAAACTATAGGAATTTTCTTTTCATTTTTTGGACGTTTGATTCCTGCAGTAGGATCTTTTTGTAATAAGGAAGTAAATGCAAATTTTATTGCCGCTAAGAATAAGATTGTTGAACTTGATGATTGAACGTCCATTTTATTTGCTAAGAAATTTTTTATGTCTTGTTGTTCTATTTCTAAGGGGTTTTTGTTTGAATAATTGAATAGTTTTTTGTTTGAATCCATGTAATTTCTTAAGGTGTAAGGAGATAATTTTGCTATTTTTATCTCTGTTTCTAGATTTTGTAGAAATTCCTCCCTGTCCATATTTTTAATTGTGCGAACTTCTTTATAAAAGTTTATAATGTTACTGGCCAGAGTATAGTAAACATTGTTTCCTAATTAGACATTCATAAGACATACTGACTACCCTAAAATGAAAGTCTAATAAACAAAAGGTTAAAAAGATTAAAGCTTTCTTGAAAGTATAAAAAGGTGATTTTCTATGCGGACTGAAGAATATTTAAAAGGGCAAATTAAAAAAAACCCTAGAGACCCTATGACATATTATTATTTGGGTAAGGAATTGATGGGCAAGCCTTTGAAAAATATTGAATCACTTAAATTCATTGAAAAATTGTTTAAGCAGTCTATTAATTTAGGACCTCATTTATGGGCTCCAAAAATTATGTTAGGAGAGCTTTTGTATAAGATGGGAAGATTGAAAGAGGCAGAACCTTATTTTAAAGAAACACTTAAGGCAGGATTACAAGATTCTTCTTCAGTTAGAGAATATTTAACAAAATGTTTAAGTCAAAGTTCTCAACCAGGAGGCAATCATCAAGTTTCAAAAAGAGATTCGTTATATTTATTTGAAAATAATGTTAGAGAGTTTATTAGGAATTTATTGGAAGATAGTTATGGGACAAATTGGTGGAGGAAGGGTGTTCCTCAAAAAGTTAGGGCGAAGTGCGCTTCTAGAAGAGAGGAGGGTTTAGAAGAAGAAAGAGAAGTTGATCTTTTATTATTTGCAGATTTTTATGATTATAGGTTAATTATAGAAGGTAATAAGACTATATTTTCAAGTTTTATAGATACAAAGGATTGGTGTAGTAAATTGCAAGAAATGGAACCAATTAGGAATGCCATAGCCCATAATAGGCCTTTAACAAATGCGCCAATTAGAGTTAGAGATTATCATTTTAGTTTTCAGAAGGTTATTGATAAGGTTAAAGGTAGAACATAATGAAAACCTTATTGGCTGTCCTGATAATTTTATTTTTGGGTTCTAGTTATTTGTTGGTAGATAATTTAGATAGTGTGGGAAGTGTTATTGAAATTGATAAAAATGAAGAGGCTTTTGTTTCAAAGGTTATTGATGGTGATACTATTGTTGCGAATGGAGAGCATATTAGATTATTAGGAATTGATGCTGATGAAAGAGGATATAATTGTTATGATGAGGCCAAATTGGAATTAGAGGAATGGATTTTAGATAAAGAGGTTGTCTTAGAAAAAGATAAAACTGATAAGGATCAATATGGAAGATTGTTGAGGTATGTAATTTTAGATGGAGAAAATATAAATATTAAATTGGTAGAAGAGGGATTGGCTGTTGCGAGATTTTATAGAGATCGTGAGTATGAGGGTGAGATTTTGTTTGCTGAAATGGCTGCTAGAACAGCTAAAATAGGGTGCAAATGGGCTTAAATTAGGAGTTAGTATATAAATGGGCGATTACCATTATATAATGAATACATATATTAATTAATTACTTTGAGGGTTGATTTTTATGGAAAAGAAAATAGGCTGGACTGTTTTTTTTATTTATATTAGGATATCATGTACTATTGATTGTATTTTTGCAAATTTATCTTTTTACTAGAGGGTTGCCATCAAAGGAAATTTTGTATTCTTTATTAATTTTATTTATTGCGGCGGGAATAAGTATAACTGCGGGATATCATAGATTCTATTCCCATAAATCTTATAGGGCAAATAAGCTTCTTGAATCGATATTATTATTTTTTGGTACATTGGCATTGCAGGGGAGTGTGATCTCTTGGGCCCATGGCCATAGGTTGCATCATAGTCATGTAGATACTGAGAAAGACCCTTATTGTATTAAAAAAGGATTTTTATTTGCGCATATGGTTTGGTTATTTTATATGCCTGAACCAATTAAGAAAGAGATTGTTTCTGATTTATATCAAAAAAAATATTTGAGATTTCAGCATAAATATTATAATTTACTTGCAGTTTCATTAAATGTTTTTCTTGCTTTATCTTTAGGTTTTTTGTTTGGAGATGTTTTTGGAGGATTTGTATTCTTGCTTCTTTTTAGAATTTTTGCCACACACCATACTACTTGGTTCATTAATTCGCTGGCACATACTTGGGGAAAACAGAGTTTTTCTAAAGAATTATCTGCAGTAGATAATTATATTATTGCATTATTAACTTTTGGAGAGGGTTATCATAATTTTCACCATACATTTCCTACAGATTATAGGAATGGTATTAAGTGGTATCATTTTGATCCTACCAAATGGTTGATCTGGATATCCTCAAAAATTGGTTTAGTAAAGGGATATTCTAAAGTTAATAATAAAATAATTTATGAAAGAATAAAATCTGAGGAGAAATTACATGTTCTCCATTAAATGAGAAACTAAATAACCTACAAATACTCCTACAGTTAGGCCATAGAAACTTGTTTGGGCTGCAGTAATTACTGCTCCAATTAGTAATGCTATTACAATAATTCCTTTCCAAAATTTTCTTTTATTAAATTTCTTGGAAGTTTTTTTCCCCTTTTTCATTTGTTAAATAAGCATTATTAGAATTTAAATGTTTCCTTTAGTTTTAAAATACTAATCTCAATCAAAATGATTATAAGCTTAGTCTAACTGAGTTAAATGAGATGGTAAAAGGTGGAAAATATAAGAGGGCAACTTTTTCAGGAGGTTGTTTTTGGTGTAGTGAGTATGATTTTGAGAAGAGAGAAGGAGTTATAGAGGTCATAAGCGGATTTGCGGGAGGTAGTGAAAAGAATCCTACCTATAATGATGTTGCATCAGGTAAAACAAGTCATAGAGAGGGAGTTCAAGTAATTTATGATCCTAAAAAATTAGATTACAATATTTTGTTGGATTTATTTTGGAGGCACATAGATCCTACAGATGAGGGAGGGAGTTTTGTGGATAGAGGATTCCAGTATACTTCTGCTATCTATTATGAAGATGATGAGCAAAAAAAATTAGCTGAGGAAAGTAAGAAAAGATTAGATGCTAGTGGGAGATATGATAGTAAGATTGTTACACCAATTTTAAAGTTTACAACATTCTATCCTGCTGAAGAATATCATCAAGATTATGGTAAAAAGAATCCCCAAAATATAAGTTTTATCGACGAGGATCTGGAAGAGATCAATATATAAACAGTGTTTGGGGAGATGAAAAAGATGTTCAAACAGTGCCTAAACAGTTTGTAAAATCAAGTGATGAAGAGTTGAAGAAAAAGTTGACAGCTATCCAATATAAGGTCACTCAGGAAGATGGAACTGAAAGGGCTTTTGAGAATGAATATTGGGATAATGAAGAAGAGGGAATTTATGTTGATTTAATTAGTGGAGAGCCGTTGTATAGTTCTACTGACAAATATAAATCTGGGACAGGATGGCCTAGTTTTACTAAGCCTTTGGTTAAGGAGAATATTGTTGAGAAAGAAGATAGAGGTTTTTTGTTTAAAAGAATTGAGATAAGAAGTAAGAAAGCAGATAGCCATTTAGGGCATGTGTTTAAGGATGGTCCTAAGGATAAAGGTGGTTTGAGATATTGTATGAATAGTGCTGCTATGAGGTTTGTGCCTAAGGCAGATTTAGAAAAAGAAGGTTATGGAGAATGGTTGGAGTTGTTTAAATAGTGTTTAGGTAATGTTTAAATATTGAAAAATTTTATTTTAGTTCTATGGTAGAAGGGGTTAATGATGAATTTGATTATTCAGAGGTTTGGGAAGATCAGGATAAAAAAGAGACTAAAAAAATAGTGGATGAGTTTTCTAAAGGCTATCCTAGACAGGGGTTAAAAGGAAAGTATCTGAAAGCGAAAACTGGAAAAGTTTCAAATAAAAGAATTAAGAATAGTTATGGGAAATATTTTAAGGGAAATCAGAAAAGTGAGAGTTAGATGTTTCAAATTTTATGAAGTTATTAATTAGGCACTACCTTTAATTGATTTATTTAATTTTAGGTATTACATCTCCTAAGCAGGAAGTTTTAGGTGATGATAGGAAGTTATTGCATCATGATAACTGATAAATTTATATAGATTTGAGGGCGTTTATATTATGAGGAGTAAATTGAGAGGGTATCTTAGAAACAATATGGATAGGTCATCGGTATAAGATTTGGCTGTTTTGGTTTTTTGTGGCCTTCTTTTCTATTGTTATGATTATTATGTTTATTGGAAATTTTTTGGGGCATAAATATGCTGGAGAGATAATGGGTCCAATAATAGGAATAATAGTTGGATTCTATTTGGCAGGAAGAATGGTTGTCAAATATGTAAATAAATCCTCTAAATAGATAGTTCTTATAATGTACCTTGTGCGAAGTTTTCACGTGTAAAAGGGTAAAATGGTGAAAAAAGGCATATTTTGTGTGTAAATTGATGATTTATTTGAATAATTTTAGTTGTTGGGCAGATTCCTCAATTATGTGTTTTAGATCAGTATGATCCTCTAAGTCATATATCTCACTACCACTTTCCCTCTCGCCTCTAATCCAATTACCAAGATATTTAATAGTGGCATAATATGTAGCTCTTCTTGGATCAGGAGAAGGTCTTTCTGAAAGGGGAATTCGTTCCAAAGGTGAATTATTCTCTGTAACAAGAACGGATGGAGATTTATTGGGGTCATAAGTAAAATCCCAAGTACTTACTAGATGATTTTCAGTAAAATGTAATGAGGTAAATGTAGAACTGTCTTCCCTAGCATATAGCTTAATTCTATCAACCATGAATAAATTATAACAAATTATTATATAAATATTATTATAATTGGATCTCTATAAATTTACCAACTACAATCTATCAAAATAATATATTTAACCACTACTTCATACATGTTAAAAGTTAGGGTTTTTGCTAAAAGGTTTTAGCTTTTTAGGGGATAAAGGGTATAAATAAAATAAAAATGCTATTATTTATTGCAATTACAAGGAAACTTCTTCTTAATTAACAGTAAAACTGCAATTATTACTAAAGCCCATTGAGTCCATGCAGCTGTAAGCCATCCAGGAACTAATGCAATTAATAAGATTAATAATGGGAATAGCCAATAGCCACCCTTACACATCCCACAGCAACTTTCACAGGTATCTCCCTTGCCTTTTTTTGTACTTTTTTTCATTCTAACCTCCTTTTGATCTTGATAATATAACTACTGGAATCAAATATAAAAACGTTTGGTTTGAATTTATTTGAATTTAAAATGGAGTTCTTTTTAATATTTATAAAGTTAAGACTAAGTCCACCAAAACCTAATATTAGTTAACTCCTATTACCACTAGGGTAACCAATACTTGCTGAAATTTTTATCCAGCACAGGCTAGGTTTTTGTTTGATTGCTGCTTTTTTAGAAAATGTGAATTTTGCAGCGATCTTTCGTGTAATTCTTATAAATTTTTCACTTCTTTTTCCAAAAGGAGTTAATTTGTAAGTTTTATAAATATAGGGGTTATTTGATTGTTTTAGTTTAAATTTTATTAAAAAGTGCTTTAAATGGCTTTTTTAAGCGCTTTTTTGTTAATATTTTTATTAAAAATTGTTTAATTATGTGTGGTAATTCTTAAGCTATTTTTTGTTAATAATAAATTTTATAGAGAATATTTCTTAATTTAGTGATTTTAGGCTATTTTTTGTTAATTTTTAGTAAAAAATGATTAAAAATGATTAATTTTTAGTTGTTTAAATAGCTAAAATGGGTTTTTTGGAGGTGTTTTTTTATAAAAAATGATGTTTTTTTGTTATTTGACAGAGGTTATAAAAATTATTAAACTTTTTTTAGTTATTATTCTCTATTTTAACGTCGATAAAACAAATTTTTATAGACGCTGTAGGAAAGGTTTATATATGTAAACCCCTAGTAAATATTATGTTTGGATTTTTTACTAAAAAGGCTGAAAAAAAGGATGTTGATGAGTTGAAGACAGCTGTTCAAACAGGCTTCAACAAGGTTAAACAGGACATGGACAGCTATAGTCAGTGGATTAAACACTTGGACAAGCATAATTCTGATGTAAACAATGAAGTTTTAGAGTTAAAAGAGGAATTAGCGTCGGCTAAGGATGAATTAGATAATATAAAAAACATGTTGGCAATTGTTGGGAAAGGTTCATTTCGCCAACAGGCATCAACACTGTTTAACAAACAGACAGCTGATGTTGATGTTTTAAACACTGTTCAATCAACTGTTCAAACAGTATTTTTGGACAATTTAACAACAAATGAGAGGGCAATAGTATTTGTATTGATGAACTCGGATTTGAAACTAAGCTATGAAGACTTAGCAGCCATGCTTGGAAAAAGAAAATCTACAATTAGGGGTCAAGTTAATAGTATAAAGCAGAAAAGTGAAGGTTTGATTGAAGAGATAATTGGAGAAAATAATAAAAAAAGAGTATTTATACCTGAGCAAACAAGAGACCTATTATTAAAAACAAATAAAGTGAAAAATAAGGGAAAAAGGTGAAAAGTGAGAGTAAAATGGCTAAAAAATCAGTGTTTTTTGTGAAAATAGAGGATTTATAGGTAAATTAGGGTAAAAAAGATGAAAAGTGAGAGTTATAATAAGGGGATAATAGTGGAAAATGATGATCTTAATGTTAAAATATGCGAAAAGTGAGTCTTAGAGTGCATGGAATATTGTGAAATTAGATAAAAAGTGAAAGTAGAGAGTTGATAATTGATCTATCGACGAGAAAAGTGAGTCATTCAATTATCTATATGAAAAAATAGGAAATGTGAGAGTATTAAAAAGTAGAAAAATAGAGTAAAATGGGTAAAAGTTAGACTTTAGAAAAAATTGATATCCTCGTACGAAAAATGAGAGTATAGGTTTAAAGTCCTGAAATAGTCAAATATGGGGTTTTAAAGGCCTGAGATATTAAAATAGAATATATATCAAAGATCATGATTAATTTGATTTAAATTCGGTATACCGAATATAGATTAAATTTTTGAATTTATGCATATTCTTGGTAAGAGGTAGTTAAATATGGCTATTTAAAGCTCTCTAAGCTGTATTATTGTAGGTAATGAGGCTATTTTCTTTAAATTTGGAGAGATAGTTAAGAGTAATTTTTTATTATTTACCTTTTCTTTCTGTATAGAAACACCCTTATTGATCATTCTTTGAACATAATCCCTTATAGAGCTCTCTGATAGCTTTAATGATTTTGATAATAATTTATAGGTAATTTCACGATTTCCTTGTTCTTCTAACTGGTATATCGTCGAGAAAACAAGCATTTCCTGAGTTGTTAGGTGTTTAAATTTAAGCCTAATTTCCTTCTTTAAGGAATCTAAAGAATCAAGTATTTCTGTTGCTTCTCGTATGTTAGAATCTATTGTTTTAGAGGTATTTACAAGAGGAATATGTGTCGAATTGTCTGTCTGATTGTCTGTCTGTCTGTCTGTCGAAACCCCTTGATTTCCTATGGAAATAGGTAAATTTAATGGTTTTAACCCCCCTACTTCCTGTGGAACTGTCGAATTATGTGTCGAAGTCGTATTTTGTGTCGAATTTAACTGTCGAAGTGTCTGTCTGTCTGTCGAAGCTTGTTTTTCTTGATTTTCAAGCTTATTTGTTAAGGTTTTCATAATATCATGGAGATCATTCATTGTTGTTTTTATGTCTAAAAGTTCTCCATTTAGAAATTCTATGTCCTCTTTGACTTTGTTAAATGCCCCTTTTATATTTTCTTCCATATGTTAGAATGTTGGAGATTTTATATAAAGATTTATGGAATAATGATTATTGTTTTGAATGGTATAAGTCGTAGACTTTGTTTGATAATTTCCATTTTATTTTTCTAGAAAATACTATCCCTTCTTTGTTTTTTCTAATGGCCACGACTATATTTTTTTCTTTTAATTCTAATAAAAGTTTCTTTACAAATTCTTCATCCCTTGCTATTTCTCTTGCTATCTCTGCAGTGAATGGATTTTTTGGAAAGGATTGGTATAGGAAATGTAGAATCTGTTCTACTATTTTCTCTTTTTTTTGGTCACCTATTCTCATGAGATTAATAAGATTTGTTGGAATTTAAAGTTGTTGTTAAGAAGTTTTATAAAGGATTTAGTATATTGATGCTTGTTAACTTAGATAGTAACTTCTAATGTAAATTTAAGGGGATTGTATATCATGGAGAGTCAAATATATCCGAGGACTGAGATAAGGAAATCTGTAGATTTAGCAAAGGTGCTAGATCCTTTAGTTAAGGAATGGTTTTTTGAAAAATTTGAGGATTTTTCAGATAGTCAATTGCATGGAGTTATGAATATTCATGAGAGAAAGAATATATTGATATCTGCTAGTACTGGAAGTGGTAAGACTCTAACTAGTTTTCTTAGTATATTGAATTATTTGGTGGGATTAGCTAAAAAGAAAGAGCTGGAGGATAAAGTTTATTGTGTTTATTCTAGTCCATTAAAGGCATTGAATAATGATATATTTGTTAATCTTGAGCGCCCTCTTGCTGAAATTAGAGAACTTGCTGAAAGTAAGGGTATAGAGTTGCAAGATATTCGTGTTGGATTGAGAACAGGAGATACTACTCCTGCTGAAAAGGCAAAGATGTTAAGGAAACCTCCACATATTTTTATTACAACTCCTGAAAGTTTAGCTATTGCCCTTACAACTAAGAAGTTTATTGAGTTATTTTTCAGTGTTGAGTTTGTAATTATTGATGAAATTCATTCTCTTGATAATAAACGTGGCGTTTATCTTAGTATAAGTTTGGAAAGGTTAGAGGAATTGAGCAATATAACTCCCGTAAGAATAGGGTTAAGTGCTACTGTTGCTCCAATAGATAAAATTGCCAATTTTTTAGTTGGTAAGGGCAGAGATTGTTTAATCTCAGAAGTTAAGGCAAATAAAACTACAGATGTTAAGGTTCTAACAGGTGTCAAGGATCTAATAAATGTGGACAGTAATGAGATGTATAATTCAATGTATGGATTGTTAGATAAGTTAATTCAAGAACATAAGACCACTGTTGTTTTTACGAATACTAGAGCAGGTACTGAAAGAGTTATTAACCATTTGAAGGATATGTTCCCTGAAAATTATATTGAAAATATTGGCGCTCATCATTCTTCATTAAGTAAGGAATATAGATTTGAGATTGAGGAAAAATTGAGAAAGGGTGAATTAAAAGTAGTAGTTACAAGTTCTAGTTTAGAATTAGGTATTGATATAGGTTATATTGATCTTGTAGTATTGTTAGGCAGTCCAAAAGGTAGTGCAAGGGCTCTGCAAAGAATTGGAAGGGCTGGACATAAGTTGCATGATATAAGTAAGGGTAGATTTTTAGTATTAGATAGAGATGATTTGGTTGAATGTAGTATTTTGAATAAAGAATGTGTTGAAAAGAGGATTGATAAGATACATATTCCTAGAAATTGTTTAGATGTTTTAAGTCAACAAATATATGGTATGTGTATTCAGAAAATTTGGGATATAGATGAGATGTTTAAGATGATTAAAAAGAGTTATTGTTATTCTGAATTGAATAAAGAAGATTTTATGTCTGTTATTAGTTATTTGGCTGGAGAGTATGCATTAGAGCATAGGAATGTTTATGCAAAAATATGGTATGATAAAGAAACCAAGCAATTAGGTAAGAGGGGTAAGTTGGCCAGAGTTATTTATATGACTAATATAGGCACTATTCCTGAAGAAAGTTTTGTTACAGTTGTTATTGGACAGGGTGAAAGAAGAGGGAATAAAGTAGGAATGGTTGATGAACCATTTTTAGAGAAAATGAAGCCCGGAGATGTGTTTGTTTTAGGGGGTAGGAAGTATCAATTTCTTTATACTAAAGGTATGAAGGCCTATGTTAAGGATGGTATTAAAAGAAATCCCACAATCCCTAGTTGGTTCTCTGAACAAATGCCATTGAGTTTTGATTCTGCTGTTGAAATTGGTAAATTTAGAAAAATGGTTAATGATAGATTTGAAAAGAAGATAAAGAAATTAGAGATTGTAAAATTTATCAAAGAACATTGCTATCTTGGAGATGGTGCTGCTAGAAGTATTTATAATTATTTTTATGAGCAGTATAAATTTGCTAAATTGCCTCATAGTGATAGAATATTAGTAGAGCATTATAAGGGTGAGAAGAATTATGTGATTTTTCATAGTTTGTATGGTAGAAGAGTTAATGATGCACTTTCGCGGGCTTTAGGGTTATTGATGGGACATAAGGTTGGAAGAGATATTGAGATTGGAATTAATGATAATGGGTTTTATTTTGCTGGAGAGAATTTGCCTATTGAGGAAGCATTGAATTTGTTGAGCGTTGATAATTTACAAGAGGCTTTGGAAGAGGCTATCTCAAAGACTGAAGTTTTGAAAAGGCGTTTTAGGCATTGTGCAGCTAGAAGTTTAATGATTTTAAGAAATTATAAGGGTAGAAGCAAAAGTGTTGGGAAGCAACAAATGAATAGTTTTTTCTTATTGAGTGCTATTAATAAAATAAGTAGAGATTTTCCTATCTTGAAGGAGGCTAGGAGAGAGGTATTAGAGGATTTAATGGATATAGATAATGCTAAAATGGTTTTGGGATGGATTAAGGATGGGAAAGTAAAAATAGATAAAATTCATACTAAATTGCCTAGCCCATTTGCTTTGAATTTAGTTATGCAAGGTTATAGTGATTTGTTAAAGATAGAAGATAAGATGAAATTTTTGAAGAGAATGCATAAGGAAATTTTACGAGAAATCGGTGAATAGATTTCTCGTCTCCTAAAAATCAGAGATTTCTTCGGATGAAAGAGATTGGGGAATGATTTGGACCAATTGTTTGTTAAATGAATATATGTTTATATAGTAAGGTGTAGATGTTTTTTTATGGATGAGATAGTAAAATTTTTATTTGAGGTAGGGATATTATCTAAAACTCCTAGAAGCGGATTTCATTTTTTAGGGAGTGGCAATCAAAGTGTATCAGAACATACTAATAGAGTTATTTTTATAGGATATGCTCTAGCTTCTCTTGAAAAAAATATTGATATGTTGAAAGTTTTAAAAATGTGTTTGTTTCATGATATAACTGAAACAAGAATCTCAGATTTAAATTATGTTCATCAAAAATATGTTGAAAGGAAAGAGGAGGAGGCATTGCAGGATTTAACAAAAACCTTGCCCTTTGGTGAAGATTTTAAAGAAATATTAACAGAATATGAAAATAGAGAAAGTCGTGAGGCTATTTTGGCTAAGGATGCCGATAATATTGAATGGATTTTATCATTAAAAGAACAAGCAGATAATGGTAATTCTAAAGCTTTGATTTGGATAAAACCGGCAATAAAAAGATTAAAAACAGAGAATGGAAAAATGATTGGTGAAAAAATTTTGGAAACTGATTCTGATTCTTGGTGGTTTGCAAATAAGGATGATGAGTGGTGGGTTAGTAGGAATAAGGAAAATAATTAGGTTTTTATATTAAGAACTGTGTTTTTTTATATGAAAGATAATCTAAAATTCCTACATGACTGTATCTTAATAAAAGATACCTTAGTAATTGGAGATTTACATATTGGGTATGATGAGAGATTTGGGAGGAGTATTGGGCAGGTTCAATTGGAGAATATTATTGAGAAGTTAGAGGGTATATTTGAAGATATTAAGGAGTTAGGGGTTAGGTTAAAGAGAGTTGTTTTATTGGGAGATGTTAAGCATTTCTTTAGTGGAATAACTGATATTGAATGGAGAGAAACCCTCAGTTTATTTGATTATATCAAGGTTAAATCTAGGGGAGCAAAGATAATGGTTGTTAAGGGAAATCATGATAATATTTTGGAACCTATCGTTAAAAAAAGAAATATTGATCTTAATGAATATTTCATTATTGAAATAGATAGTAAGAAATATTGTTTTTTGCATGGAGATAAGATGTTTGAACAGTGTTTGGATGCTGATTGGTTGTTGTTTGGACACTGGCACCCGTCGATAACTCTTAGTGATGATTATAAACATGAAAGATTTAAATGTTTTTTAAAGGGGAAATGGAAAAAGAAGAATGTTATTATTTTTCCAAGTTTTTCAGATATAAAATATGGTTCTAATTTGAATAATCTTAAAAATGAAAATGATAAATTTTCATTTATTAAGTATAAAGATATAATGAAATTTGAAGTAATAATATATAATGATGATGAAAAAAGAGAGTATAACTTTGGAAAATTGAGTAAGTTGATTTGATTATTCTTTTTTGGGAATTTCTTTTGTTAAACGAGGCATTGGAACATGTAATGGCATATTCATTTCATCTTCTAGATATAGTGCTTTGACATTGCATTTAACCATTATAAAATTAAAAATTCCTAACCTCATATTCTCAGGAATTTTTTTATCTTTCCAAGAATCCATAATCGATTTAAATTCCTCAGTATCAGGAAGAGTCATAATACTGCCTTCTAATTCTATTTTTCCAAAATCCTTAGAATATGTAACTGTAAGTGTAAATTTTATTTTCAATGCCTTATTATTAGTTATAGGAATTTTTTCTTCCTTAATATCTTTAATATCAATATTTTGATCGACCCTAATTCCCTGGCCATCTTCTTCTTGTCTCTCTGCAAGAATTTTTGTTAAGTTGAATCCGATTATCCTCATTTTAATGTTAATTTTGATATGATTAATGGGAAGGGTTAGTTTTTAAAGATTGTTATAATTTATTAAGGATTTGCAGATATAAGGTTAGAAGTATCTAATCTTTCTTCAAGTCGATTATTATCTGTATTTGTAGGGGTTAATTTAAAACCAGGAGTTTCTATTCTTTCAATTTTTCCCGCATAACCTACTCTATAATTATCACCATAGAATTCTATTAATTTTTCTCTTTCTGAATTATCAAATTTATTTCTAATTTCTTCCTCATTAGATCCTATTAAGTAAGCAAAATTTGGTAATGGAATGGAAATGTTACTTAGATCTCTTAAATTATATTTTATTGAATAAAGACCATGTTCATCAGTTTCCGTCATTTTACATTAAATCTTCTTCAGAAACAACTACGAAATCGCCAATTGCAATTATTGAATTATAAGGAATAAGTATTTCAGATTGTTGTGATCTTTCCAAGTTTAGTTGAGCAGAATATTCTGAGGGATCTTTGATTATAATATGAATAAGTTCTCCAGTTCTTGTTTCAAAAGTAATATCCTTAACAACACCTAGTTTTTTACCTTCTTTTGTTACTACAGGTTTAGTAAGTATTTCTTTATGAGGTTTCTTTTCAATACCCATAGTGATTGAAGAAGATTATTCTTTATAAACTTTCTTATGATTTAATGCGAATAATGATTTTTATTAATATAGAATTATAAAATTAGATAAATAATTTTTAATATTGGTAGTTTATATGAGTAATTTTGTTATTATTTGAAGTGATTGTTATTATTTTGATATGAACCCCCTCACCCTATGATTTCTTATAGAAGTATTTATATGATAAAAATATTTTTTTTATTTTATTTTTATTT
>PVBE012110975.1_pt1 | contig 25478 bp, 22 predicted proteins | sample 1631181 | NCBI WGS metagenome assembly PVBE01 (sample SAMN08397723, study PRJNA350692) | Marine metagenome, whole genome shotgun sequencing project. | isolation source: water | place: Pacific Ocean | collected 2012-04 | reverse complement strand
GCTGTCGTCGTCGTCGGGGCCGATGTCGTCGTCGTCGGGGCCGATGTCGTCGTCGTCGGGGCCGATGTCGTCGTCATCGGGGTGGTCGTCGTCGTCGTCATCGGTGGCGTCGTCGTCGTCGGTGGCGTCGTCGTCGTCGGCTTCACCGCAGTCGCAATCGCTCCAGTCGGCGCCATCGGAGCGGCAGGTCTGGGCCCCTTCGGCGCCTCCAGCGCAGACACAGGCCTGGGTCTCACCAGGGGCGCATACCTGCACCGTGCACGCCCACATGCCGAGGCTCAGCGCCAGGGTTCCCGCCAGGATCGCCATCCACCACTTCATGCTCATCTCCCTCGAAGTTCACTCGATCGTAGCAAGGGCATCTTCGGGAGGCGTCCGCTGGTGCGGCGCCAACGCCTTCTGAAACGCGGACCAGACCTCCACGACGTGGGCATCCACCGTCTCCGGGGTCCACTCGTCGGTGCGAATCTCGGGGAGGATTTCGATCCGCAGATCGCCCGGCGTCACCTGGAACGTCTTCCCCGGCCACAGCTTGTGAGCGTCGTGGAACACGATCGGGACGATGGGGAGGCGGGTCGCGATCGCCATGTGCACGAACCCCTTCTTGAAGGGCGTGAGCCGACCGTCGCGGCTGCGCGTGCCCTCCGGCCAGACCCACATGCTGAGCTTGTGCTTGCCGATCACCGCTGCGGCCCTGGCCATCGAGGCGATGGCGCTCTCCCGGTTGCCACGGTCGATCAGCAGGTGCCCCGACAGCAGGTACGCGAGCCCGAAGACCGGCACCTTTACGATTTCTTTCTTGGCGATTCCGCAGCCGGCGAAGGGGCACAGCCACATGCCCACCCACATGTCGATGGTCGAGGTGTGGTTGGAGACGTACATCGCGGGTCGGAACTGCTGGACGCGGTCGAAGTTCTCGATCACCGGCTTGATCCCCGCGAGGCGGTAGATCGTCGGTCCCATGACCTTTCCGTAGAGATTTCCGGTCCTGATCCGTAGAGCCCGCCACGGCAGCAGCAGCAGCGTGACGGTCCAATACAGGATGGAAAACGGCAGCATGACCGCGAACGCGAGGCCGATCCGAAGGGCAAGGCTGATGCGTCCGTGGGGGCGGGTCGTGTTCACGCGCGAGCCAGGGTAGCCTGAGCGCAGGACAAGGAGGCCGGGGATGGCAATGAGAGTGGGATTCGCGTTGGTTTGTGTGTTGTTGGTCGGGGGCCCGGCCTATGCGCAAGACGCCAAGACAGGCGAGACAAGCAAGCTGGATGCACCGTCGGGCGGCGGAGCGACGCCGTTTGGTTTGCTCGATCCGGTTCCGTTGGAAGAGCTGGGGGCCCTGGCGGTCGTCGTCGTGGACACTGAATCGGGCGAGCCGCTCGTCGACGCGGAGGTCGAGTTGCTCGGAACCGGTCGGCCCGCGTCGATGACCGACGCAAAGGGCGTCGCGCGGTTCGAGGACTGCGACTTTGCGCACGCGACCTTGCGGGTGAGCAAGGTGGACTATGTCCCCGCGTTGATCCATCACCCCCCGCGGGAGAAGGCGGACTCGCCGCGCGCCATCGCCGAGATGTCCAAGCTCGCGAGGGAGAAGTCCGAGTATCCCGTGATCCACGGCGAGGCGCTCAACGCCGCCAAGGGCACGTTGCTGGTGCGGTTCGAGCCGGCCAAGAACGACGAGCTCCCCCGTGCGATCCAGGTCAAGCTCGACGCCCCGGGAGCGACCGCCTGGGTCTTTGACTCCAAGGACAACATCGTCAAGGGGGGCTCGCTGTCCAGGGACGCCAAGGAGAGGACCGTCGTCTTCCCCAACGTCGGCGCCGGCACGTTCGAGCTGACGGCGGACCCGGGCTCCGGATACAGCTGCTCCAGTTCGGTCGGGGTGGTCGAGGCAGGGGTCTTCACGACCGTGCACATCCGCTGCGGTAAGGGATCTGCTGAGGAATGAGGCGCCTCCCCGCGCTGCTGATCGGCGCGCTTCTTCTGCTGCCGATGACGGCTTCGGCGGAAGAGCCTGCCATCGCGGCGGCGGACGCCTACGACGTTCATCAGGCCCACTGCGCCTCCGTCGCGGGCGGTTCGACCCAGGCCGCGGCCGAGTCGATGGCGGAGGTGACGGAGGTCTGGCAGCGCGTCATCACCGCGTACGAGGCCAGCGGTCGGACCTACCTCCTGTACTGGCGGGGAGTGCTCGGCGAGTGCCTCGGTCAGGCCGAGCGGGCGGCCACGGACCTGCGGCTGTTCATCGACCTGGAGCAGTTCGGCAGCGACGACATGGAGCCGTTGGTGCAGGATGCGCGGACCCGTCTGCGCCGCATGGGTGTGGACGTGGACCGGCCCTCGGACGATGAGCTGACGGAGGCTCGCACCAAGGCGGACGCCGGCGGTGAGTTCAGCGCCGCGGCGGAGAGCCAGGCCCTCAAGCGCGCCCGCAGCAGTGCTCAGGTCCCGTTCTTCCTGGTCTCCGGGGGTGGCGGGTACCAGCGCACCGGCGCCTACAACTACGTCGCCATCGCGGCGGACTTGTCCTTCGGGATCGTCGGCCCCCTGCGGGCTGAGGTGTCCTACCGAACCGGCGCGTCGCTGTCCTACACGGACGAGGCCGGCGACACCCAGGACACCGGCACCTACTGGCTGAACGTCATCGGCGTCGGCCCCGCGCTCGAGTTTGCCGGCTCCGGCGTCGGGGCGCGCGTGGGCTCGACCACGGCCACCGCTTCGGTGGGGGTCGGCGTGGCCTCGGGAGCGGCGGCTGAGGTCGGCTCCGGGGTCGGTGTGCGCGAACCTCCGTCGTTCGCCGCGGTCGGCGCGGGGGCGGGCGCGTCGGGGCAGTCGATCACGTCGCCGCAGCCTTCCGTGGGGACGAGGGCTCGGTTCCCCAGCCCCAACAACGCGGTCCGCGGGATCATCGCCGTCTGGCAGTTGCCCGCGCCGGTGCCCCAGCAGCTCCCCGCCCGAAGCGCGGGAGGCACCCCTTCGGCCGCACAGCCCGCGAGGCCGAGCACGAGGCTGGCGGCGAGCAGCAGCGTGGGGAGTCGACGGATCATGAGCCGCTCTTGGGTCCTTCGCTGGGCAGGCTCTCGAGGACCTCGAGGCGGATCTCCTCGGGCACCTGGTCGTCTTCGATCTCCGTGCGCTTGAGTTCGACGCTGAGGAGGTTCTCGCCGCGACGGACCTTGACCTCGACCCGCTTCAGTTCGTGCCCCGGACTCCACAGCAGGAGCGCGACCCACTTGCCCGGCTCGAACGGCTGCGCGTAGCCGTCATCGGTGCGTCCCAGGCCTGCGAACTTGACCTCCATGCCGGCTTCGCCTTGCACGATGGTCTCGAAGTGGTCGGGCATGTCGGCGGGCCACACGGTCGCCGACAGGGGGTTCCCGGAGCCGGCCTCGAACACCTCGAAGACGATCCAGGATGTGGGTTCGGCGGGGGCGGTCTGGCCGCCCGAAGTGCCACTGTCGCCGCCCTTGGGGCAGCCGCTCAGGGCGAAGGTCAACGCGATCAGCAGAGCGAGCGAACGGCTCACGGGGTTCCCTCCTGGAACAGGGAGCAGTCGGTGGGAGTGCGGGCCGCGGCGACGCTGGCGTCGGCGAGCGCGGCTCGGTGGGTCGAGGGCAGGTTCGGTGCGCCTGACAGCGTGCGCAGCAGCGAGACCTCGGCGCAGGCGGCCGCTTCGTCGTCGGCGGCGAGGCCGGAGGCGATGCGGCTGTCCGCGGCGGAGGCGTGGCCGTCTCCGAGGAGCACGACGGCGGCCGCGAAGTGAGCGGCGCGGGGCGACAGCGTGGACGCCGGGCACCCCACCGCCGGGGTCACGAGGCAGGCGTCGGCGCGGGCTCGGGCGGCACGGTCGGCGAGATCGCCACAACCGTCTCCGGCGCAGCGGGCGGCGCGATCGTAGGAGGCGACGGCGCCGGCGTATCTGTCCGGTCCGGCCAGTCGCTCGGCGGCACCCTCCACGAGCGCGGCGTGGCTTCCGATCGGTCCGGGATCGCTCGAGGCAAGGCCGGCTACGGCGGTCCGGGCGGCGTCAGCGTTGCCCGCGAGCACGGCGTCGATGCCGACGAGCAGACGTCGACGGGGGTCCTCCTCGGGCACGTTCGCGAAGAACGCGCCGGTGGTGCCGCCGCGGATGGAGTCGCCCGACAAAGCGGCCCCTTCGAGGCTCTGGATGGCGCCCAGGAGGGTGGCGTCGTCCGGCATGGGGGTGGGGCCGGTGGCGAACATCGCGATCGCTGCGACCAATGCCAACACGGCGGCGCCGACCCCGATCAGCATGGCCTTGTTGGGGCCGGACGCCACGTCGTCCTCGGGGGGCCCCTGCGGAGCGGGTGGACCGGCTTCCGGCCTCACCGCGGGGGCGAGCTGGGTGTCGGCCGTGATGACGTCCGGCTCCGGCTCCGGTGCCGAAGCGGGGGGCTGAGCGTTGGCCATCGCGCGGGTCGGCCCGGGCTCCTCCACCAACTCCTCGTCCACCGCGGACCGGACGTTCGTGAGGCCTCCGGAGTCGACGTTCGGCAACGAGCCTGGCTCCACCTGGGTCTTGCCGACTTCGGCCTTCAGTTCCTCGTTCTGGGGTCCCTGCACCGTGAGGTCGAGCGTGTCGGCGAAGCCTCCGGCTTCGGGCAGGCTCGGGATCTGGGTTCCCGGCGTGGAGCCGGCGAGCGCGTTGACCGCAAGGCTCATGTCGGAGGCGAGCACGCCGGTCTGGCCGGAGACGTAGGCGCCGGTGGGCAGCGGGGGGAGCTCGCCGATCTCGAGGTCCCGACCGTCCAGCTTGGACCAGTCCGCGTCGCGGATCAGATCCAGGACGTCGTCGAAGGTCTTGGTCCGGTTCTCGACCTGGAACTCGAGGCAGCCGTGGAAGAGACCCTGCAGCCCTTCGGGTACCGAGTCGAACGCTTCCGCCAGCACGGCGCCCGTCGGGATTCGGTTGGACGTCTGTTGCTGGGCGGGCACCCGCCCGGTCATCAGCGCATAGAGGGTCACGCCGTAGCTGAAGATGTCCGACTGCGGTCCGGGCAGGCCGCCCAGCTGCTCCGGCGCCATGAACCCGAGGGTCCCGACCGTCTGCCCCACCTCCGTGAGGCGGGGGGCTTCGGGGCTGATGTCGAGGGCGACCCCGAAGTCCGTGATCTTGGCGACGCCGTCGCGGGCGATGAGCACGTTGTCGGGCTTGACGTCGCGGTGGATCACGTCGGCGGCGTGGGTCGCCCGGAGTCCGGCCGCGACGGCCGTGGCGTAGTACTTGAGGTAGGTCAGAGGAAGGGCCTGACCCCGACGGGATCGGGACGCCAGGTCCACCAGCGAGCCGTGGTGCATGTACTCCAGCAGCACGAACGGGTACCCGCCGGGAAGCTCGCCCGCGTCGTACACCTGCAGGACGTGGGGGTGGTTCACGCGGGAGGTGAGCTGCAGCTCGCGCTCGAACCGGTCGAGGAAGAGCTTGCGAAGGTGCCCGTCGGGCGCGGTGCAGAGCTTGAGCGCGACGTGCCGGGTCAGCCGGGTGTCGCGGACGAGGTACACGGTGGCCTGGTCGCCCCGGCCGACCTCCCGTTCCACGACGAACCGCGTCCCGGAGGTCCCTCCGAAACTCGAGCCTGCCTGGATCGGATCCTGCCCCGCCAACGTCGCCGGATTGTACATCTTGGTATGACGCGCTGCTCATGACCGATCGCCCCTCGATAGCCGCGTACGTCGTCGCCGAAGGGGATCCGCGTCATCGGATCGATCAGATGGCGTCGGACAGGTTCGGCCTCGCGTCGCGCTCCCGGGCCAAGAAGCTGGTCAAGGCGGGGGACATCCTGCTCAACGGGGCGCCCTGCGAGTCGAGCCGGTTCCTGCGCGAGGGCGACCGGATCGAGTTGCTCGCTCCGTTGGAGCCGCCGCCGATCTTCGAAGCCCCGATCGAGGTGGTCTGGGCGGACCCGTTCCTCGCCGCCGTGAACAAGCCCGCGGGCATGGTCGTCAGCGGGAACCGCCACCGCACCGTCGAGCACGCGATGCTCTTCAACCTGGCGCCGTCGGATGCGCCGGGGTCGTTGCCGTTCCCCCGGCCGGTTCATCGCCTGGACGCGCGGACCAGCGGCCTGCTCCTGGTCGCCCGCACGGCCCCGGCGCAGGTGGCCCTGGGGCGCGCGTTCCAGGCCCGGGAAGTGCGCAAGCGGTACCGCACCATGGTGGTCGGCAAGCTGGAGGGCGAAGGCGTCGTCGAGGAGATCGTCGACGGCAAGCCGGCGCGCTCCCGCTGGAAGGCCCTGGAGCACACCCGCAGCCTCCACGTCGACTGGTTCACCACGGTGGATGTGTGGCCCGAGAGCGGCCGCAAGCACCAGATCCGGGTGCACCTCGCGGGGCTCGGCCACCCGGTGCTGGGCGACGGCCTCTACACCGACGGTCCGGTGCTTCGCTCCCAGGGGATGCTCCTGTTCGCCTCGGAGCTCGATCTGGCTCACCCGATCAGCGGGGAGCCGCTGCACATCGAGCTGCCCGAACCGGCCCGCTACGCCACCTTCCGGGCGCGCGAGCACCGGCGCTGGATGCGCTACCAGTCGACGGAGACGTAGTCCTTCAGGAACCGGCCCCAGACGTGTTCCCCGGTGAGGAAGCCGTCGATGATGGGGGCCACGATGCGGGCCGCGCCGTCGACGATGTCCAGCGGCGGGTGGAAGCCGTGCTCCACGATCTTGCGGGCCGCGTGGTGGGCGGGGTCCTCGTCCGTGACCCAGCCGGTGTCGACGCTGTTGACGTGGATCCCGTCGCGCACGTAGTCCGGCGCGGTGGTCCGCGTGAGCATGTTCAGCGCCGCCTTGGCCATGTTCGTGTGGGGGTGCCGGGGCGTCTTGAACGTTCGGTAGAACTGCCCCTCCACGGCCGAGACGTTGAAGATGTGCTTGTCCGTCGTCGGCACCCGCTGCATCAACTCCTTGAGCCGCGCGTTGAGCACGAACGGGGCGACGGAGTTCACGAGGTGGACCTCGAGCAGTTCGACCGCCGGGACCTCGTGGGCGAGCAGGCGCCAGCTGTTCACGGTGCGCAGGTCGACCTGCTGCAGGTCCTTGTCCAACTGCGCCTCGGGGAAGAGGCGCACGCTGGTGTCCAGGTCCTCCGGAAGGAGCGGGAGCTGGGACAGTTCGGCCGAGCCGCCGGTGGGGGAAGGCGCGCCCGTGCGGACCAGGGCGTTGGGGGCGGGGAGCCGCTCCGCATCCATCAGGTGGCCGTAGAAGCCGGCGGGGCGCCGCACCGTCTGGCAGGCGTTGTTGATGAGGAAGTCCAGCCGCGACTGGGTCGTGACGATGTGCTTGCAGAACATCTCCACCGACGGCGTGTGCCGCAGATCCAGTCCGTGGATCTCCAGCCGATCCTCCCACTCGGACGCATCCTCCTCCGCCGCGTAGCGGGTGGCGGCGTCGTTGGGGAAGCGGGTGGTGACGATGACCTTGCAGCCCGCGCGGAGCAGCTTGATCGCGGCCTGGTAGCCGATCTTGACCCGGGATCCGGTGACCAGCGCGACCCGGCCTGTCAGGTCGGCCGTCTGGGTGCGCTTGGCGAAGTTGAAGTCGCCGCAGGTGCCGCACATGGAGTCGTAGAAGGCGTGCGGCCGCGTGAACTTCGTCTTGCAGACGTAGCAGGAGCGGGCCTTGTGCAGCTCCTCTTCGACCTCGGGGGGCGCAAGCTGCAGGGGGGCCTCGCCCTTGGGGGTGGCGAAGACGGGGGCGGCGCGGGCGGCGCGGATGCCGGTGGCGTTGAGCACGGCGTTGTCGGAATCGCGCTTGGCGGCCCGTCGGCGCTTGGCCTGCGCCTTGCGGAACTTGCGCAGGTCCTTGTGATCGGCGACCGACAGCCGGCCCGCGGCCTTCATGAGGCGCTTGCGGGTCTCCTGTGAGGTGGCGGCGAGGAGGCCGCGATCGGCCTCGATCTCCTCCAGCAGCTCGATGGCCTCGTCCAGGCGGCCGAGGAAGGTGGCGTCGTCGTGCACGCGGGCCTTATACAGGCCGTCGCGGGGACCGCTACTGCACGTTGTACAAGAAGGTGCCGCCGGCGCCGTACTCTCCGGCCAGCCCCATGTCGGAGTTGGGATCCGCGAAGCCGTTCGTTTCCGGTGAGAAGTAGAAGATCATCGTCGGCTGGTACCGGTCGCCGCTCCCGGCGCCGTTGAACAAGCCCGCGTCCAGGAGCCCCGCGGCGGAGCTGTCGGCGACGTTCGCATCCCAGAAGATCAGGCCGCCGTAGGTGAGATCGAACTCCGCGTACGTGTCCTGGAGGTCGTCGAAGTTGAGGGTGCCATTGTCGCTGTAGTCCGTTCCCAGCGCGTCGTGGACCCCGGCGTTCAGGATCACGCCGGCGCGGAAGTCGCCGAGGCCGTCCGGCGGCGCGGTGATGAAGGACTCGCCGTAGTTGAGGTTGGCGGCGTTGACGTCGTCCATGTCGCAGTGGTCGGGGTCCGTGACTGGGTTGGTGACGTCCTGGAAGTTGTCGACGGTGAACGACGCCGTGGCGTTCTCCCAGCCGATGGCGGTGCCGAAGCCCTGCTCGCCGTCCCCTTTGCCCACGATGTTCTGCGTGCACAGCAGCGTGCCGCCGCTCTCATCGGCCCAGTAGCGAATCTCGTATTCGATGTCGAAGAGGCAGGCCTCATCGACGCAGAACATCTCGAAGAGCGCCCCGAAGGTCACCTGCTGCGGCGCAAAGTCCGACGGCGGCGGGGTTGCGTCGTCGTCGTCGTCATCGTCGTCATCGTCCGAGGGCGGCGGGGTGTCGTCGTCGTCGTCGTCGTCGTCGTCCGCCACGGTGTCGTCGTCGTCCGAGGAGGCGGAGTCATCGTCATCGTCGCCGCCGCCGCGGCGGGTGGGTGGGCAGGCCTCCAGCACGATCGTGGCGGCCAGCAGGACGAGCAGGGTGAGCAGGGTTCCGTTGCGCATGATGTCTCCGCGGGTGGCCTATTCGAGGTCCAGCCAGAAGGTGCCGTGGCCACCGAAGTCGCCTTCGAGGCCGTCCTCGTCGTAGGGGTCGGCGTCGGTGTTGTCGTCGTCGAAGTAGATGACCATGGCGGGCACGAACTGCAGGGCGCCGCCGACCCCGTTGAAGACGTCGGCGTCGTGGAACAGTTCGGCGATGCTGCCGGTGTAGTTCGAGTCCCAGAAGAGCAGCCCCGCGTACGTCAGGCCGGCGTCCTCGTAGTCCGACACGAGGGCGTCGTGGGTGAGCGTGCCGTCGGTGCTGTAGTCGTCGCCGAGGGCCTGGTGGGCGCCAGCGTTCACCATGACGCCGCGGCCGAAGTCGCCCCAGCTTCCGTCGGTCATGAACCGCTCGCCGTAGTTCTGGTCGGCGTCGTTGTAGTCCTTCGGGTCGCACTGCCCGTCGTTGGCGGGGTGGGTTACGTCGTTGAAGTTCGAGAGGAAGAAGTCGGCGGTGCAGTCGTCGCAGCCAATCGCGGAGCCGAGCCCCTGGAGGAACTCGCCCTCGCCGTGGATGTGCTGGGAGCAGAGGAACTCGGTGCCCACGTAGTAGAGCAGGTGGTAGGTCAGCTCGAGGTCGCAGGGGAACCCGGCGTCGCAATTCACCACCAGGGCTGCTTCGAAGCCGAACCCCGTCGGAGCGAATTCGTCGGTCGCGTCGTCGTCGTCGGTCGCGTCGTCGTTGTCGGTTGCGTCGTCGTCGTCTGAGCCGCTGCCCCGTTGGGGGGTGCAGGCCGCGAGAGCGTAGGTGCAAACCGCGAGCAGCAGCGTCAGCAGGATCCGAGAGCGTATGGGCCGATCCCCGCAGGGTCAGCCGACGGGTCAAGGGCACCGCCGCGTTCGAAGTTGTCCCAGGTTGTCCCGGATCCGGGGTGCGCGCGGTCCGGGGGCGCACAGTCCAGGGGCACCCAGGAGGCTCCATGTTCGTCCGACTCGTTGTCCTGCTCGCCGCCCTCGCCGTACCCGCCGCGGCGTCCGCCAACCAGAGCCCCGGAGGGCCCCCGGACCCGGACGCCTGGCTCGATCTGGAGCCGGGCTCGATGAGCCTGGAGGAGACCCCGGAGGGGGGGACCTTGGTCACCGTGAAGGTGGAGCTCGTGGCCGGCTTGATGGGGTCGTCGGTCCCGATCCCGTTCACCGAGGCGGGGATGATGGGATCGACCCTCCCGATCCCGCCCGAGCTGGCCGGCCTGTGGGCCTCCGGGTTCTGGGTCGACGTGTTCTTCAATGAGCCGCTCGCGCCCGAGTTCGGGGACCTCAGCTCGACCTACGCCTGGGCCTATGGCTCCTGGCTCGACGACGGCCTCACCGTGCTGCAGTTCGAGACCTCCCGCGCGCCCTGGGAGCTGTGGGTCATCGACGTGATCATCGACAGCACCGGCGCCGTCGACGAGTCCGATGAGGACGACAACGTCGCCACCTACTGGCCGTCGGGTCCGGGTTCAGCAGCCATCGTCGGGCGACAGGGTCGGCTCGGGGACCGGCGGCTCCGGCATCGGCACGGTCTCGCCGCGTTCACCCCGGGCCGCCATCGAGGCATAGCGGAAGGGGGACAGGGGGCGGAGCCGGGTGCCCTCGGCGGCGGCGCGGGCGGCTTCTCGTTCGCGCCACGGCACCCAACTGCTGGCGGGCTCGCCTTCGGTCTTGACCGCGGGGCAGCCGGCTTCGAGCCGGTCGCGGACCCACCACCGGGGCGGCGATGCGGCCGTGCAGTCCCAGCCCCAGCGGCGCGCCATCGCGCACATCCCTTCGGTCTGGAAGCGCCCTTCGGCGGCGACCATCACGCTGGTGCAGCCCAGGGCGTCGGCGATGTGCAAGGCGTAGGCGATGTTCTCGTCGGTGTGCAGCGCCTGGGTCTCCGTCGAGATCACCTCCGCGGGCACCCCCAACTCCACGAGCGCGGCCGCGATTCCGGCGCTCTCGAAGAAGCGGTTGTGCACGTTGGACCCCGACGTGATGACCCGCTTGCCCAGCCCCTGGGCCATCAGCTCGGCCGCCCACGTGGCGCGCCTCCACTGGCACCGGGAGACCGTGCCGTCCTCGAGCGACGGGCAGCCGGGCACAACGATCACGTCCGCGGACGCCGCCGGCAGCGACGGGGACGCAGGCCGCGCGCAGCCCGCGAACACCAGCGCCAGCGCGCCGGCTACTGCAAGCCGGAGGCCCACTGCCGCAGCTGGCCCGTGGCCGCCATGAGCTCGACCGAGCGGAGGTCCAGGCCGACCCTGCGCTGCAGGTAGTCCAGCTCGGCCTGCTGCAGCGCCCCGCCAGCGTCCAGGACCTCGATCTGCTTCGCGCCTCCGGCGGCGTACCTCACCTGGACCAGTCGGTAGGTCTCGGCCGCGAGCTCGCGCTCAGCCTCGGCGACGGGCAGCGCATCCACGGCTTCGAGCCAACGATCGTGCGCGTCCAGCACCTCGGTCTGGGCCCGCGCCGCGAGGGAGTCGCGCTGGGCCGCGGCCTGGCGCCGTCGGGACGCGGCCTCGCGGGCGGAGTGCACCTTGATGCCGCCGTCCCACAGATCCACCGACGCGCCGATGCCGATCCACCAGGAGGACTGGTTGTCGTCGAAGCCCGAGGCGGAGTCGCTCCAACTCCAGTTCCCGGAGACCGCAAACGTGGGGAGGAACTGCAGGATCGAGTCCACCGCCATCTCCTGCGCCGCCGCTGCCTGGCTCTGCGCGGCCGCGATGTCGGGGCGGTGCAGCGCGTCGGTGCGGGCCTGCTCCAGATCCACGCTGCTGACCGCGGCGTCGTGCAGGGGGGCGAGGGTGCCGACCGGCGGCGCGTCCATGCCCATCATCATCCCCAGGGCCCTCCGGGCGGAGCTTCCCTGGGACTGGATCGAACGTCGGGTGAGCTGAAGTCGGGCCACCTGCACGCGCGCTCGGAGCACCGCGTCCTCGGCGACGAGCCCGACCGTGAGGAGCGCCTCGGTGTCGGCGATGTGGGCTTCGGCGAGCTCGATCTGGGAGTCCAGCACCGTCGCCGCTTCCTGCGCCTGGTAGGCCGCCGCGTAGGCCTGGACGACGCCCTGGATGACCTGCTCGCGGGCCTGCGCCACGGACGCACGAGCCGCGTCGATCTGGTGGGTCCCGGCGCGCGCCATCGACACCACCCGGGGCGACAGCGGCCACGTCACGTCGGCCGACAGGAAGAACTGCTCCTTCTGCTGAATCACGGTCGGCTCCGACGCCGGCGGGTCGTCCCCTTCGTCGGCGACGAAGCCGTCGCTCATCGCCTCGGTCAGCTCGGCGCAGTCTTCGAACCCGTTGACATCGGCGATGTCGGCGCAGTCCTGGGCGTCCAGGAGGCCGTTCTCGAACATGTTTCCGTAGATGAGGCCGAGGTTTCCGTAGATGGCGCCGAAGGTGTCCCCGAGGTCGGAGCTGTCTCCGAAGTCGGCGGCGGGGTCGAACGAGATCTCGCGGTCGTTGATGCGGTACTGGAGGCCCAGGCTGGCCGACGGCTGGATGAACGCGAACGCCTTGTCGCGCGAGGCTTTGGCCTGCGGGATCTGCTCCACGGCGACTCGCAGATCGGGGTTCCGGTCCAGCGCGGAGCTGATCGCTCCATCGAGATCGAGATCCCCTCCCAGAGCCGTCGCGGGGAGGGTGATCAGGGCAGCGATCAGGGCGAGGTGTCGTCGCATGGCAGGATCTTGCCCGACCGGACGCGGGGTGGTGTCCGGGAGGAGGATTCATGCATCGGTCTGCTGCTGTTGCGTGTGCTGCGCTTGCCCTGGTGTTTCTTGCCCCCACGTCGGCCGAGGCCGGACGCAAGGTGCGGCTGATGTACGAGGCGCCGATCGCGGACTCGGGGGGACCGGCCGTCGCGGTCACGTTCCAGAACGCGCGGGAGGAGAAGAAGGGCGGCGCCGAGCTGCCCCTGATCGCCCAGGAGCGCGGCTCCTACGGCATCCCGTCCGGCATCTTCAGCGGCGCCATGAAGACCGACCACGCCGACGTGGTGGTCGCCAACTGGGCCGCTGACGTGCTCCGCGCGGGCGGCTACGACGCCAAGGTCGGCGAGGACGCGAGCCTGCCGCGCGTGCACGTGCAGCTGACCAAGCTGTGGGGCGACGGCATGGGGCCGCACCTGCAGTTCGGCTTCAGCGCCAACCTCCAGGTGTTCGCCGTGGGGGGCTCCGAGCCGGTCTGGGAAGGCGGCGTGCAGGCGAGCCAGGGCGTGCAGAACGTCATCCGCATGTCCGACCCCTTCGAGGACGGCTTCTCCCAGGCTTTCGCCGAAGGCACCAAGGCGTTGCTCGCGTTGATGCTGACGCCCGAGTTCCAGGCCGCGCTGCCCGGCGCCAACGCCGAGGCCATCGCCAACGCCGAGTCCATCTTCGGCAACCGTGAAGCGACGATCGCCGCGGACAAGGAGATGGCCGGCGAAGAGGGCGCTTCGGCCGCCTCCGCGGACGGGCACCGCACCAACTGCACCGAGGACGGCGAGCTGCCCAAGGGCTGGGAGACGTTCGACTATGACGTCTACTGCTGGGGCGGAAAGTCGCTCATCGGGAGCTACATCATGGGCGGCGTCGGCGTCGGCCTGACCATCGCGGGCGACCAGATCGCGCGCAACAACACCGAGCGTCACCGGGGGATCACGCTTCCCGTCGTCTTCTCGACGCTCAGCTCCGTGCAGCACATCCCCGACAGCGGACCCGACGACATCGATGCCGGCGTGGCGGTGTAGGGCATGGTCAGCGAGCTGGTGTTCGTCTACGGCCTGCAGACGGTCGTGCCGGTGTTCGCCGGCATCATCCCCGGCCACATCTCCGCCGCCGCGGGGCGGACATCCAGACCCAGAAGGCGCTGGTCAGCATCACCTCGCTGCCGGCGATGATGCCCGCCGGGATCACGCACCTGGTCCGCTTCGGCCGGGACTACGTGCCCCAGCTGCAGCAGCGGAACGCCGACGGCGACAACGAGCGCATCCTGCATGTGCCCATGGCCGTGATCTCGCTCGCCGCGGGCATCGCGGACCTCGTCGTCGGTGGCCTGCAGTTCGGCTTCGGCATCGCCTACGCGACCGGGAAGATCACCGCGGATCCGCGCGAGAAGGGGATCATGCCGAACCCCCAGATGGAGTCGGGACGTATGCAGAACCGCGGCGCAGTCCGCTTCATGATGGTGCCCACCGTCGACGGTGGGGTCGCCTTCAGCGCGTTCGGAACCTTCTAAAGCCGACCAGCAGCAGCAGTCCCAGGACCCCCGGGGCGGTGCCGCCGCCCGCGGCGTTGCTGCCGCAGCTGTCGCAGTCGCAGCCGAACGTGTCCGGCTCGCCCAGGTCGATGTCGTCGGGGTCGGGGAGCTCGCCCGCGGTGTCGTCGTCGTCCGCGCCCGAGTCGTCGTCGTCGGTGGCGTCGCCGTCGTCGTAGCTGTCGGTGCCGTCGTCGATGGCGCCGTCGCAGTCGTTGTCGACGCCATCCTCGAGCTCGGGCGCGCCCGGGTAGACCGTGGCGTCGTTGTCGTCGCAGTCGGGGCCGCCGCAGTCCTCGGCGAAGTAGCTGTCGTCGTCGAGGTCGCAGCAGACGTCCTCGCCGCCGCAGTCGGGGTCGGCGCAGTCGATGGTGCTGTCGTTGTCGTTGTCGATGCCGTCTGCGCCGTCCTCGTTGCAGCCGGTCGACGCGCTGACGTCGAAGCTGAGCGTGTAGTCGGGCGAGTAGACGTTGCCGGAGGGGTCGGTGCAGGGGCCCGACGCGATGTCCAGGTGGGCGGTGCCGTAGGCCTCGACGACGACGTAGTGGGTCGCCCCGGCGGTGCACGTGAAGGTCACCGAGTCGTCGACGGCGAAGCTCGCAGTGGAGCCCTCCACGCAGCCCGTGAACGGGTCGCAGCTGTCGTCCAGGACGTAGATGTCGAGGTCGCAGGGGAGGTTGGTGATCAGCAGCGTGACGTCGCCGGTGACCTGGCAGTTGAACGTGTAGACCGCCTCGGGGGCGATCTGCGCCTGCTCGTCGAAGGGCTCGCCGCAGGCGTAGCAGTCGTTCGTCTCGCACTCACCGCCCAGGTACGACGGCTGCGTGTGGTCCACGAAGCTGTCGATCTCACTGGAGCAGTACAGCGAATCGAGGATCTGGACCGACGAAGGGCAGACCGCAAATGCGGGGGCGACCATGAGGGCGGTCAGGAGGAGGGAGAGCAGCCAAGTACGCGTCAGCATGGCGGCCACCTACACGAACAAAGCGCCCCGATCCAGGGTCATAGCCCGCCGATGTCCGGGTCGGTGGACAGTTCGCGCCCCGGTTCGGTCACCTGGGCGAGGTACCGACCCGATGCTTTTCGTCGCACCATGGCGAGGGTCGCAGCGGCGTCCTTGGGTCGGCCGAACAGCCATCCCTGCCCCCGTTCGCAGTCCAGGCTTAGGAGCTTGATGAGCTGCGCTTCGGTCTCCACGCCCTCGGCCGTGAGCCGCAGGTCCATGCCCTGGCAGAGCGCCACCACCGAGCGCACCACGTCGTCTCGGGTGTCCAACGCCGCGACGAAGCTCTGGTCGACCTTCAGGCCGTCCAACGCGAACTGGTGGAGGTAGGCCAGCGAGCTGTAGCCGGTGCCGAAGTCGTCGACATCGATGCGGATGCCCGACTCCCGGAAGGCGTCGAGCATGACCCGGCTGTGCTCGGGATCGGCCATCAAGATCCCCTCGGTCAGCTCGAGCGTGACGCGGTTGGGCTCGATGCCGCTGTCGCTCACGATCTTCGCGAGCTGCTGCGGGCCGCCCCGCCGGCGAAACTGGCGGGGGCTCACGTTCACGTGCAATCCGATCGAGCTGGGCCACTGGCAGGCGTCCCGGCACGCTACCTCGAGCACGTGAGCGCCGAGCTGCTCGATGAGCCCGGTCTCCTCCGCGACCTGGATGAACTGGTCCGGCCCGACGAGCCCCGCCTCGGGGTGCTGCCAGCGAACCAACGCCTCGAACGACAGGATCTTGCGGGTCCCCAGCGAGACGATCGGCTGGTAGTGGACGACGAACTGGTCTTCGTCCAGCCCCTGCCGGATGCCGATCTCGGTGCCCAGGCGGGCCAACGCCTTGACCCGCATCGAGGCCTCGAACTGCTCGGTGCGGGAGCGGCCCAACGCCTTGGCCCGGTACATGGCGGTGTCGGCGTCGCGGAGCAACTCCTCGGGCCGGGTGTAGCTCAGCTCGCCCGCGGCGACGCCCACGCTCGCGGTCGTCTGCACCTCGTGGCCCGCGACGTTGAAGGGGGCTTCGAAGACCTCCTGGACCCGAGCTGTGACCCGTTCAACGTCCTTGGAGTCGGCCAGATCGGTCAGCAGGATGATGAACTCGTCGCCTCCGAGTCGGGCGATGGTGTCTCCGGGGCGCACGCACGTGCGGAGGCGCCGGGCGACCTCGACGAGCAGGCGGTCCCCGACGTGGTGGCCGAGCGAGTCGTTGACGACCTTGAAGTGGTCCAGATCCAGGAACAGAACCGCGAAGTAGTGCTCGGGGCGGCGGCGGGCCAGCGTCAGCGCCTGACCGAGCCGATCGGCGAGCAGGCTGCGGTTGGGGAGCCCGGTGAGTTCGTCATGAAGGGCGCTGTGGCGGAGCTGTTCCTGGCTCGCCCGAAGCTCCAGGCTCCGGCGCTGGAGCGTGTGGTGGTCACGCTCCGTCAGAAGCGCCGACGTGACCGAGAGGCCGGTGATGAACACCAGGAGGCCCAGCGCGCCCTGCGCCTCGGGCAGACCCAGTTCGGGCTCGAAGACGAGGATCGCAGTGCAGGCGATCAGGTTGATGAGCCCCACCCACAGCGTCTCCGTTCGCGGAAGCGTCGCCCCGGCGAGGGCCACCCCCACCACCGTGAACTGCAGGCCGAAGACCATGTCGATCGGGTCGGTCTGCAGCAGCGCCATCGACCAACAGCAGGCGTGGACGACGGCGATGGCGAGCAGTGCTGCCTGCCTGAACCGGCTCGTGCGACTCAACAAGTAGCCCAGGAGGATCCCGGTGTTGCCGACGGCAAGAATCGAGTAGTCGGCGGGGCCGAGGGAGTCGGCGACGGCCAGCCAGGCCAACGTGGCGAACCAACCCAAGGGCACAGCGGCGAGCAACAGAGCTGAGATCAGCCGTGCACGGAGTCGATCCGTCACGCCGACAACCGCATCTGGGGGACCGATCAATCGGTCGAGAGTCATGACATTCCTAGTCGTCCACCACCAAATCCAAGGAACACGAGTTTATGCAGTAACGCAAGCCTGTCGGCTTGGGGCCGTCGTCGAAGATGTGACCGAGGTGACCGCCGCAAGCGCGGCAATGGACCTCCGTGCGCTTCATCATCCAGCTTCGGTCTGTTTGGGTTTCGACGACCTCTTCGGAGAGCGGTTGGGTGTAGGAAGGCCAACCGCAGCCGCTGTCAAACTTGTCGTCGCTGCGGAACAACTCGGTTCCACACCCGGCGCATTGGTAGGTGCCGGCGGTCTTGGTGTTCCAGTACTTCCCCGTGAACGCCCGCTCGGTGCCTTGCTTGCGCAGGACCTGGTACTGCTCGGGGGTCAGTTGGGCCTTCCATTCGTCGTCGCTCTTCATGCCACACCTTCCCATTCGTCCCAAGTCGTGAACAGCCGGGCGTCGATGCCGTGGCTGCGGGCGGCGTCCACCAACTCCGGGCGGTCGTCCCAGAACCGTACGGTCCAGCCGTCGTTCAGTTTCGCGATCAACGGATCGAAGCTCCCCTCGTCGCCCTTGATCAGGCCCCGGTCGTACGAAAGCAGGTACCGGTCGAACCCACGGAGGTAGGGGTGGTCGTTGAGCACCCGGAGGAAGTGCGCGGGGTCCGTGTCCGACAGCATCCAGGTCTCGTACGAAGTGAGGCGGGCGAGCGCGGCGGCGGCGGCGGCGGGGCGGGCCGCGAAGATGCCCGACCAGAGGGGGAACAGGGAGTCGGCCTTGGCCCGGGTGGGGAGTTGGGCGAGGAACTCGCGGGGCGAGATGCGGCCGCGGTCGAGGTCGGCCTTGGCGGGGCTCGCGCAGGCCGCGAGGAGCTCGTCCAGGTCGGCGTCGGGGTCTCGGTCGAGGCCCGCGTGCGCGAAGCGGGGGAACTCGACGTCCACGAGCACGCCGCCGAGATCGAACACCAGGAGCGCCTTCGACATGGCATGAGGTTCCCTGCTAGCCTCCGGCCAGCATGGGAGACGAAGATCGAAGCGACTCGGGGTGGGACCTGCAGGCGCAGAAGGTTCGAGCGCTCGGCATGCTCGCCGGGGGCATTGCTCACGACTTCAACAACCTGTTGCAGGCCATGGTCAGCTCCCTGGAGCTGGCGCGCCGCGACACGGTCCCCGACAGCGCCGCGGACCGGCACCTCGTCGATGCCATGCAGTCCGCCGAACGCGCCTCCGAGTTGGCCGGCCGGCTCCTTGCGTTCACCCGCGAGCGAGGGGGCGACACGCGCGTGGTGGACCTCGGCAAGGACGTCTCGAGCCTGGCGCCGGTCTTGCGTCGCATGGTCCCCACGAACGTGAAGTTCGAGGTGGCCCTCAAGGAGACGGGGCTGACGATCGAGGTCCACCCGTCGGCGCTGGAGCAGGTGCTGCTGAACCTCGTCACCAACGCCCGGGACGCGGTGTCGAACGATGGCACCGTCACGATCTGGGCGGACTCGGTGGACCTGCGGCGCGGCCGCTGGGTCCGCGTGGCGGTCAGCGACGACGGCATGGGCATGACCCCGGAGATCTCGGAGCGTGCGTTGGAGCCCTTCTTCACCACCAAGGAGGTGGGCAAGGGCACGGGGCTCGGGCTGGCGATCGTCCAGGACGTGGTCGCCCGCGCGGGTGGATCGGTGCGGATCACCAGCGCCCCCAACGAGGGGACCACGGTCGAAGTGCTGTTCCCCATGAGCGATCGCTCGGTGGAACCCAAGACGATCGAGATCGAACCGGTGGTGGAAGCCGCCGGTGCGCGGATCCTCGTGGTAGACGACGAGCCCACGATCCGCAACACGATCCAGGCCGCGCTGGAGGCCGAGGGGTACATCGTGGAGACCGCCCGCAACGGCGGCCACGCCCTCGCGGTGTGGCGGAAGATGCAGACCAAGCCGTCGCTGCTGCTGACGGACGTGGCGATGCCCGAGTTGGACGGCGTGGAGCTCGCCCGGCTGCTGCAGAAGAAGCAGCCGGGGCTCAGGGTGCTGCTGATGTCCGGGTACGGCGACCGCGTGCTCGCGCGCTACGGCGAGAGCCCCGACGCGGTCGGGCTGTTGGACAAGCCGTTCCGGCTGGCGACGGTCCTGCGGCGAGTGGCCGAGTCGCTGGCCGACTGATTCCGTGAGCGGTGACTCTTCCTCGATCTCCCCCTGGTGGGCCGTTGGCGCCGTTATGGGTGCCCTCGCCGTGCTGCTGGGGGCCTTCGGTGCCCACGGACTGAAGGCGGTCGTGGACGACCCCGCGCTGCTGTCGGCGTGGAAGACCGGCGCTCAGTACCACCTGGTCCACAGCCTCGCGTTGCTTGCGACGGCCGCGCATCCCCGGCAGCCGCGGGCCGCAGGGTGGCTGTTTGCGGTTGGCGTGGTGCTGTTCTCGGGCTCGCTGTACGCCATCGCGTTGGGCGTCCAGGGGGTCGGGGTGATCACCCCCCTCGGCGGGTTGGCGCTGACCGCCGGGTGGGTCTCGTTGGCGTGGGCGTCGCGCCCTGGTTAGCCGTCGTCGCCGTCGGACCGGGGCCAGATCCCCGCGCCCACGATCACCAGCGCGGCGAACACGAACTGGACCGGCATCCGCACCCACAGCAGCCACTTCTCTTGCGGCATGTCGGGGAGGTAGACCTCGTTGACGAGCATGTGGACGTTGGCCGGGTAGACCGCGATCAGCAGGGCGATGAGTCCCCAGCCGGCGGCGACGCGGGTCCGGGGGATGAGCAGGCCGACGCCGCCCAGCACCTCGAACACGCCCGAGATTGCCACCAGCAGCTCCGGCGCGGGCAGGTACGGCGGCACGATGAGCACGAACGGCTCGGGGTTGAGGAAATGCAGCACGCCGGCGCCGATGAAGATCAGCGCCGCGATGCTCCGGCAGATGGTTGCAATCAGGTCGGTGCCCAGCTGGTCTTGAAGCCGGTCTTGAGCCCCGGAAGCTCGGGGTCGGCCTGCTTCACGTACATCGCGAACCAGGACTCCGTCTGCGCGAACGCGTCATCGACGCTCGCACCGCGAAGCTTGGCTCCGACGACGAACATGTCCGGGTCGGCGACGCCGGCGATCAGGCTGCTGTCCAGGTAGGCCTCGATCTCGACGGGTCGGTCTTCGGTCAGGGAGCCCGAGAAGGTCTTGCCCCGAAGGTTCGGGTCCAGGTGGAAGAGCCGGGCCGCGTCGATGCGCTGCCAGGTGCTCCAGTCCACGGTCCAGGTTCCGACCACGCGGGTCAGGCGATCGCCGCTGTAGGTCAGATCGAGCCGCACCCCCTCGACGGGGACCGCGCTGCCTTCGATGTCGTACAGGTCCCGGCTGGGGACCACCTTGATCTCCACCCCGCTAGACCTCGATCTCGAAGATGTCCTGCAGGTTCTCCATGCGGACGTAGAAGAGGTCGTTGCGGAAGCTCTTGCCGATGTCGATCTTGTCCGTCTTCTGGAGCTTGACCGTGTACTTGTAGCCACCGCTCGGCGTCCACGAAGAGGTCACGGACAACGAGAAGCCCAGCGCCATGCCGCCGAAGTCGGAGTTCAGCCCCTTGATGGCCGCGTGTGTCGCGCCCGAGAGCACGAACTTGGCCGAGGACCGGGCCGCGGCCTGGTTTGCCATCTCGTCGGTGATCTGCGCGGCCTCGCCGTCCGGCGACTTCTTGCCGGCCTTGTGCAGCTCCTTGGAGACTCGGGAGAGCGCGTCGAGCACGAACGTGCCGCCGGCCAGGCGGCCCTCGATGTCGCCGATGCTCATCATCGCCCCGCCGGTCAGCGACATGTCGATGCCGGCCATGGCGCCGTCCTTCTTCTTGGCGGTGTAGGAGCCGCTGAGGCGGAAGGGGGGGAGCCAGGTGCCGATGCTCTGGCTCATCTGGTTGTACTTCTCGGTCTTGAGCTCGCCGTCGTCGCCCTTGGAGACCCGCTCGCCCGACTGCCGGCCTGCCGATGCCCAGCCGCCCACGTCCTGGTCGGGGTGGATCTCGCCGCCCGCACCGACGACGCCTTCGACGCCCATGCCGGTCTCGACGTAGTCCTCGTCGTCCATGCCCGCGACGGCCGCTTCGACCGTGCCCTTGCCGACCACGGCGTTGGCGAGCTTCTTGTTGATCTTGGCCAGCCGGCGGTGGATGCCGAGGGCCATCAACTGGAAGCACTCCTCGCCGGTGTCGCCCTTGGCCTCGATGTACCCGTAGACCTGGGCCGCGGCGAACGCCTTGATCGTGGCGAAGTAGAGGTCGATCTCCTTGCCCGCGCTGACGCCGCCGCCGACGCTGGCCTTCATGGTGACCTTGCCGTCCGCGCCGCGGCTGACCTGGCCCATGAACTTGAAGCTCGCCTTGATGAAGCCCGCGCCGTCGATGGGGACGTTGGTGAAGACGCTGAGGCGGCCGGTCTGGCCCGGCTCGCGGGCGACCTTCTCCAGCAACCCGCCGGCCTTCTTCTGGAACTTCTTCCCGAGTCCGTCCAGCTCGCCGACGTCCTTGCTCTCGTCCTTGCCCTTCTTGGGGGCCGGCGCGGGAGCATCCTTCATCTGAACCCCGTTGACCCCCATGCCGTCAGCGAACGCCATCGGCTGGCGCACGTCGTCGATCGCACCGGAAGCGCTGTGGCTTCCCGCGTCAGCGGCCTGGGGTCGGAGTTGGGCTCGGGCAGTCATCGGTTAGTTCGCCTCTTGTTGTAGCGCACCGACGCAACGATCGATGACCATATAGATCGGAACAAACAGATCCATCAATTGCCGAAGCGACGGTTGGATGTCTCTTCCGGCCGCGTGATCCCGCTTGAAGCGGACCACGGCGGCGTCCATGCGCCTCGCGGGAACGCCGGACTGGGCCTCGACGCAGTCGCTGAATCGGTTGCCTCTGGGTATGTCGTCGGGGAGGTTTCTGATGATCCCTTCGGCCCGGATTACCCCCGCCATCGCGAGCGGGAGCCACTGGATGTGGCGGACCATGAACATGATCCCCTTCCGGAACTTCCAGATGCTCATGATCGTGAAGATCCAGCCCAGGATGGGGATCGCAGCGAACACGAAGGTCCACAAGTACGACACCAGGATGTACTTGATGCCCCACTGCGCGATGCAGGCGCCGGCTCGGGAGACTGCAGCCCCCAAAGGCCCGCCCAATGCGCCACCGAGTTTCATGATCTGTGTCGCCGGTGCGAGCACGTAGGTGGTCACCATCGTGGCTTTGAACACCCAGAAGTAGAACTGGACGATGAGCCTGGCGGCATACGCCGCGATCCCGAAGGAGAAGCTCGCCATCATCGCCGCGCGGAGCAGCCCGCCCCACGATCGGCCGGTCGGGTCGGTGAAGTTCACCGGGTCGCCCGGCGTGTACATGTAGCGGTGGAGCGTGCGGGGGTCGCGCTCGGTGCCCGCCCACGGGTCCTCGCTGAGCATGCGGCCCGTGTTCGGGTCCATGTAGCGGGCGCGGAGGTAGTAGTAGCCGGTGGCTGCGTCCACCTGCTCGCCGGCGAACAGGTAGTCATTCGGCGACGAGCCGATCTGCATCAGCGTCTCGCCGAACGCGCCGAAGCTGTACGTGTCGGTGATGAAGCCGGTCTCGTCGGTCAGCGCGCGGCTGCTCCCGAGTCCGTCCTTCTGGTACCAGCGGATGCCGCCCCGGTCCTGGACCACGAGGTCGTCGCCGTAGGTGTAGATCGCCTCGCCATTGCCCAGCTCGTCGGTCTCGATGAGGTTCATAGCGCTCTCGCGCGTGGGATCCACGAGGAAGTGGCGTTCGTCCGCGCCGTCGTCGCTGAAGATGCGGTGGCCGAGGAAGTCGTACCCGTAGTCGACGTACGGCGCCCCGTTCCGCTCGACCGCGGTCAGCTTGCCGCGCGCGTCCCACGTGTTGACGTCCAGGTTGGTGGTGTCGTCGGTCGAGGCGAGGTTGCCGTTGTCGTCCCACGTGTACGTCTTGGTGCCGTCGTCCAGCAGGCGGTCGTCGTCGTCGTACAGCCACGTGGTGGTGTTGCCGTCGATCGTCTGCTCGATGCGGTTGCCCACCGCGTCGTAGACCCAGGAGGCGGTGCGGGCGGCGACGCCGGTGCGGACCTCTTCGACCAACCGATGGGCGGAGTCGTAGGTCCAGTCGACCGTCGTGCCGTCCAGCTCCTGCACCTGGGTGCGGCTGCCGAGCGCGTTCAGGGTGTAGATGTGCTGCTGGGACAGCGCCGCGGTGCTGTCGAAGTGGTCGATCTGCGTCAGTCGGTTCAGGTCGTCGTACGCCCACGTGGAGTGCGTGCCGTTGGACCGGTCCACCTGCGTGCGGTTGCCGAGGTTGTCGTAGTAGTAGGTCGCGCTGCGCCCCACCCCGTCCGTCACCGTGGCGAGCCGGCCGGCCGCGTCGTAGGTGCGGTCGATGCTGTGGACCTGGATGCCCATGGTCCCGGTGATCGACGCCTGGCGTCCGAGGCTGTCGTACTCGTACTCGAGCGTGCTGCCGTCGGCGTTGGTCTGCAGCGTCACCTGGCCCATGACGTTGTAGGTCCACTCCATGGTGTCGCCGGCCATCGTGATGGACGTGCGGAAGCCGCGGCCGTCGTAGGTCTGGGTCTCCAGCGCGCCATCGGCGTACAGCGTCGACGTCGTGCGATCGCGGTCGTCGTAGGTGTACGAGGTGGTGCCGCCGTTGGGCATCGTCATCGACGTGATGCGGCCGCCCAGATCGTAGGTCCAGGTGGTCTCGTACCCCTCCGCCGTCGTCTTGGACGTGCGCCGGCTCATGGAGTCGTAGGTCCACGAGGTGCTGCGCCCCAGCGCGTCGGTCTGGCTCAGCTTGTTGCCGACGGCGTCGTAGGAGTAGGACATCGACTCCCCGGCGGGGTCGGTGACCACGTTGAGGCGACCGTTGCCGTCGTAGTCGTAGCCCCACACGGAGCCGTCGCCGAGGGTCTTGGTCAGCAGCCGGCCCTCGCCGTCGTAGGTGTACGACTCGGTCTGCTCCACGGGCGTGCCGATGGCGCGCGTGATGAGGACCACGCTCCCTTCGGCGTTGTACTCGTAGGTGTTGGTGATGCCGTCGGCGTTGGTCGCCTCGATCTGGCGGCCGGCGCAGTCGTAGACACGCGAGCTGACGTTGCCGAGGGGGTCGGTCTCGGTCAGCAGGTTGCCCTCGCCGTCGTGGGTGCGGGTCCAGCCGTCCCCCAGGTCGTTCTCCTCCTCGATGACGCGCCCCTCGAGGTCGTACGTCTTGTAGCGGGAGGTGCCGTCGGGGTTGATGACCTGCAGCTGCTGCCCGGCGGGGTCCAGCACGAAGGTGGTGATGTTGCCGTCCTCGTCGACCTCGCCGATGACGTCGTCCTCGGGGTCGTACATCCGCTCCCGGGTGGTGCCGTCGGGGAAGATCACGCGGACTTCGTTGCCGTTGTAGTCGTAGATCCGCTCGGTGAGGCGGCCCAGCTGGTCGGTCATCGCGACCTCGCGCCCCTGCTCGTCGTACTCGTAGGTGATGACGCCGCCGTCGTTGGCGGTGACCTCGATGAGGTTGCCGTCGTCGTCGTACAGGAACGACGTCGTGCCCAGCGCCGTCACCTCCGAGGTGCGCTGCCCGTTGACGTTGTACGTCCACGTCATGACGTTCCCCTCGGGGTCGGTCTCGGACAGCTTCCAGCCGTTGCTGTCGTACGTGGAGGTGCGTGTGTTGCCGGCCCGATCGGTGACGGACGTGACGGTGCCGAGGGCGCCGATGGTGAACGTCTTGGAGTTCCCGAGGCGGTCGATGTCCTCGATCAGGTTCCCCTGCCCGTCGTAGCTGGACGTGCGGACGTTCCCCATCCGGTCGGTGTGCTGGGTGACGCGGGAGCCGGAGTCGTACTCGTACGAGTCGGTGCAGCCGTTGAAGTCGGTGGTCGAGGTCCTCCGGAAGCTGTCGTACGTGTGGCTCTTGATGTTGCCGCTGGGGGAGATCTCCTCCAGCAGGTTCCCGTCGTCGTCCCAGCTGTAGGAGACGGTGCGGCCGACGGGGTCGGTCTCTTCGAGGACCTGGCCGTCCTCGTCGTACAGGATGACCGAGGCGTAGCCGTTGCGGTCGTAGCGGAGCTCCTCGCCGGCGTCCGGGTCCCAGTTGATGTCGGTGCAGAAGCCGTTGCCGTCGCACTGGGACGTCAGGCGCCCGCTGTCGTCGTAGTAGCTGCGGACCAGGCGCGCGCCGTTGGGGTTGCTGATGTCGGTGATGAAGTGGCCGGCGCCGTAGCTGAAGCTCTGGGTGTTGCCCTTGGCGTCGGTGACGGACTCCAGGTTGCCGGCGTCGTCGTAGGTGTACGTCGTGGTCGTGCCGTCGGGCGCCAGCAGCGTGGTGATGCGGCCTTCGGCGTCGCGCGTGTAGAGAATCGACTGGCCGGCGGTGTGATAGGGATAGTGTTCATGTCCTTCGTGGCCATTGCTGGACCGGGTTC
>PVBE012231650.1_pt1 | contig 25482 bp, 24 predicted proteins | sample 1631181 | NCBI WGS metagenome assembly PVBE01 (sample SAMN08397723, study PRJNA350692) | Marine metagenome, whole genome shotgun sequencing project. | isolation source: water | place: Pacific Ocean | collected 2012-04 | reverse complement strand
CGCCGGCGTCATCGGCGCTAAGGCCGAACTCATCCATGAAGCGATGTTTCTTGGCATCCGGCAGCTCCGGCAGCTCGCCGCGCAATTGATCGACCCAGTCCGCATCCAATTTGAGCGGCAGCAAGTCCGGGTCGGGGAAATAGCGGTAATCATGCGCCTCTTCCTTGGAGCGCATCGAGCGCGTGACGCCCTGGTTGGCATCGAAAAGACGAGTTTCCTGATCGATCTCGCCGCCATCCTCAAGAATTTCCACCTGGCGTTCGGCCTCATATTCGAGCGCTTTCATGACGAAGCGCACCGAATTGACGTTCTTGATCTCGCAACGCGTACCTAATGGTTCGCCGGGCTTACGCACCGAGACATTGACGTCGCAGCGCAGGCTGCCTTGTTCCATATTGCCGTCGCAACTGCCGATATAGCGCACGATCGAACGGATCTTACGAATATAGGCGCCGGCCTCTTCGGGCGAGCGGATATCGGGCTCCGAGACGATTTCCATCAACGCCACACCGGAGCGGTTGAGATCGACACAGGTGGCGTCGGAACGCCTATCGTGGATACTTTTTCCTGCGTCCATTTCGAGATGCAGGCGGGTGACGCCGATCTCGCAGCTTTCGCCGCCCTCGGGGTCGATCTCGATCTTGCCCGCGCCGACAATCGGCTGGCTGAACTGGGATATCTGATAGCCCGGCGGCAAATCGGGATAGAAATAGTTTTTGCGGTCAAAGACCGAGCGGAGATTTATCTCGGCGCCAAGCGCGAGGCCGGTGCGCACTGCTTGTTTGACGCATTCCTGATTAACCACCGGCAGCATGCCGGGCATGGCCGCATCAACCAAAGACACCTGGGTGTTGGCCTCGGCGCCATATTCGGTCGGCGCCGAGGAGAAGAGCTTGGCGTTCGAGCTCACCTGGGCGTGGATTTCGAGGCCGATCACCACTTCCCAATCGCCGCTCTCGCCTTCGATGCGGTAATTGCTCATGCCGCGCCTCCGCCAGGCCGGGCGCTGAAATCCGCCGCGGTCTCGATAAAGCGCGCTGCGTTTAACATGCGTGCCTCATCGAAGGGCTGACCGATCAATTGCAGGCCGAGCGGCAGGCCCTCGGCGCTGAGGCCGGCCGGAACCGAGATGCCCGGCAATCCGGCCATGCTCGCCGGCACGGTGAAAACATCGTTGAGATACATGGCGATCGGATCATCCATCTTCTCGCCGATGGCAAAGGCTGCCGAGGGCGCCGTCGGGGTCAGCACCACATCGACTTCCTCCCACGCTTGCTGAAAATCGCGCGCGATCAGAGTGCGCAGCTTTTGCGCTTTCAGATAATAGGCGTCGTAATAGCCGGCCGAGAGCACATAGGTGCCGATCATGATGCGGCGCTGCACCTCCGGCCCGAAACCCTTGGCCCGGGTGCGCTCATACATGCGGGTGAGATCGCCGTCCACCTCGCGCAGGCCGTAGCGCACGCCGTCATAGCGCGCCAGGTTGGACGAGCATTCCGCGGGCGCCACGATGTAATAGGTCGGCAGCGAATATTTGGTGTGCGGCAATGAGATATCGACAATCTCGGCGCCCGCATATCTGTACCAGTCGATGCCTTGGTGCCACAGCGCTTCAATCTCTTCCGGCATGCCGTCGAGGCGGTATTCCGCCGGCACGCCGACTCTGAGACCCTTGACCTCACCATTGAGCGCCGCGCGGTAATCCGGCACTGGCACATCGACGGAGGTCGAATCCTTGGCGTCATGGCCAGCCATGACTTGCAGCATCAGTGCCGCATCCTCGACGCTGCGGGTCAGCGGCCCCGCCTGATCGAGCGAGGACGCGAAGGCAATAATGCCCCAGCGCGAGCAGCGCCCATAGGTCGGTTTGAGGCCGACAAGGCCGCAAAAGGCGGCCGGCTGGCGGATCGAGCCGCCGGTATCGGTACCTGTGGCGGCCAGCGCCATGCGCGCCGCCACCGCCGCCGCCGAGCCGCCGGACGAGCCGCCCGGCACGAGCGGCTTGTTGTCGCCCTGGCGCTGCCACGGGTTGGTCACATTGCCGTAATAGCTCGTCACATTGGCCGAGCCCATGGCGAATTCGTCCATGTTGGACTTGCCCAGCATCACCGCACCTTCACGCCACAGACTGGCCGTGACGGTCGATTCGTAAGGCGGCTCGAAGCCGCCCAAAATATGCGAGCACGCGGTCGAGTGAACGCCTTTAGTGCAGTAGAGATCCTTGATCGCGAGCGGCATGCCTTCGAGCAAGCCGGCCTCGCCGGCCGCCAGACGCTTGTCAGACGCATCAGCTTGACTCAGTGCCAGATCGAAGGTCTCGGCCACTAGCGCGTTCAGGTGGCGCGCCGCCTCGGCGGCGGCGATATGCGCCTCGGCCAGCTCGCGGGCGGAAAATTCACCCTTGTCGAGCGCGGCGCGCGCGCCGGCGAGGGTTAACTCGGTAAGGGCACTCATTCCACCACCTTGGGCACAACGAAGAAGCCATCTTCGGCATTCGGTGCATTGGCGAGCAGATCGTCGCGCGGCGCCGCCGTTTCAACCTTGTCGCTCCGCAGCGGCAAGGTGATATCGACGACGCTGGTCATCGGTGCAACGCCCTCGGTATCGACCTCGGAAAGCTGCTCGACCCAAGCCATAATGGCGTTTAGTTCATCGGCGAGGCCGTCGGTCGCCTCGTCCGCAACTTCAATGCGCGCCAGCTTGGCGATGCGCAGCACGGTGGCCTTATCAATTGCCATGTGTCAGGGTATCCAACGTTTTAAAATTGTAAAAATTAAGCCGCCGCTTCGCCCTTTACGTCAAGCGTTTCAAGCCCTTGGGCGCGCGGAAGGCGGCGAACCTACCACCGGGCCGGGTGAACCGCAATATGACGCTTATGTCCCTCGACGCGTTCCATGACGTGTTGCCGCCGATGCGCCGCCTGGTCGGCATCGATCCCGGCTCGAAGACCGTCGGCATCGCCCTCTCCGACGTGATGCGCATGGTGGCGAGCCCGGCGGAGGGCATCAAGCGCAGCAAATTCGTCGACTTCGCAACGCGCCTAGAGGCCTTCATCAAAGTCCAGGAAGTTTGCGGCATTGTCGTCGGCCTGCCGCTCAACATGGATGGCTCCATCGGCCCGAGCGCCCAATCGGCGCGCCAATTCGCCGAGAATCTGGCGGAGCGGCTAAACATCCCTGTGACGCTTTGGGACGAGCGCCTGTCGACTGCGGCGATCGAGCGCACCTTGATCGAGGCCGATCTCTCGCGCCAGCGGCGCGCAGAAGTGATCGACAAACTAGCCGCCACCTACATCCTGCAAGGCGCACTCGATTGTCTGGCACAAAAAGGTTAGCGCGCCGAAGCCTCAACGATAACGCCACGCTGGATGACGAAAGTTGCGAGCAACACGATGACGATACCTGGGATCGTCATGGCGCTTGGCAGGCCGCGCCCCATCAGCCAATCGAGCACCAGGACAAATGCCGGTATCAAATAGGAATAGGATTGCACGCGGGTCGCGCCGATGGTCAGCGATGTCGTCTGAATGAGAAAAAAAGTAAGCACGGTCGGGCCGATGGCGAGCCAAAACACAGCACCCCAAACGCCGGTCGTAACCTCGCTCCAGGCAACCTCTGCCATATCAATATTGGCGATGGCGAGGAACATGGCGGCGACCATCACCGTGATCCAAAAGCTCATCACCGGCACCGGCTCGCCGCGGTGCAGCTTGGGGATCAGGGCGGCGTAGAGGCCCATCGAAATACAGCCGCCGAAAAACAAGGCATCGCCCTTGCTCAGCTCGAGCGCCCAGAGCCGCTCCGGGTCACCGCGAAACACCACCCAGAGGGTGCCCGCCATGCCAAGCAAGAGCGCGGCCACGCGGTAGCGCCCGAGGCGCTCGCGCATCAAAATCGCGGCGTAGAGCGCGGTAAAACCGGGAATGGTGGTCGAGATCGCGCTCGAGTTAAGCGAATCGGTGTATTTCAGACCCTCGAACATGGACCAAAAGAAGATGGTCGAGAGAAAGGCCAGAATACCGTAGCGCCAGAGACCTTTAACCGCCAGGCCGCGGACGCCGTAGCGCCACAGCGCATAGGGCGCGAACATCAGGCCAGCGAGGCCGAAACGCAGCGCCATCAGCACACTGGCCGGCATGCTGTTGGCGATCTCGTCGCCAACGCTGAAGATCGTCGAGATAGTCAGCATGGCGAGTATCGCGAGCGCGTGCGACAGCGCGATTCCGGGGCGCGCCAAACTCACTTAGAGGGGCCGATATTGATCGCGCCGCGTTGAACCACAAAACTGGCGATCAGGACGATGGCAATACCGGGAAGCGTCATCACCGGCGGCAGGCCGCGCCCGATCGCCCAATCAACCAGCAGCACAAAGGCGGGAATAAAATAGGTGTAGGCCAGAACACGCGTCGGTCCGATGCGCGGCGCGGCAAATTGAAAGAAGAAAAACGACAGAACCGTGCTGACCACGGCGAGATAGGCAACACCGCCATAAACGATCAAATCTGTTTCGAGCCACTTCGTCGCCGCCAGATCCTTGGCCGCAATGGCGATATAAAATATCGCGCTGCACAACAGTATCCAAAAGGTCATGACGGCGGTCGGCTCGCCGCGGCGAAAGTTCTTGATCATCACGCCGTAAAAACTGAAGGCGACGCAGCCGGCAAGGAAGATCCAGTCGCCCTTGTTGACGTCGAGCGCGATCAGGCGCTCGGGATCGCCGCGAAAAATGATCCAAAGCGCGCCCACCAGGCCGAGCGCCAAAGCGGCAAAGCGGTGGCCGCCGAGGCGTTCGCCGGCCATAAAAAAGGCAAAAACGGCGGAGAGGACGGGAACCGTCGTAAAGAGCGCGCTGGTGTTGAGCGCGCTGGTATAGCGCAGTGCCTCAAACATGCACCAGAAGAAGATCACCACGAGTAGCGCAATCAGGGCGTAACGCGCCAGCGCTCGTGTTCCGGGCCAGGCCAAGCCATGGCGAAAATAGACGTATACACCCATTATCAACGCGGCCAGGGCAAAACGCAGCAGCATCAGAACGCCCGGCTCCATGGCGTGCGCAATCTCCTTGCCGACCGGAAAGGAGGTGGAGACCATCAAATTGGCGAGCAGGGTGACGGCGTGCACAGCCATCAAACCGCTCGCGGATAGGCTCAAGGGATTGGTTCGATCATTCATGGCGCGGGCAAACATCGGTTATCGCAGCCGCCCCGTCCAGTAGATATAATCGATAGCCCCGATTCGCGCCCCATAAGCGCTCCTGCGCGTTAACAGAAAATCCGAGCCGCGCCAAATTCCTGTATAATAAGAGACCCTTGGCCACTGCCCTCAGGCGCGCCTTGCCGCTTCGGCCAGGGCGCTTTATGAATCGGTTTTTATGCAGCCTCAGTCGCAACCCAATGCGCTCGCCCAGCGTGACCTGCTCGGGATCGACGGTCTCTCTCCCGACGACATAACGGCGATTCTCGATCTTTCGGAATCCTATGTCGCGCTCAACCGCAATGCACAGAAAAAATCCGACGTATTGCGCGGACGCACGCTGATCCTGTTGTTTTTCGAAACCTCGACCCGTACCCGCACCTCTTTCGAACTGGCCGGCAAGCGCCTCGGCGCCGATGTGATTAATATTTCCGTTGCCTCATCGGCGATCAAAAAGGGCGAAACTCTGATCGATACGGCGATGACGCTGAACGCCATGCACCCGGACGTCATCGTGGTCCGCCACCCGGACGCCGGCGCCGTGCGCCTCTTGGCCAATCACGTTAATTGCGCCGTCATCAATGCCGGCGACGGCAGCCATGAGCACCCGACCCAGGCGCTCCTCGATGCCCTCACCATCCGGCAAAACAAAGGCCGCCTGGACCGCCTCAGGATCACAATTTGCGGCGATATCCTGCACAGCCGAGTGGCGCGCTCGAACATACTTCTGTTGTCCATGATGGGCTCCGAGGTCCGCCTCGTGGCGCCGCCCACCCTGGTGCCGCCGGCGATAGAACGCCTCGGCGCGGAGGTCTTTCATGATATGCGCGAGGGTCTTGAGGATTGCGACATCATCATGATGCTGCGCCTCCAGGCGGAGCGCATGCAAGGCACATTCGTGCCCTCGACACGCGAATATTTTCGCTATTTCGGCCTCGATGAAGCCAAGCTTGCCGTGGCCAAGCCGGATGCGCTGATCCTTCACCCGGGGCCGATGAACCGGGGTGTCGAGATCGATAGCACGGTGGCCGACGACATCACCCGGAGCGCCATTCTGATCCAGGTCGAGCTCGGCCTGGCGGTGCGCCAGGCTTGCCTCGACATGCTGGGGCGGGAGCGCAAGGCATCATGAGCGCAAACCGCACCGCTTATATCAATGTCCGTCTGCTCGATCCGAAATCCGGGCTTGATGGCGCTGGCGCGCTTCTGACCGAGGGCGCGTTTATTGCCGACCTTGGGCCCGGTCTGTTTACCGATGGCGTGCCCGAAGGCATCGAGGTGGTGGATTGTGGCGGTCATTGTCTCTCGCCCGGGCTGGTCGATATGCACGTCCACTTACGCGAGCCCGGCCATGAGCATAAGGAAACCATTGCCTCGGGCGGGCTCTCCGCTCTGGCCGGCGGCGTCACCAGCATTTGCAGCATGCCCAATACCGACCCGGTGATCGACAATGTCGGCCTGATCGAGTTTGTCCAGCGCCGCGCGCGCGAAGCCAAGGGCGCCAAGGTGTTTCCCTTCGCCGCCGTTACCAAGGGCCTCGGCGGCAAACAAATCACCGAGTTCGGCATGCTCGCCGAGGCCGGTGCTGTGGCCTTTACCGACGACGGGCTGCCGATCGCCGACAGCCAAGTAATGCGCCGTGCACTGAGCTATGCCAAGACATTCGACTTGCTGATCAGCCAACATGCCGAAGATCTTTCGCTGTCGGGCTGCGGCTGCATGGCCGAGGGTGAGGCCGCAACCCGCCTCGGCCTCGGCGGCATCCCGGAGATTTCGGAAACGGTCGTAGTCGAGCGCGATATTCGCCTGGTCGAATTGACCGGCGGGCGCTATCACGTCGCCCACATATCGACAGCCGACGCCGTCGACTGCGTGCGCCGGGCCAAAGCGCGCGGCCTTAACGTCACCTGCGAGGCGGCGCCGCATCATTTTTCCCTTACCGATCTCGATGTCGGCGATTACCGCACCTTCGCAAAAATGGCGCCGCCATTGCGGAGCGATGCCAACCGCGCGGCGATCGTCGAAGGCCTCAAGGACGGCACCATCGACGCCATCGCCACCGACCACGCACCGCATGATCAGGAGAGCAAGCGCCTGCCCATGGCGCATGCGGCAAACGGCATCGTCGGCCTGGAAACCCTGCTGCCGCTTTCGCTCGAGCTTTATCATCGCGGCCATATGCCGCTGCTCGACGTGTTACGCCGCTTGACCGTGGCGCCGGCCGATTTGCTGAGACTGCCGGTCGGGCGCCTCAGCAAAGGCGCGCCGGCCGATTTGCTGCTGTTCGACGCCGATGTGCCGTGGCTGGTGGAAACCGCAAAGTTCCGCAGCATGTCTAAAAATTCACCCTTTGACGGCCGCCCGGTGCAAGGCCGCGCCCTGAGAACAATCGTCGACGGGCGCACGCTTTTCACCGCCGGCAGCTAGGCTGCCAGTTCCATGCCGGACCCAATCAGTTGGGGCTATTCATGGCCCTATTATGCTGTCGCAGTCGGTATCGCATATGTAATTGGCTCTGTTCCGGTCGGGCTGATATTGGCTCGCCTGTTCGGCCATGGCGATATCCGTACCATCGGCTCCGGCAATATCGGCGCCACCAATGTGCTCAGAACCGGCAACAAGCCGCTCGCCGCCGCAACCCTGCTGCTCGACGGCGGCAAGGGTGCTGGCGCCATCCTGCTCGGCGCGCTCTACGGCCCTGACGTCGCATTGACCGCCGGCGCGGGTGCGGTGATCGGCCATGTCGCTCCGGTCTGGCTGTTGTTTCGAGGCGGCAAGGGGGTGGCGACCAGCCTTGGCGTGTTGCTCGCCCTCGATTGGCGGCTCGGCCTGATCGCGCTTGGCGTTTGGCTCGCCACCGCAGCGCTGTTCCGCATTTCCTCCCTCGCCGCTCTTGTGGCGCTGATTTCAGCGCCCGTTTTCGCGTATCTCCTGAGCGGCCGCCAGCTCGCCGAATTGGCCGGCCTGCTCGCCATCATTGTCGTGCTCAAGCATCACGCCAATATCCGCCGCCTGCTCAGCGGACGGGAAGCCAGAATCGGCGGCAAAAAAGAAAATTCGTAAAAACAGTTGCCTAATAGATTGTTTTTGATAATTTTCTATTAATTGTTGAGATAAAGGCCCTCAGCGACAGTGAGCGCGTTGATTGGCTGCGCCTATCGCGCAGTGAGAATGTCGACCCCGTCACTTTTATGGCGCTGTTGGAGCGCTATAGCAGCGTTGCCGAAGCGCTCGACGCCCTGCCGGCGCTGGCGCGCGGTGGCGGGCGCAGGCGCAATATCAAACTATTTTCCAAATCCGCCGCGATACGCGAAATCGCCGAATTGGACAAAATCGGCGGCCGCTACATCGCCTGCTGCGAACCGGGCTATCCGGCGCCGCTCGCCGCCCTCACCGATCCGCCGCCATTGATTGCTATCCGCGGCCTTGGCCATTTCCTCGAAAATGACATTGTCGCCATCGTCGGCGCACGCAACGCCTCGGCCAATGGCGTCCGCTTCGCCAAACACCTGGCGACGGAGCTGGGCGCGGCTGGATTCGCTGTGGCCTCACGCATGGCGAAGGGCATCGACACGGCGGCCCATCAGGGCGCGCTTGAGAGCGGCACGCTGGCGGTGATGGGTGGCGGTGTCGATGTGGTCTATCCAAAACAAAATGCCGGGCTTTATGACGATATCGTCGCGCGCGGCGTGGTCATTGCCGAGCCGCCGCTCGGCACCGTGCCCCAGGCGCGCCACTTTCCGTGCCGCAACCGGATCATCTCCGGCCTGGCGCGCGACATCGTCGTGGTCGAGGCGGCGCCGCGCTCCGGCTCGCTCATAACCGCCCGTCTGGCGGGCGAACAGGGCCGCGAGGTGTTTGCCGTACCGGGCTCACCGCTCGACCCGCGCGGCCGCGGCACCAACGGCCTGATCCGCGACGGCGCAACCTTGGTGCAGGGCGCGGAAGACATTATCGAAGCCCTCGCCGGGACGCCGCCACAGGCGCTCGGCGACCGCTCGGAAACGGATTTTGACGCCCCGGAATGGCCGTGATGGGCGAATCCGAACTGGCGGCGACGCGGCCTCAGCTACTCGAATTGCTCGGGCCAAGCCCCGTGCCGATTGACGAATTGATGCGTCAGAGCAGGTTGACACCCGCCCTGCTACTCACCATCTTGTTGGAACTTGAGCTAGCGGGCCGTTTGGAACGCCATGCAGAAAGTCAGGTTTCGTTAATAGAATCAGTGTGATAATTCGCACTTTCCCAGTCCGAGAAAATAAACCGCATGAATGTCGTCGTCGTCGAATCGCCCGCAAAGGCATCGACCATCAACAAATATTTAGGCCCAGACTTTGTTGTTTTGGCCTCCTATGGTCATGTGCGCGACCTGCCGCCCAAGGACGGCTCGGTGCGCCCGGACGAAAATTTCGAGATGACCTGGGCTGTCTCCGATGGCGCCGAGAAAAACATCCGCGCCATCGGCCAAGCGCTCAAGCGCTCCGAACATCTCTATCTCGCCACTGACCCGGACCGCGAGGGCGAGGCGATTTCGTGGCATGTCATGGATGAGCTCAACGAGCGCAATCTCCTGGGCGGCATCGCCGTCGAGCGGGTGGTCTTTACCGAAATCACCAAAAGCGCCGTGCTCGCCGCCATGGCCAATCCGCGCCGGCTCGACGATGATCTGGTCGACGCCTACCGGGCGCGCCGCGCGCTCGATTATCTGGTCGGCTTCACGCTGTCACCGATCCTGTGGCGTAAATTGCCGGGATCTCGTTCCGCCGGGCGGGTGCAATCGGTCGCGCTGCGCCTGATCTGCGAGCGCGAAGCCGCGATCGAGGCGTTCGTGCCGCGCGAATATTGGACCGTCGCGGCCAAACTGAAGACCGCCGACGGCAAAGACATCGAAGCCCGGTTAACCCATCTCGATGGCAAGAGGATCGACAAATTCGACCTCCCCGACGAGGCCCGCGCCTTCGCCGCGCGCGACCGCATTCAGGCTGGTGAGCACAGCGTCGAGAATATCGAAGCCAAGCGCACGCGGCGCAATCCGTCACCGCCTTTCACCACCTCGACCCTGCAGCAGGAGGCCTCGCGCAAGCTCTCCTTTACCGCGCGGCAAACCATGGGCGTGGCGCAGCAGCTCTATGAAGGCCGCGAGATCGACGGCGAACATATCGGCCTGATTACCTATATGCGGACCGACGGCGTGCATATCGCCGCCGAGGCGGTGAGCTCGGCGCGCGCCACCATCGGGCGCGAATATGGCAAAGACTATGTGCCGGATGAGCCGCGTGCTTACCGCACGCAAGCCAAGAACGCGCAAGAGGCGCATGAAGCAATCCGCCCGACCGACCTCAGCCGCTTACCCGCAAGTGTGCGCGGCGCCCTCAGCGACGATCAGGCGCGGCTCTATGAGCTGATCTGGAAACGCACCATGGCGAGCCAGATGGCGAGCGCCGAGATCGACCAGACGGCGATTGTCATTACGCCCTCGGGCGGCGCGCACACCTTGCGCGCGACCGGCTCGGTGATCGCCTTTGACGGCTTTCTCAGGCTTTATCAGGAAGGCCGCGACGATCCCAGTGGCGAGGATGGCGACCGCCGCCTGCCGAAAGTGGAGAAGGGCCAGCCGCTCTCGTTGGCCGCTGTTCTGCCGGAACAGCATTTTACCGAGCCGCCGCCGCGCTTTTCCGAAGCCAGCCTGGTCAAGGAGTTGGAGCGCCTCGGCATTGGCCGGCCGTCGACCTACGCCTCGATCATTTCGGTGCTGCAGGACCGCAATTACGTTCGCCTCGACCGCCGGCGCTTCGTGCCGGAAGACCGCGGCCGCATCGTCACCGTCTTCCTCGAGAATTATTTCCGCCGCTATGTCGAGTATGACTTCACCGCCGGGCTCGAAACCGAACTCGACAATATCTCCGACGGCCAGCTCAATTGGCAGAAGGTACTGAGCGATTTCTGGACCGAATTCAAAGGCGCCATCGACGAGACGGCGGAGCTGCGTATCAAGCAGGTCATAGAGGTTCTCGATGACACCCTGGCGCCGCATCTGTTTCCGCTGTCAAGCGAAGGTAAGGACCCGCGCGTCTGTCCGTCCTGCGAGGATGGCCGTCTTAACCTGAAACTCGGCAAGCACGGCCCCTTCATCGGCTGCTCGAACTATCCCGACTGCCGCCATACCCGCCCGCTCAATGGCGATGGCGACGAAGATTCGGGACCGCGCGAGATCGGCCTGCATCCCGACAATGAATTGATAGTCTCCTTGCGCAAAGGGCCGTTCGGTCATTACGTCCAGTTGGGCAAGGCCGGCGAAGACGGCAAGAAGCCCAAGCGGGTCTCATTGCCACGCGACTTGATGCCGGACCGGGTTGACCTCGAATTGGCCCTCGGCCTTCTGTCATTGCCGCGTGACATCGGCCCCCATCCCGAAGGCGGCAAGATGATCAGCGCCGGAATCGGGCGCTTCGGCCCCTATGTCAAACATGACGGCAAGTTTAAATCGCTCAAGAAAGACGACGATATTCTCAGTATCGGCCTCAACCGCGCCGTGGTGCTGCTGGCTGAAGTTAGCCAACGCGGCGGCTCGGTGCTGCGTGAATTGGGCGAGCACCCCGATGATGGCGGGCCGATAACCCTGAAAAAGGGCCGCTACGGACCCTATGTGCAGCACAAACGCATCAACGCCACCCTGCCCAAGGGCGTCGAGGAGGATGCGGTCACCCTCGATCAGGCGGTCGCCTTGATCGCCGCCAAGGCGGCCAAGAAGAAGGGCGGCAAGAAAAAAGCGGCGCCGAAGAAGAAGGCGGCAACAAAGAAAACCGCGGCCAAGAAAAAGACTCCGGCTAAGAAAAAACCCGTCGCCAAGAAGAAGAGCCCGGCCAAGGAAAGCGCTGAGGATTCCTAACTCTAAACCGCCCGGGCGCCAGGCGCCCCCGCCCTTCCCCGACAAGCAGGAAATTCGCCGTTTTATCACCGACAGCAAGGGGCGTGTCGGCAAGCGCGAGATCGCCCGCGCCTTTTCCATAACCGGCGACCAGCGCAGCCAATTACGCGAGATTCTGCACGAGCTGCGCGAAGAAGGCATCTTTGACCACAAGGCCAGAGGACGCGGCGGCGGCGGTGGAAAAGACATGCGCGCCTTGCCCAATGTCTGCGTCGTTGAGGTCGAGCGCATCGATTCAGACGGTGAGCTACGCGCCCGGCTGGTGAAAACTGAGGATACCAACGGACCTTTTCCGACCATCTACATTTCGCCCGAAACCCCCAGTCAAGGCGCGCTCGGCGTCGGCGATCGGGTACTGGCGCGGTTGACGCCGAGCGAAGACGGCAGCTATCAGGCGGGCGCCATCCGGGTGCTGGATTCGGGCGGTGGACGTTTGATCGGCCGTTTCGTTGCCAGCGATAACACCGGAAAAAGCTCTGGCGGGCGCATTGAGCCGGCGAATCGGCGCGCGCGGAATGACTATTTAGTGGCGCCCGAACATGTCAGCGACGCCAAATCAGGCGAGCTGGTTTTGGCCGAACTGCTGCCGGGACGCAGCCTCGGCCTGCCGCGTGCGCGCGTCACCGAGCGCCTCGGCGATATGAATGCGCCAAACGCCATCAGCCTGCTCGCCATCCACGCAAACTTCATCCCGACCGAGTTTTCCGACGCTGGCCTGGCCCAGGCCGAGGCCGCCGGCCCGGTGGCGCTGGAGAAACGCACAGATTTGCGCGCCCTGCCGCTTGTCACCATCGACGGGGTGGACGCGCGTGATTTCGACGACGCCGTCTGGGCCGAGGCCGACAGCGACACCGGCAACCCGGGCGGCTGGCATATTCTCGTTGCCATCGCCGATGTCGCCCATTATGTGCGTCACGGCGATGCGCTCGACGAGGATGCGCGCGAGCGCGGCAATTCGGTCTATTTTCCCGACCGCGTCGTGCCGATGCTGCCCGAGGCACTGTCAAACGGCCTCTGCTCGCTGCGCCCGGACGAAGACCGTGCCTGCCTGGCGGTCCATATTTACCTCAGCGCGGAAGGCGAGATACGCCGCCACCGATTTGTCCGCGGCCTGATGCGCTCCGCCCGGCGCCTCAACTACGGACAATTCCAAAAAGCGCTCGATGGCCACCCGGACGATGATTTGAAGCCGCTGATGGAGACGGTCGTCTCGCCACTTTTTAGCACCTATTCCGCGCTCGCGGCGGCGCGGCGAAAGCGTGGCAGTTTGGAACTTGTGCTGCCCGAAAGGGAAGTGAAATTGGCGCCCGACGGCACGGTCGAGCGCATCTCTGAGGCGCCGCGCTATGACAGCCACAAATTGGTCGAAGAATTCATGATCGCCGCCAATGTGGCGGCGGCGGAAGCGCTGGAAGCCAAACAGGCGACCTGTGTCTACCGCGTGCACGATCAGCCGGACCCGGCTAAGCTGGAGGGCTTGCGCGAATTTCTCGCCAAGCTAGGCCTTAAACTATCGCGCAGCCGCCAGCTCAACGGCGGGAATATCAACCACATCCTGGCCAAGGCGGCGGACGGGCCTAATCAACATTTGGTCAACACGCTGGTGCTGCGTTCCCAGGCGCGGGCCGAATATTCGCCCAACAATTTCGGCCATTTCGGCCTCGGCTTAAAACGCTACGCCCATTTCACTTCGCCCATCCGGCGCTATGCGGACTTGCTCGTGCACCGCGCCTTGATCGCGGCGCTAGGCTTGGGAGAGGGCGGTTTGCCGAGCGCTGGCGATACCGCCTTGACAGAAATTTGCAGCCATATTTCGCAAACCGAACGGCGTGCTGTGGCCGCCGAGCGCGACGCCAAGGACCGCTATACAGCCGCCTATCTGGCCGAGCGGGTCGGCGCCGATTTCCCCGCCCGCATTTCCGGCGTGGCGCGCTTTGGCCTCTTTATCGAGCTCGATGAAAGCGGCGCCGATGGGCTGATACCAGGGCGTTCGCTGAGCGCCGCACGGCCACGCCACGACGCAAGGCGCCATACGCTGAGTGTTGGCGCCACCCACTTCACCATCGGCGAGCGCGTCGTGGTGCGCCTGGCCGAAGCCGATGCGTTAACCGGCGGCATGATTTTCGACCTCCTCGAAGTGAACGGCAAGACCTGGCGCCAACCACGCCAAAGCGACAAACCCAGGCCACGTGGGCGCGCCGCAAAACACGCTAAACGCGGCAAACGCAACAAACGCAAATAAACCGCCCCCGCCGGTACTGGCGCGCGCGCCCGTCCTGCGCTATTCTGGCCGATTAGATGAATAGTGGAACTAATCCACATTAGGGAGACGGGCGTGGCCAAACCAACGCCATCGCAGCGCCGCTGGCTGGAGCGCGGGCTCATTCAGCCAGGCGGTAAATTGCCGTTGTTTGACGGCGAGGGACAGCAGGTCAGCGGGCGCACTGTTAAGGCCTGCGTCGACCATGGCTGGGCCAAACCGTGGTGCCACAACCCGATCAAACCGGATTGGCTGATTTGCCGTATTACGGCCGAAGGCCGGGCGGCTGTCGGCAGCACCGAGTAGAAGCACCCGATAGCGATGACGGAAGACATGACGGCAGCGGATACCGCTGCGCCGCAAGATAGCGAAGCGCCGCAAACGACGCTCCGCGCCATGCTCGCGGTGATCGCCAGCACCGGGTTGGTCGGTGCCACATTCGGTTACTCCCTGCCGCTGCTCGCCATCGTTATGGAAAAGGCCGGCATCGGTTCGACGTTGATCGGCCTCAGCGCCGCCAGCGAGTCCGCCGCTATTCTCATATTCTTCCCTTTGGTACCGCGCTTTATCATCGCCCTTGGCCTCCGGCGTGCCATGTTCGCCGCAATTTGCATCGGCGCGCTCTCGCTTGGCACGCTCGCATTCACGGATCCGCACACTGTCTGGTTTCCGCTCCGCTTTATCCTCGGCGGCAGCATCTTTATTGTCCTCATTGCCAGCGACGTCTGGGTGACCCAGGGTGCCAGCACCCGGCGGCGCGGCCGCATGATCGCCATATACGGAACATCGATCACCGGCGGCATGGCGATCGGTTCGTCGTTGGTGTCTGTATTCGGCACTGAGGGCACGCTTCCGATATTCATCGGTACCGCCATTTTGGCCGGTGCCATGCTACCGCTTTTACTGGCCTACGGCCGCGCACCGGCTATGGAACAAACTGGGAAAATCCGCACCGCCTCACTGCTGCGGGCAATACCATTGGTGGCAGCCGGCGTCTTCGCCTTCGGCGTCGTCGATACCTCGGCACTCTCCCTATTGCCTGTATTTGGCCTTCATCTCGACATGAGCGAGCAGGCGGCCACCCGCCTGGTCACCCTCCTCATTGCCGGGGCGATTATATTGCAGTTTCCCGTGGGCTGGCTTTCCGACCACATGAACCGTCATCGCGTCTTGCAAATTTGCGCCGTTGCCGGCACCACGGCAGCCATTGGCTTTCCCTTCACGATCGGCGTCGATTGGATCATGTGGATTTGCCTGTTTGTCCTCGGTGGCGCCATCTCGGGCCTCTATACGGTATCCCTGGCAATCCTCGGCGACCGCTATAAAGGCGGTGAACTGGCCGGCGCCATAACCCTCGTCGCCATGATATTTGCAATTGGCTCAACCATTGGGCCGGTGGTCAGCGGCGGCGCCATCGACGCCTGGGACCCGTATGGCCTCAATGTGATCATCGTCGCCGCGCTAATCCCGGTTTTGACTCTGGCCATCATGTGGGGCGGAAGGCGGCGCGGCACTTGACAGGGATTGGGTGGGCTGTATTGTCCGCCCGGATATTAAAAACGAAACAGCTCTGAACCAGACCTATGGCTAAAGCAAATTCCATACAGATCAAGCTCGTCAGTTCGGCTGGCACCGGCTTCTATTATACGACGCGTAAAAATCCGAAGACGCAGACCGAGAAAATGGTGTTGCGTAAATTCGATCCCGTCGCGCGCAAGCATGTCGAGTTCAAAGAAGCCAAGATAAAGTAGCGGGCGCTCCGCGCCATGCGACAATCAAATTTTTGGTCTTTCAGGGCTTTTATGGGCCGCAGCCGGCTGTTGCCGCGGCAATTTTCGTGCCCCCTCATTCTCGCTGCCGTAATTGCAATTAGCTTCGCCTTGGCCGCCTTTCCGGCTCAGGCAGAGCCGACCCCCGGCTGGAAAGCGTTTACCGCCGGCGAGCATGAAAAGGCCGAAGCAATATGGCGCCCGCTGGCCGAGCAGGGCGACCTCAACGCCGCCTTCGGCATGGGCGTTCTGGCGCAAAGCCGCGATCAATTGGTAGCCGCCGCGCGCTGGTACGAACAGGCGGCCCGCGCCGGCCTGACCAGCGCCCAGGTATTGCTCGGCTCAATGTATATCGATGGCCGCGGTGTGGCGCGCGATGCGGTGCGCGCCTATGCCTGGCTGCACCGTGCCACGATCGACGGCCACGCCAATGCGGCAAGAGCGCGGGATGCCGTTGGCGCCGCACTCAGCGCCACCCAGTTGGCGGAGGCAGAGGCTCTCAGCCTCACCCTGCGCAATCCCTGAATAGATTTTTTCGCCGGGCGCATCATTTTGGAATTGAAGCAAATCGTCGTCGCAGGTGATTCCACCTGCTCGGGATTTGCTCTATGCAGCCATCACCACGCGGTCACGTCCTCCGCACTTGGCCTCGTAAAGCGCTTCATCGGCGCGCTTCAATTGCCGGTCCGGCGTTTCGGATGTGCTGTGGCGCATTACCACGCCGACACTCACCGTAACCTCGACATTGCCGCTTGGCGTTGAAGCGGTGATCGGCTCGCTGGCGATATCGCCGCGAATTCGCTCAGCCACTCCTTAGGCATTCTCGACCGTGGCATTTGTCACGACGATGAGAAATTCCTCACCGCCGATGCGCGACGCCAGATCCTGGCCGCGCACGATCAATTGCAGGCGCATGGAAATTTCCTTGAGCACTTCATCGCCGACATCATGGACATAGGTGTCGTTGACGTTTTTGAAATGGTCTATATCGACCATGATCAGCGCAGTTTCATGATCCTCCGAACCTTGGCTCTGTGCCAAACTGGCCAGATGGCGGGTGACATAGCGCCTGTTGTAGAGCCCCGTCAGGCCATCAGTGAAGGCCATGTCGACGCTTTTCTCCAGCGCCCCGCGCAGTTCATCATGATAGCGGCGGTAACTCGATTGCGTTAAAGCCCGCGCACGCGCCTCGCTGAGGTTAATCGGCTGTATGATGTAGTCGTTAACGCCCAACTCAAGCGCCTTGGTAATCTGATCCGGCTCCGATTCCTCGACCAGGACCAAAATTGGCACATGGCGTTTCGCCACATTCGAACGCAGATGCGAACACAGCCTGAGCGGATCACCGGCGCTCAGGACCAAACTCACAAACACCATGTCGAAATCCTCGGCCAATGCCTTGGCCAAGGCCAAGCCCGGATCGTTCAGCATTTCCGTTTGGCTGTTCTCATCGAAAATCGAGGCAATCAGCTCGCCTTCGTCGGCCTGGTCGCCGACAAATAGGATTTTCTGGCCGTGCAGCAGGTCGTCGCGCTTTTCAACATCGCGCAGGGTATTCATCTGGCGCGACTTTTCTTCCCGCACGCGAAGCTCGTCGAGCAGTATTTTGACCCTGAGCAGCGAACGCTAGCGCGCGAACAGCGCCATATCCCGCACCGGCTTGGTGAGAAAATCGTCCGCCCCGGCCTCGAGGCCGGTGACGCGGTCGGACTGTTCATTGAGGGCTGTCACCATGATCACCGGCAACAGCGCCGTCGCCGGATTTTCTTTGATGCGGTGGCACACTTCGAAGCCGTCCATTTCCGGCATCATGACATCGAGCAAAACGATATCGGGCGGCTCGGATTCGATAATCTCAAGCGCCTCGGCACCGCTGGTGGCGGTAATTACATCATAATATTCGGCCGACAATTTGGCTTCTAGAAGCCTTACATTGACGGGAATGTCATCTACAACTAAGACACGCGCGGACATATTTTGCCTGGCTACCTCGACCTGTTGGTGAAGGCACGAGCCCCGAATTTTATCGGGAAATACCCTGGCAGCGAACTTTTTGTTGCCGATTCTGCCTTCACCCCTGGAAGTGTATCGATAGATGGTTAAACCTTTATTATGACAAATTCGCCGCATCCGGACGTCGCCCGGCAATTGGCCGGGCTGGACCATAATCCCGCCAGACCGCTCATTCTGTGCGATGCAGATGAGGTTTTGCTCGCGTTTATGGCTGCATTCGAGCGATTTCTGCATGGCAGCGGGCTTTATTATGCGTGGCGTTCCTATGCGCTCGACGGCAATGTCCTCGAACGCAAGAGCAACACCGCCCTTGCCATGCCAGAAGTGAGAAGCCTGATCGAGAAATTCTATGCCGATCACGCCGGCACCTTGGCGCCGGTCGCCGGCGCGTCGCAAGCGCTTAATAGTCTCTCGGCGCGGGCGGATATCGTCATCCTGACCAATCTTTGGCAGGAACATCGCCAAGCTCGGCGGCTTCAGCTCGCCAGCTATGGGCTGGATTATCCGGTTATTTCAAACGATGGCTCAAAGGGGCCGCCGGTCGCCTGGTTTGCCGCGCGCACCGACGCCCCGCTCTACTTCATTGACGACAGCCCGCGCCACCATACGTCGGTCGCGCGCGATGCCGCACGGGCGGTGCGCATTCATTTCATTGCCGAGCGCCGCCTCGCCGGCCTGCTCGGCCCGGCCGAGGACAGTCATTATCGTGTCGACACATGGCCATCGGCGCGCCTCGTGATCGAGCACGATCTCACGGCCAAGGGCTACTAACCCCATGGACGATTAGATAATGCGCATCGGCATCGATTTGGGCGGCACCAAGGTCGAAGCCATCGCGCTCGGCGATGATGGCGCGACCCTCTCGCGCCGCCGGATGGCGACACCGCGTGGCGATTATGACGCCACCCTGGGGGCTATTTCCGGCCTGATACAAACCGTCGAGAATGAGCTGGACATGCGCGGCAGCGTCGGCGTAGCCACGCCAGGCGCGATTTCACCGGATAGCGGCCTGATTAAGAATTCCAATTCCGATTGGCTGATCGCCAAGCCTTTGATCGAAGATTTGCAGAATCGCCTGGTGCGACCCATCCGCATTGCCAACGATGCCGATTGTTTCGCCCTCTCGGAAGCCGTCGATGGCGCCGGGGCCAGAGCCTACAGCGTGTTTGGCGTCATTCTCGGCACCGGCGTCGGCGGTGGCGTAGTGGTTGACGGGCGGCTGCTCAAAGGACCCAACGCAATCGTCGGTGAATGGGGCCACAATCCCTTGCCTTGGCCGAGCGACGAAGAGCGCCCCGGCCCGCTATGTTATTGCGGCTTGGAGGGCTGCATCGAAACCTTTCTCTCCGGCCCGGCGCTGGCGCGCGACCATGCCCTGGCCGCGGGCGGTACCATGCGCGGCGAGGAAATCGTCGCGGCGGCGGCGGCCGGCGATGCGTCTTGCAGCACCACCCTGGCGCGCTATGAAAAGCGCCTCGCCAAAGCCCTTGCCAGCGTGATCAATCTGATCGATCCGGAAATTATCGTCCTCGGCGGCGGCCTCTCCAATATCGAGCGCCTCTATACTAACCTGCCTACGCTGTGGGACCGGTATGTCTTCAGCGACAACGTACGCACCCGCCTTGCGCCCGCCTGTCACGGCGATTCGAGCGGCGTGCGCGGCGCCGCCTGGCTGTGGCCGCTCTGACTGTCTGGCGCTAGCCGACTAGCAATCCGGCGGGCTTAATTCCTCATACTTCTCAAGCTCCGCACGCACCGCGAAATTGCCGTAATCGATGTCATAGCGATGCGCCACACCGCGTTCGTTGATCAGCGCACCGACCTCAAAATCAGGCTCCGCATCGCCGCCGAGTAGCGGGAAATAGGCCATGCGGACAGGCCACACCTTCTCTTCCACCGCCGCCGCGCCCACAATGCCGTCATCGACGTCATCGACGTCATCGCCGGCACCAGGCAATGCCCGCATGCGCGGCGCGGCAAAAAAGGTCGTCACGTCATAGGTGCCTTCAATGCTGGAGCCGTCAAACATCAAGGCGGAATAGCCGTCTGCGCCTTCGTTCATGCGCGCCATCATGCGACGTGAATATTCGCTCGGAAACACCGTGCCTTCGGGCAACGCCACGGCCAAGCCTTTCGGTTTGCTGTATTTTACCGTTCCCCGGCCGTCAGGAGCAGTCAAATGCGCCTCGCCGACAACATTATCGATGATCACGCCATCGGAGATATGGCTGGCATGAAAATGCAGTTCCAGGCCGTCCTTGGCCTCCCAGCCGGAGAATGTCAGGCCGATCTGGTTGCTCTTCTCCTGCGACGAGGCGAGGTACAAAGACGTGTGCTGATTAACGTTCCAACCGTCGCAGGTGTCGGTCCATTCGAAATACATTTCCCCCGACGCGCCGACAATACCGCTCGAACTTTCGGCCGAGATGAGAGACACACGGTAGAGGCCGCGATGCGGCGTGAACCAGGCATCGGCGGCAGCACTGAACAGCGGCGCCGATATTCCGGCGGCAAGCACCAAGCACGCCGCCAGATAGATAATCCATTTCCGCTTTGTCGCCACGCCTGCCAATCCCGTTCTCTACCGAAGCAAATTATGTTGCAAAAGCAACCATGTACGATTCGCCAAGACCGGTAAAGGCGGCAGGCGCAGCGAAAGATTCCGCGCGGCAGAAAAACACACTGCAAATTTTTCCACCCTCTTCCGCCCCTTTGGTTAGGCCATTGATACCAGCAGCATATTTCTTGGCGCATGGCTTGCACCAAGGATATCAAAATTGTCTGCCGTGTAGTTGCGGCGGCGGTGAACATTACTCAAGAAGGAGGCATGGGATATAGCCCATTCGACAAATACGGTAGAGGATTTTCCGGAGCCCGGTTCCGAACTTGCCATCAGCGTCGGCGCGATCGCCGAAAAACTGCTGCAGACCATTCGCGACAAGGGCAATCGGACGGATGCCGATCAGCGCGGCCTGTTGGAGCGCGCGCTCGCCGTTGCAACCGAGGCGGAACAGCGTCTCGCCGAACAGAGCCGTCGTATCGCGCTCTTGGAGATGTTGACGCTCACCGACGAGATCACCGGCCTGATGAACCGGCGCGGTTTCGACCGCGAGCTTATCCGCGCCCTGGCCGCCGCCCGGCGCTACAGCGACACCGGCGTCCTCACCCTGATCGACCTTGATGATTTCAAGACCATCAATGATGTCTATGGCCATCTCGCCGGCGACCAGGTGCTGCGCACCATCGGCCAGCTGCTGCAATTGCAGATTCGCGAGAATGACAGCGTGTCGCGCATCGGCGGTGACGAATTTGCCATTCTGCTTGCCAAATGCGGCGGCGACAGCGGCTTCGCCCGGGCCGAGGAAATCGAAATGGTGCTGAACGAGCATTTCGTCAATTTCGGCGGCGCAGCCATTCCGGTACGCGGCAGCGTCGGCATCGCCAAGTTCGACAAAACCGACGATAGCGAAAGCCTGATCAACCGGGCCGACCAGGCGATGTACAAGAAAAAGCTCATGAATTCGCGTGAGCGCTCGCGCAACGGTCAATCTCTTCTGCTCGGGCCGCATATGGGCGAATCGGACTAGCCCCTTTGGCGCCCTATCAGGCGCTAAATTAGCGATAATGGCGGGGTGCCTCGGCGCCCCGCCATTCTTGTTATGCCGGCCCTGATGTGTGGCGTGGACCGGCTTGAAAAGCTATTCTCCCGGCGGCGCCTTGAGCGCAGCAAAATAAACGCGGGGAAAATGAACCATGTCCGGACGAATAGATGCACGCTTGGCCGAATTGGCGATCGAACTGCCGACGCCGCCGGCCCCGGTGGCCGACTATGTCCCTTATGTTCAAACCGGAAATCTCGTCTTCATTTCGGGCCAGGTTTCGTTTATCGGTAAGAATGATTCCTCCGCCGGCAAAGTCGGCGCGGATCTGACACCGGAAGAAGGCAAAGAGGCGGCGCGCAATTCGGCACTCAACACCATTGCCCATTTGAAAACAGCCTGTGGCGGCGATCTCGACCGGGTCACACGTTGCGTCTCGATACGCATTTATATTGCCAGCGCGCCCGATTTCACCGGCCAGCCGGCCGTCGGCAACGGTGCCTCGGAGCTGGTTGGCAAAATCTTCGGCGATCTCGGCAAGCATTCCCGCGCCGCCGTCGGCGTCACGGCGCTGCCGCTCAATTGCGCGGTCGAAGTCGAATCGGTGTGGGAAATTGGCTGAGCGCGGGGAGCGACAATAATGAGCGACACCTTTACCGGCGGGCGCGCGCTTGTCGAAACGCTGATCGGCCATGACGTCGATACGGTGTTCTGCCTGCCGGGCGAATCCTATCTCGGTGTGGTTGAATCCTTACGCAAGAATCAGAATAAAATTCGCCTCGTCATCAACCGGCACGAATCGGGTGCCAGTTTAGCCGCCACCGCGCATGCCCGTATGACCAACAAGCCCGGCATCGCCTTTGTCTCGCGCGGGCCGGGCGCCGCCAATGCCGCTATCGGCGTGCATACAGCGCGCCAGGATTCGACCCCGCTGGTGCTCTTTATCGGCCAGGTGCCAACCCACCAGCTTGGCCGCGAGGCCTTTCAGGAGGTCGATTACCATATCATGTTCGGCCCGCTCACCAAGGGCGTGCTGCAAGCCTTCACCGCCAGCGAGGTGGCGGATATTACCCAGCGCGCGCTTGCCATCGCCATCGATGGCCGACCCGGGCCGGTGGTTGTCGTCCTGCCAGAGAATGTCACCACCAGCGAAACCAGAGACACGGAAATCCCTGCGCCGACGCCCCGGCCCGCCTTCCCGCCGGACCCGGACGCGGTTGCGCGCGCCGCGGAGATGATCGACCAGTCGAACCACCCACTGGTAATCGGCGGCGAGATGGTCAATTTCGAGGCCGCCAATGCAGATCTCGAAGCGTTTCTCGAGGCCTCGGGCGCCGGCCTCTCGGCCGCCTTCCGCCGCCAGGGCGTGATCTCGACCGACCATCCCGCCTGTCTCGGCCATTTCGGCCTGGCGCTCGCGCCCTATCAAAAAGAAATGTGGGACGATGTCGACCTCGTTATCGCCGCCGGCACCCGGCTCGACGCCGCGACGACGATGGATTTCGAGTTGGTCAGCCGCGAGCAAAAGCTGATCCATATCTTCACCGACCGTGCCGTGCTCGATGTCAATGCGCCCGATGTGGCGCTTAAATCCGATTGCGGCGCCACCTTAAGCGCACTGAGCGCAGCCCTGACCACGCCGCCGCCGCCGGAGCGCCTGACCTGGCTTGCGGCCCAGCGCGCCAATTACGAGGCCTGGAGAAAAGGCGCACCTGTAAAAGCGCTCGGCGACGTCGATATGGACGAGGTCATGCGGGTTCTTGCCAAAGCCCTGCCCGACGATTGCACGGTGACCAACGACGCCGGCAATTTCGCCACCTGGCTGCACCGCTTCCTACCCTTCCGCCACCGCCAGGCGCAAGCCGGCCCGGCGGCCGGTGCAATGGGATTTGCGGTGCCCGGCGCCATCGGCGTACAGCTCGCCCGGCCGGACAAGACGGTTGTTGCCCTGGTCGGCGATGGCGGCTTCCTGATGACCGGCCAGGAGCTGGTCACGGCGGTCGAGCAAAACCTGCCGATCAAGGTGATCGTCTGCGACAACAGCGCCTACGGCACCATCGCAATGCATCAGACGCGGCGCTTCGGCAGCGATAACCAATATGGCGTCAATCTGAAAAGCCCGAATTTCGCCGCCGCTGCGCGCGCCTGGGGGGTGGAAGCCTGGCGCGTCGATAAAACGGCGCAGTTCGCGCCCGCGCTCGACGCGGCGCTCGCCCATGGCGGCCCGGCGCTGATCCACCTAAAGACGGATCTGCGCGATCTGGCCGCCTCGGGGTTGAAACTCGAATCATAGGGGATAAATCCGAACCTATGGCAGTTCAAGAAGCCGGTCCCGAGCTTGAAGCGCATATATTGACGTCGATCGGCGATGTCGCGGCGCAAGACTGGGACGCTTGTGTCAGCGGCGGCCATCCTTTCACCCGCCACGCCTTTCTCAACGCCCTGGAGGAAAGCGGCTCAGCCACCGCCGACACCGGCTGGCTGCCCCAGCATTTGGTTATAAAGGATCAGGACGGTGCGGTTCTCGGCGCCGTTCCGATGTATCTCAAGAATCATTCGCACGGCGAGTATGTATTCGACCATGGCTGGGCCGATGCGTTCAAGCGTGCCGGCGGGCGCTATTATCCGAAGATGCAGGTCTCGGTGCCGTTCACCCCGGCGAGCGGCCCGCGCCTGCTGTTGCGGGGTGACGCGGCGTCAAGCATGGCAAAAAAAAACGCCTTGGCGATGGCGCTGCTTTCCGCCTGCATACAGCGCTGCGATCAAGTCGACGCCTCCTCACTGCATATCACCTTTCCCGACGAGGCGCAGGCCAAGCTGATGCGCGAGGCCGGCCTGCTGCTGCGCTCCGGCATGCAGTTTCATTGGCAGGATGACGGCTATAAGAATTTTGACGGGTTTCTCGATTCTCTCGCCTCGCGTAAACGCAAGCAGATCCGCCGCGAGCGGCGCGAGGCGCTGGTTGACGAGGGGCTAACCGTTCGCGCCCTCTCTGGCGATGAAATAGAGGAGCGTCATTGGGACGCCTTCTTCCACTTCTATCAGGAAACCGGCAGCCGCAAATGGGGCATGCCCTATCTGACGCGCGTGTTCTTCAGCCTGTTGAGCCACAGTATGGGCGAGCAGGTGGTGCTGATCATGGTCGAAAATAACGGCCGGGCGATCGCCGGCGCGCTCAATCTGAAAAGCGACGATACCCTCTATGGCCGAAATTGGGGCGCCATCGAGTATCACAAATTTCTCCATTTCGAGGTGTGCTATTATCAGGCCATCGACTATGCCCTGGCGCACGGGCTGACACGGGTGGAAGCGGGCGCGCAAGGCGAACACAAGTTGGTGCGCGGCTACCTGCCGTGCCCGACCTATAGCGCCCATTGGATCGCCAACCCGTCCTTCCGCGACGCCATCGGCGAATATCTCGAACGGGAAACACAGCAGGTGGATTGGGAAATAGAAGCCTTGGGCGAACACAGCCCGTTCCGTAAAGGTGGCGCATGAGAGGTGATGACAAGCGGCGCTTTTCGCTCAAAGCCTTTATCCGCGCCTATCCGAAGCGCTTTCGGCTGATCACCGTCGGTGCGGCGGTGATCGTCATCGTTCGCAAGCCGCTTGCATGCCATTTGATCGCCACCGGCGTGTCGTGGATCTGCGCCATCGTCGCCTGGCAATTGCTGCAGACCGTGCTGGTCACCGGTCCTATTTCTTATGAGTTGGGTGGCTG
>PVBE010598628.1_pt1 | contig 25485 bp, 14 predicted proteins | sample 1631181 | NCBI WGS metagenome assembly PVBE01 (sample SAMN08397723, study PRJNA350692) | Marine metagenome, whole genome shotgun sequencing project. | isolation source: water | place: Pacific Ocean | collected 2012-04 | reverse complement strand
TGGATTATCAGAAAAGTCTACTAGTTCCTTAATCTCATAACTGAGAAAACCATCTGGGTCTGAAGGACTTAACGTATACTGGGTTTCAAGTATGTTCTGATCTAAACCAGAATTATAATTAATTTTAGATTTATCTATTGGATTGTCATTAATCTTTACCGCTGGTTTGAGAACATCTTCAATAGAAGTAAACCTAAAGGTTACCACATCACCTACTTTGGCTATTTCTGTATTCCCTGAATCATTATTTGAATAGACTTCCACCTCACTCAAGACCGGAGGAACACTATCAGCAGTCATCCACAATCGTACTGCATACCCTTCAAAATAAATATCATCCTCTCCATAGATTTTATCTTTGAAAACAAATGAATAGGTCGCATTATCCTCCAAACGTTCTTCAGTTGTAATGGTCAGCAATGATTTATTATTTTCGTACCTATGAGCATAAATAAAATCGCTGCTGGAAAGAGTTGCTTTTGTTTTGTTATCATAGGCAACTGAAACAGAAAGATTATCGAGCAAGTCATTTGAAATTCCATTCCCATCTAAAAATGTGGCATCAATTTTTTTGTTAAAGTAAATATCTAAAGCTCCTGAAGTATGAAGGGTGTTTCTTGCCCTTGTTTCACCATTTTCTTCAATAGTGGGATAATCTGCTAATTCAACTTTTAGTTTTTCTTGAGAAATGAATTCTATATCAAACTTATTAATTGGATTTTCTGCTTTATCTTTTATTTTTTCATTTAAAGAAAGTTTATATAGACGATCGGGACCAAGATAAACTTTATCCTTGCACTCTTCATCACCCAGGAGGTGCATCGGACAGTCCTTTGAGGACCAGCTGGTCTTATCGATCTCAAAGGAAAATTGATTGCCATCTTGTGTTGCTGAAGCAATTAGCCCTACACATCCGGAATCGTTCGAGTCAGGATCAGTATCCTTCCAGGTTAAATTGATATTACTAGTTGACTTCGTACAGTTTCTTGTGTTTGAAACCGTTAATGTTTCAGCAAGAATAATATCATCAAATTTTACATCTAATTGTTTATTAGTCAGTTTTATCTGAATTCCTTCATTATTCACCACATTGCCTTCAGCATCAGTAACGTTATCTACATTGGGTACCGTTACATCAACAGTGAAATTTTCCAAAGAATACTCTTTGGTGTTTCCTGCCAAATCTCTGGTTCTCAAAGTACAATGGTATTCTTGTTCTGAAAGATTATTCAGAATCCTTATTGGAATTTCATAAACATGATCTTTGATTGCTTCGTATGTATTTTTTTCATTAAATAATTTTTTAATGTTTTTATAATTTGGAGAAGCATTGTTAATTTGGTCAATCAGTTCCTGATTACAATTGACATAATCTTCAAAAATTAATTCCTCATTGGAGTTGATCGTAAAAACAGGCTGTTGATTATTGGTGTACCTGCTTACATTTTTTACAATTTCACCTTCAGGTGGTTTCGTATCTAAAACAAATCCAGTTAATGAAATTGGATCAGATTGATTCGATGCATTATCTGTCACATAGAATCGACAATCTCCATACCATCCATCTTTTTGTATATCTTGGAATTTGATCTCATGATTTCCAGAATTCGAATCGATCAATTCAGACGACTTATATCGGCATTTTTCAAAAAAAGTGGTTTTGATGTAGTTATCGTCATTATCAGATACATCAAAAATCAATGAAAGATTGTCAGCATGAGTTATATAAAAATAGGGACTGTTGCCTCCAGAATCACGAACACCACTTTGCAATCCTCTCTTCCAAACTACATTGCTAATTGAAGGTTTTATGGCATCCACTTTAAATGTTGTAATGGCAACTTCCGTGAGGTTCCTCGATTGATCCTCAAAAACCAAATAGCAGCCTTCATAGATTTGACTCGATAAATCCAACTCGAATTCTACAACACCCCTTTGAGCCTCTTTAAAGTCATCATTAAGTGACGAACATGAACCTTTATCTATTTTAAATCTTCCCTTCTCGTCGGTAATGAATCTAAATTCTGTTGTATCATCATTGGTAAGAATAAGATGCTTATTGTTAACTAATTTTTTTGCTGATGTGATATTTAATCCTTGAAGGGCAGAGTCATTGACGCATAATCTTTCATTTTCCAAACAAACCTTACCATTTTCTTTGGATTGAGATGAATGATATTTTTTCGATTTATCAGCATAGATTGGATGTTGAACCACTGCTTTTTTCGCATCAACTATTAGATCTTTATTTCTTGATAGTGAATTCTCAACATCTCCTACATTGGTAAATAGAATCACCTCTGGTGTTGATCCCATGGTTGAAATTACGACATTCTCAGTAAGAACAAGAGCATTGTTGGAATAAAGGTCTAAATCATTGATTTGATCTCCTTCAATATATTTATTTCCATTAACACTCTGACCTTGAACAGTATACCGGAAGTAATGTTTTTTATTGTAGGTGCCCTTTTGCCCATAATTACTTCCACTTCCGATCCATTCTGCTTTACGGACCAAATCAGGATTTTCTCTTATGGTTTTACGATTGGTACCACTATCGATTTCTAAATAGGGCAACTCCGAGGCACCACCTCCTGAAAATGCAACAGGCATATTAAAAGTTAATTCGATAGTAATTTCATCACCCTCCTTATACATTGAGGTGGGATCCTCATCATCGGAATCCGAATCTGTAGAGGTGATATTGGTGATTTTTGCAACCTGAAGTTTATTCAAAAGTGTTATGAAACCACTTGAAGTACCTTTTTTGATCTTCTTTTCCAGATTTTCCTTTTGCTCATCGGCGTCAAACCCTGGCATTTCAATTTCACCCAAAGCCTCTGTGGTTCCTTCTTGTATTTTTTCTAATAAAGCCAACTTATCATTGGGATTGGATGTTTCAACATTCTCCAAACCCTCACTGGCACCTTTAGCAACACTTTCAAGTATCGAGCTAAGATCATCAGAGTTAAATCCGGGCATTTCAATTTCATCCAAACTTTCTGTCGCCGAAGCTGATATTTCAGAAACAAGAGATGAAAGTTCAATATTCTCATCCGAATCGGATGCCAATTCCCCCAAACCTGAGGTTGCTCCTTTGGTGACATTCTCGACCATGGAACTCAGATCGTCTGAGCTGAAACCCGGAATGTCGATTTTCCCCAAATTCTCAGTGGCACCAGAGGTTGCACTCGAAACCAAAGTAGAGATCAGGTCTGATGTGTTTGTTGATGAATCTGCCTCTTTAACGTCTGCAATTGCCTTGGATATGGCTGATGTGGCTTCAGAGGTTATTTGCTGCAAAGCATCACCTAAATTGGCTGCATCCATTCCTTCAACATTTTCCAGGGATGCGACTGCAGTGCCTGTGACTTCTTTCATGGTGGAACCCAGTTCATTGGGATCCACTCCACTCTTTCCCATTGCCCCCACAATGGCACCGATCAAACTTCCAGCATCATTTGCCAAATCAGAAGCGCTTCGGTCATGATTCTTTCCCGAAGATCTTCCTGAGGCATGGGTTTCAAAAGCTGCTGCCAAATTGCTCACAGAAGTTTGAGTGATATTTTTCAATAATGTGGTTTGCACACTCATTCCTGGTTCTGCAGAACTAGGTATCATGAAGGCTTCTCGTCCTTTCATCGAAGAAATCAAAGTCCCCAACATATCCTGAACCACACGTGTGGTTTGATTGTCCGCCTGCCCCAAACTGGCTTCTTTCAGGTTTTTCTGGACGTATTCAACCATTTTCGGTATCAGATCCAAGAGGTTGGAAGATTCCAACAAGCCTGCATTTTTTAAATCTTCAGCGACTTTCACCAAAACTGCACTGGACTGTTCTGCAGTCATTTCACAACCATCACAGGATCCTGAACTGTCCGCATTGGATGAAAATGCATTCCTACCTGGCGATGCTTGGGACGAATTTGAGGAACAGGTTGAATTGGTCGTAGTGGTTGTTCCCGACATATTGTCCTGCAAATTGTTCAGCAGATCCCCCGCCTGACTCGTCGGACTGACAATGGTGAAATTAAAATTCACATAATCTTGGTTACCTCCCGGGTCAATCATGACTAAACGGCAATCGTATGATCCACCTACCAATTCTGTGATTGATCGGGCTGTGCTACTGCTTGAGTACAATTCAACACAGTTGTTTCCGTCAGCAGTCACCTTAGTTAGAAAAAGTTTGGCAGGACAGTTCCCTCCAGAATTCGCAGTGATGTAGACGTCTCCAGTCTCATTCGAAGTGAAATTCACGATCGGGCTTGTGTCCATGATGATGCCCGTGGGGTATGCTCCTGAATTTAATGATATTTCCGGTGGGACTTGATCATCCGTGGTGACTACTACTGGATTATCAGGTTTTGCCGTTTGTAGGGTATCTTGCTCTTCCTCAACAGGAGCAGTGTCACAAGCGACAAAAATAAAATGCACTACGAACAGCAAAGTTAGGACTAGCAGTCGCATTGCTGAGGCCATCTGCCCAATAGATCTGGTAAGGGGAATTGATACACTCATTGAGAAGGTTCCGTATCTCAAAGGCGTTTAGAATTCTGAAAATCCGCAAAACCCAGTCAGGATTCCACGTGCGTATATATAGTCCATATCATGAAATTTCGCTATTTAAATATCATTACTTTAGAAAAATTAGATTTTCAAATAATATAGGACTTATGAAAAATTAATGTCAACCCAAATGAATGGACAATTAAAAATAAATTTATTTGATTAAATATACTATATATTCAAGTATTTATTTAATTAAGGTATATTATATTTCATCATATATGGTAAATTTTGGTTATTAGCTTCAAATATATTTATGACTTATCTAGATCAGAAACCGTACACAGAGGAACTATTAGGATGATTAAGGAATAAAATGGAAACCCATTTGGATCTACAAAACGGAATAAAAAGATTCCGCACGAAAAGCCTCAACAAGCCACCATCCTTCAATTCCTCTTGAAAAGGGTTTTCATCCTTCAAATCTTTAGAAGCAAAGCTTTGATTGGAACCCGTTCGTCCCATGAATCCTAGAGGGAGGAATATCTTGCAAAACCCAGAAAAATTCTGGAAGTTATGCATAACTTGAGAAGAAGATCATGAAATTTGGAATTTTATATTTCATGATATTTTTTTACAAACCCATGTTTTTATAGAACATTCATGCCTGATGCGGGTTCCTAGCGAGAACCTGACAATCCTTTTTTCACCCAGCTGGATCCGAATCAATTGATTCGGACCAGAGCAACCCATCCATCGAACAGGAAACATGAGAAGCATTTTTATCGGAGCCAGCTTTCTGGTTCTGGCCCTGAATGGTTTGATTTATCTTGTCTGGCCCCCCGTGTTATGGTCATTGATCCTGTTCGGCCCCTTGATTCTGGTTGGATTCCGGGACATGGCCCAGACCCGTCATTCGGTATTGAGAAACTTCCCGGTGGTTGGGCACATGCGTTATTTTTTAGAACTGATCAGTCCTGAAATTCGTCAATATTTCATCGAATCCGATACCAGTGGAGCACCCTTCAACCGTCAAGAACGGAGTGTGGTTTACGAACGGGCAAAGAACGTCCGAGATACGGTCCCTTTTGGAACCGTGAGGGATGTTTATGCAACAGGTTACGAGTGGGTCAATCATTCTCTGAGCCCAAAGCATCTGGATTTGGAGGAAGTTCGCGTCCTGGTTGGAGGAAAAGACTGCAAACAACCTTATAATGCTAGTCTGCTGAACATCTCGGCCATGAGCTACGGGGCTCTCAGCCAGAACGCCGTGATTGCACTCAATAAGGGAGCGAAGATGGGAAATTTCGCCCACAACACCGGCGAGGGATCCATCAGCCCCTATCATCTTCAAGGTGGTGACCTGATCTGGCAGGTGGGCACAGGATATTTCGGTTGCCGAACCGATGAAGGCAAGTTCAATCCGGATATGTTCAAGGAAAAATCCGCCCTTGAGGAAGTCAAGATGATTGAGATCAAACTCTCCCAGGGAGCAAAACCTGGACACGGAGGGATCTTGCCTGCTGCTAAACTGACCGAGGAGATTGCTTCCATTCGAAGTGTGCCGATGGGCAAGGACGTCAACTCGCCTCCTGGACACACCGCTTTTTCGAATCCAACCGAGTTCATGCATTTCATACAACAGCTGAGGGAACTTTCAGGAGGGAAACCGATCGGATTTAAACTTTGCGTCGGCAAAAGGCGGGAATTTCTTTCAATCTGCAAAGCCATGCTGAAAACAGGCATCACCCCTGATTTCATTACCGTCGACGGCGGTGAAGGAGGTACTGGAGCCGCACCACTCGAATTCACGAACCGCATCGGCACTCCTTTGGTGGAGGGTTTGATCTTTGTCCATAATTCGCTGGTCGGGTTTGACCTGCGCAAAGAAATGAGAATCTGCACCAGTGGCAAGATCACCACTGGTTTTGACATCATCAAGCGTCTGGCAATGGGAGCCGACCTCTGTTATTCGGCCAGAGGGATGATGATGTCCCTAGGATGCATCCAGGCCCTCAAATGTAATACCAACACCTGTCCCGTGGGAGTGACGACCCAGGATCCTGGACTGGTGGTGGGGTTGGTCCCTGAAGACAAGTGTAAACGTGTCTATAACTTCCAGAAGAATATCATCAAAAGTGCCTGTGAAATGATGGGGGCGATGGGTCTGGAAAAAACCGATGATCTCAAACCCTGGCATTTGATGAGGCGAACTGAAGCTTATGAGATTCGTAATTATTCAGAAATATATGATTTCCTGAAACCAGGTGACCTCCTCAAAAAATCTCTTCCGGTTAGTTATGCACGAGCAGTTGAAGCTGCCAATGCAGAAAGTTTCAATGATATTCATCCCTCTGTTTAATCAAACCTTGAGTGAATTGAACCACCGACAACATTTAAATTGAGAGAAAATTGTGAAAGCATCTGATCTGTTCGTAAAATGTATGGAGGAAGAAGGAGTAGAATATCTGTTTGGAATCCCAGGTGAAGAAAACCTGGACCTCCTCGATTCGCTCCGGAATTCGAGCATCAAGCTGATTCTCACCCGTCACGAGCAGGCAGCAGGTTTCATGGCCGCCACTTATGGGCGTTTGACCGGACGTGCCGGAGTCTGCATGTCAACCCTTGGACCTGGAGCAACCAACCTGGTCACCGCTGCAGCCTATTCCCAGCTGGCGGCAATGCCAATGGTCATGATAACCGGCCAAAAACCGGTGAAGCACAGCAAGCAGGGAAAATTTCAAATTCTGGATGTGGTTGAAATGATGCTCCCCTTGACCAAGTTCACGCATCAGATTGTCAGTGGGAACAACATCCCTTCAAGAGTCCGTGAAGCCTTCCGTATCTCACAGGAGGAACGTCCTGGTGCTTCCCATCTTGAACTTCCTGAAGACATTGCTTCTGAAAAGACCGATTTAAGCCCCATTCCTGCGAGCCGTGCCCGAAGACCTGTTGCCGAAAACAAAGCGGTAAAACAGGCCGTGGACATGATCGAAGCAGCAAAAAACCCGCTGCTCCTGATCGGAGCCGGTGCCAACCGCAAACTTCCTGCACGAATGCTGCGTGCGTTTGTGGATAAAACTGGAATCCCGTTCATCAGCACCCAGATGGGCAAGGGAGTCCTGGATGAAAGAGATCCGCTCTTTCTTGGTAACGCCTCGCTCTCTGCCAATGATTTTCTGCACAGGGCCATTGATAATTCGGACCTCATCATCAATGTCGGGCATGATGACATCGAAAAACCTCCTTTTTTCATGACCGAGGATTCATTCCAGGTGATTCACATCAATTTCATGAGTGCGGATGTTGATCCTGTTTACTTCCCTCAACTGGAAGTGATCGGAGACATTGGCAACAGCATGTGGCAGATCAAGGAAAGAATCATGAAAAAGGATACTTGGGATTTCAATTATTTCATGAAGGTCCAGGAACAGGTCATCACGCACCTTGCCGAAGGAGCCGATGATCCACGTTTTCCAGTCTACCCGCAACGGTTGGTGGCTGATGTCAGGAAAGTGATGCCCTCGGATGGCATCATCGCCCTGGACAATGGTGTCTACAAAATCTGGTTTGCCCGAAATTATCTTGCCCATCAGTCCAATACCGTATTATTGGACAACGCCTTGGCTACGATGGGGGCGGGATTGCCTTCTGCCATGGGGGCGAAAATCGTTCACCCAGAACGTTGGGTGATGGCCATCTGCGGTGACGGAGGGTTCATGATGAATTCCCAGGAACTCGAAACTGCCGTCAGACTGAAACTCAACCTTGTGGTCATGATCCTCCGTGACAATGCCTATGGGATGATCAAATGGAAACAGGCCAACATGAATCTCCCTGAATTCGGGCTCGATTACGGGAATCCAGATTTTGTCCGATATGCCCAGAGTTATGGGGCACAGGGGCACCGTGTCGAAGAAACGGAACAACTGGTTCCACTGCTAGAACAGTGTTTTAACACACCCGGAGTTCATGTCGTGGAAGTCCCCATGGACTACAGTGAGAATGACCGTATCCTCAATCATGAAATCAAGGAGCGAAGCCAAAAGGTTTAGGCTGACTTTAAATTCTGGGTACTTTCTGTCATAACATTCTTTTTTTAACAAAAAGAACCTCGTTCTTTCAATTTTCCCTTGGGATGTATACGCCCATTCCGTGAATAAACTAAATTGAATATGGAACATTATGATCTATGCATAATCGGTGGCGGTCCCTCAGGTTATGCTGCTGCCATGAGAGCTGTGGATTTTAATAAAAAGGTACTTCTTGTTGAAAAAAAGCGTTTGGGGGGAGCGGGCATATTTGATGGTGCACTTTCATCAAAAACCTTCTGGGAAATTTCAAAAGAATACGGATCCTTCAACCAGAGGATGAGGCATTATGGACTTCCGATGCCTTCAATTGGATTTTCAAATGTTGTGAAGGAGGTCGAAGAAGCAGTCATGGAGCGTTCAAATCAACTCCAAAAACACCTGGACCAGGTGATTGAACGTGATCCACAACATTTTACTTTTTTACGCGGTTGGGGGCGCTTTGTTTCTCCTCATGAAATCGAAGTGGAGACTGAGGATGTAACGACCAGAATTTATGCGAAAAATGTCATCATCGCGACAGGAAGTAGGCCCAGAAAACTCCCGGATATTCCCATCGATGAGTCTGTGATATTGACCAGTGACGGCATCAGTACCTTGCAAGAATATCCTAAAAGCCTGGTCATTCTGGGTGCTGGGGTGATCGGATGCGAATTCGCAACGATCTTTTCGAATTTTGGAAAAACCCGAGTCCACCTTATCGCTAAAGATGATCGGATTCTGCCTTTTGAAGATGAAGACCTGGCCAAAGTTGTGGAAAAAAACCTGGAAGCCAACGGGGTGCTGATACATCGTGAGTCCAGACTGGAAAAAATGGATGTGGTTGAAGGAAAAGTTGAATATCTTTTGCAACATCCTGATGGAAGTAAAGAATCCTTTGAAGCAGAAAAAGGGCTTGTTTCCGTCGGTAGGGTCCCAAATATAGAAAACACGGGGATGAGAGAAATCGGTCTGGAGTTGAGTGATCAAGGTTATATTGTGGATCAAGATACTCAAACCAATATCGACCACATTTACGGCGTGGGCGACATAACCTCTGATATTGCTCTGGTCAACGTCGGTGAATTGGAAGGACGCCACGCGATTGAAAAGATGTATGGAAATCCATTAAAAAAATTAGGGTACGAAAACATCTCGACCATCATGTTTCTCAACCCTGAAGTCGCGGGTGTTGGAATGAATGAACAGCAGGCCATGCAAAAAGGAATCAACTTCCACTGTGCAAAATTCGACTTCTGCTGTATCCCCAGGGCTATTGCCATGCGGAAAACCCAAGGGTTCTTCAAAATCCTGGTCACTGATGATGAAGAAATGAAAGTGCTTGGCATGCGTGCGTTAGGAGAACATGCATCCAGTGCGATTCAGGCTGTTGCTCTCTTGATCTCGATGGACAAAGGAATTGGTGAATTGGCTGAGTTGATCCATCCACATCCATCGATCATTGAGGGGATTCAAGAATGTATAAGAATCCTGTATGACAAATCAATTTATAAACCTTCTATTTTTCACGATTATTTGGAGTTCAAACATTACCGCAATGGATCTTATCAATAAGGATTAAGCCCCATTTTGAGTCTATAAAAACAATAAATATAGGAAGACGCCATGGATGAAAATGCAAAAAAAACTGCATTGAGGATGATACCTTACGGACTTTATGTGCTGACTGCAGAAGACAGTCAGGGACGGATGTCCGGAGCAACCATCAACTGGGTCACTCAGACCTCTTTCCAACCCCCTTTGGTTGCACTTGGTGTAAAAAAAGATTCCTTGATTCATGACATCATCAAAGAATCCGGGAAATTTGCTCTCAACGTTTTGGGTAAGAATCAGCAAGGCTTGGCCTATGCGTTCTTCAAACCCGTCGAAAGAGATGGTGAAACCCTGGGTGGAGAAGCATTCCAAACTGGTGCTGCAGGTTGTCCTCTTTTGGACAATGCGATCGCTTTCGTCGAATGCAGCCTCGTCGACAGCATTGAAAAAGGGGATCATTCCCTTTTTGTCGGTGAAGTCCTTGAGGCAGGAGTGTCCAATGAACCAGGAGGACGTGCAGACGACGAAACACTTTGGCTTAGGGATCTAGGAGAAAAAACTTTTTATGGTGGCTGAGCTTAGCCCCATAAAACCTGCTGAAACTCGTTTCGTCTATGGAAGATCAGGCCTCCGTTCAAGAAACCGTTTGAGTCCGGCCTGATCCTCGGAAGCATTCTTGAGCCTCTGCACTCCCTCACGAAGCACCTCGATTTCAGAAGCGGTGGAAAGGCGTAAGTAATGCTTCCCCTCCGACCCAAGACTTCCAAAAGACCGCCGGTCAAGAACCGCCACCTGATGTTCGTAGAGAGCAAACATCTGGAAGATTCCTGCTGGAGAAGTTTCCTTTTTCTCCGATTCGGAAAGGGCCGAGTAAAATTCTGTCAATTCCAGCTTTGAGCATACTTCTGATATGTTCGGGAAAAGGTAAAATGCTCCTCCGGGTTTGCGGCAACTGATTCCTTCGACCTGGTTCAAAGCTTCCAAAATTTCATCCCTTCTTTTTTCAAAAGTTTGGACCATCTGCCCCACTGCTGTTTTCGAGAGCGTATTTTCCAGGGCGACTCTGGCCGCTTCCTGATTGTAGGGAGGGACACAGGAAAAATAATTGATGTTCAGGGTTTTGAAAATCTCTGCTTCTTCCGTATTGGGAAACACTGCATAGCCGATTCGACCTCCGGTCCAGGCATAGGTTTTCGAAAATCCGCTGGCGATGATGGACCTGGAAGCCATTCCAGGCATCGAAGCGATTGAATGGTGGCTCAGACCATCGAAAAGGATATTTTCATAGATTTCATCAGAATAGACCCGCACATCTTCTGAACAACGTTCCAGGATCACTTCGGCAATCGACTCAAGCAGTTCACGGGTTGCGACTCCTCCGGTCGGATTGGAAGGAAAGTTGAGGTAAATCAACTTGGTCTTCGGAGTGATCAGTTCTGCCAGTTGTTCTGGAGAAAAGGTGAAATCCGACGCCTCATCCAGATGCAGTGGAACCGGAACCGCATCCACATAGCGGATGAATGATTCATAAATCGGGAAGCCTGGACTGGGGTAGATCACTTCATCACCCTGATTGCAATAAACCTGCTGTGCCAGTCCTATCGGAGGTTTTCCTCCCGGAAACACCACCACCTGTTGAGGCCCCACTTCCAATTTGCGTGTTTGACTGACCTGCCTTGCTATAGACTCCCTCAAACTTAATAGTCCTTGCGGATCGCAATAGTGGGTATTGTCCAGATCCAACTGCCTTTTGATCTCATCCTTGATGTGAGAAGGAACAGGGAAATCAGGCTCGCCCAGATTGAGTTTGACCACCGGGGCCCATTCCTTTTCCACCTTGACGATGTGTGGACCGACCTTGAATGCGTTTTCCGTGTCTATTTTAAAAGTTCTCTCGGCGTATAGCGTCATGTCTTGCAGAAAAAGAAGAAGAGGAGAAACAGATTAGGAACTATAGATTTGAAGATAGATCTGGTAACTGCGGTAGACCCTTTTGACGTATTCCCGGGTTTCCTGAAATGGAATGTGTTCTACGAATTCTTCTGGAGAGGCGCCATTATAGGTCTTCAACCAACGTTTCATGTTGGTAGGTCCCGCATTGTATCCGCCTGCAGTATAGACGAGTTCATCATTGAACCGTGAAGCTATTTTGCCCAAGTAATGTGTCCCCAGCAAAGTATTGAGAAAAGGATCAAAGATTTCTTCCAGGTCCCTGATCTGGATCTTATGCCTTCCCGCCTGCTCTTTTGCCGTGGCTGGCATCAATTGCATTAAACCCATCGCTTCGGAACGTGAAATTGCATTCGGATTGAAATGACTCTCTTCACGCATGATCGCAAGAGCGAAATATGGATCAATCCCTGCCTTGGAAGCTACTTCACGGACATGGGCCCAATAAGGCCTTGGAAAGGCAAATTCCCACAAGGGATCTTCACCGATTTTCTGATCATAGAGCACAAAGATATAATGATTGGCAATCACCTTTTGAAGTGTGTGAAACGCCTCATAGTGATTCAGCAGTTCACAGATCTTCCGACTGAAACTTCTGCTGTGATCATTTTTAAGGGCATTGAGTATTTCTGCCTCTGCCTGTTCCGTATCAAAAATATCGAACAGAAACTCCCAACGATTTAAAAAAATTTCTTCTTCTGAAGATAATTCCTGCCCAGGTCTGTGCTGATCTTTTTTCGCCAAAATTTTCATTGTGCCTGATTCACCTTCGGGTTCTTCCTGCTCGAGAAGACCACGCAAACCATAATAGGTGTTGGCATATTTTGAGAGTAATTCTCCATAAAGCTTGTCGGATTCTTTCTCATGTTTCAGCAGAGCATGGATTTTAGCTTTCCAATAAATGAACTGGGGCCGAATCTTCGAATGCTTCGAGGTTAACGACAACCCTGCATCCAGATGTTTCAATGATGAATGATGCTGATTTCGGGTGTAATGCTTCCAGGCCTGTTCCCAGTGAGCCTTCATCGTTTGATGATGTTTTGGGAATTCGTGTATCAGTCGGGATAACCATTGATGTGCGTCTTTGGGTCTCCTTCGGGTTTTATAATTCTTCGCTAGGGAAAAATAGAGAAAAGGGAGTCTGCTGTTTTTGGGATCAATTTTTTTCAGACTTTCAATATGACCTACTGCTTCTTGCAACTTCCATCGTTTGATTTTGATCAGGGCATTCCAATAAAGCAGATTTTTGTTTGAAATCCCCCATTTTTTCCCCAATTCCCCATTTTCAATACTCGAGGATAAATTTTTATAATGCTTGGTTTTGAAATGCGATTTGATCAACGCATTGCCAAGCCAGCGCCGAAGCTTTGCATCTCTTCCTTCTGCAAGGATTAGAAGGTGTTTGCCAAGATATTGGTGAAGATTGAGTTTTTGTAGATTTCGAACACGGAGCTTGATTTGATCATGGCTCAGGTCTTGAAAATCTGTGGGCCAGATTGCCTTATGGGCCATTTTCGCACTCTCAACATCTTCAGGATACATCCAACCCAGCAACCTTAATTCTTTTGCAACCGGTTGGTGCATCTTGTCAGACTGCGTCATAAAAATTTGGTGCAAAACTGCATCTTTCAGCAAGAGTTTCGGATTTTCCCTTTGCTTGGAAAGAAACCGAAAAAGCATTTCCTTTTCATCGTCACTCTTGAAATTCTCTCTGAGTAAAGTGTGGACCCTGGCCAGGTAGAATTTGTGCTTCGGTTGCTTCAACAATTGAGCAATGTATTCCAATGCCTTGGATTTTTCACCGGCCTCCAAATTAGCCTGAGTCAGATGATACAGCGCAGCATCCGGATAGGCCCCTTTAGAAGAAAGCAAAAAGAATTTTTTTGCCTTCACTGGCTGTTGCTCTTTCAACAAACATTTGCCGACGAGCAACATGGACTTCGACCAGAAATCGCCATGGGGACCAGGAGAGGTGACCTTGATTGAACCTAGTTCCTTGATGATCCGTGGACAACCTCCATCCAAAAAAACATCCCGATAAACATTCCACTCTGGAACCAGAGCAAATGAACTGGAAGCAGAGAGGCTCAGGAATCCTAAAAAAAGCAATCTGATATGTGTTGGTTTCAACATCCGCAATTAGAAAATCAAAAAGAAAAGTTCATTCAGGTGATGATCCTGCATGAACACAATACGCAAAGAACGTTCCTTTGCTAAGGATTTGATTGGATTTTCAACCATTGAATATAAACAGCCCTAGGAATTACTGGAATATGAAGAAATTCAAATGCTATATTTCATCCTGCATGTTTCCTAAATAGAAACTGAAAATGATTTTCATCAGCAACTTTGTCAATCGAACTGATTGAAAACAATCATGCTTATTCAGCAGCTATATTCATATCCATTTTTCCAAATCACTAGAGTTATCCTTTGACGGACGAAAGCTCAAAAGAAAAGCAGAAAACACCGCTGATTCTTGAACAAAATCCCCGAAATATCAAGGGAACGCAAGCGTTGCCATATGAATTTGGAAGGGAGATTTACGAAGTCTACAGCAATCAGAAGAATCCCTTTTTAGGACGCATTCTAGGCAGTGAAGTCCCTCCCTTGGATTTGGATCCAAAAAAGGCAGGAGCCTTGGTCCAAGAGATAGGTACTGATCAGGGCTACAGGGTACATTTTCCTGGAAGTGGAAGTGCCCACCAGAAACGAAAAGTCACCAAGGGGAGTTCTGTCCCAACCAAAGGGAAGGGGTATGAGCAACAAGCACATCTCCCAGAAAACCAAGTCAGACTGCAAACGGCAATTGAAGCTTTTTTTCATCATGTCTTGAACCGCCTGAAGGAAGACCCCAATCAGCTTGCAAGTCTGGTCAACGAAATGGTCCCCATGTTTCTGAAACATGAGGTTCGAGTTCGCATCTACCCAGCCTACAGACAATTTCAAGGATTTGAGCAATTCCTCGAAACCCTTGAGAAGATCAATGAAGATTTTGAAATCGAAAACTTTGAATTGTTTTGCAGTGCTCTTTTCGGTTTCTACAGTCAGCAGGGATAATTTTTCCAGGCTGAATTTGGTGGATATTTCCTGAAATTCCCATGAGACCCTGTTGGATTGAAGTTGACTTTAATTGCCTCGCCCATAATCTGACGCAAATTCGAAAAAACACGGGTACCTCCAAGGTGATGGCAGTGGTCAAGGCGGATGCCTATGGCCATGGACTCATCGAAACCGCGAAGCTCTACCAAAAACTGCGTGTGGATTGGTTGGCTGTTGCCCTTCCTCAGGAAGGGCTCGAAATGAGAAAGGCCGGAATTACGGTACCCATCCTCGTTTTCGGAGGACTGCTTCGAGAACAAATTAAAGAACTCATCGAATGGAATCTTGATCTGACCGTTTCTTCCCTGGAAAATCTATCCTGGACTGAAGAAATCGCTCAACAAATGGATTCGCACGCTCGGGTTCATTTGAAAATTGACACGGGTATGGGACGGATCGGTACTTCAGGATTTGAAACAGAGCATTTCATCAAGAAGGCTTTGAGCTGCCAAAACCTTGAGATCATTGGAATCTATTCTCACCTGGCTTGTGCAGATGATCCGGAATCCCCCATGACGCTTGAACAACTGAAACGATATGAATCGGCACTCGAATATTTTCAAAAACACAGTACAGACAAACCACTCAGACACCTTGCCAATTCAGGCGGCATCCTCCATTTTCCACAAACCCATTTTGACCTGGTTCGCCCCGGCATTATCCTTTATGGCGTCTATCCGGATCCCAAATCCCAACGACTGCTTGATCTGAAACCTGCCCTAAGTCTCAAAGCACAAGTTGTCTACAGCAAAAAGGTTAAGGCTGGACAACCCATCAGTTATGGCGCGACCTGGGCTCCTGAAAAAGATATTGAAGTGTCAACGATTCCTCTGGGATATGGAGATGGTTTCCGTAGAGATTTATCCAATCGTGGAAAAATTCTGATTCAGGCAGAAGAAAATCTGATCGTCGGCCGGGTCTGCATGGATCAGTTCATGGTCAATACCGGTCTCCAAAAAATCCCGGTTGGAGAAGAAGTCGTGATTCTTGGTCAACAAGGCAACCAATCCCTCAGTGCCGAAAAAATGGCAACAGAACTCGGTACGATTCCCTATGAAATTCTGACCGGCTTGAACCATCGCATCCCAAGGGTGTATCATCCCCTGTTAAAAAACAGACTTTCTTTATGAGGCATCAATGAATTCATCGACTTTAAAACTACATCCGGAAGACAATGTCGCTGTAGCCGTCAAAACCCTTCCTGCAGGGAGTGAGGCCGGTGATTCCGGCGTGGTTACTGAGGCTCCGATCCCTGCCGGGCACAAGGTCGCCCAACAAAGGATTGATATCGACCAGCCAATTCGAAAATACAACCAGATCATCGGATTTGCATCTCGGACGATTCTTCCAGGGCAACATGTCCATTCCCATAATGTCAGCCTACGTGATTTTGAAAGGGATTACGCATTTGGAAAGGATGTCAAAACTCCGGAAGAGAGACCCCAACCTGTAACCTTTGAAGGCTTTTTAAGACCTGACGGCAGGGCGGGCACCCGAAATTATATTGGAATCCTGACTTCTGTGAACTGTTCAGCAACGGTTGCAAAATACATCGGTGAAGCCTTCCCGACTGGTGTTGAGACGGACATGGGAAGCCTGGATGGAGTGGTTGCTTTCACTCATGGAACCGGATGCGGCATGAACATCCAGGGCAACGGCATGGAGATGCTGAGAAGGACGATGACCGGGTATGCGTCCCATCCGAATCTTGCAGGAGTGTTGGTGGTAGGACTGGGCTGCGAAGTGAATCAGATCCCAGATTGGCTGAAAGAAGCCGGACTGGAAGTTGGCTCCCTGCTGCAAACGATGGTGATTCAGGAAAGTGGTGGTACCCGGAAAACGGTGGAGAGAGGAATCAGCATGGTTCGAGAAATGATCTCTGACCTAAAGTCCGTCCAGCGGCAAACCCTTCCCGCCAGCCATCTTACCCTCGGCCTCGAATGCGGCGGTTCGGATGCTTATTCAGGAATCACCGCCAATCCTTCCCTCGGTGCAGCCGCAGATCTTTTGGTCCGTCACGGTGGAACTGCAATTTTGAGTGAAACACCAGAAGTCTACGGAGCTGAACACCTGCTTACCCGACGTGCCGTCAGTGAAAAAGTCGGACGTAAACTTGTCGACCTCATCCGATGGTGGGAAGACTACACCCAACGAAATCAGGGTGAAATGAACAACAATCCCTCACCAGGCAACAAAGCGGGAGGATTGACCACGATCCTGGAAAAATCCCTTGGAGCAGTGGCCAAAGGCGGGACTTCTCCTCTTCAGGAAGTTTATCAATATGCAGAAGCCGTGAAGAGCAAGGGTTTCGTTTTCATGGATTCTCCAGGCTATGATCCCGTATCGGTCACAGGCCAGGTCGCAGCCGGAGCAAATATGGTTTGTTTCACCACCGGCCGCGGTTCGGTGTTCGGCTGCAAACCTGCTCCGAGCCTGAAACTGGCAACCAACTCAACGATGTACCGTCATATTGAAGAGGACATGGACGTCAATTGCGGAGAAGTGCTGGACGGAGGAAAATCGATCCAGGAAATGGGAGAGCAGATTTTTCAACTGATCCTGGACACGGCTTCCGGCAAACCAAGCAAAAGTGAAGCGCAGGGTTTTGGTGACAATGAATTCCTCCCATGGCAGATGGGCGCCGTCATGTAATCCATTTCAGAGTTGTTCTTCTCTGAAATGGTCCTAATGACTAAACAACTTTGGTGCTGAGCAGGATCTTTCCTATATGAGATCCTTCCTCCATCAGCCGGTGGGCTTCTGAAGCGTCAGGCAAAGGGAATGTGGTATGGATCACAGGTTTGATTTTTCCTGAAGCAAGATGAGGCCAAACCTTTTCTTCAAGTTCCAATGCTATTTCCGCTTTCTGGTTCACTGTCCGTGGACGTAGAGTCGAACCAGTTAGGCAGACCCTTTTCATCAACAAAGCCCTCAAATCCAATTCTGCACGATATCCCTGTTGCAATGCGATCTGAACCAGCCGACCTTCGGTTGCAAGTAATTTAACGTTTTTCGTAAAATACTCTCCTCCCACCATGTCCAAAATGACATCAATCCCCTTTTTCTCTTGTTTACTGATCTCCTCCCAAAAATCACTGGTACGGTAGTTAAAGGCTGCATCAGCACCAAGTTTCAGGCAGAAATCACATTTTTCATCACTTCCTGCAGTGACGAAGATTGTTGCTCCAAAAAGTTTGACCATCTGAATCGCGGTGGTGCCGATGCCGCTACTTCCTCCATGGACCAGAAGGGTTTCTCCTTTCTGCAATCGACCACGCTGAAAAACATTGGTCCATACGGTGAAGAAGGTTTCAGGAATTCCTGCGGCATCACGTAATGAGATGGATTCAGGCACAGGAAGGCAAAGCTTTTCATCAGCGACACACCACTCGGCATATCCCCCGCTGCTGACAAGAGCACACACAGGTTTGCCCTTGAGACCAGGATCTGCTCCGGGTCCGATCTCACGCACCGTTCCAGAAACTTCAAGCCCTGGAATACTGCTCGCACCCGGAGGAGGAGGATAAAGCCCCTTCCTCTGCATCACATCAGGACGGTTCACTCCTGCTGCCTCGACCTCGATCAAAACCTGCTGTTCACCCGGTTTCGGAATCGATGCTTCGACCGGCTCCAGCACTTCCGGGCCCCCTGCTTCTCGTATCTGGATTTCAATCATTGCCATTTCATTTCTAGATAATTTTTTACAAGATCCTGTTCATTGTCATAGAGGACCTTTTTTTTAGAAACAGAGATCTTTGTTTCTGGATTTCATACAATGCAAGACTGACCAGCAGCAAAACCGATGTCTGGACCTCTCCGTCGCGAAAATTGTTCTCAAAGAAACCTGCCGCCATGAATCCTCCAATTCCAGCCAGGGCTCCCCAGAGGATGCAGTTGGAGTAATCAAATTTTTGGGTATTGCTGATTCCTTTCACCACCTGATAGAAAAAAACGATCCATATTCCCAAATAGGAGATGAAACCGAATATCCCAAAATTAAGCCAAGTCTGAAGGTAGATGTTGTGTACCCCAACACCGGCAGAATTAATAAAATGATGACCCGTCTCTTGAATGATTTTTTCCCGATATGGCTCCATCACCTCAGCATCTTTTTGAAACCCGATCCCAAGCCAGAAATGATCCCGAATCCCATGCCAAGCACTTTTCCACATCAACAAACGGTCCCGATTCGACTTAAGATTGAACCCACTGGCTAGTCGATGCTGGATAATCTCGATTCGGGTTTCCGGTTTTCCTGTGGACAAAAGTCCTTCTCCAAAATTCATGAACAACAGGGTCGCGGTTACCGTCAGCAAAACGGTTGCAATAATCATCAGTTTTGGTGAAATCCTGAGCAGCAGCAGAAAAAGAGCCACCGTCAACCCAACCCATATGCTGCGTCCCAGAGAGGCTGCCGTTGAAAACCACAATATCAGAACGGTAGGGATCATCAGCAAACGTGTGGTCAAATACAGACCCCTTATGAAGAGAAATGAGGCTGCGAGGGAACTGCAGATGAGCATCGATCCTCCGAAAGTGAGATGATGTGTGAAATTTCCTTTTGCATGGAAAACTCCGCTTTCCCCACCGGAGCTCATGTACGGTGTTGACACACTTGATTCTTGCGGTCGAAACCAGTCCGCTCCATTGAAAAACTGAACGATTCCGTATACTGCAATGAATAGCCAAAATGCATAGTAGGTTTTGAGCAGATTTTCTTCATCCACCATGTGCAGAACCGTCAAAAGGACAAAGGGCAGCAGCATCCTCCAGTTGCTTCTCAGGTTCATTAATGCATCCACTTCGTACTGATTGAGCACCCCTGAAATAAGAGAAAAAGCCGTAAATAGAAGAAACATCCAAAGCATCGGATGACTCATGTCCGGTAGTTTTCTATTCCGGATCAAACTATAGATTCCAAGCAGATACAGAAAAATGATGGATGCATCTTGTCCTGCAATGGTAAAGGTGCTGGAAATAAAAAGGGTATAGGTAAAGAAGAGTGTAAGTACCGGGCTTGAAAAATATCTTTTCATGTTGGTGATGAAATTTGGTTCCAATCCCTCATTTCTGATTCAGGAATCTGTCTTTCCAAAAGTTGAATCAGAGCATCCCTCGGGGCAAGCCCCTGATGGAGGATCTGATACACTGCCTCACAAATCGGCATTTCCATTTGATGATCACGGCTCAGTTTTTGGAGAGAAATCGAGGTGGCAGCACCTTCTGTGACAGTAAGTTGATTTTTGAACAAATCCTCCGGAGAGATTCCTTGGCTGATGCGGACTCCCAATTCGTGATTCCTGGAGAGTGAACCGGTTCCAGTCAATATCAGATCACCCAGCCCCGCCATTCCTGAAAAAGTCTCTGGCTGCCCGCCCATTTTCACTCCGAGTCTTGTCATTTCGGCCAGTCCTCTACAGATCAAGGCGGCCCTTGCATTGAGCCCCAACTGCATTCCTTCGGCAATGCCTGCCGCGATGGCAAGGACATTTTTTACTGCACCTGCCAACTGAACCCCCTTGACGTCATTGCTTCGATAAAGCCTGAAACGCGGGCTGTGCATCAAGTCCTGGACCTGCTTCACCAATTTAGCATTGGAGGAAGCAACCACTGCAGCAGTTGGTTTTTTCTGTGCAACTTCCAACGCAAAGGTCGGTCCAGAGAGAATGGCCACATTTTCGGAAGTGCCAAGTTCCTCCTCGAACATTTCACTGAGCAGGCAGCTGCTGCTGATCTCGATCCCTTTTCCTGCAAGGACAAACCGGTGTTCAGGAGTCAGAACGGTTTTGAGTTTTTGGATCAGGAAACGTGTTTTCTGTACCGGAGTCACCACCACCAGTATTTTACAATCCTGGACGACCTTTTTTATTTCCAAGAACGGTTGCACCGTCTCTGGAATTTGGATTCCTGGAAGAAAGACATTGTTTTCCCTGTTTCCGTTGATGTCTTTTACGGTTTGTTCTTCAAATGCCCAAAGCTGCACGAAAGGATTTTTCTCAACCAGCAAACATGAAAGAGCGGTACCCCAAGCTCCTGCACCAATCACGCCGATGCTGTCCTGATTTGCTTTAGACAATGCCTTCTATTTTCAGGAGATTTTTGTGGTTTTTCGATGAAACGATACCCTAACACGGAAAACAATCTGAGTCCCAAAATTTAAACAATGGACCCCAAAAAGATATGCCTCCTTTAAATTATAATGCAACCTTTTCAATAATCCTGCAGGAGGCATGTTCCTTATTCATTGACCCTTTATTAGGGTTATCATATTGTTATAAGAATTTTCTGACCGGAACATACCTACCCCGGACACTATGATTACATTCAGATCGTCTTCAGCGGAATCAGACCCGTATGGACTCAGCAATCTTTCATTCAGCCTGCTGTTGTCAAAACTCATCCATGGGACAGCATAACCGATATCATGGCCCAGCAATCAAATACCAGTTTAAGCAAAAATAAAAACAAACGAGACAGGATTCTGTTAGTGGATTCGGAAGGCACCGTTGTCACCACCTCAGACCTTCCTGAAAAAGTCCCGGTGTTGCCGGCTTTCCATCGTCCGATCTTCCCGGGCATCCTCTCGCCGATCAGTGTAGACAACCAGACCAGCCAATGGCTTCGGGAACAGATCAGTGAAGACAAGATGATTGCCGTGGTCATGGTCAAACCACACAAACTCAAAGAAAATCAGGACATGCTGGTGCATGCCTCACAACTCTACCGCCTGGGAACTTTGGCCTACGTCCTGAACTGGGTTGAACTTCCGGATCAAAGCTGCCAGTTCATGCTTTCTACCCTGCAGCGCATCAAGATCGAACGGTATCAACGCAAACAAAAACACTATCAGGCCGATATCAGTTACTTCGAGGACGAGAAAATCAAACTCACTGAAGAACTCAAGGCAGGCGCAGCAGCAATTGTTTCAACCCTCAAGGAACTGATTCCACAAAACCCAACCTTTTCACAGGAGATGTTTCATCTGTTGAACCAGGTGGACATCAACGATCCGGTGATGCTTGCAGATTTGGCGGCATCGATGACCAACGCCAAAAGCGAAGATCTTCAGAAAATCCTTGAAACAGAAAACCTGGAACAGCGGATTGAAAATACCCTGCTGCTGCTGCGTGAAGAATATGACCTGAGCCTGCTCAAAGAACAGATCAGCCAAAAGATCGATGAACGTGTTTCAAAACAGCAGCGTGATTTTTTCCTCCGTGAACAACTCCGGGAAATACAACAGGAACTCGGTCTCGAACAGGATCGCAAAAGCCTTGAACTGAAAAAATTCCGGGAAAGATTTGATAATCTGGATTTGAATGAAGAAGCCAAAAAACGTGTTGATGAAGAAATGCAGCGTTATGCGATGCTTGATGAACAGTCTCCGGAACTTCAAGTTGTTCACCAATACCTCGACTGCATTGCATCACTACCCTGGAAACATTACAGCCGTGATCGACTCGGCCTGACACGGGCAGAAAAAATCCTGAACCAGGACCACTATGGCATGCAGAAAGTCAAAAACCGGATCCTGGAGTTCATCGGCGTCAGCAAGCTCAAGAAGAGCACCAAGGGGGCAATACTGTGTTTCGTTGGACCTCCCGGAGTGGGCAAGACCTCCCTTGGACGTTCTGTTGCAAGGGCTTTGGGAAGGGAATTCTACCGTTTTTCCGTCGGCGGCTTAACCGATGAATCCGAACTGAAAGGTCATCGAAGGACCTACATCGGGGCCATGCCAGGACGTTTCATCCAGGCTCTCAAATCCGTCAAAACCGGCAACCCCGTGATTCTGTTGGATGAACTGGACAAGATGGGGCAAAGCTACCGTGGCGATCCGCTATCGGTTTTGCTGGAAGTGCTCGATCCGGAACAAAACCGTGAATTCATGGACCATTACCTGGACATTCAATATGACCTTTCCAATGTCCTCTTCATTGCCACGGCAAACGTTCTTGACACCATTCCACCAGCATTGAAAGACCGGTTGGAAATCATCCCCCTTTCAGGCTACATCAATGAAGAAAAAATCCAGATTGGAACCAAATACCTGATCCCCAAAGTTCTGGATGAATCCGGACTGAAACAGGAACAGTTCCGGCTTCACCGGAAAACGCTGGAAAAACTGATCCAGGAGTTTACCAGAGAAACAGGAGTCCGTGGTCTTGAGAAACAGTTGAAAGCCCTGAGCCGTGCAGTCGCCCTGAAAGTTGCACGTGGAAAGACTGAAACGATCAGCCTCAACCCTGGAGATTTGGAATCCATGCTGGGTCCTGCACCGTTTCCGGAAGAAGCCTTCAAGGCCTCAGGCCATCCAGGAGTCGTTCAGGGGCTTGCCTGGACTCCGAGTGGTGGTACCATCCTGAACATCGAAGCGATTGCGCTTCAGGGAGGAAAAGCCGAATTGAAACTCACAGGCCAGTTAGGCGAGGTGATGAAGGAATCCTCTATCATCGCCCACAGCTTGATCCGATCGATCCTGAGCAAGCAAAAGAAGAACAAAGTCCTTTTGGATCATCCCGTGCATTTACATGTCCCCGAAGGTGCAACTCCCAAAGACGGACCCTCGGCAGGCATCTCCATGGCAACAGCAATGCACTCATTGGCATTGAAAAAATGTGTGAAACGGGAACTGGCCATGACGGGTGAATTGACCCTGACAGGACAGGTGCTTCCAGTCGGGGGAATCCGGGAAAAAATCGTCGGTTCAAGACTCGCAGGAATGAAACAGATCATCATGCCCAGGGCCAACAAACCGCAGTATGATGAACTTCCAGATTATCTGAAAAAAGATCAGCAAATCTTTTTTGTCGAACACTATGACGAAGTCAGACGCATCGCATTGGAAAATTAAACCAGAAGAGCATTTAAAAATCAGTAGAATTCAATCCAACAACATTCAAACAGAAACCCTGTAAAAAAATTCAGGAGTTCAGCGATGCCGGATCTCAAAGAACAACTCTACCCTTCATGGCCCGCCCAGGTCGTGGCCCACCCCATGGTCTCATCTCCTGATGAGGACAAATACCACTATCTCCAGGTACTCACGCTTTTGATTGACGCCGATGACGTCATCCTTGATGAAGAAATCGAATACCTCCGCAGAATGGTCCAGATCTTCGGATTGGAAAATGGAACCGTTGGAAAATTGATCAAATTCGTCCAACTTCCTGAAACCGATGAAATGCGGAAAACGATGGCCACGTTTTACGACAAACGTGGTTACAGCCTGATGATGGATCTCATTTTTGTGGCCTGGTCGGATGAGGATTTTCATCCCAAAGAACGTGAGTTCATCCTCCACTGCAGTGATCTGCTTGGGATTTCAATGGACAAACTCCACGTGATGCTGCAGATGGTCGAAGCCATCCGGAAAGAAGACCTGGACCGATTGACGGAACTGATTGAAGAATTTCAAGAAGTCAAAGGCGACCCGGAACAGTTGCGGTTTTTCTGGAGCAGTCTCGCCGCATAACCCGAATTCCTTCCAAGGATTTCGTCTTCTTAGATCTCAAAGTCTTCTGCAATAAGGTTGCAAATGCTGCAGATTCTCACCACATAAAGAATCTGCACAGCCCTCCATCCTTAAAATCCCTGGTATTTTCTTGCTTCCTAGCTTTTGAGTGTCCTCACGTGCATTGAGGAGACAGCGTAGGAAAACAATTTCCTGCTCTTGAATGCCTGATGCTGCTTCTGCGCAGAGCCTGCTCAAACTCTGAAGTCTCGACCATTCTGGAAGCCCCTTCAAATCACTCATCAGATCCCTCCTCAGTCCCTTCAGGGTTTGAAGATAGGGCTTTGTTGACCGGTTGTTGCACATGTGGCCAGTGCCCCTTTTCGAGGTGCTTTGAGACGATTGGAAATCCAGATTCAACAACGGAATCAATGCCAATAACGCAGCAATTCCCAACAAGGCATACAAAAGGTATTTGACCCAGCCAAAACGTCCTTCTGCCCTGGGCTTTGCGGTTTCTTCGTACTCGACCTGAAATAGTTGGACCTTGCCGTCCTTTGACTCCAGATTCAATCCTGGAGTCTCTTCATGCCCTAACACGGCACCCACCAGCTTGATCCCGACGATGCCTGGTTTTTTCATCTCCTTCGTCAGACTTGAAAACCGGGCCACCTCCATCGCATAATGTTCCACTAACTTTTTAATCTGGGGGATATTTTCCCAGTTCTTGCGATCCACACCAGGACTGCAGATCTTCTCAAAATCCCTCTTGGAAAACATCCGTGCACTACGTTGGTTCGCACGGCCGTGATCGCAGACCCCGATTGGACGCCATTCAGAGAATTTTAG
>PVBE012914423.1_pt1 | contig 25504 bp, 25 predicted proteins | sample 1631181 | NCBI WGS metagenome assembly PVBE01 (sample SAMN08397723, study PRJNA350692) | Marine metagenome, whole genome shotgun sequencing project. | isolation source: water | place: Pacific Ocean | collected 2012-04 | reverse complement strand
TCGTAATCGGCCTCGCCAATCCCGAGGGCTTCCAGTTCCTCCACGAACGGAATCTCGCCGCCCTTCTGACGCAAATGCCCCGACTGGTGATCCTCTCGGTCGCGGTCGGGATGTTGATGATTTCGGGCGAGTTCGACCTTTCGATCGGCGCCGTCTACGTATTGGCGCCCTACCTGATGGGCATGGCGCTGGAGAGGTTGGCCTGGCCGCTATGGGCGGCGCTCGGTGTGGCGATCCTCACCGGATTGACCGTGGGAGCAATCAACGGGATCGTTACAACCAGATTCAAGCTGCCTTCGTTCATCGCCACGCTTGGCATGATGTTCTTTGCGCGGGGCATCGTTCGCCTTGCCGCCGGCAGCGGCTCTTCGGCGGTCAAGGCGCAGACGGTCGAACCCGGGGAAACGTTCGAGGCGATCCTCGCCGGTCAGGTCTTCGGCCCGGTCCACGCCCAGATCCTGTGGGTGATCGCGATCGCGATCTTCGCCTACTTCCTTCTCAACCGACACCGGCTCGGGAACCACATGTACGCGGTAGGCGGAAACGCGGACGCGGCGGAAAAGACCGGCATCAACCCCATCCGGGTCAAGATGATCGCCTTCATGCTGTGCTCGCTTCTGGCCACTCTTGCCGGCGTGATCAGCGCCACCCGGGTCAACGCCGTTGCGCCGATTCAGGTCCTGATCGGCCTCGAGCTGCAGGCCATCGTCGCCTGCACCATCGGCGGCGTATTCCTCTTCGGGGGTCGCGGCACGGTGCTCGGTATCGTGCTCGGTGCGGCGTTCGTCGCCACCGTAGATGACCTTCTCATCCTGACCCGTGCCCGAGGCCAATACTTCCAGGTGTTCCTCGGGGCCGCGGCGATTGGGGCGGTCATCCTCAACACCTGGATCGCTGGACGGAAAGAGAACTAGGCGATGGTGGCGTTCGGCACCGATACCGTCGCCGCCGAGCGCTACGCCGGCACCGGCCTATGGAACCGGCTCCGGCGCCACCCCGCCGGCGCCGTGTTCATCGTTTGCGCGATCTTCCTGGTGGCGTGCGTCGTCGTAGGCGAGATCTACCCTGATGACTTCCGGTTCACGAGAACCATCAACTTCAAGATTCTCCTACGCTCGTTCGGACCGCTGGGGATCCTGGCGATCGGTATGGGAATCCTGATGATCGCGGGCGAGTTCGACCTCTCGGCGGGCGCGATCTTCATTGTCGGGCCCTATGTCGGGGCCCTTGCCTGGGAAGCCGGTGTCCCGCTGCCGATCGCCCTGATCTTCTCGTTCGTCGTCGCCGCGGGCATCGGCCTGTTCAATGGCACCGTGACCGTCGTGTTCCGCATCCCCTCGTTCATCGTGACCCTGGGGATGATGTTCGTCATCCGCTTTGGCTCGCGGTTCGTTACCGGCAACACGCCGGTGCGCTTCAAGCCCTCCGGGGAATTCAACGAAGCCTTGGCCGGCCAAGCGACTGCTGGGCTTCCCGTCTGGCTCGATGTCATTCCCGCGCAGTTCGTTTGGTTCCTGGTGATCGCGGTGCTGGCCTACTTCCTGCTGAACCGCCACCGGCTGGGCAATCACTTCTTCGCCGTCGGCGGCAGCGCCGTCAGCGCCGCGGCGACCGGCATCAACGTGGCACGCACCAAGGTGATCGCGTTCATGATATGCCCGGTGCTCGCGACCTTCGCCGGAATCCTCAGCGTCGCTCGCCTCGAGCGGGCGACGAATTCGCCGCAGCTTTTCCTCGAGCTCGAAGCGATCGCGATCTGCGTCATGGGCGGGCTGGCGCTGACGGGTGGCCGCGGCGCCGTCTTCGGCATCGTGCTGGGCACCGTCATCTTGCAGACGGTGCGCGACGTCTTGGTCTTGAGCGGGGCGCCCGGCGCCTACCTCGACATGTTCGTCGGCGGGGTCATCGTAGTCGCCGTCACCCTGAACACCCTGGCGGCCAAGCGCTACTAACTCTCGTGCGCCCACGAGCGCTGCTTCTCGCCACCGCGATTGCCGCAACGGCTTTTGGCGGCGCGGCCGCCGAGCCCCTGGACCGAGCCGGATTCACCCTAGCCGCGGAGCCTGCCGCCGCCGGCAGCCAAGCCGAGTTCGTGCTGCGCGGCGTGGTCGATTGGCTGAACGATTTCGTGCGCGACAACCCGGCGGCGCCGCTCATCGAGTTGTCGGCCCCGGTCCACGCCGTCGGCTCGGGCTCCGAGGTTGTCGTCAGCTTTCCCGACCTGGCGCTGGTCTGGGACGACGGGACGCGCGTGCGCCTGGGCGACGTCGTCGTTCCGATAACGCCCCGCGAGGACGGAGCCTACGACTTCGCCGCCCGGTTGCCGGCGCGCTACGAATTCAGCGGCGCGGAGGGAGGACCCAGCCAGGTGGTGACCGTGGGTGAATCCAGGGTTGCCGGGACGTGGTCGGCAGGGGGCGCGTTGTTGACCGGGCTCGAGGTGGTGCTCCGCGACGTCGCGCTTGCGAGCGCGGATGCGGGTCCGCCGCTCTTATCGATCGCCGCGCTGGATTTGCGGCAAACCCTTTCCGAGGGTACAGCCGGCACCTGGCGGGGATCGCTGCAGGCGGAGCTCTCCGGCGTGCAAGGCGGGACCATCGGCGCTGCGACGGGCGAGGCGATCGCGATCGATCGAATGGACGTCGCGGCAAGCTTTGAAGACGTCTCGTCCAGGGACTGGGTCGAACTCAGCGGGCGGCGAGGCTATTTCGGTAGCGACGAGGCGGCGCCTCGCGTACCGAGCATGCGCCTCAGCGCCGAGTTCGGCCTGGTCGGACTGGCCTTCACCGGCCCGCCGACGCAAGCGGGCGCCATCGGCGAGTCACGCCTGCGCGTCGATTTGGGCCGCAAGGAGCAGGACTTGTGGGACATCGGCGCGGACTTCAGCCTGTCCGAGTTCTCGGCGAGCGGCTTCGAGGGTGGCGAGGACATCACGATTGGCGAGGTCGCCGCTCGATCGCAGACCGTGGACTTTCCGCTCACCGCCTGGCGCCAAATGACGGAGCGATTCGGGATTGGCCTCGAAGGCGGCGCGCCCGCGCTAAGCGAATCACGCAGGCAAGAGTTCGCCGCGGCGATCGCGGGCGTGCGCTGGGGATCGGGCGATTCGGAGTTCAGCGCCGCGGGCGTGCGTTTCGGGCCAGCGGCGGCGCCCCAGTTCACGCTCGATCGGGGGTCGTTTCGCGTCGGTTTCGATGGGCGCGCCGCGCTGGTGAGCGCGCGCTACGCGCTCGGCGCGGAGGGTTTGTTTGTGGCGAATTCCGATCTTCCCCAGGAGCTGGTGCCGCGGGAGGCATCGATCGACGTGAGCCTGCAGGACCTGCCACCCTCGGCCATCGTACTCCCCATCGTGGCCGCGATGGCAGAGCCGGGCGATGGCGAGGCGCTGATGGGCGCGCTGCTTGGCGAGGCGCTGGCGGGCGAGACCCCGCCATCCGTGGCGCTCGAGGCCATCCGCTACGACGCGCAAGCGCTCGGGGTATCAGGCTCCGGAAGGGTGGCCGCCGATCCCGAGACCCCAGGCGGTTTCCGCGGCGAATTCGATGCCGGCCTGCGCGATCTGGCCGGCTTGGAGGCGTTCGTCGGGGCGGCGGAGCGCGACGGCGCGGCATGGGCGCAAGGGCCGTTGGGCGCCGAATGCGTGGCCGCGCTGCGCGAGATCGGCGAGGCCGCACCCGAGGCCGAAGATGGCCGGCCGGTCCACCGCTACCACGTATCGGTAACCTCCGACGGCAACGCCGTCGCCAACGGCGTCCCCTGGGCTGCGCTGATCGAGCGCTGCACGGCCACTGGCGGTGGCGAAGGGTGGCATGAGCAGCGCGCCGCGGCGTTCGAGGCCCTCGACGCCGGCGACCCGGTTGCCGCCGAGGAGCGATTCAAGACCGCACTCGCCGCCGCCGAAGGCGTTGCGCCACCGAGCGCCTCGGCCCGCATCGACAGTCTTGTCGATCTCGGAATCTTCTACGCGGAGCGCGGACGCAGTAGCGAGGGCCTGCCACTATTGGAGCAAGCGGTGGCGCTTCGCGAGCGCGCGCTCGGCCCCGATCACCCCGACCTCGCCTTCAACCTGTGGTGGGTGGGGCGCACCAATGCCGACCTCGGGCGGGCGGACGCAGCCGAGGCGAACTACCTCCGCGCGCTGGCGATCGACGAGCAGGCGCTGGGTCGCGACAGCCTCGACGTGGCCTGGGATCTCGACGGCTTGGCCGTCCTTTACCGCGACCAAACCCGATACGCCGAGACCGAGGCGGCATTCGAACGCCTGATGGCCATCGCCGAGGTGAAGCTGACCGAGGCGGACCACGATCTGGCCGGGTTCCTCGAGCACTACGCCGCGCTCAAGCGCGCCACCGGCCGCGGCGCCGAGGCCGCGGAAATGGAAGCCCGGGCCGCCGCCATCCGCGCCCCATAGGGCGCGCGGCGTTCACTTCCACACCTGGGCGGCGACGCGGCGGAAGTTGCCGCCAAGCACGCCGCGCAGGTCGTCTTCGGTCCAATCGCGGTCCAAGAGCGCCTCGGCGAGCTGGGGAAGCTGCTCGGGCGCGGCGAACTGCATGTTCGGCGTGTCGTAGCCCTGTCCCGCCGGCCAAATGTCGGGCTTGGAGCCCAAGAGGCTGCCGATCTCGGCTTCGCCGGCGGTGTAGTCGAGGCTGATGCCGACGTGGGCGGGCCCGGTGAGGTTGGCGAGGTACTCGACGTGGTCGCCGAGCGTCGCGGTACGGATATCGTTCTCGCCAAGAAAGATGCCGATGCCGTTGACGCCGATGACCCCGCCGGTTCTGGCACAGGCGAGGATCTGGTCGTCGCGGATATTGCGCTGGTGATCTTTCAGGGCGCGTGGGTTGGAGTGCGAGAAGATGACCGGCGCGCTAGAGATCTCCATCGCCTCCATCGTCGAGCGATAGGCAGTGTGCGAGCAATCGAGGACCATGCCGACGCGGTTCATCTCGGCCACCACCGCGCGGCCGAAGTCGGTCAAACCAACGTCGCTGTCGTGACAGCCGCCACCGGCAAGGTTGTTGCGGTTGTAGGCGAACAGCATCTGACGGACGCCGAGGTCATAGTAGAGGCCGACCAGATCGGTCATGCCATCGAGCGCGTTCATGCCCTCGATATCGAAGGCGACGGCGAGTTTGCCCACCGCCTTGGCGGCATCGACCTCGGCGACGGTGCCGGCCAGGGTGTAGGCCTCGCCGTGCGCCACGACCCAGGCGCGGAACGCGGCCAGCGCCTTGAAGGTTTCCTGCCAGCCCATGACGTCGTAGCCGACGTTGATCGAGAGGTAGTCGACGCCGGCGGCGCGCCAGCGCTCAAGCTGGCCGAGATCGGCGTTCGGCAAAGGCTCGAAGCCCGAGTGATCGTCCCACACCAGGGCCTCGCCGTAGAGCGCCGCCGCGGCCTCGGAAACTCCCCAGGGGTTGATGGCCGCTTCCCTCCTCGGCTGCTTGGACGCGCGCGGCTCAGCCCTTGGCCGGCGTACTGCCGAGCTCGCCCTTGCGCCAGGCGCGGATAAAGGTGCGGGCGTCCTCGCGGCCCAAAAGCACCTCCTCGACGAGCTTGTAGGGATTGGTCGTGCGGTCGAGGTCGAAGACCTGGTCGGGGCGGATGATCAGCGGATCGATGATGCCGCTGTCGAGACCGGCCTCGACACCCAGGACGAGGAACATCTCGTTGACCATCTTGCGGCTGGGAATGCCGAACGAGGCGTTGCTTATGCCGCCGGTGATGTGGATCTCGGCACCGAAGGTCCCCCGCAGCTCGGCGATCGCGTCCAGGCAATGCAACCCGAATTGCGGGTCGACGGCGATCGGGAACACCAGGGGATCGACGTAGATATCGCCGGGTGCGAATCCCTTGGCCAGCGCGGCCTCGATCATGCGCGAGGCGTTGGCCACCCGCTCGGCGGTGCCGTCGGGCATGCCCTTGTCGCCAGACGCGGTGACGACCACGCGTGCGTTGTGGGCAAGCGCCAGGTCGAGCGCATCGAGGCGCTCGAGCGAGGCCGAGTTCAACAACGGACGCGCCCGCGCCGGATCGCCCACCGCGAGTCCCGCCTTGATCACCTCGACGCTCGATGAATCCACCGACAGCGGCAGTTCGGTCATCCCCTGGATCGTGCGCACCAGCCAGGCCATCGCCGTCTTCTGGCCCTCGCGCTTGAAGGATATCTCGTCGACGTTGAGATCCAGGATCTCGGCACCGGCTCGTTCTTGGCCGGACACCAGGGCGCGGAGGTAGCGCATTCCCTCCTCGACCTGCGCACCGCCCTCGTCCATCGCCAAGTCCATGGCCACCTTGACGTGTTTGACCCGGCCTTCGTCATAATCCTGCGTCGCCTTGACGGCCTCGGGCACCGGCAGACGACGCGCTTCACCATCGGCGTCGGTGTAACTGACCGCCTCGGCACCTTCGTCGGCGACGAAGCGGGCGCCCTTGCGCATGATCACCCGCGAGGTGTGGATGTTCTCGCCGATGACGATGAAGTCACGGTCAAGGGCGCTCAACCTCATTGGCTTCCCCTAGCGCTTGCGGCGCTCACGCGGCGCGGCCGGGTTCGGGCCGGATGGTCGTCGGCATCGGCTTGAATTGGCAGCCGTCCACGAAAAGCTCGAAGAAATCGGGCGTGGTCTCGAGCTCGATATGCTCGATCGCCCGGACCCGTTGCTCGAGATCGCGGCGCTTGGTCAGCGAGAGCAACACCTCTCGCGCGCCTTGGAGTGCGGCATTGCCGACCTTGACGATGCGTTTGACCGGCACCGGCGCGAGCAGCCCGACGGAGACTGCGTTGTCGACGTCGACGTAGTTGGCGAAGCCGCCGGCGAGATAGAGTCGGGTCACGTCGCCCGGGTCGATCCCCAGCGCCCGCATGAGAATGATCTGTCCGCAGTAATTGGCCGCCTTAGCCTGACCGAGGTTGCTCGCATCTTCCTTTGAGAAGGTGATCCCGTGCTCGGGCACCAGGGTCAACTCGAACAGCTTGCGATCCTCGGCGAACACGCCCTTCTCGGTCATTCGTCCATGGCGACGGAGTTCGGCGAGAACGTCGATAAGGCCCGAGCCGCAGATGCCCACCGGTGCGACGCCACCGATGGTCTCGTAGGCGATGCCGGGCTCGCCGTTTTCGAGGCGGACCGATTCGATGGCCCCTTCGTAGGCCGCCATGCCGTACTTGACGAGCCCGCCCTCGAAGGCCGGCCCGGCCGGACACGACGCCGCGACCGTACGTCCGCGGTGGCCGATTACGACCTCGGTGTTGGTCCCCATATCGACCAGCATGACGGTGTCCTGGCCGCCGTCGGCCATGTCGAGTGCGACCAGATCGGCCGCCGTATCGGCGCCGACGTGGCAGGCGATCAGCGGCAGGCCGTAGATGCGGGCGGCGGGCGAGGCGCGCAGCCCCAGACGCCTGGCCCTTTCCCCGAGTGCGGTGTGCGAGCGCTTGCCGGCCAGGTATTCGTGCTCGACCGACGACTTGTATGGCTTCTGGCCGATCGACTGGACGTCGTGCTTGAAGAGGAGCTCGCGCATGGTGGTGTTGGCGGCGATGACGAGCTCGTAGATCTCGGCGCGCGGGAAGCCGAGCCGGCGCGAGACCGCCACGATCTCGCGGTTGAGGGCGGCGACGATGGCGCGCTGCAGCTCTCCCTGGTTGTCGCCGCTGTCGTAGGAGATGCGGTTCATCACGTCGGAGCCGCCAAAGCGCTGGGGGTTCTCGAAACTGCTGGTATGAACGCTGGCGCCGGTTTCGAGATCGACCAGGTCCATGACCACGGTGGTGGTCCCGAGATCGACGGCGAGGCCGTACAAGTGTCCGCGATAGCGATCGATGACCTCGCCCTCGTAAAGCACCTCGTCGCCGTGGCGGGTGACCGCGGGGTCGTGGGCGAGGGGTTTGTCGAGATCGCTCAAGGTCAGGATGCGTGGCCGGCGCCGTAGCTCGGCGAATTCGATATCGGCATCGTCGCGCTCGATCACCGCCTGGCAGGCGAGACGGTAGTTGCCGCGCAGGAACGATTCGGTTTCGTCGCGCGGGCTCAGCGATGCCAAGCCCTGGCGGACCTCGACCACGCATTCGTGACAGTGACCGGTGCGGTGGCACGAGGTCGGCACCTCGACCGCCAGTTCGTCGGCGTAATCGAAGATGGTCTTGCCGAGGCCGAGGGCGCGGCGCTCGCCGCCATGCGAGATGGTGCTCAATCGCCCGTCTTGCGGCCGCGGCCGCGCCGCTCGGTCGCGGCGTCCTTGTTCTTTTCGATCCTCTCCTTGGCCCGGCGGTAGGTGTTGGGATTGGACTCCCAGGCCATCCGGTAGTCGAAGGCTCCGTCGTGGCCGCATTGGGCCGGCTCGCCGTCGGCCCGCGGCGGGCGTTGGCTTCGGCAGCTGAAGGCCGCGGTGCACTGGTCGAACCGGTTGCGGTAGGGACAGCGGTGGCGGGCGCTCTCCTCGGCGTTCGCGACCATGTCGGTGTAGATCCCGTCCAAGCGGTCGAGGAGCTTTTGGTAGGCCGCCTTGTCGATCTTTGCCATCGCCGGCTCGGCGCTCACGCCTTGGCTTCGGCCAGTTGCTTGGCCAGCGCGACGCAAGCGAGCGCGTCCTTGCCGTAACCGTCGGCGCCCATGTCGTCGGCGAACTCTTGGGTCACCGGCGCACCGCCGACCATCACCTGGACGTCGTCGCGCATATCGGCGTCGATCAGCGCTTCAATCGTGACCCCCATGTTGGGCATCGTCGTCGTCAGCAGCGCCGACATGCCAATGAGCAAGGCCTCATGCTCTTCGATCCCCTCGATGAACTCGTCGGCCGAGGTGTCGACCCCGAGGTCGAAGACCTCGAAGCCCGAGCCCCGCAGCATCATAATGCACAGGTTCTTGCCGATGTCGTGAAGATCCCCCTTGACCGTGCCCATGATCACCCCGGCGATGGGTTTCACGCCCGAGGCCGACAGGATCGGCTCGATGTGGGACATGCCCGCCTTCATGGCGCGCGCGCAGGCCAAGACCTCGGGGACGAAGATGTAGGTCTCGCGGAACTTGATACCGACGATTCCCATCCCCGCGATCAAGCCGTCGTCCATGATTTCGAGGGCCTCGATGCCCTCGCCCAGCGCCTGTACGGTCAGGCGGTCGACGATTTCGTGCTCGCCCTCGATCAGCGCCGCCGAGATGTCCTGCATCAGGGGGCGGGCCCGAGCAAAGATCTCGATGTTGCGGGCGATCTCTTCGGGGCGCTCGAGATACTCCTCGATCTCCTCGCGGATGGCCGCGTTGGCGATATCGGAAAGCTCCGCCATGCTTTCGCGTCCTCGGTGTCTTAGGGTTGAATGATCAGTGCACGTGCTCGTGGCCGGCGTGCCAGTCACGAACCGCCTTGGGGATCTCGGTCAGATTCTCGATCGCGGTCTGCAACGGTATCGCGCACTCCGGCCCGACCAGCTGGACCCCGGCGTCGAGGTTGGCCACGACCTCGTCGCGAACCTCCGCGGGCCCTCTGGCAAACAGGGTCTCGGGATTGTTGATGTTCCCGACCAGCGATATCCGTTGCTTCACGACGTCCATCGATTCGCCGGGTTCGTTCTTGGAGTCGAAATGGAAGGCGGCCATACCGGTCTCGGCGATGAAGCCCATGCGGTCGATGGCACGACCGCAGATGTGAAGAATTAGCGGCAGCGGTATGCGCTCGACCATCTCGATGTGCAGGTCCTTGAGGAATCGCTCGTAGTATTCGCCGCTCACCAGGTCGCCGGTGGCGTGATCGGGCAGCGTCAGAGCATCGGCGCCAGCCTCCATCTGGGCGATCCCGAACAAGACCGTCAGCTCCTTCATGCGGTCGAGGCAGAGCTTGGTCCGCCCCGGATCGTCGAGCGAGAGCAGGAGGAACGGCTCGACCCCGAAGCAGTGGTAGCCAAGCGTCCACGGCCCCATCGTCTTGCCGATGATCGCGGCCTCGTCGCCGTACTGCTTCTTGAGGATGCGGATGGCATCCAGCACGCACCGCGTATCGGGATGAGTCAGGAAATCATTGGGGACGCGGATGTCGTCGGCGTCCGTCCAGATCGGCTCGCCCATGCGCACCGTGGGCCAGTTGTCCTTCTGCTCCCACTGGATCTTGCACCCCAGCGCCGAGGATTCTTGGATGATCGAGAACACCGGCATGATCGAATCGAAGCCGAGCTCGGTATAGCCGGTGGCCGCGAGCCGCGCCATCAACTCAGGATCGCGGTTGGCTTCGGGGAAATGCGCGTCCACGAGGTCCATCAATTCGACGGTGGCGACCGAGGTCGGGTTACAGACCGCGGTGCGGTCCACCGGCTCGCGCCGAAGCGCCCGCAGGACGCGCTCCCGGCTCGTCATGCTGCCGATGGTCTCGGTGCTCGTAGCCATCTTCTCTCCCCTGCCGCCGGCTCAGGTTTCCTGTGCGCTGGGCGCGACGAGGACGCCCCGGGCCGCCGCCGTCTCTTGCTCGCGCAGCGCCGCCCGGGCGTTGAGCGCGCGCACCAACAACAGCCCCACCAGGTCATCGTGCCCGTGCCCGCATTCGAAGGCGACACGAGTGTGGTTATCGCTCAGGCCCTTCATTTCGGCAAGCTTGATCAGTCCGCCGCCAATCGTGGTTATCCGGCGCTCGGTGACCTCGTCGCGGGCTTCGGCGCCGAGCCGGTATTCGCCGCCGCCGAGGTTGGTGAGGGTGATCATGTTTCCGCACTTTTTGTCGTGGATCGAAAGCGGCCGCGCCTCGAGCGCGGCGCCGGGCGGGAGCTTGCAGGCCTCGAGGAACACCCGTTTGCAGGCCTTGCGGTGCTCGGCATCGCAGGGGAAGCGAACCGCATCGGGCTCGGCCGTGGTCTCCATGCCGCCCAGCGTTCGCATTGCCTAGGCCACGAACCCGGTGCGCTCGGCGGCGGCGTCGCGGCCGGCGTAAGTATGCACCACGAACTCGAACCCACCCTCGGGCGAGGGCCGACGGTAGAGGCCGATCGAGATGTCATGGAAGTGCGGATCCATGGACACGAGCTCGATGCGGGCGCCAAGGTCAGGGATATGCGCCATGAATTCAGCATTCCAGATCGTTCCAGCGAACGCAACGGGTCCTCGCCCGACGGTGTGATAACCTCAGCCCAGGGGTAGGAGGCGGGCGCCATGAAAGCGATCTTTCACTACGATGCCGGGTCCGCGCTCCTCGGCAAGATCGAGGCCCGGTCCCGCGGGGGCTTGTCCATCGAGCCCTGCCCGGAGGCCGACAAGGACCGGTTCTCGGAGCTCATGAAGACCGCCGAGGTGCTGCTCCACGTCCTCAAGCCGGTGACCGCCGAGGTCATCGCGGGCGCGCCGCACCTGCGCTTCATCCAGAAGATCGGCATCGGCGTCAACACCATCGATCTCGACGCAGCCAAGGCGCGCGGGATCGCGGTCTCGAACATGCCCGGCACCAACAGCCAGGCGGTCGCCGAAATGACCCTGATGCTGATGCTGACCAGTCTGCGGGCCGCCCGCACTTTCGATAGCGCGTGCCGGCGCGGCGAGGGTTGGTCGCTGGGCCCCGGAATCCAGGATCGCCTGGGCGAGATCTGCGGGCGCACCGTCGGACTGGTGGGCTTCGGCGCCGTACCGGCCGCGCTCGCCCCGACGCTGGCCGCCATGGGCGCGCAGCTGTTGTACAACGACCTCATCCGCCCCGACGATGCCATCGCCGAGTGGCGCGATCTAGAATCGCTGTTGGCTGAATCCGACATTGTCTCGCTTCACGTACCCTTGACCGAGGCGACCGAGAACCTGATCGACGCAACTGCGATCGAGCGCATGAAACCGGGCGCGATCCTTATCAACGCCGCTCGCGGCGGCCTGGTGGAACAGGCGGCGCTGGTCGAGGCGCTGCGCTCGGGCAAGCTCTCGGCCGCCGGGCTCGACACCTTCGCGAGCGAGCCGATCGAGCCCGACAACCCCTTGTTGGCGCTCGACAACGTGGTCCTGAGCCCGCACGTCGCCTGGCTCACCCAGGAGACACTCGAGCGTAGCCTTGAGGTGGCGATCGAAAACTGCAGGCGATTGGAGGCCGGCGAAGCGCTCTTGCACCGCGTCGTCTGAGGGCGCCTGTGCTAGGTTCGAGGCACCGCCTCGACAAGGAGAAAGGCCCATGCCACCCGTCACCCTAGGCGCGTCCCTGAAGGTCAAGAAACGGCATCTCGCCGCGTTCACCAAGCAGTTCAAGAAGCACGCGGCCAACTGCGTGAAGAACGAGCCCGGATGCCTGGCCTTCGAGGTCAGCGCCGACAAGAAGGACCCGACCAAGGTCTTCCTCTACGAGGTCTACGCCGACCAGGCGGCACTCGATTCCCACGCCGCATCCAAGCACCTAGCCAAGCACCTCGATATCGTCGGGCCGTGGCTTGAGGGCCGGACGCGCCTGCTCGGGCCCTTTACGCGGGTTACGGCACCCAACAAGTAGCGGTTTCCTTGTTCTAGGAGCCCGGACGAGGACGAGCGCCCCGCGCCTCAGGTCGGCTGGAAGTCCAGCGCCACGTCCAGGGCCGGCGCGCTGTGCGTGACCCACCCCACCGAGATCAGGTCGACGCCGGTTGCGGCGACTTCGGCCGCATTCGCCAGCGTGATCGACCCGGAAGCCTCAACCACCGCCCGCCCGCTCGCGATCGCCACCCCCTCGGCCATCTCCGCGATCGTCATGTTGTCCAAAAGGACGGCGTCGACGCCGGCGCCAAGCGCCTCGTCGAGCTCCCCCAGGCTCGCCACCTCGACCTCGATCTTGACGAGATGGCCGATGCCCTTTCGTGCCCGCTCGACGGCCGTCGCAACGCCACCCGCAATGGCGAGATGGTTATCCTTGATGAGGACGGCATCGTCGAGGCCGAAGCGGTGGTTCGATCCGCCTCCGGCGCGCACCGCATACTTCTCGAGCGTCCTGAGACCCGGCGTCGTCTTGCGCGTACAAACGATCTTCGCCGGATGATCGGCGACCGCTTCCACGAAATCGCGGGTCGCGGTGGCGATCCCGGAAAGATGGCCGAGAAAGTTGAGCGCGGTCCGCTCCGCGGTGAGGATCGGCCGGGCCGGTCCCTCGATCACGCTCAGCACCTCGCCGCCCGCGGCATCATGGCCGTCCTTGGCGGAGAGCTCGATGTCGGTGGCCGCATCGAGTATACGGAAGACGGAGGCGGCGATCGGAAGACCGGCGATACGGCCCGCGGCACGGGCCACCAGCGACGCCCGCACCCGTGCGCTCGCCGGGACGACGAGGTTCGTCGTCAGATCGCCGGCGCGACCCAGGTCCTCCTCGATCGCGCGACGCGCGATCGGTTCGTACAGGACGGGGTCGAGGGGTGTGGGCCCCGTCACCGGCCTCAGCCGCGGTCGCGCCGACCGAACTCCATCATGCGCTCCACCGCGCGCCGGGCCGCGGCGGCGACCCCGGGGTCGATCGTGACCGGGTGCTCGAGCGTTTGCAGCGAGGCGAGGATCTTCGGCAGTGTGATGCGCTTCATGTGCGGGCACAGATTGCATGGCCGCACGAACTCGATCTCGGGGTACTCGACGGCGACGTTGTCACTCATCGAGCACTCGGTGATCAGGACCACCCGCGCCGGCCTCTCGGCCCCGACGTAGTTGATCATTCCCGACGTCGAGCCCACGAAATCGGCCTCCTCCAGCACGTCCGGCGGGCATTCCGGGTGGGCGAGAATGGTGAGTCCATCGTGGCCTGCGCGGAAATCGCGCAGCTCCTTCGCGGTAAACCGCTCGTGGACCTCACAGCGCCCCTTCCAGGCAATGATCTCGACCTCCGTCTGATCGGCGACGTAACGGGCCAGATACTCGTCGGGCAGGAAGACGACGCGGTCGACGCCCAGTGATTCCACCACCTCGACGGCGTTGGCCGAAGTGCAGCAGATGTCCGATTCCGCCTTCACCTCGGCCGAGGTGTTGACGTAGCTGACCACCGGCGCCCCGGGGTAGCGCTCGCGCAGCAAACGCACGTCGGCCCCCGTGATCGACGCCGCCAGCGAGCACCCCGCTTCGAGGTCCGGAATCAGAACCGTCTTGCCCGGGCTCAGGAGCTTGGACGTTTCGGCCATGAAATGGACCCCGCACTGGACGATGATATCGGCTTTGCTGGTCGTCGCCTGACGGGCCAGGCCGAGCGAATCGCCGACGAAATCGGCGACACAGTGGAAGATCTCCGGGGTCTGGTAGTTATGGGCGAGGATCACCGCATCCCGCCGCCGCTTGAGCTCGTTGATCGCCGCAACGTACGGCGCGTGAACTGGCCATTCGATCTCGGGGATGACCCGGGCCACCCGGTCGTAGTGGCGCGCCGTCTCTCGCGCCACCGCCGCCGTGTAGGGCAAATCGAAATGCGGTTCCGTCGCGCTTGCCGACTCGCTCATAGCACCTATTATACTCATCATGAGTATATCTAAGCCTGCTTATGCTATGTTCAAGCATAAGGGTCGTCAACCTTTTTTGCGCTGGCGGCGCCGGCGGCAAACGGCCTGAGCGTCTAGGTGGCGGAGCGCAGTTCGGGCAGGCCAACACCCGGTGCCGGGCGTTCCAAGACGACCTCCGTGCGAAAGCGAAAGCGTGCGGCGGGGCGGCCACCCGTTCGCACCTCGCGGTCACCGGTACGTTCGACCAAGCGGCCCTTTTCGATCAAGCGCCGGAAGTTTTGCTTGTGCAGCGGCACGCCGGCGAGGGCCTCGACCACGCGCTGGAGCTCCAAGAGCGTGAAGCTGTGGGGCAAGAGCTCGAAAACCACGGGTCGATACCTGATCTTTCCCCTTAGGCGCCCCATGGCGGTAGCCAGGATGCGCCGATGATCCAGCGTCATCGAGATACCGAGCGCGTGCTCCGACGCCGGCTCGCGTCCGCGCGTGCCGCGTCCGGGCCGCCGCGAGTTGGCGGGAGCAGGCCCACGATCGCGGATCGCCTCGGCGACCAAGCCGGCTTCGTAGATCAGCTCGTAGCGCTCCAGCACGCGCTCACCATCCCAGCTCGCCTCGCCGGGCCGAAACGCGAGCGTGACGCGCTCCTCCCGAAGCCTGCGTTCGCTGGCTCGCGCCCGCGCCCGCGCCCAGTCGAGGAGCCTTGGCGTGATCACCTTGTCGATGACCGGCGGCCGCCCGGCGCGCCAGTCTTCCCAGGGGAAGAAACCGTACCAGTCGCGCCAAGTCGCGCCGCCCGCATCCGCCCCCTCGGTCGCCCTCACCAGCGCGAGGTAGCCGACCGAGACGTTCCGCGGCCCGCCGGCCTTCTCGGCGGAATCGCGATAACGGTCGCCGAAGGTGTAGAGCTGCTCGACATAGCCCAGCGAAAGCCGCGTCTGCTCTTGTACCCAGCGGCGCATGCCGACTTCGAGCGTGCGGTGCTCGCCGGGGTCGAACGGCCCGAAGGGCAGCGCGTCGGTAAGGCCGGACGACGGGACGGCGCCGGTTGCTTGCTGGTTGATCGCCGTACCGGCGCGCTTGACGCTGAGGACGCGGGGGGATCCCGCCGTCACCGCGGCGACCACGGCGTTCAAGCCGATGCCGATCCCCTGGCGGTCTCGCGCCTCCCGCCTCGGCAACGTCTCAGGTCGTTGCATCGATCCGCTTCAGATCTCGCCGCGGCCCATCGCCTGGGCGATGCGCTCGGCCTGGCGGATCGCCAGGGCGACGATGGTCAACGTCGGGTTGCCGACGAAGGACGAGGCAAACTGGCTACCGTCGGAGACGTAGAGGTTGGCGATGTCGTGGGCCCGGCCCCAGCGGTTGACGACGCCGCTATCGCCGGACTCGCTCATCCGGCAGGTGCCGAGGTTGTGCGAGGCGGGAACCGGCGGGGTTTCGACCGTGCGCCACGCGCCCGCCGCGGCAAGCAGGTCGGCGGCCTTGCGCAGCCCATAGTTGACCATCGCCAGGTCGTTCGGGTGCTCATCGATATTCACCACCGGGACCGGTAGGCCGAAGCGATCGCGTTCGGTCGCATGCAGGGTGACGCCGTTCTTGGCCATCGGCAGATCCTCGCCGGCGATCCAGATTCCCGCGGTGCGCTCGTAGTGCTCCAGCGTCGCCGCGTAGGCGCGGCCCCAGCCGCGCGGATCGAGCGCCGCCGCGTAGTTGCCCAGGCCCACTCCGCAGGTCGTCATGAGGAAGCCCGCGGCGAATCCGCGGGCCGGATCGTGGTGCGATTCATCGCGCACGATGCCCGCTGCGGCGACCCCGCGGTGCATGTGGACCGGCCTCTCGAACAGCCCGTAGACGTAGCCCTGGGCATTGCGGACATAGTTCTTGCCGACTTGGCCGGAGCTATTGGCAAGCCCGTCGGGAAACGCGCTGGTGTGCGAGTTCAAGAGGAGTCTTGGGGTCTCGATGGAGTTGCCGGCCACGCACACCGCGCGCGCTTTCTGCAGGTGCTGGACGCCTTGGTCGTCGGCATAGAGGACGCCGGAGACCTTGCCCGACGCGTCGAGAAGGATCTGTAGCACCATCGAGCTTGGACGCACCTCGCATCGGCCGGTGGCTTCGGCCTTGGGAATCTCGGTGTAAAGGGTCGACCACTTGGCGCCAGAGGCGCACCCCTGCATGCAAAAGCCGATCTGGTCGCAGGCGTTGCGTCCGTCGTAGGGAGCCGAGTTGATCGCCATGTGGCTGACGTCATAATCGCGATAGCCGAGCCGCTTGGCGCCCAGCGCAAATACCCTGTAGTTGTTGTTGCCCGGTAGCGCGGGCCGACCGCCGCGGCCCGAGACCCCCATCTTGTCCTCGGCCCGCTCGTAGAAGGGCGCCATCTCGTCGAGGTCGATGGGCCAGTCGATCAGGCTGGCGCCGGCGATGGCGCCGTAGGTGGTGCGGGGGCGGAACTCGTGGTCGCGGAGGCGAAGCGACTGGCCCGCCCAGTGCACGGTCGAGCCGCCGACCGCCTTGCACACCCACGTCGGAAATGTGGGGTTCTCGCGCGCGACCTGGCTTTCGCCGGTGACGATGCGCTCATCCTTCCAGGTGAACATGTCATAGGCGGCGAGCTCGTCGTTCCGAAAATCGCTGATTTTGAAGCGTGCGCCGGCCTCGAGCACGACCACGTCGACGCCCTTCTGCGCGAGCTCGTTGGCGAGCGTACCGCCGCCGGCGCCCGAGCCGACGATGACCACGACGCGCTCGTCGTCAAGGTCGAAGGTCGCTGCCGAAAGGTCGTCGTCATGGGTCGGGGGCGACATGGAAGGTGAATCTACCCGCGTCCGGCGGGTTTGGCACCACCCCCGCTTAACAGCCGATTAAGCGAGTCGGTCTATCGTGGCCGATACAAGGCGGCGGCCTTGATGCGAGGAGGATTCTCGGTGTTGGCGCAATCCGAACCGGCGGTGGAGGTTTCCCCCCGCGACGGGAGGTCCGTGCCCCTGGGCGCGCGCCTGCGCGCGTGGTGGGATGGGGCCGAGCCCGCGACGATTCAGGAACGGCCGGCGCGGCTTGGCATCCCCGCCAGCGTGCGTTTTCGAGCCTGGTGGGAGGGATACAACGCCGAGGAATACCACCACAACCTCAAGCGCCAACAGCGCGCGCCCGTGTTCGACGAGGCGGATGCCGAGCCGAGCCGCCGCACCACCGTCTACGAGCCACCGAAGCCGCACACGCCGATGCGCCTGAAATCGGCGCAACTGGTATGGGGAAGCGGATTCCTGACGCCGGGCGGGGGCGAGTTCGTGCTCGAGCTGTTGGCGCTGGTGGGGATAACCCCGGCGATGAGTGTCCTTGAGGTCGGCGCCGGCATCGGCGGCGCCGCGCGTACGCTGGTCGACCGATACGGAATCTGGATCACCGGCCACGAGGACTCCGACGATTGCGTGCGCGTCGGCAACGAGTTGACCAAGATGGCGGGTCTGGCCAACCGCGTGCGGCTGACCCGCTACGATCCCGCATCCATCGAACTCGGCGCCGGAACCTGGGACTGCATCGTGAGCCGCGACACCCTGTACCGGATCGAAGACAAAGAGCGCTTGATCGACGAGCTTCGCAAGGGCCTCAAGCTCAATGGCCAGATCGTGCTCACCGATTATGTGTTGGCGCGGCCGGGACTCGAAAGCGACGCGGTGCGCGCCTGGCTCGACGTCGAAGAGGGCACGGCGCAACCCTGGAGCGTCGAGGACTACGACGCCTGTTTCGAGAAGTACAAGATCGTGAGCAGCGTGACGCCGCTCGACCTCACCGAAACCTACTGCGATCTCGTCACGAGCGGATGGTGGAGCTTCCAAAAGCGCGTGAACGAGATCAAGATGGGCGACGGCGAGCAGCGCACCGAGCTTCTGCACGCGCTCGCCGCCGACGCCGAGCTATGGGCCAAACGACTGGCGGCGCTGAAATCCGGCGACGTCAAGATCTGCCGGCTCTATGCGCAAAAAAAGAACATCGGCGGCTGGTAGCCGTTCGCCCCTGAGCCGCCTTCACAGCGGCCAGACCCAGAGGATCATGGGGACGGAGACGACGACGATGAGGACCTCGAGCGGCAAGCCAAGGCGCCAGTAGTCGCCGAAACGGTAGCCGCCGGGGCCCATAATCAAGGTGTTGTTCTGGTGCCCGATGGGTGTGAGGAAGGCAGAACTCGCGCCCACCGCCACCGCCATGAGGAAGGGATCGGGGCTGACGCCCAGCGCCTGGGCGATACCGAGCGCGATCGGCGCGGCGATGACCGCGGTGGCGGCGTTGTTGAGAACGTCCGAGAGCGTCATCGTCACCACCAGCAGCAGCGCCAGAACCAGCGCCGGCGCCACCCCGGCGGCGAGGTCCAGGATCAACGCCGCAATGAGTTCCGTGGTTCCGGTGGTTTCGAGCGCGCCGCCAACCGGAATCATCGCCCCCAGCAACACGATCACCGGCCAGTCGACGGCGTCGTAGAGCTCGCGCACCGAAACCACATTGAGCAGCACCACCGCCAGAACCGCGACCGCAAAGGCGATCGGGAGCGGCACCACACCCACCGCGGCGGCAAGCACGGCGGCGGCGAAGACAGCCGCAGTGAGGCCGGCCTGGTGCCGCTTGCCGACCTTCAGGCCGCGCTCGGCCAGCGGCAAGCAGCCGAGCGCCGCCACGTCCTCGGCCACGGTCGCGGGGTCGCCCTGCACCCACAGCACATCGCCGGCGCGGAAGCGCAAGGCACGCAGCCGCTCGCGCAGGGGCCGCCCCTGGCGCGAGACCGCGAGCACGTTGAGGCGATAGCGCGAGCGCAGCCGGACCTGGGTCGCGGTGCGGCCATCGAGCCGCGAGCGCGGCGGCACCACGGCCTCGATCAGCGCCACGTCGTCCGAGCGCAATAGCCTGGACTTCGCGCCCCCGGCCTCGGCCAGTTCCAGCCCGTGGGCATGCACGAACTTGTCGATGTCCTTGGGCCCCGCCTCGACCACCAACAAATCGCCGGCGCGCAGCGGCTCGGTGCGCAGGGTGGCAACCATGCGGCGTTTCTTGCGGATGAGGGCGACCACGGTGGTCGCGTGGTCGCCTTCTTTCTCGACCTGACGCGCCGTTTTTCCGATCGCCTCCGAGCCCTCGGGCACCGTGACCTCGGCAACGTAGTCGTCGATCTGAAATAGGTCCTCGGGCGAGACCGCGGCCCGGCGTTCGCGGGGAATCAGGCGCCAGCCCACGAGCGCGATAAAGGCGACCCCGGTCAGCGCGACCACCGCGCCCACCGGCGCGTAATCGAACATCGCGAACGGTGCGCCCACGCTTTCACCGCGGTAGCTGGCGACGATAATGTTGGGCGGGGTGCCGATCAAGGTGACCATGCCGCCAAGGATCGAGGCGAAGGAGAGCGGCATCAGCAGCGTTGCCGGCGAGAGCTTGGCCTTGGCCGCGGCCTGCACCGCCGCCGGCATCAGCAGGGCGAGCGCGCCGACGTTGTTCATGAGCGCCGAAACCGGCGCCGCCACCATGCCGAACCCGGCCACCTGGAGCGAGGGTCGATCGCTTGCCGGAGTCATCACCCGTACCAGCGCGTCGACCGCGCCGGCGTTCGAGAGCGCCCGCGAGAGGACGAGGACGAAGGCGACCGTCACGGTCGCGGGGTGGGCGAAGCCGAGGAAGGCGCCGTCCGCCGGCACCACGCCCACCAGCACCGCCGCCGCCAGCGCGACAAAGGCGACCACGTCGTGGCGCAGCGGCGCGAACGCGAACAGGGCCAGCACTCCGAGGATAATGGCGATGACCGCGGTCTGCTCGAACGTCATTCGCGCACCATCTTCATCCGCCGCGGCCCCGGGGCCGACCCTCGAGGGGCCAGCATACACCGCGCGCACCCTCGCGAGCGGTGCGGGTGGAGCCGCGGCCAACGGCGGTCACCGTCCCGTGATTCGCGCCGACCCCCGCGAGCGCACTATGGTTTGGCTATGGCCACGCCGCGTTCGTTGCTCGACGATTTGACCTCCCGCGCCGAAACCGGGGCGTGGGATCCCCTGCGCGACATCGATTGGTCGGGCGGACCGGTCCGCCCACGGTTCATGCCCTCGCCGCTCTACCGGGCGCTGATCAGCCAGCTTTATCACGGCGAGCGGGCGACCCTGGCGATGTGCGAGCGGCTGGGCCGAGAGATCTCGGACCCGAGCGCGCGAAGCTTCTTGGCGACCCAGGCGGCCGACGAGACCCGGCATGCCCAGGCGTACGCCCTTTACCTCGATCGCATCGGTGGTATCGGCCGCCCCGATAGGGTGATGCAACGGACCTTCGAGGCAGTGCTCGGGTGGGAGGGGCCGTGGCAGGGATTGGTGGTGGCAGGCCACGTGCTGCTCGAATCCGAAGCGGTGCGCCTGTTGCAGCGCTCGCCGTACATGTTCTCGTGCCCGTTGCTGCGCCGCATCAACCGCCGTGTGGTACGCGACGAGGCCCGACACCTTGCATTTGGCCGAGTTTATCTGAGGCAGCGGCTGGGTGAGCTTTCGCCCTCGGAGCGCCAGCGTATCCAGCGCTGGGTACGCGGCCTGTGGCATGACGCAGTGTACGCGCGGCGCGGCCCGCTAACGCTCTTGTCGCGGGTCAACCGCGGCGCGTTAGAGCGCGTGTGGCGCCACCACGAAGACGAGCTCCGCGGTATCGGACTGATTGCCTTCGCCTAGATCGAGTACGGGCGCAATGATCTCGATCATCATCCCGACGCTCAACGAGGCCGAGCTGCTTCCCGCTCTGTTGGCCGACCTCGCACGCGAGGCGGCGGCGGCCGAGGTGATCGTGGTCGATGGCGGAAGCATCGATGACACCGCGGAGATCGCACGGCGCGCCGGGGCACGGCTGTTGCGGACCGCTGCCGGGCGTGGCCGACAGCTTGCGGCCGGCGCCCAGGCGTCTCAGGGCGAGGTGCTCTTGTTCCTGCACGCGGATTCGCGTTTTCCCGCCGGCGGCCTGCGGCGCATCTCCGGCTCGCTGGCCGCCACACCACAGGCGCCGGGAGGGAATTTCCGCCTCGTCTTCGACGGCGGCGAAGGCTTTGGCCGCTGGCTCACCGGCTTCTACGCGTGGATCCGCCGCCGCGGGTTCTACTACGGAGATTCGGGGATCTTCGTGCGTCGCGCCGTCTACGAATCGCTCGGCGGAATCCAGCCCGTTGCACTCATGGAAGACTACAGCCTGGTCCGCCGCCTCGAACGCAGCGGCCCGACCGTGTGCATCGAGGATCCCCCACTGGTCACCTCGGCGCGCCGGTTCCGGGGCCGCCACCCGGTAGCGATCGTCGCCGGCTGGCTCTGGATTCATCTACTCTACTACCTCGGGATCGTGCCCGAACGACTGGCCCGCCGCTACTACCGCAGCGGCGGGCATCGGGCCTCGTGGGGGCCACGGTAGGAGATGGCGGTAGAGGCCAGCCTCGAGAGCGAACGCCTGCCCGTGGTCCGCGAGGGCATCGTCTGCTACGCGCCCGAGCAAGCCGATGGCGGATTCGATCACGCCGCCGCCGCCGCGATGGCCGCGGCCGAGGCAACCCACTTCTGGCTCTGCCATCGCTCGCGGCTCATCGCCTGGGCGCTCGAGCGCCACGCACCCGGCGCCCGGCGCGGGCTTGACCTGGGGTGCGGCGCCGGTTCGATGATTCGGAGCCTACGGCGGGCGCGGCCCGGGCTCGTGCTCGACGGGGCCGATCTGTCGCTCGCGGCGCTTCGGTTGGCGGCAACGAATCTTCCCGGGGTTCGCTTGATGCAAATGGACGCGGCCGATGCGCCCTTCGTCGCGGCCTACGACGTGGTGGGCCTGTTCGACGTGCTCGAGCACATCGACGACGATGCCGCCGCGCTCGCCAGCGCGTGGCGGATGTTGGCACCCGGTGGGCGCCTGATTCTCACCGTGCCGCGGCACCCGTTCCTGTGGAGCCACCTCGATGGGCTGGTTCACCATCGGCGGCGTTACCGCGCCGGCGATCTCGTGGCCAAGGTGCGCGCCGCCGGATTCGAGGTGCGGGCGGTCGTCGGCTACGGCGCGCTGTTGCTGCCGCTGGCCTATCTCGCGCGCTTCGCCTACCGCAACGTCCGCGGCCTCGAGCAGGTGCTGCGCCTCCACCCACTTCTCAACGCGGTTTTCGACGGCGTCGAACGTGTCGAGCGCGCCTTTATCCTGCGCCGGCGTTCGCTTCCCCTTCGGCGACAGCGTAATGCTCGTCGCCGCCAAGCCCGGCAGCGCGTAGCCCAGCATCTATTTTTCGATCAAATTGAAGAGCCTTTTGCTGCCGGCGCCGGCGAGGCTACGAATCACATGGCCCGCTTCGGGCACGATCAGGTACTGAACGTCGGCGCCCAGGCGCGCCAGTTCGACCGCCGCAGCCTCCATACGATCAATCCATGGCGTATCGCGCGCGGCACCAGCATGGTGATATGGATGCCGACCAGTCGGCCGAGCCGCGCCATGTCCGCCTCGGCCGGCGGAAATCCGGGCAGCACCGTCAAGGTGTGGACGAGTTCCGGCCGGTCGATGGCGGCGCGGAACGCGCTAAGCCCGCCGTTGCTGATCCCCGTGAGATGAAACTTGCCGCCCGCGACGTCGTAGACCTCGCCCAGGCGGTCGAGAAACTCGGTCAGGTACTCGGCCCCGTCTTGGAAGAACAGCCGTCCCCCGGGCGCCGCCGGGCTCACCACGACGTAGCCGCGGCGCGGACCCTCGTCCTGCCAGAAACCGAGCCCGGCCTCGACCATCGCACGGTCCTGCCCGCCGGGTGGCAGCGCGACCATCACCGGGTAGCTGCGCGCCGCATCGAATCCCTCGGGCAAGACCACGGCATACTCGATGCGCGTGCCGTCCGCGGCGACGACGGTGCGATATTCGGCGGCCAGCACCGGGGACGCAGCGGCGGCGATCGCCACCACCGCGGCCAGCATCACGGCAAGCGGGGTCGACCGGTTGGCCATCGTGCTTCGCAACTGCGGCGGTACGCCTACTGCCCGACCTCGATCTCCATGCTCAGGATGTAGGAGCTCAAGGACTTGCCATGACCATCGACGGCGAGCGAGCGAGTGACACCGCCGCCGAGCGCTTGGTCGAGCACGAAGTTCAGCGCGCCGATGGTCGGGAGCTTGTACCTTTGGACCTCGCCGTGGGCGATGCCCTTGAAGTAGTCCTTGACCCGTTCCGCCGTTACCTCCTCGCACACCAGCGCGTAGTCCTTGGGGTCGTAGACGATGAGCGCGATGTTGGCGATGTCGCCCTTGTCGCCGGCGCGCGAATGACAAATCGTGCGAAGCTGAATTTTGGCCATCTTAGGACGTCCCCATGGACACCGAGGTGCTGACGCGGTCGCGATCGACGAAGGTGTGGTAGTAGCCCACGACCTCCTTGAGCTCATATTGGCGCTGCCGGGCGGTCACCGCGGCAGGGCCGTTGTTCGACATGGCGGTGGTCGATTCCCGGGCGATGGTTACGGCGTCGGCCTGGCTCTTCACGATCGCCGCCGTGCGCAGGCCGACCTCCCAGGGCTCGATGTCGGGGACCCCAGGGGCCGAGCCGAAGAGGCCGTTCACGCCCAAGAGGTAGATCTCGAGCTTGTCGGGCTTCAGCCCCAGATAGTCGATGCGCTTGCGTATCGATTCCGCGGCCAGTTTGGCCCGCCCCAGCGCGCCAGGGCCACCGTAGTAGACGGTGCCGCCGCCGAAATAGCCCTCGCGGACGCCAAGCGAGACCTTAAGCCGCTCGGGCTGGGGCTTGCCCCGCACGCCGGAGACCGAGACCCGGTCGGGACCGACCTGGCCGATGGCAATCCGCCCGAAATCGCTGATCACGTCGGCTTCGATGTAGTTGTTCGGGTCGTGGACCTCGTAGAGGAGCTGTTCCTTGACGGTGGCCTCGCTGACCAGGCCTCCGGTTCCCTCAACCTTGGTGATGACCGTGTCCCCATTGGCGGAAACCTCGGCGATGGGGAAACCGACCCGGTGAAGGTCGGGGACGATCTTGTAAGGGGGATCGGCAAAGAATCCGCCAGTGACTTGGGCCGCGCACTCCAAGAGGTGACCCATGACGATCCCGCTCGCCCGGCGGTCCCAATCGTCGCCGGCCCAGCCGAACTCATGAATCAACGGAGCGAGGAATAGCGAGGCATCGCCGACCCGCCCAGTGACCACGGCCGAGGCACCCTCGGCGAGCGCATCGACGATCGAATCGCAGGGGACGTAGGCGTGGGCGGACACCAAGTCGTCGCCGAAATCATTGACATCCTGGTCGGTCTCGACGGTGCGCATCTTCAACTCGCGCGCCAGGTCGAGCACGTCGTCGCCGAGCACCGCCGCGATCTTGACGCCGCCGTGCCCGGCCCGCCCGGCGATGCCGAGCATCATGTCGCGCGCCGCTTCGGGGTTGCGGCCCCCGAGATTGGCGACGATGCGCACGCCGTTCTTGAGCGCCGCCGGCAGAACCTCCGACATCTTGGCCTCGGCGAACACGTCGTAGCCCAGCGTCGAGGGGTCATGGCGCATGGCGATGGCGATCGAGGAGAGCTCGACCTCGGAGAGCGAATCGAAGCACAGGTAGTCGAGCTCGCCCTTCTCGGCCAACTCGACCGCGGCGTCGATGCGCTCCTCGGCGCCGGCCGCGCCGCCGCCGAGGCGTACTACTGATTTTGCCACTTAGACCTTCTCCCTGGGCGAGACTTTGGCGCGGCGAGTGGTGGAGAAGGCAGTCATCAGCGAACTCGTCTCCACCTGGGATTCCCTGATACTCAGGGAAAATACAGGGAATACATGCGAAGTATGGGTTTCTGTGACGGCCCAATCGCTTCAAGAATAGCGGATTCTCTGCCGTTTGGCACGCTGCCATCGAACCGATCGCCTCCAGGAACAGGGAAAAAACAGGGAAACGGCTGATTGCGGGTTGAAGCAAAAGCGCAGGTTCAAATCGGGGGCCTGCAACCACCGAGAGTTGACTCTTCCTCCAGTGCCGTGTGAGGCCCAGGGAGCACCCAACCACCAGCGCTAATTTGCACCTCACTAGGGAGGTGAATGTCCGCTTCCAAGCAACTAGCGGACATCAACTGTGAGCGCAGCTAACGTCCGGATTTGACCCTAAGCGGAC
>PVBE010853410.1_pt1 | contig 25508 bp, 21 predicted proteins | sample 1631181 | NCBI WGS metagenome assembly PVBE01 (sample SAMN08397723, study PRJNA350692) | Marine metagenome, whole genome shotgun sequencing project. | isolation source: water | place: Pacific Ocean | collected 2012-04 | reverse complement strand
CTGGCGTCCGCTGTTGACGGTGCGGCAGTGATGCGACGATCACTCCCGGTGCTGGCGTACCATTTCATCGATGATGGCCAATGCGGGTATGACTTCCCCCCAGCAGAACGCCCATACGTCGTGAGCGCGGAGACATTCCGGGAGCACCTTGCGTTTCTCCGAACCGAGGGCTACCAGGCCGTTTCCCTCTCGCACTACGCGAGGTGTGGTTCGGACACGACGCCGCTCCCGGATCAGCCCATCGCCATCACATTCGACGACGGTCACGTGAGCAGCGCCGAGCTGGCCACCGGCGCGCTCGAGGATGCGGGTATGTCTGCCACTTTCTTCATCATCACCGACCGGGTCGGCGAGCCCGGGTTCGTGACCTGGGATCAGGCGCGCGACCTGGCCGAACGCGGAATGGAAATTGGCTCGCACTCCGTGTCGCACCGGCCCCTCACAGCGCTCGCGGAGGCCGAGCTTCGCAAAGAGTTGGCGGAATCCAGACACGCCCTGGAGCAGCAGATTAGCGCCCCATGCCAGCACATCTCGCTGCCCCACGGCTTCGCCACGAGTTCCGTGCTCGATGCGGCGCTCGAGCAATACGCCACCGTTTGCACGTCCGACGCCGGCCTCAATGACGTCGCGGCGCAACCGCGGCGCCTCAAACGCCTCAGCCTCCGAGCAGGCATGGGGGCGCCGGCGCTGCGGTCGCTCCTGAATCCGCGCTCGCCAGCCCACTTGTGGGCCCGTCTGAGAGACGCCCTCTCGCGTCCGCTGAAGCGCGCTTTCCTCTTCCGCCGAGCGGACCATGGCCCGGCCCCGAGGCGGGAGGCGCGCGATGACTGATCGGCAGAGGGCGAGCTACAACAAGCGCTGGGGCGCCATGTCGGACCGACCCGACCGGGCCCATAGGGTCTTTCTCGAGCGCCTCTACCGGCACCATCGAATCGTGGACGAAATGCTCGAGTCGCGCGCCGACTCGACGCGTCCCATGCTGGAGTTTGGCTGCGGAGTCGGCGGCGTCGCCAACTGGGCCGCCGAGCGGGGGGCAAAGGTCGTTGCCGTTGACGTCAGCGACGAGGCCGTTCGCGTCGCGGCCGAGCGCTCGCAGGAGCTGGCCCACCCGCCTGAGTTCCACTGCGCCGACATCGCGGAGTTCTCGTTCCCCGGCGCGCCGTATGACATCATTGTCTCGTTCGACGTCATCGAGCACATCCCCCCCGAGCGACTGCCCGAGGTGCTGCGGGCGCTCGCCGAGCGCCTGACTGATGGCGGGACGCTGCTAATCACCACGCCAAACTGCGAGCGGGTGGGCAATCGCCTGCGCCGACTGATCGGCCGGCCGGCGAGCCGCTATCACGAGCATGAGCGGGAATATACGGTCAGGGAACTTCGCGATCTCGCCGCCGCCGCCGGCATTGAGATCGTTTGCTGCCAGGGCGATCCACTGCTCGCATCCGGGTGGACCATTGGGCTCCCAGGATTCCATGGATTGTCGCGCATTCTCGGGGCGCGCATGCCCGGCTTGGCCTGCGGAATCGTCCTATGGTGCCGGAGATCCGCGCCATGAAGGGTGATATTACCGACCGGCCCCGCCCGGCGTCACTCAGCGTCATCATCGTCTCGTACAACGTGCGCGACCTGCTGCTGGCGTGCATTGCATCGCTTGAGGGAACGGACTGCGAGATCATCGTGGTCGACAACGTGTCCGAGGATGACTCCGTTGAGGCCGTCCGCGAGGTGGCCCCGCATGTGACGGTGATCGCCAACTCGGAGAATGTCGGCTTCGCGCGCGCGAACAGCCAGGGCATCGAAGTCTGTTCTGGCGACTTTATCCTTCTGCTGAACCCTGATACGGTCGTTAAGGATGGAGCGCTGGCGGCTCTGACACAGGCCCTGGCTGATCACCCCAATCTCGGCGTCGTCGGTCCTCGCCTGGTCAATCGGGACGGGTCTCTGCAGTGCGCCTGCTTGGAGTTCCCGACCCCGTGGCGGATCTTCCGCGACCACGTTCTATACGCGGCGGCGTCCCCGCCTCCCCGCGAACCACGCGCGCTCCCTGTTGCCGACTGCGACTGGGTGTTAGGCGCCTGCCTCATGACTCGCAGGACCGTGCTGGAAGAGGTCGGCGGGCTGGACGCGGAGTACTTCATGTACGGCGAAGAGAAGGACTTCTGCTTCCGAGCAAAGCAGGCCGGGCATCGCGTGGCGTGTGTCCCGGCGGCCGAGGTGGTCCACTACGGCGGCCAGAGCGCCGACCAGGTGCCGGTGAAGACCTACGTCGCGTTCCTCGACAGCCAGATGCGTTTCTTGCGGAAGTTCCGCCCCGCGGGCCAAGGCTGGCTCTTCGCCTCCTGCAACTGCCTGATGTGTCGCGCAAAGCAACTCGCGTGCCTCGCGCTCGGGGCACTCCCGCTAGGCGACAGGAGTCGCTGGCGCGGCAAGGCCGACGTCTTCGCGGCGGGAGCGCGCCGTTGTTCGGAGCATCTGAAAAGTGGGCGGTGAATTACCGATGCCTGACGCCGTTGGAATCAGCGTGCTCGTGCCGACCTTCAACGAAGAGGCGAACATCCGCGAGTGCCTGGAGTGCCTGACCTGGGCCGATCAGGTCATCGTCGTCGATTCGTTCAGCACCGACGCCACGTTGGAGATCGCCGCGGAGTTCACCGACGAGATCCACCAGCACGAGTATGTCAATTCAGCCACCCAGAAGAATTGGGCCATCGATACTCTCGACACGCGCGGCCGCTGGACGCTGATCGTCGACTCCGACGAGCGCATCGTCCCCGAGCTGGCCGAGGAGATCCAACGAATCATCGCCGAAGACGACCCCCGCTACGCCGGCTACTTCATCAACCGCCGCAACTATTTCTTCGGCGGATGGATGAAGCGCGGCGGGCTCTACCCGAACTGGAACCTCCGTCTCTTCCGCACCGGCCAGGGCCGGTACGAGGACAAGGAAGTCCACGCCGATGTCGCCATCGACGGAGAGGGCGAGGTAGGCTATCTGGAGCATGACATACTCCACTTCTCCTACCGGACGATCTCGGACTTCGTGCGCAAGACCAACCGCTACAGCACGTGGGACGCTCGCGAGCGGATGAAGGAGCGTCACGACGATTCTGCGATCTCCGCGGGATCCACGGGCGGGCTCCGAACCATCCTCCAGAAGATCTACTGGGTCCTCCCCGCCAAGCCGCTCGTGCGGTTCCTGTACCAATACATCATCAAAGCCGGCTTCCTCGATGGCCGGCGCGGGCTTATGGTTGCATGTCTCTACGCCTTTGAGGAGTTCCTCATCGGAGCCAAGGTCTGGCAGATGCGCGCCAATCCGGAGGAGCCGGAATGACCGCCTTGCGGATCGGCGTAGATGCTCGCTTGCTGATCCGGGACGCGGGCGGAATGACGACGTACCTGCAGTCCATCCTTAGCGCCGTTCCGGAAGACTGTCCTCACGCCATCACCCTCTTCGATGACGCGGCCAGCGACGCGGATTGCAGTCTCCACCAACGCTTCCGGACGATCCACGCGCCCGTCGCCGGCTCGTCGGTGCGAGTCGGCGCCAACTGCATGGCTCCCGTTTGGCTCCACAGGCGCTTGCCTGGGCTGCTCCATCGTGAGGGCATCGACGTCTTTTGGGGCCCGGGCGGCTACATCCCTCGGCGGACGCGAATCCCACGCGTGCCCGTCATCCACGACCTCGCTCCCTATCGCGACGAAGGGCGCGCCGGTTTCTCTCCATGGGCCATCTACTACCGATGGGAGACTGGCTACGCCGCGCGCAACGCCGCGCGCATTCTGACCGATTCGGCCGCAACGCGCGACGACGTTGAGCACCACTTCCGTGGCGCCGGCGCGCGGACCGATATCGTCCAGCTCGGGTGTTCCAAGGACATCCGCGCCGAACCCACGTTCCCCGACTCGTGGCGGAGCCTTATCCCAGACGACGCGCGCGTGGTATTGTGTGTCGGAGCGTACCAGGAGAGAAGGAATGTCGCCGTCGTGGTTGACGCGCTCGCCCTTCTTCCAGCCGATCTGAGGCCGACGGCGCGCCTCGTCCTCTGCGGAGCTTCGGATCCACCCGTGGCCGATGTGGAGGGACGCGCCCGGGAAGCGGGCGTCTCTGACCTAGTCGTCAGTCTTGGTCGCGTCACGGACGCGGAACTTGAGGGTCTGTACGCCAGAGCCGACGTCGTGGCGATCCCGTCCCTATGCGAGGGCTTCGGTCTGCCCGCCCTTGAGGCAATGGTCCGCGGCGTACCTGTCATCGCCGCCGACGCGACGGCGTTGCCGGAGGTCGTCGGCGACGCGGGCATCTTGCTGCCGCCACGTGACGCGCGCGCCTGGGCCGACTCTCTGGCCGACATGTTCACCGACGCCGACGGGCTCGCGCACCTACAGGTTGCCGGTCGCCAACGTGCTGAGGGCTTCACATGGGCGCGCACCGGCGCCGAGACACTCGCGGTGCTCGAAGCGGCGGCCCGAGATGAGGCGTCGTGAGCCGCATTGCCCTCATCGGCAGGGAGGTTCTCGTCAACGGTGGCAATAGATCGTCTCCCAGCCCGCCAGCGAAGACAGAGCCGACAGGCTCTGAATGCCAGCGGCAGCATCGACCGATCTCGCGTTCCACGGATAGAGGTGCAGGTTCTTAGATCCCGGATGATGAAGCATTCTGACGAATGGCTGGCTGTTCAGCCAACGCCGGAGGTGCCCAGTTTCACATGGGGAATCCCGGGCGACGAATAGGGGGCTGCGGCCGGCGATGGATCAGAACGGAGATCTCGAAGACATCAAGGAGGCCAACGCCCTCGGGTATCGAGACGAAGCCGCCAGCTACGATGCACGTTCAGGGCACTGTACATCCACCGATGTGGAACGGGTCCGCAGCCTACTGCACCTAGCCGAATTCGCCAATCGCGCGCCGTTGGTGGTCGAACTGGGCTCCGGCACTGGTCGCGGCGCCCGGGCGATCCGGGAGTGCCTGCCTGCCGCTCGGATCGTCGCCTCAGACATCAGCCTCGAGATGCTCATGGCAGGGCCCGGGGGGGGGGACAACGTCGTTGACTCGTGCTTTGTGTGCGATGCCGAACGACTTCCGTTAGGGGCTGAGACCACTGATATTGTCGTGTGCGCATCGCTTCTCCACCACCTACCGGACGACGATGCCGTGTGCCGGGCGGCAGCACGAGTTCTGCGCCACAGCGGAGTGTTCATGGGTATTGGTGAGCCACGTATGCGCGGCTGTGATTTTCATGCGAGGTTGAGGCACATCCCGCGTCGGTACGCGTCGCGCGAAGGCGCGGGCCTTCTACTTCGGCGCTGCCTACGAGGTCCGTCCGGATGGCGCGACATCTTCTCCTACGACACGATGTCTGCGGCGGAGTTCCATCGGCTCGACCTCCAGGAGATACGCGGCAGCATCCTATGTCGCACTCCCACTAAGATGCATGGGGGGATTGATGCTCGCGTCTTCCGCGCGACGGCCCGAGAATACTTCGACGAGGTACACGTGCTGCCGTTCGGGATGATAGAGAGCATCGAGGACGCTTTCGGCATGATTGTCGGGCGGGGGAGCGGCTTGCACCGCGCGCTTACGGGGACGTCGCCGCTGGCGCGAATCGCTCGCCGCATTGATCGCGCGTGCGCCGCCGTAAGCACGCGGCTACCCTTCGAGGGTTTCTGTTTCGTCGCTTGGGGAAGGAAGTAGGTGATATGGCAGGCCGGAGCATCTGCCGTCGCTTCAGCCGCCGGCTATCCCCAGCGCCCGGAGGATGGGATGGCGGCCTGCTGACTTGCGTTTGAGTTCCCTTAGCCAATGGTACAGGCGTCCCCGGATGTAATACGGCCGGTCCAGCTCGTGTCCGCCCCATTTGCTCTTGAACTTGTGGATGCCTGCGAGGGGTGAATCTGGGCGTGGGTCAGTGTCGTAGAGGTCCAGCCACTCGATGCCTTCGCGCTGAGCCCAGCGGATGGCTTCCCACATGAGGAGGTCGTTTGGCGAAGACCGGAGCGCCTCAGGGCGCGAACATCCGATGAAGTAGCGCATGGTCGCCTTGCCGAGGATGAACAGCATCGCGGCCCCCACGTCGCCGTCGACGTAGGCGGTGAACAACTTGCAGGCCCCGGCGGGCTGGAGCTGATCGCAGTAGTAACGACACTGGTCTTGCGTCAGGCCGTCGATGTCGTGGGCCGCGGCGTGAGCGGCCTGCAGGTAGTGGAATGCGGACCAGGTGTCCCAGTCATCGGACTCGCCCACCTCCACGCTGGCCTTCTTCCCCTTCCGCACGCCCGTCCGAGCATTGCCCGAGATCGACTCCCACAGCTCCTCCTCGGTCGGCCGGAGATCGACCACCACGGTGTGGAGAGAGCTGCTCCGATAGCCATCCCCCTGAAGCTTCGCGTCGAGGTCGTGTGGCGCCGTGGGGCGGACGGACGTGAAGAAGCCTCGAAAGGACGATGAGAAATCGTCTAGAACGGTACCGCACGCGCTTGCCGGCACTCCGGCGGCGAGCACGGGCCCTCCGATAGCCTCATGGCCCATCAGTCCCGCGGGGAAGGGCTTAGAGATAACCGCTTGCCCGGCGATCGACTGGTTACCCTCCGACGAGATGACCGTCGAAACGTGATAGCCATGGCAGTCTTGCTCCGCGGCGAGCCACGCCCGGGTCTGGAACGGATCACAGGTGGCCGCCGACTGCACCAGTCGGTCCCAAGTCTCCGCGGAATCCTCCAGGCACGATACTGTCGAGGCAACCGGGGTGGTCCTGCCGCCGTGGTTCGATGCCACCGGGACTGGGCCTTTCGGGTGGTTACTGGGCTGCAAGTTGCTCGGCTTCCTGGGCGGCCGCCGCTTCCTGGCTCGACAGGTTGAGACTCGCCAGCGAGACCCCAATGAGGCAAGCCAAGAAGAAAGCCGCGGACCTGTTCTGAAGCAGCGGCGTTGCGTTGCCGATCACCATCGCGATAATGAGTGTGGTTGCCGTCATCAGTCCCAGAGCGCGATCCGAGGCTCTGGTGCCCGTAGTATGAAGCTGCATGCACGCCCTGACGGCCAGAAACAGGAACCCATATATCATCACCGCGCCGATCAGGCCGAGCTTGGCGAGGGCGTTGGCGAGGTCTGAGTGGTTCACGTTATCCACCTGCGTGTACCGATCAAACTCCAGGTAGGAGAGGTACATGTACCCGGGCCCGATTCCCGTGAACGGGGACGAGGCGAACACCTCGAGCGCCTCGGCGATCTGGGCCTGCCGAATTGTGACCGACATATCCTCCGTCAGATCGCCGAGCGACGACACCCTGTCTTTCTGGGTTTCGAATGCCTGCGTGTCCCCAGCGCTGTATCGCCATGCTGCGAACGTCCCGACCGTGAGCAATGCAATCCCCAGGAGGGCGCTCACGGCCGCCCCAATTGCCTGCGTTGACCGGGAGTGTAGCCAGAGGAGAACGAGAACAGTCAGTACAAGCGAAGCCCAGATCGTTCGCGTTGACGTGGCGACCGCGATGGCCAAGCCGATCACCGTCATGGCGGAATAACCCCATGTCAGACGGCGCTTCTGGAGCTGCATCGCCGTGCCCCACGAGACCAAGACCGCCGGCGTGATCGTCGACGGCGCCTGGGCCAACGACGGGACGAGTCCGTAAAACGACGGCACCAGGTCGGTCGCCCACCGTAGTCCGGAGACCAGGAGCAGCCCGCCGAGGAGGGCCGCAAGCCAGCGCGACTGGCTGCGGGTCCGCGCCACGGCAAGGGCGATCGGAGCCATGGCCAGACACCCGAGCGGCGCGACGTCACTGGCCCACGCCGTGAAGCTCACGCCGTGGCTTCTGGAAATCGCCAGCGAGACTGCAATGTACCCCAACAGCCCCACAAGCACGCGCATCATCGTGCTGATGATCTTGTCGGGGAAGCTCCGGCCGGCGAGGCTGAAGATGGCATACCCGGCCCCCCCGGCGAAGAGGGCGAAGGTCGTTATCTCATCTGTGTCGAGGCCCTCGGAGCCTTTCAGTCGCATGAACGCCGCGATGAGCAGGAGCGTGGCAGCGAATGGGTAGGCCAGAGCGACCACGCAGATTATGGCGGCGAGGCCGAAGGTCATGTAGGAGGTGCCGCGGGCGATCAGCAGGCCAAGGGCCAGCGCCGCCATCAGCAACACGCCCAGAGCAATTATCCGACCTACGCCGTCCTTAACCTGCATGGGAGCTGCAACTCCAGAGAATCTCGGCCTGTTGGATCGCGGCACTCCGCCAGGTGAACCGGCCCACTCGTGCGGCTCCTCGCGCGACCAAGGCTTCGCGAGCTACCGGATCCGTCAGCAAGCCCACGACCGTCTCGGCCATGTCAGTGGCCGAGCGGGGATCGAACAGCGCGGCGGCGTCCCCGACCACTTCCGGCAGAGACGCGGCGTCCGAGCAGGCCACGGCGGTCCCGCAGGCCATCGCCTCAAGCGGAGGCAGGCCGAAGCCCTCGAAGATTGAGGGGAACACGAAAAGATCGGCGGCCGAGTAGAGCGCCCGCAGCGTGGTATCCTCGGTCACGCCCCGCAGGATGAACGTTCGCCGACCCAACTGGTGTTCCTCCACTACGGGCTCTATGTCGGGGTAGAGCGACTTGTTGGCTCCGGACTTGCCGACGAGCACCAGCGCGTGGGGGACGGTGGGAGCGATCTCGGCGAAGGCCTCGATGAGACGGGGGATGTTCTTGCGGAAGTCGAACCCGCCCACGTAGAGCATGTAAGGGCGCGTCACCCCCAAAGACTCCAGCACCCGATCAGCCTCGGTATCGGGTACAGGCCCGAACATGGGGTGAACGCCGATGGGCACGACACGCATCCGTTCCTCGAGACAGCCAAGGGTATCGACTATATCTCGCCGGGAGTACTCAGAGTCGGTCACCACGGCCGCTGCTCGGGATGTGTCGCGGCGCAGGCGCCACTCGAATGAGCGGCGCTCGCGCTCCGAATCAAAGAAACGCTCCGGGAAGCGCATCTGCGCGATATCGTGGAGGGTCATCACATACGGACGCGCCCCCCACAGCGGACCGTTGTTCGCGGGGAACCAGCAGACATCGGGCCGGAGCTTGCTGAAGGCCAGCGGGACGCGCCAACTTAGCCACGGGGTGCGAGGGATGCCGGTGGGGCGGATCCGTGTCCGAAGCGATTCGGGCAGATCCCACTGGCCAACCTCGGCGTTCGGGGCGATTGGAATGAGGTCGAGATCTTCCCGGCCGGACATCTCGGCCAGCATGCTGGCAAGGTATCGCCCGGGCCCGCGGGAACTTGTGAGGGCGCTCGCATCCACGCCAACGCGCAGCTTGCGGGCACTGGCAACGGTCTGGGAGGGCATAGGTCAGGCCACCTCGCGGGCTGCTTCTCGGTAGGCGCGGCCGTAGCGATGGTATCCGGCCAGGTACAGAAAGCGGAGCGCGGGCTTGGTCAGGCCCAATGCCGCGCACGTGTGGAGACCCGCATCCAGGGCGAGTTTGGCCGGCCAGGCAAAGAAGAGGGCTTTGGCAATTGCCTTCGGCATGGCGTCGCGCCTGGCGGTCTCGTTGACGCCAGTGATCTCGTAGGGAATGTCGAGCTTCGCCGCGGCGTCGGGGTGAAGACGCAGTAGCCGGACCGCTGACCGACCGGCCTTCGCCTGTTTGCGAAGCAGGCCCTGAATCGACGCGTCCGTCCGATGATAGGCGAGGGCCCTCTCGGCTCTGACGAGCCGGACGCCCATCGCTTCGAGCCGGTAGCCCAGCTCGGTATCCTCGTAAGAATAGCCGGTGAACCCTTCATCGAAACGCACGCCACCCTCGAACACTGACCTCGGCAGCGAGACATTCCCGGTGCACAGATAGTTGCAGGGCAGCTCTTCGCCATACGACGCCATCTCGGAATCGATGCGCCTGAGGCGCTCATCGTAGCAGACCGTTGCCAGTTGCGAGTCATTCTCATCGGATGGCAGCATCCGGCCCATGACCGCCCACGGGCTCTCGCAGCCGTCGTGGGCCGCCCAGTGGGCATCGGCAAAGCCCGGCGTCACCCACATGTCGTCATCAAGCAGGCATACGATCGCTCCGCGGGCGGCGTTGATGCCCGCGTTCCTGGCCGACGATCTCCCCTTGCTCGGATTGCGGATCGCCGCGAGGCCCTCGTGAAGCCTCGACTCAGCCTCGAGCCACTCCCACGTGCCGTCGTCAGACTGGTCATCGATGACGATGACCTCGACGTCGCCCGCCTGGCATCGCTCGGCAAGCACCCGTCGCACGGTCTCGCGGAGGATATCCAAGCGGTTGTAAGTTGGGATGGCCACGCTGATGGCCGTCAAAGTCGTCACCTGTTTGCGCTCGCGACGCGCTCATAGAGCGCGAGTAGCTGGTCCACGTGGCGATCCCAGTTGAGCTCTCGCTCGACCCGCGCTCGGGCATTCGCCCCCATCCGCAGGCGGAGCTGACGGTCCACCACGAGGCGCTCCAGCGCCTTCGCCAGAGCCTCGACGCCTCGGTTTGGCACCAGGATGCCGGATTCCCCATCAACCACCGCTTCCTTCAGCCCGCCCGCCGCGAAGGCCACGACAGGCAGCCCCGCCCCCATCATCTCCAGCGGCACCAGCGGGAACGGGTCCTCGTAGACAGACGGGACGACTCCGATATCGGCCGAACGGAGTAGCTCCGGAAGATCCGCGTGGGCGATGTGGCCGATGAGTTTGACGGCCGGCACGCGCGCGGCCTTCTCTCGGACGCAGCGGTCGATTTCGTCTGACTCCTCGCGCCGATAGTGACTGAAAGCCGATCCGCCGAACAGGATCTCGAAGTCGCTCCGGCGTTGCGCGAGGATCGCGGCGGCGTCGAGCAGCTCGTAGACGCCCTTTTCCGGGAGCCACCCGGCATAGAAGATGATTCGGACCGGGGACTTCTCCGGTCGTGGCTCCGATGGCGGACAGAATGCCGCGTGGTCGACTCCGTTGTAGATGACGTGCCTGTGCTCGTCGGGGAAGTCGGGGTAAAGCTCCTGGTGGTGCTCCATCACCCAACGGGCGCAGAAGACAAGATGGGCCTGGTGACAACGCTCGGCGAAGCGCCGGTAGAGCGGCATGCCATGCACGGCCATCCCGTGGAAGTGGATGACTGACTTCCGCGGATGCGTGAGCGCCAGGGCCGGCGTGTAGTGACCGTGGAACACATCGGCTTGGCGCTCGCGCCGGCCAAGGTTCCAATAGTACCCGAACTGAGTCAGCCTGCCGCGCCACCCAAAGTCTCTCAGATGACAGACGCCATCCATCTGACCAACCACCTGCGCCGCGTAGAGGTGGGCTGCGTACCCCCTTGCTCGCAGGACCCGCAGTTGGTTGAGTTCGACGACCTCCAGCCCTCCCGTGTGTTCGAGGTCCAGGGGGGCGGTAGGGGTCTGAACGAGCGCGATCCTCATTTGGAACCTCGGAGACTGCTATAGTCCGCAGGCGACATGGGCCATCTGTAGGTGCCAACCATCCTCGGCAAGCGCTGGGATATCACCAATGTCACGCAACGCCCGAGCGACCAGCCTTTGCCGGCTATATAGGCCGAAGGGGTGCCAGGAATGCCGCCACCGCAGGAATGCCGACTTCCGAAGGTGGCGCTCGGGAGCGGGGCACCCCATAAGGTAGGCGTGGACATCGCCCGCGCCGCCGTCGCGAGCCGTTTCAAGAGCGGCCGCTATCGCCGCGCGCCAAGAATCATCCGAGTCGGACGCCAACATCAGGACGAGGTTCTGCCCGCGCGTGATGATGCCGGCCGTCGGCTGGTCTCCGCCAACGAGTCTCACATCGTACGGGTGCCATGGGTGGCGGCGGAACCGCCAGTCCAGGAACTCAGGCGACGGCACCACGTGCAGGCGGGGCCCAACGCCCAACGCCAGGTCGCCGGCAAGAACGGCGAGATCCGCCGGATCGCTCGTGGTTCGGACGGATAGACCGTCCAGCACCCCCCGAAGTCTTCGCCTCCCGCCGAGCCACTCGGCCAGACATCCGGCCCCGGTCAGCAAGCCACGCCGGATGTGGGTGGCGCCCGGATGACTGACGCCAGTGGGCGTGACCCAGTAAGGCACGTCTGTCACGTGGCGGTACCCCAGCTTGCCCGTGTAGGCGCCGTGCGACATCGGGCTGGTGAACGCCCAGGCGATGTGGCCACCACGGTCCGCCATGTGGTCGACGAGCGCCGCACCAAGCGCGGCAAACACGCCTCGACCGCGGTAATCGGCGTCGACGTAGGAGTCCACGCCCTGATAGGTCAGCAACTCCTGGTCGCCGGCCAACATCGCGAAGGGGATCGCGCCGACGACGCCGATCACCCTCCCCCCCGCCTCGGCAACGAGGACGATGCCCTTGCCTGGGGGGGCGTCGCGGTAGCGCCAGTCCCAGAATTCCCTATCGAAGCGTGGCAGGTTCAAGCCCCGAGCAAGCAGGTCGAGGGCTTGCGCTTCGTGGGCATCTGTCGCCTCGCGGATCCGCCAGTCGGCCATCCGGTGACACGCGCTTTCTACTGGTCTGCTGACTCAAGGACTGCGAGCATCCTGGCGTACCTCGGCTTGCGGCAGACCATGAGATCGATGTTGTGGCGACACCGACGGGTGAAGTGGAATTTGTACGGTTCCATCCCGCGCATCAGGTCAATCTCACGCCATCCGTGCTCGATGCCATGCTCCACCAGGCGCATGAGCGCCTGGCTCCCGACTGAGTAGCGCTCAAATTCGGGGCCAGCGCCGGGAAGGTAGTCGTACATTACGCCATCGCCCAAGAATCCGTAGATGCACGCGATGTCTTGCCCGCCGACCGATAGCATGAGCAACACGGGCGGCGCGTCGGCCGGCATCGCCGGAACGAGCGAGCGGTGAAACCCGCGTAGTTGCTCCGTGTGGAGCGCGGCCGATCCCCCCCGCCCCTCCCAACTGGACTCGTGGAGGCGCAGGAACACGTCTACATCGGCGTCGGTGACCTCGGCGCCCACAGCGACGCGCACGGTCGGCTCGCCATGGTGTTTCGCCAGATTGCGCCACTTCTGGCCCATCTTGCGGCGCACCGATCCCGACAGGTCCGCCAGGAAGCTGTCCAGGTCGCCAGGCAACTTGATGAACGGGCATGGCGTGCCGACGTGGCCGCTGACGCAGAGACCGGACTGCCTGGCCAGCACCGGCACGAGTTCGTTGGTGGCGGAGTCCGCATGGATCCCCCGCAGCACCAGCGCGTCCCACCCGTCCAGCTCGTCGGTCAGCCACTCCAGCAGGGCCCGCCACACGTCCCACTCGCGCCCCGCTTCGACGAGGACATCGCGGTAATCGGCCGGAGCCCCGTGAGCGAACTGCAGCTCCCGCAGGACGGGAATCCCCTTCACGCGCAGCCGGTCCCTGTGGAGAGGAGCCACCCCCACGAGCCGGCCGCCGTCGCGAATGGCAAGGGTGATTCTGTCTGCCTCCTCGCCGGATGCTCCCCACCAAGTGCTGACCCAGGCATGAGTCAGGAAGGGCAGCCCGAGGCGGCAGCGGCCAAACAGGTCATTCCACTCCTCTTCCAGGTCCGAGAAGCTGCCAACATCGGTGATGACATCAATGTCCATCGCGCCGACTCCGTATCCGACTCAGATACCATCGCGCCTCTCTGGCGAGCTTGCTGGTGTAGCATCGGAAGCCGTACCAGCCGCGTGCCTTGGCGGCGAAGCGCGCGGGGCCATCGCTCTCGACTATGGGAACGCGGTGCAACATGAACGGATCAGTCGTCGGCGTGTTGACGCCCCAGGTCGCCGCGAGAACGGCGCGGCTATAGCCGGCTCGCATCAGGGCGTCCGAAGAGTCGCTACCCGTGTATCCATAAGGGTACGCGAAACTCGATACCTCGCGCTCGATTCGCGCCTCAATGTCTGCCTTCGAGTCGACCAGTTCCTCCTCGACCCGAGCCGCCCCGGCGTCGCGAAGGTCGAGGTGCGTCTGCGTGTGGGAGGCAATCTCGATGCCCTCACCGGCCATCTCGCGGACTTGCGGCCAGCTAAGCATGGGCGCGTCCGGTTCGTCGTGCCATTCGGCCATCCCGCCGACGGCCCCGGACACCAGAAACAGCGTGGCCGCGAGCCCGTGGCGCCTCAGGATGGGCAACGCGTGCGTGTGGTTGTCGACAAAGCCGTCGTCAAGGGTCAGCACGACGGAGCGCGTGCTAAAGCCTTCGACCGCCGCTTCCTCGAGGGTCAGCACGGGCCGGCCGCATCCGGCCAGCCACTCCATCTGCCTCTCGAAGGTGGACGGGCACACGTTGAGGGGGCCAGGTTGCTCGCAGACCCGATGATACATGAGCGCGATGGACGCCATCCTGATAGCAAGGCCGCCTTGTCGCCGGTGGGAATCGCGATTAACTGCGTAGTCACCTCTGAGTTCGACCTGCGGACTGGGGGTACCTTGCCCGAGGCCCAAAGGCAGGGCCACTCCCGTCGCGTCCGACTTCGACACTCGCGCGTGTAGGTTTCGGGAGCTTGATAGGCGAAGCATCGCGACAGATGGCTGATCGATCAGCAGACCACGCGGGGAGACGGGGCAAATGAGACCAGGCCCATGCGGATACTGACAATTGCCGCGAGCCTCCCGGCCCCAGGGGCGCCGGCGTATGGGGTGGATGCGGTGTTCGCCCCCATTGTGCGGCATCTGGTGGACGCGGGGCACGACGTTTGGGTGTTGACGGTCGAGTCGGCGTCGGTCCCCTCAGCTGGCGCGCCGACAGTGTGGCCTTGGTTGATCCGGGATTGCCCGGACCCCGACGTGCTCCCCGCCCAGTGGACCGCCACGCACAAGCTGCAGTACCTCTGGAAGATGCGTCGCAACTATCGCGCGACGCGGCGGGCGCTTCGTCTATCCAAGCCCGACGTGGTTTACTACAGCGATCTGGGGCTACTGACCGCAGCGCCCGTCGGCGCGGTGGAGGACGCGGGTCATCCTGGAGTGTTCCACGCGCACGACTGGTATGCGCTCGATCTGCTGGAGGGCGCGCGGCAGCCGACTCCCGACGGAGGCGTGAAGGGGATGGTCCTGAGCTGGGCGCAGCGCGGCCGGCGACCGGTAACCATCGGAGGGGCGCGGCTGCTGGCTAACAGTCACTACGTGATGGACCGGTACGTGGAGGCCGGATGGCTGCCCGAGATGGCTATGCTCGTGTACAACGGAATCGGCGACCAGTTCTTCGTCGAGCGGCAAAGGGATGAGCCGCAACAACGGTCCGTACTTTTCGCCGGCCGGTGCGTTCCCGACAAGGGCCTGCACGTGGCTGTTGAGGCGCTCGGGAACGTGGTTGCGCGCCACAGTGACGTTGAGTTGCACGCCATCGGCACCTTCCGCGATGATGCCTACCGCCGGACGGTGGAGGCAGCGGCCAAAGCGCACGGTGTGGCGGATCGCCTGGTGTTTCGCGGGTACGTGCCGAGAGACGACATGCCGGCCGAGTATTCCCGCCACCTGTGCACGGTCGTGCCCTCGCTCTGGGATGAACCCTTCGGACTCGTCTCAGTGGAGTCCCAGGCGGCGGGCACGCCGGCCATCGTGTCGCGCAGAGGCGGTTTGCCGGAGACGGTGCGAGACGGGGAGACCGGCATTGCCGTGGAGCCTGGCGACGCGACCGCTCTGGCGGAGGCCATTGGACGGTTGCTCTCGGATGGGGCGCTGTGGGGACACATGAGCCGAGCGGGCGCCGAGTTCGTGCGGGACCAGTTCCGGATCGAGGACACATGCGCTCGCGTCGAACAACACCTGCGGGCAGCCGCGGATGCGGGAGCGTGAATCTACCCACGCATCCGCCCGCTCACTCCCTCTCGACGCTGATGCCCTTCTCGCTGGGTGAGAACGCCAGAACCTGATCGACACCGATCCCTTGGGATGCTAGATAGTCGATCACGGCGCCGCGCGCGCCGGGCTTCAGCACGGCGATCATGTAGCCACCATGCCCGCTCCCAGCGAGGGCCGTGCCATAGGTCCAAGGCTCCAACTCGCGCCGGAAGGTCGCGGCGGGCTCGGGAGTGACGCCCGGCTCAAAGCTCTCGCGGTCATCCCAGTAGCGTCCGAGCAACTCACCCAGCCGCTCCCACTCCCCACCCTCCAGGCAGTCCGCCATGGCGTGAGTGAGTTGCTGGGCCGTCTCGTACGCGTACATGTAGTCGCTGCTCCGCAGGAAATACTTGGCGGCGATGGTCAGCATGTACGGATTTGCCACGTGGACCTCGCCGGTATGGAAGACCAGCACGTTCTCGCCAATCGAGGCCAGGCGCGCCTCGTCCAGCTCAATGTGGCGTATCCGAGGGCTGAAGAGCCCCGTGGTTGCGTCCGCCTGGATGAGCTTCACGCCACCCGAAGCTCCGCCGATGATGTCTTGATACCCACTGCGACCGTAGAACCGCTCGCAACAGTAGCTGCGGCGCAGTAGCTCCGCGTCGTTCGTCACCAGCCCCCCGATCTCGCGCAGCCCCTTGATGAGCCCAGCGGCGAGGATAGCGCTGGATCCGAGGCCCGAGCCGATCTGGGTCCGCGATTCCAGCGCGATTCGCAGGCCGCCTCCTCGCTCATCGCACCACTGCTGAAGCCCCCCGGGGGGCTCGACATCAAGGAGTCCCGAAAAGCGTAACGCCGCTTTCAGCAACACGAGGTGGTCACTACGGGGCACGTGACCTAGGATGTCGCCCAAGTCGGTGATTCTCTCGGAAGCGCCGATTCGATCTGACGCCAGCTCGATGCACGGCCGGTCGAGACGCTCGATGGTGATCCGGCCGGGCCAGCGCCCGTCAACGAGAACGGCGCAGTTGAGGACGACCGCCTGCTTTTCCTGGATGATGTATGAGATGTCCGACCCCTGCGAGCTTGAGAAGGCCAGTCGGGCTGGTGTCCGGACCGCGACTCGGTCGAGGAACGGGACCGGTTCGCTGGATGCCGGAGTCACTGCCGCCGACTCCTGGAACACTGCCTCGCCGATGATTGTGTTCGCCTGACGCGCCATGGCCACCGCCATGCCGTGCAACACGTCGGAAGAAACGTCCCCGTCGAGCAGTCGCGGCTCAATGGTTGCCACGGCCTCGTCGGGAGGCAAGTCTCCGGCCGCGTCGCCCGGATCAGGCTCGTGGGGATCCGCTTGCGCCATGAGCTGTCGGCGGAACATCTCGCTGGCGATGGCCTTGACTCTGGCCTGCATGTTGGCGCCGACTGTCTCCCCCTCGAGCCGTTTAAGTTGCCGGTAGACAAACGCGACATCGCTGGGCTTCAGGTGGTCTACGTGTTCGCTGAGGTCGACATCCGTTCGGCCCAGCACAGCGGCCTTGATCTCGCTGACCGACACGAGAGGGCGCGCCCACGGGACGCTGTTGACGACGAAATCCTGGATATCGGTCACGTGCCGCGGGGTCGGGCGCACCACACCCGCTACGCGAGCGCCCGAGTCGATCCAGGCGGTAAGCCCCGTGCTCATCTCAAGTTCACCGGGTTCACTCAGCGGGGCACGGCGCAAGTGCTCGGCAACGTCGGTTCTGACAATCTGAAGCGACGCATCGACGAGGCGGCTGCCGAGTCGCCGGGCGACTCCTGGCGAGGGCTTCGGCACCATCTCCCGCAGCAACCCATCGTCATCCAGGACGGCCACGGATCCCTTCGGCAGGTCGCGGAGCGGACGCTCCTTCAGGAGGACGCAGCCATCTACATCGCCCTCGCGGAATCGCTCGAGCACGGCGTCCATGTGCAGAGATTCGTAGGCGACGTCTCCGGCCATGATCAGAATGTGGCTTGCAGTGCCCACGGCGGGCAGGGCCGCAAGAATTGCGTCCCCCGTCCCGCGCTGTTCCTTCTGCAGGGCGTATTCAAGTTCCATGCCGGCGATCATGAAACTGTCGAGGGCATCGGGCAACGCCTGGCACCCGGAACCGTACACCACCACGGCCCGCTTGATGCCCCCTTGCCGCAGAACTCCGATGTTGCGCACGAGGATGGGCGTGCCGTCAACGGGCACGAGCGGCTTTGGGAGCCACTGGGTAACGGGGAGCATGCGCTTCCCGTGTCCCGCCGCCAGGATCACGGCGGTGATGTCGGAGGTGGGGTCATCCATGGGTAGATGCCTTCGGGTTGCGGCGGGCATTCTACGAGACAGCCCCGGCGCCGCGCATCTCGCGTATGAAGACGCGAGCGGGCCGATGCACGTGCATCAGGTCCAACGCGGGCATAGCCGGAGGGATGTCCACGTAGGAGAGAAATCCGTCGCCAGTGGTTTGCAGGCACAGGCCCTCAATGACGTCATTGGGGTAGTGCTTGAAGATTGCACGAACTGTGAGAGCGATGGTCGGATCCAGCCGGTCCTCAGCGCCGCCCCGCAGGCACGCTGCCGCCGCGAGCAGCTCCCACGGCGCCCACCATGGGAGTGTGGCAATCTGGACAGGCGCGTCGCGGCCGCCGAAATGGCTCTCGAACACCGGCTCGGAGACAAACCCACGGGGGTTCTGCACGTGCACATCGGCGATAGCCTCGCCGGTGTCGCGGTCCACGTTCTTGTAGAGCAGGTGCTCCGTGGGATGGACTCCCGCGCGCGCTACCCACTCCAGAATGGTCCTCACCGAGTTGCGGACGCGCGAGGCGTCCGGCTCCGTTAGATACCGGGCAAATCGCGCGGCGAAGCCGGTGAACTCGATAGCGTGCCCCGGGTCAACCACCACCCGGCCATCCGCGTTGCGGACGGGACCCGTCGGGCACCGGACCTCCCAGAACGCCCCGTCAGAGGGGCGCGAATGGTACGTCAGCACGGTTTCGATTAGGTGCGGGCCTATGCGCAGGAAATCACGAGCGGCCGAGGCGAATTCGTCTGAATCTGGCCCGTGCAGCGCATCCAGTGTCTCAATACAGTCGGCCAGGACGCCGAGAGTTATCATGTAGGGCCCCTGAGCCTGGTGCCCCTTGGGGGCTGGTGTCGCGCCCGCCAGAAACCGGTCGGATTCCAGGGACGTCTCGATGCCAGCCAGTAGCTCTCGTCCGAGTCGTAGCGCATCGCTTGATCCGAAGACGAGCCCGTGCTGAATCAGCCCATTGGCCGCGAAGCAGTGCGAGAAACTGGCTCCATCATGGCCTGGATCGACATCCATAGGGTCATCGGTGGCACGATTCGTGGTCGCGCTGACGACGTGCGGAAGGTACCCATTCAGCTGGTGGCGCTCTTGTAGCACGTCACTCAGGTGCTCTGCGCATGGCCGGATGCGAGCGGCATCCTCAAGGCCCGCGACGACGGACGCGCATAGTTCTCCCAGTACTCGCCCGTCACTCCACGAGTAGCACCCGCCCGTCCCGTATGGCTGGCCGGAGACGGAGTTGACGTCATAGTAGCCACCACGGTGTTCGGGGCAGTGCTGTGCCTCGAAGAGCCGGATGAAATACTCCAGATAGTGAGCCCGGTAGGCCTCTACGAATTCCAACAATCGGGGACCCAGCTCAACCGGCTCCGGGACACGCCACGTCCTGCTCATTGGGCGGGACTCCATGGGGTAGAACGACTATGGATCCGTCGGGCCGCCGAGCGCGGTGTCGATCCGCTTCGCGAGTTCGCGGGCCCGCGCGGTCCAAGTAAAGCCATCTTGCATCACGCCCAGCTGCTGCCCGACCCGGGCTTCATCGCGCGGCATCGCCACAATCTTCCCGACCGCTTCGGCGAATTCCTCGCCAGTCGAGGCCCGAGTGACATACGGTTCAAGTCCAGGGGGGCACCACGGCTTCGTGGAGACGACGGGCAGTCCAGCGCCGACGTACTCGAAGAGCTTGAGCGGGCTGCCGCTGGCGTTGTACTCGTCCACCTTGAAAGGGATTATCCCAACGTCCACATGCCAGAGGTATGGAGGGAGCTGCGCCCACTCGCGACGGCCCATGAGCCAGACATTCGGTAGCGCCCCCGCCTCCTCGGCAACCTGCCGGCAGTCCGGACGCACGAGGCCGATGATGACGTAGGACACGTCCGGCGTTCGGCGGGCCGCGTCCATGAGCAGCGGGTAGTCGATCCCGGAGTCAACCCAGCCGATAAAGCCCACCCGCGGCCGCGGGATGTCCGTCAGGTCAGCGGGACACCACTCCAGGAAGTCGGCGGGCGGCATGAAGCGCTCATCAACCGCGTGCTGCAGGTATACGACCTCGCGCGCGTGGGGGGTGCATTTTTCGACGAGACTGGGATGTGAACAGACGACCAGGTCGGCGCGCTCGATCAGTTCTCGCTCGCGAGCCTCGAACTTCCGCCGGAACTCGCCCTGAAAGAGCGCTGGGAAGTCATCCGAGCAGTGGTAGATCGTGAACCGCACGCCGGGCAACTCATCCATCAGGAAGACGCGCCACGCGTTGCCAAGGAAGAGAATGAGATCCCGCTCCCCGTAACGAGCCACCATTCTTCGCAGTTGGCCGGCGGCATGTCTCTCGTCAAGCCGTTGAAGCGTGCCGAAGCTGCCGTGGCCGGGGAGATTGAGCGGCGTGAACACGCTGAGCCGATCGACATCGGTCGGCACCACTCGGCGCGGAGCATGGATCCGCCCAAGGCCGTGTTCTCGCATGTGAGGGCACAGTTCCTCGGCGGGGTTGACGAACAGCACGTCCGCGCTCTCCGCCAGGGCAGCCATCAGGTGGTGTTTGCTATACCGGTTGTGGTGCCATGCGATGTTGGAGTCGCAGACATAGAGGAGATCGTCTGTCACGTTCGCTCCCCGGGGAGCGCTCTGCCGGCCGAGTCTCCGGATGTCACGGAGTTGAGCGCCGCTACCAAGCCGTCCTCTCGCGCCTGGAGAGGGAAACACTCCTCAACCCGTTTGCGGCACAGTTCTCCCGACGTCGAGGTCAGGGCTCTGGAGATCGCATCCGCCGCCGCCGGCGCATCACCATAGTCAACATAGAGGCTAAGATCACCGCCGACTTCCGGCAGGGAGCCCCGGCGCGTCAGGACGGGCGCGCAACCGCAGAGCATAGCCTCGGCGACGGCGCAACCGAAGGTCTCGGTTCCTGAGAGCTGCGCGTAAACTCGAGCCCGACGCAAAGTGTCGAGCACCTCCGGTGTCTGTAGGCCACCCGTCAGGTGCAGGTTGCCTTGCGCGAGATGGTTGAGTTGAGTCGCGATCTCCGGCGCAACGTCGCCTATCAGCATGAACCGCGCATCCTTTACAAGCGCCGCCGCCCGAGCGAAGGTGTCCAGCCCCTTGTGCCACACCCGCGTACGATTGGCCGCGTGGGCGATTGTGACTACTAGCCTCTCTCTGTGGGTGTCCGCGCCCCCCTCGACCTGCGAGGCGTCGAAGCCGTGGTACACGATACGCGTGTCCCGATCGCCACGCTCCGGCCGGATGAGGTCGGCGTGGTACTGAGACACGGCCAGCACAAGTCGGGCGCGCCGAACTGCGATCCGGGCGTTCCTCCAACGCCGCCCGTCTTCATACTTGAGACCGTAGGGACCCTCGGGGTAGTCGGCAAGCTCGTACTGACCCGGCACGACCACCACGGGCCGTCGGAGGTGACTCCCCCACTTCGCCGCCAGGTGCGCGTGGGTATCACAGAACCAGATGAATGCCGCGTCGTGGGTCCTGAGGTGCTTGGCCACCCGCAGGCCAAATAGGCGATCCTCGGGATCCCACGCCATGGGAGTCACGTCGAAGTGTTTTTCCAGCAGGTCAAGATCCGTCCGGACGAAAGACGCGCCGACCGCGAACATCGGACGGATGAAGAGTAGTCTCATGATATGGTGCCAATCACGGGCTTGGGCTTCACGAGGTCACCAAGTCCGACGTTTCGGCGCGCGCCCATTCGAGGGCGGCCATCAACCGGTCGCCGTTCAGCCCCCGTCCGAATTCATCCTCAACCCGAGCCCTCGCGCCTCGGCCCAAGCGGTTACGTAGTTCCTCATCGTCAAGCAACCGGGCGATGGCATCACCGAGAGCGTCCGGGTCGCGCTGCGGGACCACGATCCCCGTCACGCCATCCTGGACCAGTTCAGGGATGCCGGCAACGTCTGTTGAGATGAGCGGGAGGCCCGCCGCCGCCGCTTCCATGAGGGCCACGGGCAACCCGTCCATATGGCCGTCATCAGCGGTAATGCACGGCAGGGCGAACACGCGGGATCGACGGAGCAGAGCCTGCACCTCATCGGCGCGTTTCGCGCCGGCAAACTCAAACACACCTTCGGCCCCGCAGCGCTCCCACTGCTCATGAAGCCCGTCGGCATAGGCAGCGTGGTAAGACGACCGTCCTCCGACGCTGACGATGCGCAGTCCTGGGCGCGACGGGCGAAGCGCGCCAGCCGCCTGGATCAGGTACTCAATCCCCTTAGTCGGCCCCAATCCAGCGACACATAGCACGTCGATATCGCGGTCGGCCGTGCCCCAGTCGGGAGTCGGGCCGGCCTCGATCCCGCAGCGGACCGTGCGGATCTTCTCGGCGTGCGAGGGCTGCACCATCCCCTGCAGGCCGCGCCGGACGAAATCAGACGCCGCGACGACGAGTCGCGCGCCGGCGATGGTATCTGACAGGGACTCGCGCTCGTCGGAGTCCATCAGTTCGTCCTCGAAGCAGTGCGCCGTGAAGCCGTACGGCACTCCGGCCATCTCGGCTATTGGCCGGACGATCGGAGTGCACAGGTGCGAGTGAAGCAGGTCAGGCTGCAGGGCGGAGATTTGCGCTGCGAAGCACGCTGCGGTTAGCCGATCGCGGCGTGTCCGCCACACGTCTCTGTGCCGGCCTTTGACCGTTGCCAGCGCTGCCCGTCGGAATACGATCGACGTGGCGACGGCGGGAAGCTGACGGTACCGGAAGTAGTGGACCCGGTCGAGGATTCCACTCTCGCTGATCTCTCGGTGCTCGGCCTGCTCGGCCGGCACGTTCCAGGAGAATATCCGCACGTCCACGCCGCGGCGCACGAGGTCGAGGACTTCGTGCAATACGAATGTCTCGCGGACCGTCGGGAACGCGCCAACCAGATACGCGATCTTCATAAAACTCGCTCCGGAAGTGCCGGTGTCGCCGTGCAGGGAAGGGCTCCGGCGACTGTGTCCGGCAACTCGCACACACTTCGCCGATGGGCCGACGCGCCCCTCCTGCAGCACGGGCGCGCGCATTCGATTGCGGGTCCGCGGGATTATCCCACGCCCTATTGGGGTATGCTACTCCATATGGTGCGCGAGTCGGGAGCGCAATGGTAGTTGCGGGAGGAGGGATCTGGCGGATCTCTCACGAAGATGTATCCACGTCATCTGCGTATGGGCCGCATAGATGGGACCTGGCCTGTGGGGCGAGTTGAGTGTGGTGGGCAGTCAGACGTCCACCGTCGCGTAACGGGCTGGCGTAGGTCGGGCCCTGGCGACCGACGATGACATCCTGTCATTGATTCCAGGAGGCACATGGGTATGAGAACGCAGAAGGGATTCACGCTGATCGAGTTGCTTGTGGTCATCGCCATCATTGCCATTCTCGCCGCAATCCTGTTCCCCGTGTTCGCACGCGCGAGAGAGAAAGCCCGACAGGCGGCTTGCCAATCGAACCTCAAGCAGGTCGTCTTGGCGATCCAAATGTACGCCCAGGACCACGATGAGTTAGTGTGCATGGCGACCATGGGTACGAACTACACCGATGTCGACTACATGTGGTTCAACGTCATCGGCCCGTACACCAAGAATGCTCAGATCTACATATGTCCGTCGCGCAGGGACGTAACTCAGTGCTCGGGCGGGTACGTCTGGAACGCGCTGGGCGGGTCGTTCGGCTCAGGCGGCGGACCTTGGAACGGCTTTGGCCTCATGCCGTCCATGACCTACACGGCTACCGGATGGGTCATTTCGGACGGTGACGTAACGTATCCTTCGGAGACAGTCATCGTGGCCGACACCCTAAAAGTCGGCCTCGGCTACTACGACACCTGGCATGGCTTTGCCCTGAACGCAGCCGCGTTCCCGCAGAACCTCCCGGACCATCACAACGACATGGGCAACTACGCCTTCTACGATGGGCATGTCAAGTCCGTGAAGTTCCAGGTGACAACACCGGGGGCGCCGGAACTCCTGCCATTCGACGTTTACAGATAACTGCAAGTGCGGCTCCGAAGCTCCCCAGTCCACGCAAAACGACTGGGGAGCTTCGCGCTCAACCAGCGTGTTGCCCGCGCTTCCTGACGGCTAGTCTTGTCGCTGTGGAGTAGGTGCGCACAGTGCCCGGTAGACTTCCGCGAGGGTCGGCCATGCCGCATCCTCTCGGTACCGGGCCTCTATCACCTCGCGTCCCCTCATCGCGAGCGAGCGCCGAAGATCAGGTCGACTCGCCAATTCCAGCAGCACTCCAGCCAGTTCCTCGACGTCGCCCGCCGACACGACCCGTCCGCTGTCCCCATCCACGACCATATCCGCCATGGCGCCGACGGGCGTAACGACCACGGCGCAACCTGATGCCATGGCCTCCAGTAGGCTCATCGGCATGCCCTCGTCATCTGACGGAAGGGCGAAGACGTCGCTCTCCGCCAGAAGCCGCATGACTTCACCACGCGGCAGCCTGCCTGGAAAATGGACGACGTCGGCAGCGCCACGCTCCGCGGCCCGGAGCCGCAGCGCGTCCAGCAGTGGACCATCGCCGGCGATGGTGCAGTGGAGGGACGCGCCTCGGTCTTGCGCAGTCGCCGCGGCGTCCACTAACTGCTCAAGACCTTTGTTCTCCACCAACCGCGTCACGGTCGCGATACGGCACACCTCATTGGTCGTCGGTGTGGCGGCATCATCCCAGTCCAGGCCAAGCCAGTTTGGGACTACGACAACGCGGGTGTCCAGTCCGAAGAGGTCTCGCACCCGCGGCTCAATCGAAGGTGCCAGAACTGCCACGGTGCAGTTCTGGCGAATGGTGGACAACTCTTGCTCCGTGTAGGACCAAGGCGGCAATTGACGCGATTGCAGATTGGTGAGCCCTGAGTGCTCGTGGTATAGCATTGGCACCCCAGCATCACCCGCCCACGCGGCCACGATCAGCAGCGCCCCATCGGAACGGTGGGCGTGTATGACGTCGATGTGCCGTCGTGCGTGGGTGGCTTGGAGATTGTGTCTCTGGGTGAGAGAGAGCCACCAGCTCAGAGGGCGTCGCTCTATCTCGTATGTGAGTTCGGACACCAGCCTCGGCCAGGCTCCCGGCCGACCTCGCCACCGGGCCCAGTAGAGCGGGAATGCCATCGGGGCCACGGCCATCCTGAAGAGCCGCAGGACGCGCTCGACCACGCCATGCCGCCCGGCCGGCGGGCCGATAACCTCCACTCCGACATCGTCCAACTCACGCACGTATTCGAGCTGTGGATCGACAGGGTGCTTGCAGATCACGCTAACGGCATGGCCATCCCGGCGTGCCGCCAGCGCCGCGGTCGTCAGCATCCGCTCCGCGCCGCCAGCCTGCGCGAGGTGTGCGGTGGTGACGACGATGTTCAGCGGTCCTCCGACTTCCGGTACCATGCTGTGGACACTCACCGGCCCTTCCCGCGAAACAGCTCTATCGCGGCGTCTCGCCCCTCAACCGGTTGCTCAG